>Ga0134125_10003287_pt1 | contig 18764 bp, 14 predicted proteins | sample KB31751_FD_96464 | JGI IMG/M metagenome (GOLD analysis project Ga0134125, IMG submission 96464) | Terrestrial soil microbial communities with excess Nitrogen fertilizer from Kellogg Biological Station, Michigan, USA - KB3-175-1 | ecosystem: Environmental > Terrestrial > Soil > Unclassified ... | reverse complement strand
GATCTCTTTCAGCGCCGCATTCGGCTCGGTGATCGGAATGCCGGCAAAGAGCCCGTAGCGGCCGGGATGATCGGCGACGAGTTTCGCGGCGAATTCATTGGCGCGGCGGTAATGCGCCGGTGTCGCCTCACCGCCCTGCGCCAGCGCCGTCAGGACCTGCGGCGTGACCGACAGCATCGCCGTCGTGACGCCGCCCCGCTCCATATCCTCGAGCGATTTTTGCAGCGACCAGCTCTTCAGCGGCGGGACGATGTAGCGATTGCCGACCACCTCGTCCGGCACAAAATGATGATGCACGTCGATGCGCAGGTGCTTATTTGCCGACGCCGCTGCACCAGTCGCGCCGATCGGTAAGGCAAGGCCTGCGCTCAATGCCGCAAGGCCGGTGACGACCGCGCGCCGGTTCGTGCCGAGGCGCGCAAAATTCTCTTGCTGTTCCACCATGTCTTGCCGCGCCTGCCTATTCGGCGGCTTTGCGGCGTGCGAAGACGCTTTCGGGCCGGGGCAAGCCGAGATGCTCGCGCAGAGTGCGGGTCTCGTATTCTTTGCGGAACAGGCCGCGGCGTTGCAGCTCGGGGATCACCAGATCGACAAAATCGTCGAGTGCGTGCGGCAGCGTGACCGGCATGTAGATGAAGCCGTCGCAGGCGTGGCCCTTGAACCACTCTTCCATCCGGTCGGCGATCGATTTCGGCGTGCCTTTGAGCAGGAAATGGGGGCGTGCCGCGGCAAAGCGCATGGCGAGACCGCGCAAGGTCAGCCCTTCCCGCCGCGCCAGCTTCACCAACGCCGGCGGATTGCTCATCCGCACATTGTTGCCTTCGAAATCGGGCAGCGGCCCGTCGAGATCGTAAGGCGACAGATCGATCCCGCCCATGCGCTCGGAAAGCAACCGTACCGCTGCCGGCTCGCTGATCAACGAGCCGAGCTTTTGATATTTCTCGTCGGCTTCTTCCTCGGTCCGGCCGCAGAAGATCACGCAGCCCGGTAGTATCTTCAGCGTATCGGGCGAACGGCCGAATTTCGCCATCCGGCCTTTGACATCGGCGTAGAAAGCCTGCGCGTCGGCAAGCGTCGATTGCGAGGTGAAAACGGCATCGGCGACGCGTGCCGAGATTTCTTTCGCCGGCTCGGATTTACCCGCCTGGATCAACACCGGATGGCCTTGCGGCGGCCGCGGCACGCTGAGCGGGCCCTTCACCTCGAAATATTTGCCATGGTGATTGAGGATGTGGAATTTGTTGGTGTCGAGATAGACGCCCGACCCTTTATCGCGCACGAAGGCATCGTCGTCGAAACTATCCCACAGCCCCATCACCACATCGGCGAATTCCTCGGCGCGGTCATAGCGCTCACCATGCGGCGTGTGCTGTTCCTTGCTGAAATTATGCGCGTCCTCGGCGTTGGCACCCGTGACGAAATTCCAGCCGGCGCGACCGCCGCTCAGATGATCGAGCGACGCGAATTTACGCGCGACATGGAACGGCTCGTTATAGGTGGTGTGGCAAGTCGCAGCGAGACCGATATGCTTCGTCACGCCGGCAAGCGCCGACAGCAAGGTGAAAGGCTCTAGGCGGTCGGTCTTCGGGTTGAAGCGCAGCGAGTCCGGATCGTCGGCGCCATGCGTGCCGATGCTGTCGGCGATGAACAGCATGTCGAGCTTGCCGCGCTCCATGGTCTTGGCGAATTCGATCCAGCGATCGAGCCGGATACCGCTATCGGCATAGCTTTCGGGCAGCCGCCAGCCGGCGAGGTGGTAATTCGACTCCCCCGACATGAAGACGGCGAATTTCAACTGCTCTTTCGGATCGCGGTCCGGCATGACAATCCTTCAACACCAGCAAGGCAAAGCGGCATCTTAGCGACGCCGCCCCCTATTGCTCAATTCGCCGTGCCGATCAGCGCCTAGCGCGCCGATCATGCTCAGGTAACAGCAGCGGTCAGCTCTCAGCCCAATCACAACCTTCCGCTCCGCGGCTTGTCCGGGGAGGCGATGAGTTGGATCAAGCTAACGTTGGCCGCGGTGTCTTTAAGGGCCAAGAGATTCGATGTCGTAGAGCGCGCGAAGCAGCGGCGGCGGGTCGGCTTGCCATTGCCCGAACCAGCGATCGTAGATCCTGACGATGTCGTCGCTCTGGAAAATGAGCGCCAGTGTGCGATCGGCGACGAGCCGGAAAGCGGCATCGTTCTGGCGCACCATGAACGCATAGGGCTCGTAAGAATAGAGCGCGCCGCTGAGCCGCAGACTCTTCGGATCTTTGGCGCCCGCCGCGAGGCCAATCAGCACGACCTGGTCCGAGGCGTAGGCATCGACCTGACCGTTCTCGAGCGCTGCGAGGCCTTGGGCGCCGCTCTGCACGGGCACGATGGTCGCCGAAATCAGGCGTAGGCCGAAGAGTTGCTTCAGCACCTGCTCGGTCGTGGTGCCGGGTTGGATGGCGATGCGCTTGTTGGCGAGATCGGCTATGCCATGAATGCTCGAATTCGCCTTGACCAGCAGGTTCGTGCCGCTCAGGAAGGTAAAGAGCGTGAAATCGACCTCTGCCTGCCGCGAGATCGTGCGCGTGGTGGTGCCGCATTCGATGTCGATCGCACCCGAGCGCAGCTTGCTGATCCGGTTCTCTGCCGTCACCGGCTCGTAATGCACCTGCAGCTTCGGCAGGTTGAGCTGATCTTTCACCGCGCCCGCGATCCGGTCGCAGAGATCGATCGCATAGCCCTGAGGCTTCTTGTCGGAGCCAAAGTAGGAGAAAGGCGCCGCATCGGCACGGTAACCGATGATCATCGCGCCGCGGGCGCGGATGGTATCGAGAGTGCCGGCCGCCGCAGCCGAGCCGGCGAAAACGGCGAGAAGCGTCAGAGATACGAGAGCGGCAAAGAATGTACGCATGACACCCGTGCTTTCGATTTCTGGGGGCTCGATCTTAACCATCATTCCTGCAATTGCGGAAGCTAGCCTTCGGTAGAGCGCTTCATCTTTCCGCGACTCGTCGAAAAACTCGACGCGACGCGACTCACCCGCCAGTATGCGCGCCATGTGTGGAATTGCCGGGTTATGGGATCAGCGGGCGCGAATGAGCCCAGAGGCGCTCGGCCATGCCGCTCAGCGCATGACCGATATCATGTTGCATCGCGGGCCGGATGCCGGCGATGTCTGGTGCGACGCCCAGGCCGGTCTGGCACTCGGTCATCGCCGCCTCTCGATCATCGACCTGACCCCGACCGGGGCGCAACCGATGGTCTCGTCCTGCGGCCGCTTCGTCATCTCCTTCAACGGCGAGGTCTATAATTTCGCCGAGATCCGGCCCGAGCTCGAAGCGCTTGGACGCAAATTCCGCGGCCATAGCGACACCGAGGTGATCGTCGAGGCCTGCGCTGAATGGGGCGTCGAGGTTACCATCAAGCGCCTTATCGGCATGTTCGCGATGGCGCTCTGGGACCGGCGCGACCGGGTGCTCTATGTCGTCCGCGACCGGCTCGGCATCAAGCCGGTCTACTGGGCGCAATTCGGCGAACTTTTGCTCTTCGGTTCCGAGCTCAAGGCGCTGCGCGAACATCCGGGCTGGCAGCCGGTACTCGATCGCGATGCGCTGGCCGCGTTCTTGCGGCTCATGTATGTCCCAGGCCCGAAAACAATCTATCAAGGCGTCAACAAACTGCCGCCGGGCACGATCCTCGTCGTCCGTGCCGGCGCCGCGCCCGAGATCCGTTCCTATTGGACGCTCGAACAGATCGCACGTGAAGGACAAAGTGCGCGTTTCGTCGGCAGCGAAGATGAGGCGGTCGAGGCGCTCGATGCGCTGCTCGGCGATGCGGTGAAGCGGCGCATGATCGCCGATGTGCCGCTTGGCGCATTTCTCTCGGGCGGCATCGACTCATCGGTCGTCGTCGCGCTGATGCAGAAGAACAATACGCAGAAGGTGCGCAGCTTCTCGATCGGCTTCCACGAGAAGCAATATAACGAGGCCGAGCATGCGAAGGCCGTCGCCGCGCATCTCGGCACCGACCATACCGAGCTCTACGTCTCGCCCGATCACGCACTGACGGTGATCCCGCTCCTGCCCGAGATGTATGACGAGCCATTCTCGGATGCCTCGCAGATTCCGACTTTTCTCGTCTCAGAGATGACGCGCAAGCACGTCACCGTCGCGCTCTCGGGCGATGGCGGCGACGAGATCTTCGGCGGCTACAACAAATATTTCCAGCTGCAGAATCTCTTCGCGGCCCTCGGCAAGATGCCGGAGGGCACGGGCGGGCTGTTGGCTGGCGCGATCCGCGCGGTGCCGCGCGGCGCGTGGTGCGGTCTCGCGCAGCTCATCCCGGAAAAGCAACGGCCGCCACAGCTCGACGACAAGATGGCGAAGCTCGCCGGCGTCCTCGATGGCGGGCGCGATAATTTCTATCGCCTCGTCATCACCCATTGGTCCGACACCGAGGCGCTGGTGCCGGGCTCGGCGCCGCCGCTCACTATCGCCGACGATCCCCGCGTCGCCTCGCTGATCGCGAACCCGATCGAGCGCATGCAGTATCTCGACACCATCACCTATCTGCCCGACGACATCCTCACCAAGGTCGATCGCGCCTCGATGGCGGTGTCGCTCGAAGCGCGCGTGCCGCTGATCGATCATCGTGTCGTCGCGTTTTCTTGGCAGTTGAAATCGGATTGGAAGGCTAAGCCGGGACGCAGCAAATATCTCCTGCGCCGTGTACTCGACCGCTACGTGCCGCGCTCGCTGATCGAGCGGCCGAAAATGGGGTTCGCCGTGCCGATCGATTCCTGGCTGCGCGGACCTCTACGCGACTGGGCCGAAGGGCTGCTTGACGAAGCCCGTCTCAAGCGCGAGGGCATCCTTGCGCCCGCGCCGATCCGCGAGAAATGGCAGGAGCATCTCTCCGGCAAGCGCAATTGGCAGTATCTGCTCTGGGACGTGCTGATGTTCCAGGCGTGGAAGGAACGCTGGCTGCCGAACGGCTGACGCGCGTTCGTTCCTTCAACGTCATTGCGAGCGTCCCTCGGCAAGCTCGGGATGAGGGCGAAGCAATCCAGTGTTGAAACAGACTGGATTGCTTCGTCGGGCGACCGCCCTCCTCGCGATGACGTCGTCAAATCAGCGCGCCACGGCTGCGTCGTCGATCAAGAGCTGAACGCTGGTCTGGCCTTGCCAGGTATCGGCGCGCAGATGGCCGGCGAGATGGAAGCCGAGGCCTTGGGACGACAACAGCGCCTTCCCCATTTCCTGCTGGCGCGGCGAGCCCAGCACGCGGAAGGCGATGCCTTTCAGCCGCGTATTGCTGCCGCCATCGCCGAAAACGCAGCGCACATGGTCTTGGCCGACGATCTCGGCCTTGAGCACGCGCAGATTGGGAATGACGAAGCGCGGCTCGGAATTGCCGGTGCCGAAGGGGCCGAGCCGATCGATCGTCTCGCAAAGGTCGACCGTCGCGGCCGCGCAGTTGAGTGCACCGTCGATCGAGAGTGCAGCGACTGGCTCGCCGCTGCCGAGCGCCTCGTCGGCGCGCGCGAGGAGCGTTTCGCGCAACGCATCGAGCTTTTCCGCGGCGACGGTGAGCCCTGCGGCCATCGCATGCCCGCCGCCATTGATCAGCAGCCCGGCTTGCTGCGCCGCAATGATCGCCGGACCGATCGGAAAGCCCGCGACTGAGCGCGCCGAGCCCCGGCCGACGCCATCTTGCAGCGCGACGACACAGGCAGGACGGTTGAAGCGATCTTTGAGACGGCTGGCGACGATGCCGATGACCCCGGGATGCCAGCCCTCAACTGCCGCGAAGACGATCGGCCCGAGCGGCGCCGCCTCGACCTGCGCCACGGCGGCGTCGAGTACATCGGCTTCGATCTGCCGCCGCTCGGCGTTGAGCATATCGAGATGCATGGCCAGCGTGCGCGCCTCGTTCGGATCATCGGTCGAGAGCAACCGTGCTCCGAGATCGGCTTCGCCGACGCGCCCGCCGGCATTGACGCGCGGGCCGAGGATAAAGCCGGCATGGTAAGCATCGAGCTTCTCGCCGACCCCAGCGACATCACTCAACGCTGCGATACCCGTATTGGCGCGACGGCGCATTATCTTGAGTCCCTGCGCCACCAGCGCACGATTGACACCGGTAAGCGGAACGATGTCGCAGACGGTGCCGAGCGCGACAAGATCGAGCCATTGCAGAAGATCGGGTGCCGGCCGTGTTTGATACCAGCCTGCCTGGCGCAGCGCGCGGTTGATGCCGGTGACCAGTAGAAAGGTCACGCCGACGGCGGCAAGCATGCCGTGGATGCTCTCTTCATCCAGCCGGTTCGGATCGATCACCGCATAGGCTTGCGGCAGCGATGGCTCGCCGAGATGGTGATCGACGACAATGACATCGAGACCACGTCCGGCGGCGGCTTCGAGCGCGCGATGCGCGGTGATGCCGCAATCGACCGTGACGACGACACGTGCGCCTTGCCCTTGCAGTTTTGCGAGTGCGGCTTCATTCGGGCCGTAGCCTTCGCGCTGCCTGTCGGGCACGTAGATGATTGCGCGGGCGCCGACCGCAGAAAAAAAGCGTTTGAGCAGCGCCGTTGAGGTCGCGCCGTCGACATCGTAGTCACCGAAGATCGCGATCGTCTCGCCGTTGCGGATCGCATCGACCAGCCGCGCAATAGCGCGGTCCATGTCTTTCAGATGCGAGGGATCGGGCAACCCGTCGCGCAAGGTCGGGGCGAGGAAGCGCTCGCAATCCTCTTCGCCGATGCCGCGACACGCCAGAAGCCGGCCGATGATCTCAGGGAACCCGAAGCGCTGCGCCAAAGCGAGCGCCGCCCGCGCATCGCCGCTGCGGGCCCGCCAGGCGCGGCCCGAGAGCGATTGCTCGACCCCCAATATGTAATCCATCGAAGAGCGGCCGTTAGAACGCCGCCGGCTTGCGGTTGAAATTATGCGTCGCGTCGATCACGCGCACGGTCCCGGTCTTGGAGCGCATGATGATCGATTGCGTCGTTGCGCCACCAGCAAAGCGCCGCACGCCTTGCAGCATGCTGCCGGAGGTGACGCCGGTCGCCGCGAACATCACCTCGCCCTTGGCGAGATCGAGGAGTCCGTATTTACGGTTGAGATCCTTGACGCCCCATTTCGCCGCGCGCGCCCGCTCGTCGTCGTTACGGAACAGCAGGCGGCCCTGCATATGGCCGCCGATGCAGCGCAGCGCCGCCGCCGCCAGGACACCTTCGGGCGCGCCGCCCGAGCCCATATAGATATCGACGCCGCTATCGGGCCGCGATGTCGCGATGACGCCGCTCACATCGCCGTCGCCGATTAGCATGATGCGGGCACCGGCTTCGCGCACTTTGGCAATCAACTCTGCATGGCGCGGACGATCGAGAATGCAGACCACGAGATCCGATACCTCGGCCTTCTTCGCCTTGGCGAGGTTCTTGAGGTTGGTGGCCGGTGCCTCGTCGATATCGATGGCCTCGCCGAAACCGGCGCCGGTCGCGATCTTATCCATGTAGACATCGGGCGCGTTGAGGAAGCCGCCCGCCTCGGCCATCGCGATGACGGCGAGCGCGTTCTGTCCGCCCTTCGCGGTGATGGTCGTGCCTTCGAGCGGATCGAGGGCAATATCGATCTTAGGGCCGTGGCCGGTGCCGACCTTCTCGCCGATATAGAGCATCGGCGCTTCGTCGCGCTCGCCCTCGCCGATCACCACCGTGCCGTCGATGGTGAGACCGTTGAGCGCCTTGCGCATCGCATCGACGGCGGCCTGATCGGCTGCCTTCTCGTCGCCGCGGCCCATCAGGCGCGAGGCAGCCAGCGCGGCGGCCTCGGTCACACGGACCGCCTCCAGTGCGAGGTTCCGGTCCATGGTCGCGTTGTCGGTCATCGATTTCCTCCCAGGAGCCCGGCATCCCGTGCCGGGCAAAAAACCAAGCGAGCGTCACGCGAGACGAAAATGGCGGTGAGACACACGGGGATCATCTCTTCGCGAACGCAGCCGGCGCGAGTGTATCCCGCGGCGCGCGCGATTTGAACCCATGCCGGCCCGCGACTCGTGGATAGGCCTATGACGATGATGTGACGAGGTCTTTCGGGTCGCGTTCGAGTCGTAGCTAATCGGAGGGACCACGAGGACGCAGCCGCGAAGCCATCGCATCGGCGCGATCATCCGCTTCGTCGGCGATCTGGCGTAACCGATCCGCGATATTCGGCTCGGTCATCGCCAGTGACCGTAGGCGCGCCGCCAAGCCGCGCAGATAATGAATGTCCTCGGGTCTATCAGGCATGTTCTACCTACACCCGAGGCGGCAATCCGTTGCAGGCTAATGGCGCGGGTTTTGCCGGCTACGCGCGTCCTTCACATCAGGAAGGACAGCCCTGAAATGCCGCTCGACGGCGGCGTAGCATTCGCAGGCAGCTTCCTCGAGCCCGGCGCGATCCGCGATCGTGATCTGGCCGCGGCGATAATGGATGAGGCCTTTGCGCTGCAGCGCTTGTGCCGCGGCGGAAATGGTCGTGCGCTGCACGCCGAGCAACTCGGCGAGAAACTCCTGCGTCAGCGGGAGATCGCGTGTCGGCACGCGGTCTTGTGTTGCAAGCAGCCAGCGGCTGCAGCGCTCCTCGATCGTATGCAGCGCATTGCAGGCGACCGATTGAAGCGTCTGCGCGAGCAGCACATCGGCATAGCGGCTGAAGAGATCGCGCAGGTTATGCGATTTCTTCTTCGCTTCTTCGAGGTGGGTGGTGTCGATCTGCAGCGCATGGCCGCCGATTTCGACGACCATGCGGGCAAAGGCCGGCTTGTGGCCGGCGCTGACGATACCGCCGACCGCCCCCTCCTGACCGATGGTCGCAACCTCGATCGCGCGATCGTCCTGCATCGCGAGCATGAGGGAGATCATCGACCCGGCCATGGGGAAGTAGGTTATGCCCACGTCCTCGCCAGGCTCGAACAGCACATCGCCACGGCTCAGTTCGACAGGCTCGAGGTAAGGCTCGATCAGCGCCCGGTCCTGCGGCTTCATCGACGCAAGTAAAGCATTGCCGGGCCAGAGGTTTCCGACGCTGAGGGGTTCGGTGCCTGGACGTTTCTTTTTGGCCATGTTTCTGTCGCCCGTTTTGTTCTTGCTGAAAAAGTTCCTGCATTCGGAAGGCGGCAGATTAGATAACTAGTTCCGGTACTTAGTCTGCCCGAGAGTCGACATAGCCAAGCTCTTCTCGGGGCGAATGCCGACTCCGCCTTCCCGTCCGCACTGATCGGACATTGGATCGGAGGTTGACGATTCAACGAAGGGATTGGGGCAAAGTGAAAATGAATAGCGACGCAAAAGCGGTTGCTTTGAGTCGACCTGCCACACTCTCTCCTAGACGCGACTGCGTCGCAGTGTCGGCATGTCGACTTATGCGCCGTTGTCCGAAAGACGGCTTGTCATCAGCGGTATCCGCTCACCATATTGAGAAGCTGGCGTTAAGAGAAAAACCCACACGGGGGGCTGTTGCGTGCACACCATCGTTCTGGTCGACGACGACCGAAATTTGCTCAACACAATTGGTGATGCGCTTGAAAGCGAGGGCTTTGCGGTTCGCCGTTTCGACAGCAGCACGGCGGCTCTCGAGGCCTTGAAGGATCTTCCCGCCGATGTTGCCGTGCTCGACATCAAGATGCCGGGTATCGATGGTTTCGAGTTGCTGACGCGGCTGCGCAAGGACAGCAGTCTGCCGGTGATCTTCCTCACCTCGAAGGATGACGAGCTCGACGAGCTTCTCGGTCTGCGTATGGGCGCGGACGATTACATCACCAAGCCGGTCTCGACGCGCTTGCTCGTTGAACGAATCCGTTCGCTGATCCGGCGCCGCGAGCTGACCGACGGCCGCGGCGAGAGCGAGCCGATCATCGAGCGCGGCGATTTGCGGCTCGATCCGTCACGCCACGAATGCAGCTGGAAGGACCAGAAGCTGAAGCTGACGGTGACCGAATTCCTGTTGCTGAAATCGCTCGCCTTGCGGCCTGGCCATATCAAGAGCCGGCGTCAGCTCATGGATGCCGCTTACGGCGAGAATATCCATGTCGACGATCGCACGATCGACAGCCACGTGAAGCGGCTGCGCGCGAAATTCAAAGCCGTCGACACGGATTTTGCGCTGATCGAGACACTCTACGGCGTCGGGTACCGCTACCGCAGCACGTCGAACTGACCGGAAGGAAACGGATAGCGGCGAGCCTTAGGGCTCGTTGCTGACCTGCGACGGCGTCACCCAGTAGGGTGGCCCGCAATCGGCGACCGCGTTGTTGGTGAAATAATCGCCGCCGCTGCCCTCTTTCGATTTCGAGAACGGTACGATCGCGGAGGCGATCGCGCTCGGAATCAGCGCCGGTGTCCGTAATATGCAGACGGGACCTTTGAAGGCGAAATAGACAGGACTTTCGATGGCGGCGACCACCGTGGCGCCGGTCCCCGTGGGCGTCGCCCAGGTCCCTCCCGGACCGGTCGCGCAAGCGCAAAGCGGTGCCACGAGCAGCGCGGCCATAAGGTGCATCCTCATCGTTCTTCTTCCTCCACTTTGCCCGCTTGCCAGCGAGTGGACGCCAGCTTGGCACATTTTTTTGATCCGCGCCAAGGGGTTCCCGGTCCGGCCTGTACGAGGATTAGAGGTTCTCGACCCGGATCATGCAGGGTGGCTCGACCACTGTATCGAGCCCGCCGATACGGCCCAAGGCGCGCACCATCGAGGCTTCGACCGTGTCATGGGTCGTGAGCACGACCGGCACTGCCTCGCCCGGCGAGCGGCCGCGCTGGAGGAATTGCTCCATCGATACGGCTTCGTCGCGGAAGGCAGCGGTGATATCGGCGATCACACCGGGACGGTCGACCACCATCAGCCGCACGTAATAGGCGCCCGAGCGTCGCGCCATGGGCGCGCTCGGACGACTCTTGAGCGACGAGGCCGGCACGCCGAAGCCGGGAGCCCCGCGGCCGGCGGCGATATCGAGCAGGTCGGCGGCCACGGCTGAGGCTGTTGGATCGGCGCCGGCCCCGCGACCTTCGAGCGTCAAGCGTCCGACGAAATCGCCCTCGACCATCACGGCGTTGAAGACGTTCTCGACATGTGCCAGCGGCGCCGAGAGCGGCACCATGCAGGGGTGAACGCGCTGCTCGAGCCCGTGCTCGGTCGGCCGCGCCAAGCCGACGAGCTTGATGCGGTACCCGAGATCCTGCGCAAAAGCGATGTCGAGCGCCGTGATGTGGCGGATACCTTCGACATAGACGCCCGCGAAATCGACCTGGCTGCCGAAAGCCACCGAAGCGAGCAGTGCCAGCTTATGCGCCGCATCGATGCCGTCGACATCGAAGCTCGGATCGGCCTCGGCATAGCCGAGCGCCTGCGCTTCCTTGAGCACGGCGGCGAAGTCGCGGCCGGTCTCGCGCATCTGCGAGAGGATGTAGTTACAAGTGCCGTTGAGGATGCCGCAGACCCGCAGCACGTGGTTGGCGGCGAGCCCCTCGCGCAGTGCTTTGAGGATCGGGATGCCACCCGCGACCGCCGCTTCGAATCCGAGAGAGACTTTTTTAGATTCAGCTAGATGGGCGATTTCATTCCCGTGATGCGCGAGCAAGGCCTTGTTCGCCGTGACGACATGCCGGCCGCGCTCCAGGGCGGTCGTGACGACCTGCCGCGCGACCCCATCGCTGCCGCCGATCAGCTCGACCACGACATCGATGCCGGGCGCGCCCGCCATCGCCACCGGATCGTCATGCCAAGGCACGCCGTTGATATCGATGGTACGGCTGCGCGCGCGATCGCGCGCCGACACCGCGACGACCTCGATCTTGCGGCCGGTGTGATGTTCGATCTGCCCAGCGTTGCGGCGAAGGAGCGCAACCGTCCCCGCCCCGACCGTTCCCAATCCGGCAATCGCGACTTTAAGCGGCTGGCTCATTCGGGCTAATGCTCGAGATAGACTTCGGCGCGCGGCGCATCGGCCCCGCCTTTGGCAGCGACCGGCGCGGCTTCGACGGCAATGTCCTTCGCCGGCACGCCGGCATCGGTCAGCGCCACGGCGACCGCTTGCGCGCGATCGAGCGCGAGGGCGAGGCCGGCGACCGCGGCGTCTTTACCGGTCGATTCGCCATAGCCGACGATGCGGATGGTGCCGCCTTCGGTATTGTGGAGCTTCGCGATTTCGGTAACCGTGCCACGCAACGCGCCCGAGAGGTAGGCCGAGCCGGGCGCGAAGCTGACATCAGCGACGCGATAGGAAACGCCGGGGCGATGGCTCCGCGCCGTCGCGGGAGCATTGGCGGGTGCCGCGGCCTGCTGCGCCGGTGCGCTATTGGGCGTACGCGGCGCCTGTGCGCGCGTTGGGGCTGGCGGCGGCGGCGTATTCGCGACCTTGTTGGGCGGGATGCGCGGCGGCGGCGGTGCCGGCGTCGCGGTCTCGCCTTCGGGCAGATTGGAAATCGTCGGGCTTTGCAGCGACGATTCGGCGGGCGGTGCCTCGCTGCCGCGCACCGGGGGCTTACGCTGCTGCGAATTGCTGCCGAGCATATCGGGATTGGACGATGACGACGGTGCTGGCGCCGGTTTCGACGATGCCGTCGCGGGCGGTGGGCTTGGGGGCGTCGCAGGCGCTGGCGGCGGCGATGAAGTTGTCGGCGGCGGTGGCGGCGGCGCAGCACTCGCACTCTCCGCCGGCGCTGGCGGGGTTGACGGTGGAGGCGGCGGCGATGAGGACGGCGCGGAGGAGAGCGTCGCCGAGCTCGCAGGCGTGTTCGAGGAGCTGGGCGTATTGCGTGCCGGCGGCGCGGGCGGCGGCACCGTGCCAGCAACATCGCCGGCGCGGAGATTATCGGCGCTGTATTGCGCGTTGCTGCGATCGGAAGCCAGGCTCTTCACGAGCTTGTCGCGATCGACGCCGCTGAGCTGCGTATCGGGCGGCGGCGGGACATTGCCAAGGTTGGGGAAAGGCTCGTTGCTGCCTTCCTCGAGATTCTGCTCGTTCTGGCCTTTGCCGAGGTTGTCGTTCTTGGAGACGCCGGTGACGTCGCGATACCAAGAAACCGGATTGACGGCATCGGGCACTTTCGAGCACCCCGACACGCCGACAAGCGTCATGCCCAAGATCACGAGGCCAAACTTGTTCCGCACTACCACCTACTCCATATAGACTGCTCGGACCGGTTGGTCGGAAGCCCGCCGAGCTGCCGTCCTGCGCGGTCGCGGGCGGATGCTGGCGCAGGCAGTATCGGGGTGCAAGGACGAAAAATGAACGATTCGGATACCGGTGCGCCGAAATTTCCCGATCCAACACAATGGGCCCAGCATATGGCAGAAATCGCGCGGCTGAGCGAGAAGCTGGTGCGTGATTTCCTGGCCAAGCAGCCGCAAACAGGACTCGGCATGGCCGATCCGCTCAATATCGGCAGCGCCTTCCTCGAGATGACGCAGCGGCTGATGAGCGATCCCGGCCGCCTCGTCCAGGCGCAGCTCTCCTTGTGGCAGGATTATCTGAAGCTGTGGTCGAACACGACGCAGCGCTTCCTCGGCGGCAAACCTGAGCCGCCTGTCGCCGAGCCCGCGCCCGGCGATCGCCGCTTCAAGGACGCGGCTTGGCAGGAGAGCACGCTCTTCGACTACATCAAGCAAAGCTATCTCCTCACCGCCCGCTGGCTGCAGTCGACGGTTCGGCAGGTCGAGGGACTGGACGACAAGACATCGCGCAAGATCGATTTCTATACGCGGCAATTCGTCGACGCGATGGCGCCGTCCAATTTCGTGCTGACAAATCCCGAGGTGCTGCGCGCGACCATCGACAGCGGCGGCGAGAATCTGGTCAACGGCCTGAAGCACGTGCTCGAGGATCTCGATCGCGGCAAGGGCCGGCTGATGATCAAGATGACCGATCTCGAAGCCTTTCACGTCGGCGGCAATATCGCGGTCACGCCGGGCAAGGTCGTTTATCAAAACGACCTGATGCAGCTCATCCAATATGTGCCGACGACCGAGAAGGTGAAGCGGCGGCCGCTGCTCATCATCCCGCCCTGGATCAATAAATATTACATCCTCGATCTGCGCCCCGATAATTCCTTCGTCAAATGGGCGGTGAGCCAGGGCCATACCGTCTTCGTCATCTCCTGGGTCAATCCGAACGAGAAGCTCGCCGAGAAGCAATTCGAGGACTACATGCGCGAAGGGCCGCTTGAGGCGCTCGACGCGATGGAGAAAGCGACCGGCGAGCGCGAGGCGAATGTCATCGGCTATTGCCTCGGCGGCACGCTCCTCGCCTCGGCCCTCGCCTATATGGCGGTGAAGGGCGATGACCGATTCAAGAGCGCGACCTATTTCGTGACGATGACGGACTTCGCCGAGGCCGGCGAGCTCTCTGTCTTCATCGACGAAGAGCAGCTCACCTCGCTCGAAGAGCGGATGAAGGAGCAAGGCTATCTCGAAGGCTCGGATATGGCGACGACCTTCAACATGCTGCGCGCCAACGACCTGATCTGGTCCTTCGTCGTCAACAATTACCTCTTGGGCAAGGAACCCTTTCCTTTCGATCTCCTCTACTGGAACAGCGATTCGACGCGCATGCCGGCGGCGATGCACGCCTATTACCTGCGCAACATGTATCAGGACAACAAGCTGGTCGAGCCGAATACGCTCGAGCTCGCCGGCGTGCCGATCGATCTGCGCAAGATCAAGACACCGGCCTTCTTGCTGTCGACCAAGGAAGATCACATCGCGCCGTGGAAATCGACCTATGCCGCGACGCAGATCTATCGGGGACCGATCAAATTCGTACTTTCGGCTTCGGGTCATATCGCCGGCGTCATCAACCCGCCGGGCAAATCGAAATACGGCCATTGGGAGAACGCGAAACTGCCGAAGAGCCCGGACGATTGGTTCGCGGGCGCGAAATATGTCGATGGCTCGTGGTGGCCGACCTGGGAGAAATGGGTAAGCAAATATGCGGGCGGCGAGGTCGATGCGCGCCAGCCCGGCGACGCCAAGCTCAAAGTCCTCGAAGACGCGCCCGGCTCTTATGTACTGACGAAGGCGAGCTGAAGCCGCTCACTCGTTACGTTTGACGTCGGCGCCGCTTCGCGCGACACTCGCTTTATCAATCGGCCACGAAAGAACGCGGCCGAAAATGCAGGGTGAGGAGACGGCGATGCGCCGCATTCTCGGGCTTGCCTTTGTGATTATTGAGACAAATTGCACGCCGCAATCGGGCCGGCCTGCGTCGCCGTTTCTTGGCGGCGCCGCACGTGCCCCTGCATCGTCTCATCATGCCAGCATTTTGAAAGCGGAGTTGCTCGACTAGCGATCAGAAATTCACAAACGGGCGCCGCAGAAGACGTCCGCACATCAGGGGGAGATATGCCATGGTTGATATCTCGTTATCCGGCGGTGCCGCCACCGCCGATGCCACGATATCCGCGATCGCGCAGCGCGATATCGCGGCCCGCATGGAGCGGCTGCCGCTGACCCGCACGCAGATCAAGGCGCGCATCGTCGTCGGCATGGCGACATTCTTTGACGGATACGACTCCCTGGTGATGGGACTCGTGATGCCGGTCCTGGCTAGCGCATGGGGACTTAGTACCGCTCAGATCGGTTTTCTCCTCTCCGGCACTTTCTTCGGCCAATTGCTTGGTGCGCTACTCTTTCCCTATCTCGCCGAACGCTACGGCCGGCTCCGCGCCGCGAGCTACAGCGTCTGGGTGGTCGGCATCTTCGCGCTGGTCTGCGCGGCGAGCTGGAATTTCACGAGCCTTACCATCTCGCGCGTGCTGCAAGGAATCGGGATCGGCGGCGAGATCCCCGTCGCTGCGACCTATATCAACGAGATCGCTCATTCGAAAACGCGCGGCCGCTTCTTCCTTATGTATGAGGCGGCGTTCGCTTTCGGCTATCTCGCCTGCACCTTGCTCGCCGTGCTGCTGGTCTCTCACTACGGCTGGAAGGTGATGTTCCTGATCGGCGCCTGCCCGGCTTTCGTCGCCGCCATCATGCGACGCTTACTGCCGGAATCGCCGCGCTGGCTCGCAAGCAAGGGCCGCACCAAGGAGGCCGAGGAAATTGTCGGCTCGATGGAGCGCGAGGCTGAAGCCAAGCTCGGCACCACCCTGCCGGCGCCGGATTTCTCGGTCGCGCCGCCGCCGGTGCGCAAGAGCACCGATCTGCGCGAGCTTTTCACGTCCTATTACCGAATGCGCACCTTCGTCGTGTGGTCGATCTGGGGTTGCAATTTCTTCGTGACGCAGGCGCTGAATAGCTGGCTGCCGACGATCTATCGCCAGCAATTGCATCTCTCGGTGCAGCAATCGCTCGAATTCACGCTTGCCACGCATTGCATTTCGATCGGCAGCGCCATCGCCGTCGCATTGGCGATCGACCATGTCGGCCGGCGCATCTGGATCGGCTCGGCCTTGCTGATCGGGTCGCTATCGCTGCTGACGCTCGCGATCCAAGGCGGACATGATCCGATCTTCCTGTTGATCTGCGCGACGATCGCGAATTTCTGCCTCGCCTCGGTCTCGGTGTCGATTTACGTCTTCACCTGCGAGCTCTATCCGACGCGCATGCGCGCGCTCGGCACCGGCATGGGGTCGACGGTGCGCAATGTCTTCACCACGTTGAGCCCGACCATGGTCGCGCTAATGCTGACCAATCACGGCCTGCCCGGCGTGTTCACGATGCTCGGCCTCGTGCCTCTCATTCCCAGCCTGATGGTCTTCGCCTTCGGCACAGAGACACGGGCGCGGGTGCTGGAGGAAGTGTCGCCGTAACCGCGGCATAAGCTTTTCGGGCCGGTGAATGCGATCGCACGGCTGGTCCGAAAAGCGATGCGCAGGTCACAATGCCGCACTGGCATTGTATGGCAGTTTTGTGGCAGGTTGTTGCCAACAAGAATCTTTGGGGAGCGCGCGTAAGAGGCGTACGGCTGAAAACAGCCGGGCGATTGATTCCGCTCTTGGGTGTCAGGAGGGGTCGTGGAATCACACGCACAGAAATTGAAATCGCAGCAGACGAATTCGCTTTTCAGCGTCAAAAAGCTCAAATACGGCGGTTACGAGCTGGTTCTCAAGCGCAACGGCAGGAACCAGCACATCTGCGATTTCCGCTCCGAGGATGAGGCCAAGATCTGGATCCGCGAGAACGGCGCGAAATTCGGCGGCGCCGGCAGCGAAATCTAGAACGCCTCTCACACCATCTCGAAAACAAAAAACGCGGCTCCCAGGAGCCGCGCTTTTCATTTGGACACTCGGTGCGCGTTATGCGTGTGCCGGTTGCGGCTGCTTCGCGCTGACGCGGGTGGCCGATTGCTTGCCGGCCGCAATATCCGCCAGCATCGGCAACTCGATCACGAAGAAGGTCGCGCCTTCCGGCGCGGTGATCTCGCCGACATCGGCACCCGCCTGGACGAACATATAGGTGCCTTCGTCCTTGGTCTTGCCGCCCTTCCAGGTCTTGCCGCCATAGCTGATCGAGCCTTCGATCAGATAGCGGATCTCGGCATCTTCCTCGACGCGCGCCGGAATCTTCGCGCCGGGCTCGAGCCTGGTGAGCCGAATGCCCGAGCCGCCGAAGAAGCCGAGCTTCTTATGCTCGACGCCGGCGACCTTGCGATCGACGATCCAGGGATGACCTTCGGGCTTCATCACGATCGGCTTCTCGTAGCGGCCGACCGGGAAATCGATCTTCTCGCCGGTCAAATATTCCACGCAGGCGGCGTGCGAGTCCTTGTTGATCTTGTGTCCGTCGGGTCCGACCTTGCTCGCGACGCCTTCCTTGAAGCTCCAGCCTTCGGCTTTGAGCGACTTCACGGCGTTGCGCAGATCGACATGGGTCAGATACGGCAGGCCGGAGATGCCCTGGAATTGCAGGCCGAGGCCGATCGTCGGCGCCGTCTGCATCTGTGGGCCGTAATAGACGCCCTCGGGATAGAAGGCGCATTCGCCTGGCTTCACATAGCCGTCCTCGATCATGCGGTCGCCGGTCAGGGCATAGCGATACTGATCGAAGGTGTGGCGGTGCCGCGGCGTGGCATAGCCGGTGTCGTAGGAATTCCAGGAGAATTCAAGTTGGATGCCGGGCACACCGGTATCGAGCGGAAATTGCTTCACGGCCATGCTGCCTTCGCGGCCGATGCCCGCTTGAACGAGCTCGACATCGGCAATGCTCATGATGGTGACGGACGGCATGCGTATCTCCCTTGCGATTTTCGCCGACGATTGGGGCCATGTTGGGCCCCGTGCGCGGCTCTGGCAAGACCTCGGCCGGAATAAGAGTGGGCAGGCTTCCACCCGCGCTCAACGCGCCGGTACTTCGCACGGTCAAACCGACGCGCGTGTGCGCCTCGTCAGGGAAAGAGCGGTTCCGTCTGCAGCCCGGTCACTTCCGGCAGGCCGAGCATGACATTCATGTCCTGCACCGCCTGGCCCGACGCGCCTTTGACGAGGTTGTCGATCGCCGAGACGATGATCGCGCGGCCGGAGAGCCGATCGGCGCCGAGACCGATGAGGCAAAGGTTCGAGCCGCGCACGTGATGCGTCGCCGGGTAATGGCCTTGCGGCAACACGCGCACGAAGGTTTCGTCTGCATAGGTCTCTTCGAGCACATTCCGCAGGTCTTCGATCGTCGCGCCCCGGGTAATGCGGACATAGATCGAGGAGAGAATGCCGCGATTCATCGGCATCAGATGCGGCGTGAAGCTGATCGTCACCGGCCGGCCCGCCGCGCGCGAGAGCCCCTGCTCGATCTCGGGCATGTGGCGAT
>Ga0134125_10003286_pt1 | contig 18765 bp, 16 predicted proteins | sample KB31751_FD_96464 | JGI IMG/M metagenome (GOLD analysis project Ga0134125, IMG submission 96464) | Terrestrial soil microbial communities with excess Nitrogen fertilizer from Kellogg Biological Station, Michigan, USA - KB3-175-1 | ecosystem: Environmental > Terrestrial > Soil > Unclassified ... | reverse complement strand
TTGAATGATCCGCTGGGCAGGTGGGCTAGCGCGCTGGCGGCGGCGTCGGCGATGACCTGCTCGATGATCGCGTGGCCGCGGTGCTGGGACTCGGCCTGCAGCATCTGAAATGGGCTGGTGACGAACACGGCGTGGTGGCGCCAGAGGTCGAAACAGCCCGTCTTGGCCGGGGGCGGCTTTCGGGTTGAGGCGGCGGACCCGTCGCACGATCAACCGGCCGGTGGCCTGTTGGTGGTGGGGGCGAGAGGTGAACGCGGTGTACGGGATCTCGGCGACCTCGGCGTCGGAGACCAGTTCGCCGGTCTGTTCATCGACGAAGGCCTGTGGGTAGTGGATCGCCGTCCATGCGGTGTGGGGGATGTGGGTGATGGCGGCGTTCACGCTCGGGTTGGAGCCGGTGGTCAGCGACACGTCCGCGGTGTAGTGGGCGGCGGTGGCCACAATGTCGGCGGTGTAGAACGTGGAGTCGGCTCGCACGACGATCCGGGCGGTGGGGGCGATCGCCCGCACGGTGGTCAGCGCTTCGGCCAGCAACCGGGCCGCCCCGCGCACGTCGGCGGCCTTGCCTTTGCGCAGGCGGATCGCCACCATCACCGGCCGCGCGATCGGGGTCGATGCGGTGGCGATCAGCGGGTGCAGGGTCTTTGTGCCCTTCAGCCGGCCGACCGCGGCGCCCTGCTTGGCGTAGCCATACACCTGCCGGTGGGTGGAGTCCAGGTCCACGAACACCACCTCGTCCGCGCCGGGCAGCAGTGACACCCGGCCGGCCAGGGCGATCAACGCCTGGCGCAGCACGACGTTGAGCTGCTGCACGTGCCCATGGGTGAACGCCCGCAGGAAGGTGCCCAGGGTCGACGGAGCCCGGATCTCGCCGAACACGACCTGATTGCCGGCGTGCCGGAGCCGGTCGACGTCCTCGATCGAGTCCGCCCCAGCGACCATCCCGGCCAGCAGCGACCTCACCTTGGCCACCGGATTCGCCCCAGCACCGTTCGCCGCGCCGGTAACCGCCACATGCGCCGCGACCAACTCGGGCAGGCCGACCTGCTCGGCCAGCGTGACCACCGGCACCAGCCCCGCATCCGCGATCAGATTCGGGTCATCGAACACGACATCAACCACGCCAGCCGCATGGCAAGATTGCATCTCGCGGGTGTCCCCTCGAACCGGCTCGGATGTTCCCTCAGCAAGAACATCTTCCCAGCCCAGGGGCACCCGCGTTCTCATTCCCCGCAATACACGCGCAACAGATCGGTGGATCCGGGTTCAGTGCCGACGGCCAGGTCCTGGTCGTCCCAGTCCCCGACGGCTCGGGCGTGGTCAAGGTGACCGTCGATGGGGTGGACGGCCAGAGCTGCGTGGTCAAGTTCACCATCGCGGAGAGCTGACCGTCCCGTCATCGGCTTCGCGGTGCCCCACTCGGCCAGATGCGGGGCAGGCACCGGGGAGCCGAGCCGTGAACTCTGCACGGCTCGTCGACAGGACCACCGTCACTTCGACCGCCGCGGCGAAAGGCGCTATCACCCCCGTCCTCCGCGCGGTGCCCATACGGTTTCGGGAATTCAGAGCCGTCCCACGCTGCGATTAACAGGGCTACACTCCGTGCCAGGACAGGGAGGACCTGTGCCGGTGACGGGGTGCGAATAGTTCTGGAACGAGATCCGGCGTTGGCGCGCGTTTCCGCAGTTCACCACACTGCTTGGCTTGGATAAGTGGGAGTCACCTGCCTTTACAGCAGCTCGGGCCGGTAAGCCTGGCCTGTTACCAGCGGAAGTAGCCACTGACGCTGGAGTTCGTTCCAGAACCCTCCACGCCCCGATCACAGACGGGAGCGCAGCGTGGCGAGCCCTTCGTCGGACAGGTCGTTGAGCGCCTGCGGGCATCCGGTGATCGCCATGATGATCGACGCTAGTGGGCCGGTGACTTGCGGGCGCTGCCAGCGGACCAGGCGAGATCGCAGGCGCGCAGCTCGAGTCCGGCGCTGCGCTGCTTGCTGCCCTGGAATAGGCCGGTCCTGCGGCAGGTTTGCGCAACGACGAACAGGCTCGGCGCCGGCACGTTGAGGGTGCGCTTCAGGGGCCACGCGATGTCGTAGCCGTGGATCACCGCTTCGACTAGGGCATACGGCGCCTCGGCTGCCGGGATGTCCAATCGGCTGGCGGTCGCTCGGTACTCGCCGAGCAGCTCGCAGACCACCTCGGCCGGATCGGCTGTCCCCGGGTCCAAGGGGAACGTCACCACGTTCCGGAAGCGGATCCCGGTGCGGGCAGCGGTGCTCGGCCTGTTGTGGTCATGCCTGGGTGGTTTGCTCCAGGTCGATCACGATCTTGCCGAGCGCATGACCGGACTCGAGCTGCTCGCAGTGCTTGTGGTGCTTCTTCGAAGGGGTAGGCCTGGAGCACCTTGGGATCGAGTTTCCCTGCGGCGACCAGATTGGCAACGGCGGCCACGCCCACTGAGCTGGACACCAATCGTTGTGCTCGTCATCGCTGTGCTCGTCGTCGTGTTCCTCGTCGTGGCGATCCTGATCGGTCGCCGGCGTGTATTAGGCGCGCGGCCGCGGATCCACGATCGGCACTGACCTGCCACCGCGCGGCCCTGATCGCCGCGCCCCGCGGTCGGCCACACCATAGCCCGGGATACCTTCGGATACGATCCAGCCCGATGCCCCGCTGGATGTAGCGCGACCTAGGCGCCCACCGTCGGGCCCGGCCAGAGGGCAAGACGTCTGCAGGCGGAGATCAGCGGCGCCCTTTGCGCCGGTCCCACAACCACTTGAGAGCCAGCAACTCCAAGATCTTCTTCATCATGACGGTCCTCCCGACTAGCTGACCCGAACGTACACAACATCTCGCGCGTCCGTGCTGTGAGCAGAGGATGGCCCTGCATCAAGGCGTAGCAGCGCCGTCGGGATGAAATACCCCAGCACGACCGAGACGCCGGTCGTACACCGATGCGCCACATCGCCATTCTGATCACCAACCCGGCCCGGATCGTGTCAGCCGCCGACCCCAGCGTCACAGGCTGTTCGGTTGGCTCGCGCTACTCACTGGCAGCGCCGCGGCCAGAAATGTCGAGATCCTCATCTTGCGCCAGGAAGTCGCAGTATTGCGCCGCCAGGTGACCCGTGTGGCGTGCCAAAACTCGATCGAGGCTTCGACCAGGTGTCTTCTGATCGGCTCAGCCTGCGCGTCGGTACTCATTGATCAGTCCGCCGAGGACTCGGTGGCGTCGGATCGGGGTGTTGCGAGGAATCGGCGTAGCGAGGTCGCGGGTTGGTGGGTGTTGATCCAGGCTCTGATGCGGGCGGTGGTCATTTGAAATGGCGCACATACCGGTCAAGAACAACTCGGGCGTGTCGCTGGTGGTAGATCAGCAGCCGGTCGGTGCATTCCGCGCAGACGCTGCCAACGAACCGTTCCGCATAGCAGTTCGCCTGGGGCGTGCGCGGAGGGATCTTGACCACGGTGATGCCTTCGGAGGCGAAGACGGCATCAAAGGCAGCGGTGAATTTGCAGTCCCAGTCACGGATCACAAAGCGGAAGGTGCCGATGCGGTCACCGAGGTCTATCAGCAGGTTGCGAGCGGCCTGAATGGTCCAGGCCGCTGTGGGATGGGCGGTGACGCCGAGGAGATGGACCCTGCGGGTGCGGACTTCCATCACAAACAGAACGAAAAGGCGGCGCAGCGCGATGGTGTCGAGGGTGAAGAAGTCAGTGGCCAACAGGCCGGTGGCCTGAGCGCGCAGGAAGGTCCGCCACCGGGTGTCGGCCCGGCGGGGTGCCGAGCCGACACCCGGTGGCGGCCAGGATCCGCCGAATCGTGCCGGTACCGACGCGACGCCCGAGACCGACGAGTTCGCCTTGGATCCTGCGGTAGCCCCAGGAAGGATTCTCTCGTGCCAGACGCAGCACCAAACCTCGGATTTCGTCGGTGACCGGTGGGCGGCCTGACCGCTGAGGGTAGGTCCACCGTCTGGTGATCAGCCGGCGGTGCCAGGCCAGCAGCGTGGCCGGCGTCACGATCCGAGAGGTCCGCAACGGGCGGGGCAGCAACCGGGCCAGAGCAGACAGGATGGCCCGGTCCGGCCAGGTGAGGCGAGGCCTGGTCACCTGGCGGCGAAGTATCGCGACTTCCTGGCGCAGGATGAGAATCTCGACATTCTTGGCCGCCGCGCTGCGGGCGAGTAGCCCGAGCCAGCCCAACAGCCTGATCGTGGTCAGATACAGCAGACGAAACAACACGACCTGTGATCATGTCATGATCACGGAGGGCCGCCAAAACCGCAGGTCACACTTGTGGCGATTTTTGGCACGGCACACGCCGGCCGACGCAAAGCAGTGGCCCTGCGCAGTGAGCCGGTAGCCGTCGGCGCCGGTGCGCTGGGTCTGCACAGCCAGCAAACCAACGAGACACCGGCGAACAACGCCCGGCCCAGCTCATTGGGCTGCGCTAGTTCGGCCCTAACGGCGGCTGAGCCGCGCTCGTGCGAAAATCCGCGCGTCGGTACTGCCAGTCCGGGTGCTCCGCTAGGGCTAGCCGAGGCCGCGCCGTTCGCCGAGCTGGACCGCGGCATCATCGACCAGCGCACCATGGCCAGGGTCGCGCGGCCTGGATACGATCCGCAGCCGGCCTGACATAAGGAAGCACGCGATGGCAGCGCAGAATCCCAACAGACGCATTGCCCCGTTGCGGGTGCTGGGGCGGCGGGTTCGCCGGGTCTACCACGATGAGGTGGGAGCGGGGCAGCAGGCGCTGCTGGTGGCCTGGTCGGCCTTCGGGGCCACCTTCGGCATCACCCGGGCGATCACCTACTGGTTGCACGGCGGCGCGGCGCCTTCGGCGGGTGGGATCGTGATTGGCGGCCGGCATATCCACCATTACAACCTGGGCATCGCATTGCTGGCAGCGGTCGGCGCGATCGCGCTTCGCGGCCAGGAAACCGACCGGCGCCATCCGCTGACCGCCACCGCCTATGGCAGCGGCGCCGCGCTCATCGTCGACGAGCTGGCCCTGCTTATCGACCTCCAGGACGTTTACTGGGCCCGGGAGGGACGCCGCAGCGTCGACGCCGCGATTGGCATGATCGCCGCTGGCGGGGTTTATCTGACCGTTGCCCCGTTCTGGCACCGCGCCGCGCGGGAAGTCGTGTACACCGGCATCGAGACCGCGTCCACTCCACTGCCGAGCCCAGTCCCTGATCACCCCGCCTGGCAAAGTGGTTGAAGCCGATGACGGCTACGAACGTGGCGTCGACCCTCACCACCGGCTACCAGCATCCTTAGTCGGACTCGTGCTCGCTGTCTCATCCAGGCTGCCCACCGGAATTGATTCTGTTTACACGTCGCCAACGCAGTGCCCGCCCAGCTTGGGCGATCGATGTGGCCCGGCCCGTCAGTCGGTCAGGGTGATTGCCGCATCGGGCTTGATGACGCGGAAGGTGAAGCTCTCCTCGAGATAGAGGCTCACGGTGTCGGTGTCATGTCGGCTGTATCCGATGGACAGGTCCTGGTCGACGTCGAGTAGGAAGTCTCCGCCGCGCTGGCTCAGGACGACGGCGCCGTCCAGGCCTAGGGTCCAGGCCTAGGGTCCAGGCGACCGGGCCGTCGAGGATCCGCTGGAGGTGCTCGGGGGTAGCCGTCGTGTTCGGTGGTCTCGACGATGCGGATTAGCCGGCAGGCCCGATGGTCAGCGCGTAGGGTCCGACTACTCCGATCTGGCCCAGCGTGGTCACTGCGCGTGCGACGACCGAGGGTCAGCCCTGGGCGTGCTGGCCGAGGGTGAGCGGCGGGTGCGGCCAGCGTCGACGATGCCCTCTGTCGTGCTCGTCGAGCTTGTGGCCGGCGGCCAGCGCGATCAGGGTCTGACGCAGCACATGTTCATGGCCGCCGTACACGGTCTGCGCGCTGCGCCCACTGGAAGCCTGCAGCGCGACCTTCAGCTGCTCACGGGCGAGAGCTGTCAGCGACGACTTCTCCCGTCTGTTGGGCGTGACCGCGCCGGTTTGCGTCTGGGGGGGTCGGCGTGGGCGTAATCAGTGCTTGTCGAGCGGTCAATGGCCTACCGGGGCCCCCTTCATCGGCCGGATACCAACAAAGATGCTCTTCAGCCCCGCGGTGACGCACGTGTGCATGGCCGACCGCGTTCCTGACCGCTTCGCCGGACGTGGAATCACGGCTTGGCCAAGCCTGGTCGAGTGAATGTTCTGGCTAGCTCAGCGGGTAGTGGCCGGACGAACCGCCAGAAGCGGGCAGGGCGCGTGGTAGATCAGCGCCTGGCTGATTGAGCCCAGTAGCATGCCGGGCAATCCGCCGTGTCCCCGGCTGCCGACCACCAGCAGTTGTGCATCGGCGGCGTGGTCCAGCAAGCAGCGCACCGGCCGATCCCTGGTGACCACGCGCCGCATCGTGACATCCGGGTAGCTCTCCTGCCAGCCGGCCAACCGCTCCGCCAGCAGTTCACGCTCGCGGGTTTCGATGACATCCCAGTCGACAATGAACTGATGGGCGAAGGCGTACGCGCTGTCGGAGGAGAACTCGATCCAGGTGTGCACGGCAACCAGGTCCGCGCCCCGCAATGATGTCGTCGAAGGCCATCGCGAGCGCCGACTCACTGGTCGGTGAGCCGTCCACACCGACCACCACCGGCCCGTGGGCCGGCGGTGACTCCTCGGGCTTGGTTCCGCGGATCACCGCGACGGGGCAGTGGCCGTGCGCGACCAAAGCAACGGCGGTGGATCCGATCAGGATGCCGCTGAAGCCGCCCAGTCCCCGGGAACCGAGCACGATCAGCCGGGCGTTGTCGGACTCCTCGATCAACGCCGGCACCGCATCAGCGGTCTGCAGCTCGACGTCGACCTGCAGTTCGGGGTGTGCTTGGTGTATCGCGGTCTCGACCTCAACCAGCAGCTGCCGGCCATCGGATTCCAGCGCGTCGAAGAAACTCTGGGGGTAACCGAGCCCACCGGCGTAGGCGGGCGTAGAGAAGTTCACGGCGTGCACCAACCGTAATGGAGCATGCCGGCAAACGGCCTCATCCGCGGCCCAGCGCGCGGCGTGCAGGGCCGAGGTCGACCTGTCGACGCCCACAACAATCCGCTGGCGATCGATGTTGCTGGTCATCCTGGAACTCCCTTGGTGCTGTATCGAGGTGCCGGCCGCTGACCGGTCACATGTGCGGCTGCCGGTTCAGCCCGTCGCCGCGTGACCGGCCACGCGCACCGCGGTCACTCCGGACACCGCTCCGGCCAGCACAGCCGCCACGTGCCGGTCGGTCGGACTGTCGAACTCGTCACTGATGGCCACCGCACCGTCATGCACCTCGACCGTCCATCGATCGGGTACGCCATACATGGCCAACTGGTGCCGCACGTCGTCTGCGATGGCGTGATCGCCGCGAGCGAGCATCCGTATCAGGTCGCGCCGGGTGACGATGCCAACCACGCGGGAACCGTCAACGATCGGGATGCTGCGCACGCGGTCATCCAGCATCGCGGTCACCACATCGCCCACATCGGTTCCCGCACCCATGCCGATCACCGGGGTGGTCATCACCGCCCCCACCGTCGCGGCAGGCAGGTCCGGCGCGCCGTCCGTGCCGGGCGACGTCGGCCTCGTAGGCGGACCGGTAACGCGGATCGCGCAGGAACCGGTCGCGCACAAGGCCGGACTCGGTAACGATGCCAATCAGACCATCTTCGTCCAACACCGGCAGCGCGGTTAACCCGTTGGTCGCCAACAGGCTCGCCGCGTACTTCACCGTGGTCGTTGGTCACCGCCAAGGGGGACCTCCGCCATTCGCACCGCCTCCCATCCGAAATAGCGGTCGTCTGAGGGAAGGACGGACAGCCGGCGGGCGCCGTAGCCTGATCAGGAGAGTCCTGGCCGCCCGGCCGGGGGTCGGTGTGTGGGTGGAGGGACGCTCGTGCTCACGGTGTTCCTGGTCGATGACCACAAGGTGGTGCGGCGTGGAGTCGCCGATCTCCTCGATGAGGAGGAGGATCCGACGGTGATCGGGCAGGCGTCCTCGGTGTCCGAGGCGTTGGCTCGGGTACCGGCGCTGGTCCCGGACGTCGTGGTGCTGGATGTGCGGCTGCCTGACGGCAACGGCGTCGAGCTGTGCCGCAAGTTGCGCTCGAAGCTGCCCGGGTTGAACTGTTTGATGTTCGCCTCGTACACCGACGAGCAGGCGATGATGGACGCGATCCTCGCCGGGGCCCATGGTTATGTGATCAAGGCTATCAAGGGCATGGAGCTGGTCTCCGCGGTCCGTACGGTGGGGTCAGGCCGCTCGTTGCTGGACAATCGGGCCGCTGCCGCGCTGATGAGCCGGCTTCGGGCCAGCCTGGACCAGCCGGGGCCGTTGGCCGCGCTGACCGCGCAGGAACGCACGTTGTTGGACTTCATCGGTGACGGCCTGACCAACCGGCAGATCGCCGAGCGGATGTTCCTGGCGGAGAAGACCGTCAAGAACTACGTGTCTCGGCTGTTCGCCAAGCTCGGGATGGAGCGACGCACCCAAGCTGCTGTGCTGGCCACCGAACTTCGAGATCAAGGCCACCGCCGGTGATAGCCGTCCGTGATCGCCGATCGACATGATCGACACCTCGTGTCCTTGATGTTGCGCCGTGGGGTGGGCGGCTGGGGCTGGTCCATAGCCCAGCCGCAGCACGGTCTGCGGCCATAGTCCACCACCGAGCGGGTCGGGTCCGAAAGTGGGCATACCGTCAGCCGAGTCTGGGTCGCCGGCGCCGAAGGTCGGATCGTGTTGCTGAGTGTCGTGGGCCTGACCTAACAGCGTGTGCAAGATCGGCAGCTGTGGAAGGACGAGGGTGGCCATCCAGGCTTGCTCGCTCTTAGCGGGCCCGCCGCAGTTCGTTGAGCAGTGGCAACGGAACGGTCGTGGGGGCCCACGGTCGGGGCTTGGTCCGGCGGCGCGCAATCGCCTTAGCCAGTCGCCGGTCGACGGGCCCGACCGGACTGCGTCTCTGCAGCCGCACGATGGCGAGCATGTCCGGTTGGTTGGAGTCCGGGAACAGCTGCACGGCGGGATGCACCCCGCGCGCGCGGATCGCTAGCCGCAGGTTGAGCAGGGCCGCGCCGCTGGCCAGAAGCAGTTCCCGGTGGTCGGGGTCGGCGACGGGCACCGCGCGGGTGGTGTCGGCGTAGAGCTCGATGGCCTCATGAGTGCAGCGGAAGCGCCAGGGTTGGCTGTTGCGCAGCGAGGGTGCGGTCCTGGCCGCGGCCAGGACCGCGTGGACCTGCTCGTCGGTGAGGCAGCCCACAGGCATGACACGGGTGCTCATTCGGCCAGCCTCCTTCGTCGCGGTGTGGTCCTCGACATGCCTGACGCCAGTTCACTTGCTGCCACCCTTCGCCGCCGGCGGGTGCGGTCATAGTGCCGAACGTCCCTTGTCGGTAGCCCAATGCCACTGTGGGGGAATCCGGCGGCGGAGCCGACCTATGTCGGGGACGGATTGATTCGTGCCCCAGTGAATCCGTGACGAAAGCCGAGGTGCCCCCGACCGCGGGCTCACGTGCGGAGCACGACACGCCGAGGGTGACCGAGACGCTGTTGTTCGCGATCGGCCTGGCCATGCAGGGCACCCACCGTCGCGCGACATCCCCCGCCGTGGCCGCGCGGCTGACCGAGCACCTCGACCAGCTCCACGATGTCATCCAGAACATTCGCACCGCGATCTTCGATCTCCACGCCGGTCCCGCAGACTCACCCCGGCTGCGCACCACGTTGCATGAGGCGATCACCGAACTGACCGTTGACACGTCGCTGCGGACCACAGTCCGGATGTCTGGACCGGTGAATGTGGTGCCGACCCGCCTCGACGAGCACGCCGTAGCCGTCATCCGCGAAGCGATCAGCAACGCGGTCCGGCATGCCCATGTCCACGAATTGGTGGTCATCATCTCCGTCGACGACAACCTGGACATCGACGTCACCGACAACGGCGTCGGCATCCCCGACACCGTCGCTCGCAGCGGGCTGCACAACCTCCAACAGCGGGCCGTCGACGCCGGTGGGTCATGCACCCTCGAACGATCGGAAGGGCGGCGGAACCCGCCTGCTATGGACAGCGCCGCTCCCCTGAAGCCGTTGCCACTGTGGGTGGCGCAGCGGAGTCGGCGCAAGCACAACGGGGATCAGGCCACCGGACCCTGAGGTGGAAGGGACCTTTGGCCTTCGCAGCGGTGGCTGTTGGCCGGTGCGTCACCGGGGACTCATGAGCATCCTTATGGTATCCGGCCGATGAAAGAAAATCGCGGCTTAGGCCATTGACTGCGCGGCAGAGATGATTCTTTGAGAAGTGATTGAAATGATGTGGCGGTACGGCAGCGGGATGAGTGTTTGGGTTACACACTCATGACGGTCAGCATGGTGCTGTTCTGGGGGCTGGTCATCTTCGGGGTGATCGCCTTGGCCCGCTACGCGGCGCGTGGAGACCGGTCGGTGGTCGCTCGACCCACCGCTGAACAGGTGCTGGCCGAGCGGTTCGCCCGCAGCGAGATCGACGAGCACGAATACCACCAGCGCCTGGACGCCGTGCATGGCGGGCCCCGGCCGCTTGTCAAGCCCTGAGCTCGCCGGGTGGGCGTTGCGGGCTAGAGCAGACGGACGCTACGGGGGAGGACACGGCACCGCATAGCCGGACGGCCACTTGGCCGAGATGAACGTTTCATCTTCACGCGCTAAACGGAATTGCGTTCCGTAGGGTGCGCCCGGACCGGTTCACGTCCGGGTGGTTGGGTCGGCCTCGGCAACTCCGCGGGCGCTGGGGGGATCGGACGCACGATCGGGTGGTTGAGGGTCACGGTGATCGGCTGTCCGTGGTGGGTGAGGCGTAGCGGTTCCCCGTCGAGCAGGGTGTAGGTGGCGGTTGCTGCTCGCACGTCGAGGGCCAGGCGTCGCTGTCGTAGGGAGATTTTCAGGGCGAGCCGGGACAGTTGTTCGGGGAGTCGGGGGGTGAAGCTCAGCGTGCCGTGTTGGTCTCGCATGCCGGCCAGACCGGCGACCAGGGCGATCCAGCTGCCGGCCAGGGCGGCCATGTGCAGACCGTCGCGGGTGTTGTGTTCCAGGTCGTTGAGGTCCATGAAGGCCGCCTCGGCGAGGTAGTCATAGGCCAGCCCGAGGTGGCCGACCTCGGCGGCGATCACGGCCTGGATGCAGGCCGACAGTGAGGAGTCCCGGACGGTGAGCCGTTCGTAGTAGGTGAAGTTGCGGGCTTTCTGCTCGGCGGTGAACGCGTCGCCGCGGCGGTGCATGGCTAGCACGAGATCGGCTTGTTTGACCACTTGTTTGCGGTACAGATCGAAGTAGGGGAAGTGCAGCAGCAGGGGGTACTGCTGGGCGGTGGTGGCGGCGAAGTCCCAGACCCGGTGGCCGGTGAAGCCTTCGGACTGCGGGTGGACGCCGAGGGTGTCGTCATAGGGGATGTACATCGCCTCGGCGGCGTCGCGCCAAGCCGCCGTGTCCTCCTGGTCGATCCCGAGGTCACGGGCCCGGTCGGGATGGCGAGTGGCCACCTCGGCGGCGGCGCGCAGGTTCTGCTGGGCCATCAGGTTGGTGTAGACGTTGTTGTCGGCGATGGCGCTGTACTCGTCGGGGCCGGTGACCCCGTCGATGCGGAATGCGCCGTGGGTGTCGTGGTGACCCAGCGAGCACCACAGCCGCGCCGTTTCGACCAGGAGCTCCAGTCCGATGCTGCGTGCGAAGGCGTGATCGTCGGTGGCGTGGAGGTAACGGATGACGGCGTCGGCGATGTCGGCGTTGACGTGGAATGCGGCGGTGCCCGCCGGCCAGTAGCTGGAGCATTCTTCGCCGTGGATGGTCCGCCAGGGGAACGCCGCGCCGCGCAGCCCGAGCGCTCGGGCCCGCTCGGTGGCCATCGGGAGGGTGGAGTGGCGCCAGCGCAGGGCGTGGGCGACGGTCTCCGGTGCGACGTAGGTGAGCATGGGCAGCACGTAGGCTTCGGTGTCCCAGAAGCAATGCCCGTCATAGCCGGTCCCGGTCAGGCCTTTGGCGGCAATCGCTCTGCCCTCGGCCCGGGCCCCGGCCTGCAACACATGGAACAGGGAGAACCGCACCGCTTGCTGAATCTCAGCGTCCCCGTCGAGTTCCACGTCGGCGCGGTCCCAGAACGCGTCGAGGTAGGTCCGCTGCTCGGCGAGCAGTCGGTCCCAGCCGGTCTGGGTTGCCCCGGCGAGGGCCGCGTCGGCCTGATCACGGACCGCGGGCAGCGACCGGGCCCCCGACCAGCCGTAGGCGACGAACTTGACCAGCCGCAGCCGCTGTCCGGGCTGCAGCGTCGCGGTCACCGTCACTCGACCCAGGTAGGGGAAGCTCTCCGCGGACACCTCGGTGGCGGCCGGTCCGTCGACGATGTGGTCGATCACCGCGGCGATCCGCAGACCGCTGTGCCGGGTGGAGTGCACCAGCCCGGCCCGCGCACCCTTGGCCGCATGCTCTTCTGCCACCAAGGGCGCCTCGAGCACCGCGGCGACCCGGGGATCACCGTCGGGCGCTGGGAGCTGCTCGTTGGCCACGAGCTCGGACTGCACGACCACCCGCAACGGGCCGTCGAGTGCCTCGACGTCGTAGCAGATCGCCGCGATCGAGCGCTGCACCAAGGACACCAACCGGGTCGAGGACACTCGCACGGCGCGACCGGCCGGGGAGGCCCACTCGGCGCTTCGGTGCAGCACGCCAGCCCGAAAGTCCAGGCACCGCTCATGGGCCCGCAGCTGGCCGTAGCGCACGTCGAACGGCTCGTCATTGACTAGCAGCCGGATCAGCTTGCCGTTGGCCACATTGATCAGTGTCTGCCCGGACTCCGGGTACCCGTAGCCGGCCTCGGCGTAGGGCAGCGGACGCAGCTCGTAGACGCCGTTGAGGTAGGACCCTGGTAGGCCGTGGGGTTCTCCCTCGTCGAGGTTGCCGCGCCAGCCGATATGCCCGTTGGCCAGCGCGAAGACCGACTCGCTCTGCGCGAGCACCGCCACGTCCAAATCGGTCGTCCGCAGACACCACGGCTCGACCCGAAACGCCGGATGGTTGATCACGTCAGTGGCGGAGCATTTCGGCGAGGACCGCGGCCTCGCTGATTTCGGGCTGTGTGGTCGCGGTGAGCAAGGTCAACGTCTGGTCCTTGACGAGCTCCCGCAGGTGGGTCAGGGCGTCCGAGCGTTCCGGTTGGGTCAGTTCGACGTGGTAGCGGCGGGTGAACTCGTCGAATCGTGCCGGGTCGTGGCGGTACCATTTCCGCAGCTCCGTCGATGGTGCGACCTGCTTGCACCACTCATCGAGGTGGGCCTTGATCTTGGTGAGCCCTCGCGGCCAGATCCGGTCGACCAGCACCCGGGTGCCATCGTCTGGTACGGGCGGGTCGTAGACCCGACGGACCTGTACTGTCGCCTTGCTTGTCATCGTGCGCCTCCTGGGCGTGGTGTGTCACCTCTGGTGCGTCGTCGTGCGCATGGGCTTTCTCGTCAGTACAGCAGCGTGGGCGTGACACGGTTGAGGAGATCGTCGCCGCGTAGGTAGCGTCGCAGGTTTTCGGTGAACAGGGCGACGATCCGCTCGTTTTCGTGGACCGACAAGGCTGCGGTGTGCGGGCTGATCAGCACGTTGGGCAGGCGCCACAGCGGGCTGTCTGGTGGCAGGGGCTCGGTCTCGAAGACATCAAGCGCAGCGCCGGCCAGCTGGCCGCCTTTGAGCGCCTTGATCAGTGCGTCTTCGTCGACGACACCGCCCCGCCCGACGTTGATCAGGATGGCGTCGGTCCGCATCCGGCTGATCGCCTGGGCGTCGATCATGCCCCGGGTCTGTTCGGTCAGCGGAAGGGTCAGGACGACGGCGTGGGCGACTGGGAGTAGGTCGCCGAGGAATCGCGACGTGCGGATCACTTCGATGTCACTGTTATCGGTGCGGCCGGTTCGGTTGATGGCGATGATGTGCATGCCGAAGGCTTTGGCCAGCCGGGCCACCTCGGTGCCGATCGACCCGAGACCGACGACGAGCAGGGTGCGATCGGCCAGCTCGGTCATCGGGTAGTGCTCCCAGCGCCGCGCCTGGGTGTCGGCGAGCAGCCGGGGCAGGCCCTTGGTGAACGCGAGCAGGCCGAACAGGGCGAACTCGGCCAGCGGCCCGACGTGGACACCGCTGGCGCTGGTGATCAGCACCCGGGTGAGTTCGGCGTCGGTCAGCCCGGCGGCCTGCATCTGCTGGCCGGCCCCACCGGCGGTGGCTTGGACCCAGCGCAACCCGGCGTTGGTCCGCACCACGTCAGCCAATCCCTGCGCGGAGTCTCCGGGTAGGCCGAAGAGCACCTCGGCGCTGCCCAGCATCGCCTGCCAGCGGCGCTGCTGGTCCTCGGTGCGCCGGAAGGTGTCGATCCCGCGGTGATCGCAAGCAAACCGCGGCGGGGGTAGCAGGTCCGGTTCGAAGATGACCTCAACTCGGTCGTCGACCGCGTCGATGTGCGCCACCAGTTCGGGCTCCAGCGGGGTGGCGATCACCACCACGACCCGGCGATCGCTCATCTGCGTGCGGTGGTTGGATGCAGGGCCTGGGTCACCGCGGCGTGGAGTTGTTCCAACCCGGCGGTCACGTCGGTGCCGAGGTGGACCCGCAGCACCCGCCGTCCCCGTTGGGCCAGGACGTGCAGGTCGCTTTGGGCCTGGGCCGCTTTGACCACCCCGAAGGTGTAGTTGTGCCCGGGCACGGCCAGCTCGACGGTGTCCTGGCAGGTGATCTGGAGGAACACCCCGGTGTTGGGGCCGCCTTTGTAGGCCTGGCCGGTGGAGTGTTGGAACCGGGGTCCGAACCCGACGCAGGTGGCCACCCGGCGGGCGTCTCGAATCAGGGTCCTGATCTCGGTGAGGATGGCCTCGTGGGTGGGGGTCATCGACACGTAGGCCAGCAGCGCCACATAGTCCCCGGTCCCGGCCCGCTCAAGATGGGCGCGCAGGTAGGCCGCGAGGCCGCCACCATCACCGGCCACCCGGGCCAGCTCGGCCTGGTTGGTGGCGTCGGTGTAGAGCGCCAGACCCGCCTCGCCGAAGAAGGGTTTCTGCTCGGTCAGGGTGGCGGTGGTGTCGTAGCGGTCGGTGAGGTCTCGGGCCAGCACCTTGGCCGCTTCCACATCGGGCTGGTCGAACGGATCGATCCCGATCAACGAGCCGGCCACCGCGGTGGCGAACTCCCAACGGAAAAACTCCCGCCCCAGCTCGGACGGGTCGGCCAGCTCGATGCGGACCACCGGCTGGCCAGCCGCCTCCAGGGCCGAGATCTTGGCGTCTTGGTCGGTGTCGTCGTCGGTGGCCAGCCGCAGGTAGGCGAACAGCCGGTCGGATCCGTAGGCCTCGGGTGTTCCCAACGGTTCCCGGTCGACCGGGATCACCCCTGTGCCCTGCTTACCGGTCGACTCGGCCAGCAGCTGCTCCAGCCACCCACCCAGGTGCGCGACCCCAGGGGAGGTGATGAAGGTCAGCTTGTCCCGGCCGGTGTTGACGCAGGTCCCGATCACCGCCCCGAGCACCAGCCCGGGGTTGTCCCGGGCCGCCACGGACGGCGCGCAAGCGTGCGCCATCGTCTCGGCCGACTCGAACAGGGCCAGGACGTCGACGCCGCAGGCCGCGCCGGGCACCATCCCGAAGTCCGACAGCGCCGAGTAGCGGCCCCCGATCGAGGGCACCCCGGTGTAGACGCTGCGATAGCCCTGCCGCCGCGCCAGGTCCTCCAGAGGCGAGCCGGGATCGGTAATGGCCACAAAGTGCGACCCGGCCCGGTCTGCGCCCACAACCTTGGTCATACGCTCGTAGAAGTAGGCGGCGAAGATGTTGGGTTCCAGCGTGGTGCCGGACTTCGACGAGACGAAAAACAGCGTCGTGGCCAGATCCACCCGCTCTTCGGTGGCCTTGACCTGCGCCGGGTCGGTCGAGTCGAGCACCTGCAGCCAGGGGAAACCGGGCCTGGCCGCGAAGGTGGCCGCCAGCACGTCGGGACACAGGCTCGAGCCGCCCATCCCAAGCACCACAGCATCGGTGAACCCGGCGTGGCGCACCGCGGTGCTCAAATCGGTGAAGCGGTGCGCGTGGGCCGCTTGGTCCAGCGCCACACCCAGCCAGCCCAGCCAGCGGTCCTCATCCTGGCCGGTCCACACCGAGGCGTCATGCGACCACATCCGGGCCACCGCGCCGGTGGCCCGCCACTGGTCCACGGTCGCGTCCACCCGCTCGGCGAGGTCGGGCGGCAGCGATCGGCGCAGCCGCCAGGGCTCCACCTTGGGTGACGGGCCGGCCAGGGCGGCTTCCACCGAGGACAGCAGCTGGCGGAACGCGACGATGAACTTGTCCACCCCCTCGGCCACCAGCTGATCGGTCACCGCGGCCAAATCGATCCCGTGGCCGGGCAGGCTATCCAGGATCGCGCGGGCCTCCTCGATGTCCTCCCCGAGCGACGGGCGCACGACGCCGTGCGCCCGGAACGCCTCGTAGGTGGCCGGCGGCACGGTATCGATGGTGTCGGGGCCGATCAGCGACTCGACGTAGAGCAGTTCGGGCAGGGCGGGGCTCTTGGTGCTGGTCGAGGCCCACAGCAATCGCTGGATCTTGGCCCCGGCGCCCGCCAGGGTGTCCCACCGCGGTCCGGCGAACAGCTCCCGGGCCCGGGCGTAGATGACCTTGGCGTTGGCGATCGCCACCTTGCCCTGCACAACGCGGTCCAGGTGGGGCTCGAGCGCCGAGTCCAGGCGGCTGACGAACACGCTGGCCACCGAGGTGACCCGGCCCAGCCCGCCGCCGGCCCCCAGCCGGTCCTCCAGGCCAGCCAGATAGGCCGCCACCACCGACTCGTAGGCATCCAGGCCGAACAGCAAGGTGATGTTGACGTTGATGCCGGCGCCGGTCAGCTCCTGGATGACGGGCAATCCCGCCGGGGTGGCGGGAACCTTCACCATCACGTTGGGCCGGTCGATCGCCGACCACAACCGGCGGGCCTCGGCGACGGTGGCGGCCGTGTCGTGGGCCAGCTCCGGGGAGACCTCCATGCTCACGTAACCATCGGCGCCCCCACTGTCGTCATAGACCCGACGGAAGATGTCCGCCGCGGCGCGGATGTCGGCGATGGCCAGCGATTCATAGGCCGACTTGGCATCCATCGGCCCGCAGCGGCGCAGCTCGTCGATGCCCTGTGTGTAGTCACTCGACCCGGCGATGGCCTTATCAAAGATCGACGGGTTGGACGTCATGCCCCGCAACCCTTCCTGGGTGACCATGCGCTGCAGGTCCCCGGAGGTCAGCAGCGAGCGGCGGATGCCGTCGTACCAGATGCTCTGACCCAGCCCCAGAGCCTGGTGAATGGGATCGGTCATGTGCTGCTCCTTAGACCTTCTTCTCGTCGTGGCCACCGAAGCCCTTGCGCATGGCGGACAGGGCCTTGTCGGCGAAGTCGTCAAGGCCCCGGGAGGCGAAACGGGAGTACAGCGCACCGGTGAGCACCGGAGCCGGGACACCTTCGTCGATGGCCGCGATCGAGGTCCACCGCCCCTCCCCGGAGTCCGACACCCGGCCGGTGAACTCCTCCAGGTCGGGGGAGGCGACCAGGGCGGCGGCGGTCAGGTCCAACAGCCAGGACTCGATGACGCTGCCGCGGCGCCACACCTCGGTCACCGCGGTCGTGTCGATGTCGAACTGGTAAAACTCGGGCTCTTCCATGGGCGCGGTCTCGGCGTCGGCTGCGGCGCGGCGCCTGCCGGCATTGGCGTTGCGCAAAATGTTGAGGCCTTCGGCCAGCGCGGCCATCATCCCGTACTCGATGCCGTTGTGGACCATCTTCACGAAATGCCCAGCGCCATTGGGGCCGCAGTGCAAAAACCCGTGCTCGGCCGCAACGGGTTCCCCGGTGCGCCCCGGCGTCCGGGACGCGGAGTCCATCCCCGGGGCGATGCTCGCGAAGATCGGACCAAGGTGCTCGACGACCCCGGCGTCGCCTCCGATCATCAGGCAGTAGCCCCGCTCGATGCCCCACACCCCGCCGCTGGTCCCGCAGTCAACCAGGTGGATACCCCCCTTGGACAACTCCGCGGCGCGGCGGATGTCGTCTCGACAGTAGGAGTTGCCACCATCGATGATCATGTCCCCGGTGGCCATGTGAGCGGCCAGGCCGTCGATGGTGTTGCCGGTGACCTCACCGGCGGGCACCATCACCCACACCGCCCGGGGCGCCGACAGCTTGCCGATGAACTCGGCCACCGAACCCGACCCGGTCGCTCCCTCCTTCTCCAGCGCCGTGACAGCGCCGGGGTTGACGTCGAAGACCACACAGCTGTGGCCATCACGCATCAGGCGGCGGACGATGTTCGCGCCCATCCGTCCCAACCCGACCACCCCGAGCTGCATCGGATTCCTCGTCGCCATCGCCGTCTCCCTTCACCCGTCGGGTGCCCATCACCCTGTCCGCCAAACGCTTGCGGTCATCTGCCGCCTTCTTCCCGCCGGGGGGAGCCACGGCAGCTGCCAAGGACAATGACCGGGAAGAGGAGCTCATCCGCCCGCCGGTGATCGCCGCTGCCTTGTGGATAGGGCACTGGGCGGAGGCAGTGGTCACATGACGGCCACTCCGCACCCGTTCGCACTCGGTAGCGCGTTACGGGGGTCTGGAGCAACGCTGTCGCCGACGGGCTCCGCGAGGGTCAGCCAGAGCCGCTGCTTCATAGGCCTACCAGCGGCGGTAGCGCTGCGCAACCGCGAGCCT
>Ga0134125_10003285_pt1 | contig 18768 bp, 13 predicted proteins | sample KB31751_FD_96464 | JGI IMG/M metagenome (GOLD analysis project Ga0134125, IMG submission 96464) | Terrestrial soil microbial communities with excess Nitrogen fertilizer from Kellogg Biological Station, Michigan, USA - KB3-175-1 | ecosystem: Environmental > Terrestrial > Soil > Unclassified ... | reverse complement strand
CTATTCGCACCTCGTTGTGATGCAAAACTTCATTCACTACCCCTACCCCGACAGCGTCGGCGAAGTTATCGGCCGATACATGATTCCCGGTAGCGCGCTCGACGCCAATGCAGGCTTCTGGGCAACGGACGGAATGGCCGCGCTGGGTTTCACGGGCATCGTTATTGCGGGTGTCCTGTTTCGACTTGTCTTTCGGCTATTTGATGGCCTGGTTCAAAGGACCGATATAAAGGTTGCGTGCGTCGCCATCGTGCCCCTCTTGATGAGTGTGACCAACACCTCGCTGTTCACCTCGATGCTCTCCGGGGGTGGCGGCGTTCTCCTCGTATTGCTCTACGCCTGGTCACGTGTTTTGAGCCGCAGAATTGACTTGCATTCGCCGATCTCATAGACGCGTCCATAGAGTGCATCCGAGACCGAAAGCATGCATCGCCCGTGACAGATGGAACCGGTGGGTCGCCTGACTGCAAGAAAGTTGGCGTTCGCGACGTCCGGTTCGGCCAGCGCGTCAAAATTGTCGAACCCGTCAATCTGTATGAGTGCTCCATCGGAGACGATTGCTTCGTCGGCCCCTACGTAGAAATTCAAAAAGGGGTTGTGATCGGAGCGAGGACTCGCATTCAATCGCACAGCTTCGTCTGCGAGCTGGTCGCGATTGGAGAAGATTGCGTTGTCGCCCACGGAGTGATGTTCATCAACGATCTATACGCTACCGGGACGCCAGCCAAAGGAGATAAGACCCTTTGGAAGGCCACGCATCTCGGAAACCGCGTGTTGATCGGCTCGAATGCCACGATATTGCCCGTCAACATTTGCGATGACGTGGTCATCGGCGCTGGCTCCGTCGTGACGTCCGACATCACCGTCAAGGGAATCTATGCGGGTAATCCCGCCCGCCTGGTCAGGGAAATCTGAAGCGGTCACTGTTGCGGCAGGCCCAGACTACCTGCGCCGGCGCGCGGCGGCCTAGGCCCGCGACCACCAGCGCCGTAGCACGGGAACCGGGAACGCACGCCCTGAGGCGTGCAAATAATAGACGATGACCGATCCGGTTATGAAGCCAGCCAAGATTGCGACAACAAATGTCGTGAGCGCGGAAGGTAGCACGGGGACCTCGGAAGCCGAAGGGCCGCTGAATACTTCCGCCGCATAGGAAACATTTGCAGCCGCCATCATTCGGTTTTTTTCCTGATCGGACAAGTTCTGCAGAAGGGATTGCCGGTAATCGGCAACCGTTATCTGCTGCAACTTTCGCGTCAAATAATCGATATATCCATCCGCGCGGCGGAGCGCTCGATTGCGCAAAAATCGATCCACCGAGGTTACAAGGTCGCTCAAGAGCGCTTTTGCGAGTTCCGGGTCTCGGTTCCACACGCGAATGGTGACGATCGGACTATCGCGGCTTGGCGTTACCTCGATTTCCTCCTGCAGGAACTGATAGAGGCGGTTCGCGGATGGAGGCTCCCAGGTCTGAACGGGCAGGCCAACGCCGGACTTCAAGCCTTGCAAGAGTGCATACAGGAATCCGTGAGGCGGTTCGCGCCAGGCATGGTCCGCATCGGACCAGTCCTGCGGATAGAGGCGCCTCAGAAGGCCATTGTTGTTCGCAAGCGCCTCAGCTGCCGCATGAGACTGGAGTGCCGCGACAAATATTTTGAATTCACTGCCCTGACCGCCGCTCGACAGGTCCAAGCCAGCGATTGCACCCAATGCTCCTAGACTCCCCTGGCTCGCCTGAGACTTTTCGACGGGTGCCAATTGGAGTGTCACTTCGTAGCGGCGTGTAGCGACGTTGAGATAAAGAATTGCCAGAATGAGCGCTGTCGGCACAGTTATCGCAAACACAATTCGCCGTTGCCAAAGCACTCTTCCAAGGGCCGCGAGATCAAGAACCCGCGTGGGTTGCTGACGATCATCCTCCATTGTTCTCAATGGCCTCGGTCTATTTGCCGAAGAATCGGCGGCACGCGGAACTCACCTCGACAGCGTCGTCCACAGTCATATGATCGCCGATCGGCAGGCTCAGAAGTTCAGAGTCAATCTGGTTCGCACACATTTCATCAGACGGCGGGGGAATGTAGGCATAGGCTTTCAGCTTCGGCAACGCAATTGGATAATGGATACCGGTTTCGATCCCCTGTCCGGCGAGAAATTCTCGCAGTTCTTCGCGTCGCTTTGTTCTCACCACAAAAAGGTGAAAGACGTGACCACCCCAATTTGTCCGACCCGGCAACTTTAACGCGTCCAGATTGGATAAATGGCCGTAATAATGACTGGCTATTTCGCGCCGGCGCCCGATCCACTCATCCAAATGCCTCAGCTTGACGCTGAGAATAGCCGCCTGAAGTCCATCCAAACGTGAATTCCGCCCCTCGAACTCGTGATCGTATTTTCCGGTTCGGCCGTGATTGGCGATCATTCGAACTTTTCGAGCAAGCTGTCGATCGTTTGTAACAATCGCGCCGGCATCACCCGCAGCGCCCAGATTCTTTCCGGGATAAAAGCTGAAAGTCCCAAGCGCTCCGATTGAGCCGACGCGACGGCCGGCAATGTCGGCGCCATGCGCCTGGGCGCAATCCTCGATGACCTTCAGATTCCGTTCCAGCGCAACTTTCATGACCCCGTTCATATCGCAAGGCTGGCCGTACAGATGTACGACGATTACTGCCCGCGTGTTCGCAGTCAGTTTGGCTCGAATCTGTTTCTCGCCGATCGTGTAGGTGTCAGGATCGCAATCGCAGAACACCACGCGATGACCAGTTCGCGTGACCGCTTCCGAAGTCGCGATAAAGGTGTTCGCAGGTACGATGATCTCGGAATTGGGCGGCAGATCGAGCGCTTCAAGCGCGATTTCGATGGCATCGGTTCCGTTTCCGCATCCAATGCAATTCTCTATTCGCTGGTATTTTGCAAATTCGTCTTCGAACTGAGAGACGTGCTTGCCAGACACGAAGGCCGAAGAATCGAACACCTCCGCAATCGCCTGATCGATCTCGCTTTTCAAGGATAGGTATTGCTTGCGAAGGTCAAGAAATTTGACGGCCATCACACTTCTTTCGAAAACACGTTCAAGGTCTCGGAAGAAACCAGACTCTTCATCTGCCCAGCCGGCTTCTGTCGGGCAGCACGGGGAGCCAAACCTGCTTGCTGGTCTCGATCGATTCGTAAATGGCAGATATCAGCTCAAGACTGCGCCGCCCTTCGCGGCCGTCGACGAGGGCCGCGCCATTGCCCGAAATGCACTCCACGACGTGCTCGTAGTACGCCTGATGCCCAAAGCCGTAAACGTTCGGTGGGTTCACCGAGTATTTCAACGTCATGATGTCATCTTCGGGGCGGCGTTCGACAAAATTCCAAGTCTTTAGTTCGTTGACGGCAAATCCGCCGATTTCGACAGTCCCCTTCTCTCCCAGGATAGATAGCGACCCTTCCAAATCCTTAGGCCTGACCGCTGTGGTCGCTTCAACCAGACCAAGAGCGCCACTCTTGAATTTCAGCGTGGCAATTGCCGTATCTTCGGTCTCGATCTTTGCCAGTGCCGTCGTCCCCATCGCGAAGACACTTTCAATGTCGCCCATCATCCACTCAAGCAGGTCGATGTGATGGCTGGCTTGATTGGCCAATACGCCGCCGTCGAGCGCCCAGGTGCCGCGCCATGCGTCTTGATCGTAATACGCCTGGTCACGAGACCAGCGCACGCGCACTGTTCCAAGAAACAATTTGCCGAAACGGCCGGCAACCAGCGCTTCGCGGAGCTTCACGACAGGAACATTGAAGCGATTTTGCTTAACGACAAAGAGCTTCACCGCTGACTGCGCGCATGCCAAGATCATTCGATCTGCGTCACCCAGCCTAAGCGCCATGGGTTTCTCAACAATGATGTGTTTGCCGTACGGGGCGAGTTCGACGACATTTTGCGCGTGAATTCCGCTCGGGGTCAGCACCGACACTGCGTCGAAATCGACGCTGCGCATCATGTCGTGCATGTCTGTGAAGTGCGGAATGTTGAATTGTTGTCCAAGAAGGCTCGCGCGAGTCGGATCGACATCGCAGACGGCCGCAAGCGAAGCACCGCGAACTTTGTTCTGTGCGAGCAGCTCAGCGTGCCGCCTCGCAATTCTGCCGCAGCCGACGAGTCCGAACTTCAACATGAAGGTGCTTCCCTACGCCCTCGACAATACATTCTGTGGTTCCAATTGGGAATTTACGGCCGACCACTACTCGGTTCGCATCTCCGTCATCGCGCCAGCTCCACTCGGGTCTTCTGAGTTATCAGCAGGGGGAGGTACCAACTACCGACTAAGCCCATGGCGCACGCAATGCCGAGCGGCATTCCCAAAATTCCGACCTTGAGCGTCAAGAGCGTCCCAAGACCCACACCGACCGCACTTTCCGCCAAGAAAAGCTTACCCGTTCCGACAAGATGCCCGAGAGCGGATAGCACGAAGAAATTGAAATCGGAAAGGATCCAGAAGAAAAAAAACACTCCTAGTGAAGCCGTAAATTCATGCGTTATGGCGAAATTGGGGTGTAGCCAAACCCGCGCGAGAAATGGGCCGACAGTGGCAAGCCCGACCGCGGCTATGCCGCCAATTGCAAGCACCGTCACCAAGCCCCGCTTGTACACGTTCCTGACCCAATTCTGGTCATGCCGGCTCTGCGCGTCAGCAAACGCCGGCACCAGGGATTGAAAAATGATGCCCACGCCGCTGACTGCGAGTAGCAAGATTTGAATTCCACTAGCGTAGGCTGCAGTGGAGCGCGGATCAGTCATGAATGCGACAATGATGACGGGCAGCCCCGTAATCGCGAAGTAGGATGCTTGTTTCGCCAGTGCGTTGAGCGAATGCGGCAAAAGATGTCGAATTGTATCGAATACCCGAGCTTGCCCGATCGCGAGATAGGGACGCGCCGTCAGCAGCAAAGCCATGTCAGCAATGAGCAGAAGGGCCAACGGCGCATACAACACAATAAACAGCAGTGCGATTTGCGGCGTGACGCGAAAAACTCCGATCAGCAGGAAGATCACGCAAATGTTGGCGATGATGGCCGCCACGTTGACCCTGTGCAGTTCCTGGAAGCCTCCACGGAGCGCGGGCGCGATGCTTGCTGCAAATTGGACGCCGGCCAACGCAGCAGCCACGAAATAGGCTGTTTTGAGTTCGCTTGACGAAACGTGCTGTGCGGAAATCATTTTGACGGGTGCGATGATGAGGCCGAGAACCGTCAAGCCAAGTACAAGCAGGACTCCGATCGAACCCATGAAAAGCATCGCCGACTTGACGATCGCTCTCTGTTCAGACGGGCTATCGCGGACATAAGCATCCATCAAGAATCGCGGCAGCGACGGCACCAATCCGACCGCGCACAGAGACACCCATCCGAACAATGCCTGGAGCGATAAAAACGCTGCGTACCGACTCGTACCAAGGGTTGAAAGCGCAAGAGGGAGCGCGAACAGCTGAATCGACACCGCCAACACTTTCGACAATGCAGAGCTGGCGATCGCCTGTAGCAGGCGAGTTCGGCGTTTAGGATTGTCTTTCATCGCCTCTCACAAGCGACGCAACACTGATCGGGTATTCTTAAGAAACCGCATTGTCCCAACGTCTGTGAGACTTTGGCGAGAGAATTCGCTCCAAAGTATTTCTGAGTATGAAGGCGGACTACCCATCGTCGGCGTTCATCAATTGTTGTTCAACACTGACAGCGACGCGGCCGTCAGCGCAAGCTGGCTCGCAATCTGTGTCACGTCCTTCAAGAATTGCGTCCAGTTGAAGGGACGCAGATCGCGCGGCACGACGATCGTGGAGCCGGCAGGTATGTCACCGCGGCTATCGAACGAGAACCAACCTGAATCAACGGGTGCAGAACTGCCGTCAGGAAAGACGATGAACGTTCGATCGTCGTCCGCCGATTGTGTCGCGCCACCGGCCATCTTCACGTAGTCGGAATATGGCAAACCGCGGCGATACTGAAACGCGCCGGGATTGAGGACTTCACCGGAGACCGTCACTGTCGACGGCCGCTTCGGGACGAACAGCGTGTCACCAGGCTGCAGCAGCACATCAAGTTGCGGTTTGATCGCCAGAACCGCTGGATCGGCTGTGATTACGATGCGTCCCAGCGCGGGCATGTCGCGCAAATTACGTGCCAAAGACGCAAGATAGGTGGCGGCTGAAGCGTATTCCGTGCTCGCGCCGGTCTGCGCTGCAATCAAGGTTGGTATTTCATTTTCCAATTCGCGCGCGGAGCGTTCGTTGCCTTGCCGCTCTGCAACGGCGGCGTCGCGGCGTGTGAAGATGGCGCCATAGGGATATGCGACCTCCGACAGTCCGCCGGCGCGTTTGAGCAATGTGGATAGATGTTCAGTACGGGTGATATCGAAGACGCCGGGGTATCGCACCTGGCCCGCAACCGTGACCGTTCCTTCTTCGCGGTCGGAATAGACCGGACGCAGCCTGATGACATCCAGAGGCTGAACCGCCACCATCGCCGTCTGGTTGTCGCGACCGGCATAATTCGAACGAGTCGTGCGTGTGATTCCGCTGTGCTGATCGACGGCCGTCGACGTCACCTCGATCGAAGACAGGTCCGCCGATTGCTGCACGCCTCCAGCCGCCTCGATCATGTCGGCAATGGAACTCCCCGGCGCGCCGAGATAGGCACCCGGCTCGCGGACCTCATCGAGGACCCACGTCAAATTGTCCGACGCCGTCCTGAGCAGTGCGTCATTGGTGACATGAAGCAGCCGCGCCAGATGGTCCACGACTTCGGCGTCGGACGTAGCGGGTAATTGATTCACCCGCGTGCCGTTCCGATTGGCGAGCGCACGCGCTTGTGCCAGCGCGGCCGCTTCCGAACTGTCGCCCTGAACGCCTGCGCGATACCGTGGATCGAATATGTCCGCGTTGTTGGGATTGGAATTTGCGAGTCCCGGGTTGTACGTGTTTGCGCCGCTGCCATCGGCTTGTCCGCCGTTCGGGAAGGTGCCGTTCGCAACCGGGGGATAGGGATTCGGAACTGGCGCAGCGGAATCGGGCGGAGGCTCGATTCCGGGGGGCAGGTCTTGGGTGGGGGCCGGTGGCCTTTGAAAGCCGAATGTATTGTTCGGAGATGGCGCTTGATTGGGCCCCGCAGCCGGCTCCTGGGTCGCCCCTGCTAGGTTGGAACGCTGTTGGTCGCTCCCGGTGCTTGATGACGGCGTGTAGGCCTGATTGATGTTTTTCGTGACCATGCTGGCCAGCGCGGCGACTTCGGAGCGCTTCAGAACATAAACCAGGTCTTCGCCTTGCAGCGGCGCGTTGTTGCTATGGCGAATGGCCCCGGCGATCGAGAACGGGACGATCGTGACGGCGTTTGTGATGGGGTCGCGGCGTAGGATGAGCGCGAAAGGCTCGTAACCGTCATACGTGAGGTCGGAGGCTCCATGGAAGAGATCTCCGACCGTACCGTTCGCCGAAAGCGGGTAGATGCCTGGCGCCGACACCGCGCCGCGAACCGACACCCTGCCCTCCGTCACGGCGTGATTGGAGAGAACGACCAGCACCTCACCGCTACGCACCGCAGCGGCGGCTGTCGTTGGCAGCAGCGAAAGCTTGCCGCCGCTCTGTACACTGATTTTCGCGAGATTGTAGGAACCAGCGATCTCGACGCCGCCAGCCAGGCGAAGCAAGGTCGCGGCAGCCGCGCCGGCCGACCCGGGCGGCAGCTCGTAGATTCCGGGGCGCGCCACTGAACCGGCCACGGCGGCCGTCGCGCCGATCGGCGGAACATAGACCGTGTCGCCGTCGCGCAGCGGACCGAGCCGGGCGGAGGTGCCCTGCGCAACGACCGAATACAAATCTACGATGCGGCTGCCGCTGGGTCCGGAAATCCTGATGCTTCTCAGACTTCCCGATTTCTTAATTCCACCCGACAGCAGAATGACGTCGAGGGGGCTTGCGAGCCCGCTGACGATCCGCGCGCCCGGTGCGCGAACCTCGCCGGAAACCAGAACCGTGACCTGATGGATGCTGCCCGCGCTGACATAAACCTTTGTTGAAATGAATGCTTGCGCCACCTGCGCCTCGAGTTCGGCGCGAAAGTCTCCGAACTTGCGCCCAGCGGCGAGAATGGGACTCAACTTCGGCAGTGTGAGCGTACCATCGCGGCCGATGCGCACCCGGTAGGTTGAATTTTCCTGGCCCCGGAACGTCACGACGAGTTCGTCGTTTGCGCTCAAAACATATTGATCGGACAAGGCCCCGGATTGGTTGATCGAGACGGAGGTCGGCGCTCCCAAAGAGTCGTAGCCGAATTGCTTGAGGATTTCGCCCGACCGGCGCAGGTACAATTGCTCCAGTCGAGACGGCGGCTCCTGATCTCGTTGAATTTGCGCCGGTACGTAGGTCTCGACGGACGGACTGGTCGAACCCGTGTCGCCGGTCTGACCTTGTTGCAACGCTCTGAGCATTTCCGGCGAAATCGAGCGCAACAGGTCGGGAGGGATGGTCTGAGCGCGCGCAAGCGGCACGGCAATCGCGAGTGCGACCGCCAATATCGGCACAAGAGCGGCCCATTTCGGACGGCTTCTATTGAAGATGCGCCGCCCAAGTTTCGAGACTGATTTCTTAAGCAAGTACAGGATCCCGTAGGCGGTTTTGCGACGCGATAGTTGCAAAATGACGGTAGCGGAGCGCCGTTCGATGGCCGTCTCTGCACCGTCGCATAACCTAGATCAGGAGACGCTTGGAGTGAAATGTTTACGCTGGCTCAAGTCGCCGCATGGGCGCGGAGCCTTGCTATCAACGCTATTCGTTTGTCCTTCTGCGATGCTCGACCAAGGGGGCTGAAGCGTCTTCCACGAGATGCAGTTCCACGCGCTGATCCCGACCTAGCTCCAATTCGTCTGTGTCGGCCTCTCTGCCCGGCAATATCACAGTGAAATAGAACGCTACGAGGCTTATCAGGCAAAATGGCGCAATCTTTGGATCGATTGCCGACCCGACGGACGTCGCCGCTGTGACGCCCAAATACACGACGAGCGACAAGGTCTGGCCAAGCCGACCCTGAAGGTGGTGGTGGAAGTGATCCCGGTCAGCGCCAAACGGCAGACGGTGACGGCGGACCCGCTTCACAATAAGGCGGAGACAATCCAGGACCGGGAAAAAGAACCAGACGCAGATGGTCTGCACGGGCACGCCGAAGCCATTGTGGGCCCCTATGGCGAGCAATCCGACCACAAAGCCGAGGCCATAGGTGCCGCTGTCGCCCAGAAACGCGAGCCCAGCCAGATTGAACACGAAAACGGTCAAGGAAGTGATCAGCAAGGTTTGAGCCATGGCCGAAACGGCGCCGTTGGTCGTGATCACGATGCAGGCGGTCCAAATGACCACCATGCCTATGACCACTCCATTCTGCCCGTCTGCCATGTTAACCGCATTGACAAGCCCGGCCAGCGCGATGGTCACAAGCGGAACGGCGAACCAGAAGGGTAGCGGCAGCGGCCCCAGGCCGGCCAAACTGATCGACGCCGGCACCAATCCCGGGTCCAGGACAAGCGCGATCACCGAAAATAGCAGAATGGAGAGCAGACGGCTGGACGGCGACGTCGAGCTCTGATCGTCCGCATACCCAATGAGGGTAGCACCCAGACCGCAGACCAGGGCGACCAAGAGCGCTCGCGTGTCCCAAGCCGCTTTCGCCGCCAGTGTGGCCGCTATCCAGGCGAAGAAAGGGAGCAGAATCCCGAAACCCGCAACAAGCGGAGTCGCCCTTTCATGAACTTTCCGCAATCCATCGGGATGGTCGATAATGTTCAGCCTCTCGCCGATGAATCGAGCGTTTGCCAGAATGAGCCACGACAAAAAGACCGCGCCGACCACGAATGCGAACTGGATGGTATTTGCACTCTGAAACACAGCAGCTCCTGAACGACAATCGTCGCTGTTGTCGTAAGATGTAAACGCAGGAACGCCAGTGCGGCTCCTTTTTGATATCGCCCGGCATAGCTTGTCAACAATGTTATCCGTTGAAAAACATTGTGTGACGAAACCCCTTAAGCGAGGAGCGATTTATCGAAGATACAGTTCAAATCAAATTGAAGTTGAAGACGCTTGCGCTTGAGCACTTCCCGCGTCGTGGCACCCCTTTGATCGCGACGCGCACACAACTTCTCGATGCGAAGAAGACGTCGAAGCGAGTCCCACATTTGTCACTCGCAGGTCATTCTGTTCCGACGACGGGGAGCCAAGCCCAGATGATTTGCACCCAATGATGCGGGACTCGCAAAAAGTGCGTCGGCTGAAAAGAGGAATTGCTGGAGCTCCCGCACCAAGAATAAGTGTTCGGGCCGCTTGGACGAAACTCCAAAACAAAAGTTAGAACAATAACTTAACTGGTGAGCCCGGATGGGATCGAACCATCGACCCTCTGATTAAAAGTCAGATGCTCTGCCGCTGAGCTACGGGCTCGACCAATGCGCGCGGACCATAGGTGTCAGGTCGGCAAGGGTCAATTGAAGCTTGTCAGGCGGTTTTTTCGGTTGGGCGCGAATAGGTTGAGGCGATTTCTCGCGCTTCTTCCTGAATGGTCCCGGCGGCGATCGCAAGACGCAATCGCGCCATGAGATCCTGATAGTAGGTCAAATTGTGCCAGGTCAGAAGCATCGACGCGATGATCTCGCCTGCCTTTACGACATGATGCAGATAGGCGCGGCTGAATTGCCTGCATGCCGGACAGCGACAGGCCTCGTCCAGCGGCGCATCATCCTTGGCGTGACGGGCATTCCTGAGATTGAGCGCGCCCGCTCGCGTAAAGGCTTGCCCGTTTCGACCCGATCGGGTTGGAAGAACACAATCGAACATGTCGATCCCGCGAAGCACGGCACCGGCGATGTCGTCAGGTTTGCCGACGCCCATTAAGTAGCGTGGACGCGTCGCAGGTAGGTGAGGAACCGTCGCATCGAGGACATCGAACATTGCCGACTGGCTTTCGCCGACGGCAAGCCCGCCCACGGCATAGCCGTCGAACCCGATCTCGCAGAGCGCATTGATGGAGCGGCGGCGCAGCGCCGGATAGACCCCTCCCTGCACGATGCCGAAACAGGCGCGCCCCGGTTGTTCACCAAAAGCGGCCTTGGAACGTGCGGCCCAACGCGCGGAAAGCTGCGTCGACTTTTCGATATCGCTCTCTGTCGCGGGATAGGCGGGACATTCGTCCAGCACCATCTGGATGTCGGAGCCCAGCAGACGCTGAATTTCCATGGCGCGTTCCGGCGAGAGGAACTCTTCGGTCCCGTCGATATGCGAGCGGAATCGAACGCCGTCTTCGGTGATCTTGCGCAGCTGGGACAGAGACATGACCTGATAACCGCCGGAGTCTGTCAGGATCGGTCGCTCCCAAGACATGAATTTGTGCAAACCCCCGAGATGGCCGATCAGATCCGCGCCGGGCCGCAGCATCAGGTGATAGGTGTTGCCCAATACAATATCGGCGCCGGTCTCCAGAACGGATGCGGGCAGCATCCCTTTGACGGTGGCCGCCGTTCCCACGGGCATGAATGCCGGCGTGCGGATATCGCCGCGCGACGTCTTGAGGATACCTGTCCGCGCCTGACCGCATGCGGCAGTTATTTCAAAAGGGAGCTCACTCATATAGCTGACCGAAACAGAAGACAGGCGTCGCCGTAGGAATAGAAACGGTACTTCTCACGAATCGCGTCGGCGTAAGCGGCTTGCATGACGTCGAGCCCGCAAAAGGCGCTGACCAGCATGAAGAGAGTCGAGCGCGGCAGGTGAAAATTGGTCAAGAGAATATCGACGGCTCTGAATTTGTACCCGGGTGTAATGAAGATATCGGTTTCACCGCGATACGGCAAAATCCGACCGTTGCTACCAACCGCCGTTTCCAGAGTGCGCAGGGAGGTCGTGCCCGCCGCCACGATGCGTCCATTGCCGTCTCGCACAGCGTTGAGACTATCGGCGACACCCGGTTCTATTTCTGCCCATTCCGCATGCATTTTATGCCCCGAGGTTTCGAGCGCATTGACCGGCAGAAAGGTGCCGGCTCCGACATGCAGTGTCACTTTTTGCTGATCGATGCCGCGCTCGGAGAGACGAATGAACAACTCCGGCGTGAAATGGAGTCCCGCAGTGGGTGCGGCGATCGATCCATCGCGACTGGCATATACCGTCTGATAGTCGACCCTGTCCTGCTCATCTGTCGCTCGCCTGCTCTGGATGTAAGGCGGCAGCGGCACCTCGCCCTCGCTTGCGATCCGCGCGTCCAGCTCGGCGCCAGTCAGGCCGAAGCGCAGTTCGAGCTCTCCAGCCTCTCTGCGACGCAAGACTTTTGCGACCATGGTTCGGCCAAGTCGCAGCTCGTCCCCTTCCGCGAGCTTTCGCGCCGGTCGCGCAAAAACGAGAAAAGAATCGGCCGACACGCGCTTGTGCAGCAGCACCTCGATCTTCGGTGACGTTGCACCACGACCAACACGTTCTCCGCGGAGCCGCGCTCGAATGACCTTGGTATCGTTCAAGACCAGACAGTCGCCACTGCGCAGCAGATCCGGCAGGTCGCATACGCGCCAGTGCGAGCGAGAGCCGTCCGGAGCCACGACCAGCAACCGCGCACTATCGCGCGGCGCGACCGGGCGCAATGCGATCCTCTCTTGCGGCAATTCAAAGTCAAACGCGTCAACGCGCATAATCGATACGCAACACCACAAGTCGGGGCGACAAGTCAAATGTGGCGCGGCGGTATCAACTAGACCGCTGAATCGGCGGCGACTATCGCGACGGATGTCTGTCCTGCGCCAGGAGAACCATTCCATCTGCCGATGCGCGCAGCTGCCGGGCGCCTGACCTTCGAACAGCACGACGTATCTCACCCGCGATCGGTCGCATCAATACCGAATAGAATGTGCAGAGCAGAGCGAGACAGACGAGCGAGAGCTTTGGCACCAAAGTGGCCATAAGCGATGAGGCTCCGACCGCGCCAAGATAGATGATGCAGGAATACGTCGTTCCAAAAACATCCTGCAATCTGTGATGAAAGTGGTTTCGGTCGCCCTCCGACGGTGCCTGCCCACGCCGCACGCGGCTGATCATGAGGCGCAAGCAGTCCACAATCGGGATGAAGAACCATACCGCAACAGTTTCCGCCGAAACTGCGCCGGTATTGTGCGCATTGATTGCCAGGATTCCGAAGACGAACGTGACGCCGTAGGTCCCCGCATCGCCCAGAAATACGCGCCCGAGCAGGTTGAACGCCAATGCAATTGTGCAGGAGACGAAGAGGACGAACGCGAGACCCTGCGGCAGTCCGCTCGTTGTCGCCATGAGGCAGATGGACCAGATGATAAACATGCCGACGACGATGCCGTCCTGGCCGTCGGCCATATTGACGGCATTGACGAGGCCCGCCAGCGCGACCGCGATCAACGCATAGGACGTCCACGGCGCGAGCGTCCACGCCGCAAAGTGCGACCAATGAAGGGTGCCGGGCAACAAATGCGGGCTGATGATTTGCGAAATCGTGCTCAGCAAGAAAAGAATGAGAATGCGGCTTGACGGCGATGTCGATGATTGATCGTCGGCGTAGCCAATGAGTGTGGCGCCGAATCCGCAAAGGAGGATCGCAAGTTTCAAACTTGCGTCAGCCGAGTTTCCCCCGATTAAAGACACTGCGGTCCAAAGCAATAACGTGGTCATGATGGCGAGACCGCCCACGAGTGGCGTTGCTCTCTGATGACGTTTGCGGACTTCATCGGGATGGTCGACAACGCCGAGTGCGACTGCGATGTCCGACGCGCGATTGAGAATGAGCAACTGGATGATGAGCGCGCTGAACAGCACGGCGCTGTGTGCAAAATCGAAAAAAACAGACCTCAAGTGTCCCCCGTCGACTCGCGTGCGATCGCGCCATGCGCGCGTCGAAATCCTTCCAAGGATTGAAAAGGCCAGTCCGTTCGAACCTAGACGAAGAGCAGAGAATTCACATAACGAATTAAATCACTTACAAGAAAAACAATGAGTCTTATACTGTAAATAATACTTTGTACTCATAATAATCTCAACTTTTGTATACGACATACTTTAAAGAGAGGCAGAAACGGCCTCCGATATTGTTTCCAGTGTTCTGTCATCGAGATAGGGATGCATCGGCAGGCTGATGACGGTTTTTGACAATTTTTCGCTGACCGCCGTCGCAGCAGACGGATAATGCCGGTAGCCCTTTTGGTGCGAGAGCGGAATTGGATAGTAGATCGCTGTCGGAATGCCCCTCTCTTTGAGCGACGTCTGCACCTTGTCGCGATCGGAAACCTGGATCGTGTATTGCGCCCATGTCGATTGCGCGCCCGCAATGACGCGGGGAACGCGGATCTTGTTGGATTGGCCCAGGCGCTGATTGTAGCCGACCGCGATCCTTTCGCGTTCTTCGATCTCGGCTGGGAATATCTTGAGTTTCTCGAGCAGGATCGCCGCCTGGATGGTGTCCAGTCGCGAGTTCACACCGATCCGCACATTTTCGTATTTGTCGCGGCCTTGGCCGTGGATGCGAATGGAGCGCAGAAGTTCGGCGAGCGCGTCGTCGTTGGTGAATGTCGCTCCGCCGTCGCCATAGCAACCCAGCGGCTTGGCCGGGAAAAAACTCGTCGCAGCCGCATCGCCGATCGTGCCGGTGCGCCGGCCATCGAGCACACCGCCAAATCCTTGCGCCGTATCACAAAGCAATTTCAACTTTTCTCGGGTCGTGATCGCTTCGATGGCGCGATATTCGGCCGGTTGGCCGAACAGATCGACCGGCATGACCGCCCGCGGGCGCAGACTGGTGGTTTGCCGCACCATGGCGATGGCCGCCTCGAGACTCGCCGGATCCATGTTGAACGTGTCTTCCAGAACGTCGACGAACACGGGCGATGCGCCCACAAGCGCGACAACTTCTGCCGAGGCCGCGAACGTAAAGGCCGGAACGAATACGGCATCGCCGGGACCAATGTCCCAGGCGCGCAAAACGATCATCAATGCGTCGGTTCCGTTGGCGCAAGTTATGCAGTGCTTGGCTCCGGCAAACGCCGCGAGCTTTTCCTCAAGCTCCATGACTTGCGGACCCATGACCCATTGGCCGCCTTCGACCGCCGCCTGGATCGCGCGATTGAGCGGTTCGCCGAGCCGGCGACGCTGGGCTTGTAGGTCTATAAAAGGAATTGCCGCAGCCAATGCAGACTCCGCTTCGAAGGAGCCCCCTTCTAGGCGGGCCGCCCGGCGCCGTGCGACACACGTTATGTTGCCAATTGCGTCACGCTCTCGCCCAGCGTGACGCGAGCGATTGGGTGCCGGCCGTTAGGGCGCGGGCGTCGACTCCGAGCCACGCGTATCCGCGTTCGGCGTTCCATGTGCCGGCGCGGGTTTTGCCGCCATCGGCGCGGTTGCCGGAGCTCCAGCCGGCGCGGGCATCGCCGCGAGCCATGCCGGGTAGGCAGCACCGAAGCCTCCATTCGGAATCTTCAAGGACGCCGTCTTCCCATTTCCGGCCACGAATTTGACCTCCGTGGTTGGAGCGGCCGTGAATTCGGCGGCGATCGCATCGTCGAAAGGAGCCACCGCTTCGCAGGCGCCTTGGCCGCATTTGACGAATTGGGCAACCACTTCCTTGCCGGTACCCGGCGTGAGGTGCACACCTGCCGAGAGCAACGCACCCGGCGGCGTAATGACGACCATCACCGCCCGTCCTCTTGCGTTGCGTGTGACGGCGAGATTGAGGATGGGCTTTTTGTTCGCTTTGCTGATGGCTTCGAGAACCAGGCTGCAGCGCGTTACTTTCGCCACATTCTGCACGCAGGCCAAAGTCCAATTCTCGAATCGTTGTGGCGGGAGCTTTACGAAATTTCTCTGCCGCGGCACGGCGTTCGGCGCTGAGGCTTCGACCACTGGTGCTTGCGTCTGCCGCTCGCCATCCATGCGGCCCAGATAAAAGCTGACGACGGCGCTCACGACCAACGCCGCGATCACCAGAAGAATGACCGGCAGAGGGATCTTGCGGACGGACTCGTTTGGCATTTTTGCTCCTGCTCTTAGGGGCCGCCTATATCTGTGCGAAACCCCGGACTTCCGTCAATGCGCGGTCCATGAAGAAGAAGGGCGGGCTTTTGGCCCGCCCTTTCGCATTCTTGGAACAACTTCCGCGTTCAGCCGCCGAGGTCGATAACCGCGCGACGGTTCTGCGGCTCGCGGACGCCCGGACCCGTCGGAACCAGCGGATCGTGGAAGCTCTTGCCTTCGATGGCGATGCCATTGGCGTCAAGACCTTCGCGGACCATCTCGTCCTTGACCGACTGGGCACGACGGATCGACAGCGCCTGGTTGTAGCTGTCGGAGCCGACGGTGTCGGTGTGGCCGGTGACGAGCACCTTGACGAAGCCGTTCGACTTGGCGGTCCTGACGGCTTCCGCAACCACTTCCTGCGCCTTGTCCGTCAAGTTCGACTTATCGAAGTCGAAGAAGACGATGAACGTCTTCACGGCCGGAGGCGGCGGGGGTGGCGGCGGCGGAGGTGCCGGCGGAGGTGGCGGAGGCGGTGGCGGCGCTTCCTCACCCAGCTTGATCTTGATGCGTCCCATCACCGACTGCGTTATGCGGTCGGCGTTGTAGTCGCCCTCGTAATCCAACATCGCCGTAACGTCGCCGTTGATGGCATAACCAAGTCCCGCACCGACGACCCCGCTGTCCTGCGACAAGCCGCGACCGGTGACTTCGAAGTTGCTGCCAACCAGACCGTCGAACGCCGCGTTCACGGTCCAGATATTGTCGTCGAAGTTATGACGCCATGCGAGTTTCAGTGTCGGTGTTATCGCACCATCGCCCATCATGTCGCTCATGTTGAACTTCACACCGAGCAGGGACGAGGTCGAAGTTGCGGTGGCGTCGCTGACGGCCAGGTTGGCGCCCGGCAGTCCAAACTCCTTGAACGCACCCGAAGAGGCATGCGTATAGCTCATCGCGACGAACGGAACGACGTTGATGTTTTCGCCCGGCGTCAAGTTGATGCCGGCTTCGCCATAGACGGCAAAGACGTCGCTGCTGAACTTGCCCGTCGCAACTCCGTTGCCGAACGGAGCCGGCAGGAAGATGAAGCGGGTGGTCCTGTTGTCGTAATTGCCGTACGAGATCAGGCCCTGCAGATAAATGTTGTTGTCCGCATTCCAGCGCGCGTAGCCGCCAATCTGGAAGCCGTTGTAGTGGCCACGGTTTCCAACCGGCTTGCCGAACGGTTCGAAACGTGCGGAGCCGTTGATCGTGTAGTTGAAGGCAAGACCAACCGTTCCGTGCTCGTCGCCGAAGCCCGTGTCGATACCGGCGATGACACCTGCGTTGCTGGAGACGTAACCCGGACCGGCAATCGTGTTCGCCGTATTGCTCCACTGGCCGTAGCCGCCACCCCACAGAGTGATCGGCGCATGGTCCATCGCAACGTTGACCTTCTGCGGCGTGGCGTTGAGAGCGGTCATCTCGCGGCCGCCCGCGTTCGCCAGGTCGAGATGTTCCATCGTCGCCTTGGTCAGGATGTCGGCAGAGTCGACGTCGAGTTGTGAAATCTCGCCCGCCTCTTCACCCGACAACATGTCGAGGGCGCGTGGGAACTGAGCCGCGTTCAGGAAGAACAGTGACTCGACCATCAGCGCGTTGGGGCCAACCAGCGATGTGGAGTAGGCATTCTCCAGACCGGTGGCCACGGCCTTCTCGTTCGGAGTGAGACCAGCGACCGCATTGAACGGCACGCGGGTCAGAACGATGTCCGCCTCGTTCGGCGTCGGACGGCTCTCTGAAACCGTGACCAAGACGCTGTTCGAAGCCGTCCCCAGGGTTGCCCAGTCTCCCGCGATCGGATTGACGCTGAAGATCGTCTGATAGAGCGTCGAGTTCGAGTACAGGCCCGGATCGAGCACCACGACAAGATTTCCGCCGAGCGTGGCGCTTGTGGCGGAGATGAAGCCGGCCGTACCAACCGTTGCCGTCGGCAAGACTGGAACCTGTGTGGGCGTCACCTCGAGCTCAAGCGTTCCCGACTGAGTGAAGGTGTCGACGAAGGCATGTCCTGGCGACTCGGACGCGTTGTGCAGGCTGGCGCCGTTGGCGAACCGCAGGATGCCGTCGGCGGCGATGTTGAGCGTACCGACGAGCGCGCCGCCGTCATTGATGACACCGTCGAAGATCGTCCTGCCGCTGGACACAGTGATCGTGTCGCCAGCCACGACATTGATATCGCCGTAGATATCGCCGTCTTGCGCCGTGCCCTTGAGGTCGATGTTGGTCGTGTTCGGCGCACCTGTGACGTCGATCGCAACGCCGCGGGTGAACGTAATGCCGCCATCCGTCGAAACGCCGGCAAACAACGCGCCGCCGTCGTTGACGACTGTCCCCGTTCCAAGGCCTGTCGCCGTCAGGCTACTGAGCGCTGTGATCTGGATGCCAACCGCGACCGGCGTCGCGCCGATCGCTGCGACATGCAGATTGCCCTTATTAATGACAGTGCCGTCGAACTCATCGGCAACGACCTTGATGCCGCGCGCGGCCGCAAAGCCCGGTGCTTGCGCCGTAACGGTCATCGTGCCGTCGTTTTCGATCGTTCCGGCCATCGAGTCGCCCGGGGTCGAGTCCTTCGCGAAGACGCCGACAGCAGAGGCTGAACCGAAGGTACCCACGGCCTGGGCCGAAACGTTGAACGTACCCGAGGACGTGTTGAGGATGTTGACCGTGCCCGGATCCACGCTGACGAACAGTCCCG
>Ga0134125_10003280_pt1 | contig 18785 bp, 15 predicted proteins | sample KB31751_FD_96464 | JGI IMG/M metagenome (GOLD analysis project Ga0134125, IMG submission 96464) | Terrestrial soil microbial communities with excess Nitrogen fertilizer from Kellogg Biological Station, Michigan, USA - KB3-175-1 | ecosystem: Environmental > Terrestrial > Soil > Unclassified ... | reverse complement strand
GGGTGGCATCCTCGCGCTGTTGGCGCGCGAGACGCAGGCGGACGGCGTCCAGTTCCTGCTCAACGGCAAGCCCGAGCCGGGAAACATCGGCGTCATCCAGTTCTCGCCGACGATCCAGAGCACCTGGTCGAACATCCGCCGGGCGCACGCGGGCAAGCGGCCGCCGATGGTGGAGGTGCTGACGGCAGAGCGCGGAGTGAGATTTGTCTATCGCGCCGAACACAATGAGGAAGGCGGCCGCTTCTGGCGCAAATCGAACGAGAACATCATCGTCTTTCTCGACGACGAAAGCGTCATCGAGACGGACATGACGATGTTCTGCTGGGCGAGCCTGAGCCAGATCAGGGAACTGACGCTGATGGACAATGTCGTCAGCCCGTTCGTGAAGACGATCGTCGCGCCGCTATAGCGATCACCGCCGCGAAAACAGGTAGGTGGAGAAGCCGGACTCCTCCACCTTGTAGCGCAGGGTGTATCGCGCCTGGTGAGCCGAAAGAAAATCAGTCCGCGATAATCTTGTGACCTTATTTACGACAGGTCGGTTCCGGAAGCCCGGGGGGACCGCGCCCGGACCATGGTTGAACAGCATGGTCCGATGTTGATCGACGACGGTTGGACCGTTCGAGAGCATCAACCGCTCCCAGAGGGCGATGTTGGGCGACAATTCCAGCAACTGCCGTGTGGTCTGCAGTGGATCCCCCAGATATTGCAGCACGCTGTTGCTGTTGAGCAGATCAACGCTTTCGAGCCACGTCCTTGCGGAGCCGATATCCCCGAAGAATTTCAGGCCATCCGTTTCGAGCGGCCGTGCCCGCCGCGCCATCGATGGCGTCTCCACGACCGCCCACCGGAACGCGGCGTCGGGGAAAAGCAGGGTGGCGAGCTTGTGATGAACGCCGCAGGCGCCGCCGAAATCGAGCACCCGGCACGGCGTGCCCGGCGGTCTGTCTCCCAATGAGATGCTGACGGCGAGCAGCAGCCGCTCGGAGCCGACGCCGAGATCGAGCGAGGTGATGCGATTGAAGGCGACCGTCTTCTGGTAGATGAACTCGGTGAGCGCTTCAGCTTCGTAGTCCGTGATCGGCTTTGTGAACGATGCCGTCAGAGCCTTCAGTCGTCCGATATATCTCTGCGGCTGAAGATATTTTTCCGGCATGGCGGCTTTTTCATCCGGCGATCTTGCGTGACCCGTAGTTCTTTTCCAGCCACGTCCGATACGCGCCGCTGGTAACGTCGCGCCACCAGTTCTCGTGATCGAGATACCAGCATACGGTGTCCTTGAGGCCGTCCTCGAAGCCGACGCTGCATCGCTGGCCCAGCTCGCGCGCAAGCTTGCCGGCGTCGATGGCGTAGCGATGGTCGTGTCCCGGCCGGTCGGTGACATAAACGATTAGTGATCGGCAGGATTTCTTCGAGGCCGCCGGGCAGGCGGGAAAGCGCGACGCTAGCTTCGCCTCCGCGGCAAAGGAGCGGTCGATCAGGTCGCAGATCAGGCCGACGACGTCGCGGTTGCTCCGTTCATTGCCGCCGCCGACATTGTAGGTTTGGCCGACACGTCCGCGCTCGATCACGGCGATCAAGGCCGCGCAATGATCGGACACGTGCAGCCAGTCGCGGATATTGGAGCCGTCGCCGTAGATCGGCAGTTGCTTGCCCTCGAGCGCGTGGATGATCATCAGCGGGATCAGTTTCTCGGGGTGCTGAAAGGGCCCGTAATTGTTCGAGCAATTGGTGATGATCGCCGGCATGCGATAGGTCTCGACGAAGGAGCGGACCAGATGGTCGCTCGCGGCCTTGCTTGCCGCATAGGGCGAATTGGGCCGGTAGGGCGAGCTTTCGGAGAACGCCGGGTCGGAGGCTCCAAGCGAACCATAGACCTCGTCGGTGGAGACGTGGAGGAAACGCGCGGCGTCTAGCGCATTCCGTTCCTGCCAGTGGCCAAGCGCGGCGTTCAGGAGCGCAAAGGTGCCCATCACGTTGGTCTGCAGGAAGGCCTCGGGCTCGACGATGGAGCGATCGACATGGGACTCGGCGGCGAGATGGAGCACGCGCGTGAAACCGTGCTCGTCGAACAGGCGCCGCATCAGCGCGGCGTCGCGGATGTCGCTCTTGACGAAGTGAAGGCGGCCGTCCGCTATCAAGGGCTCGAGGCTGCGGATATTGGCCGCGTAAGTCAGCGCGTCGACGACGACCACGCGGTCTTCGGGACGCGATGAGCTCCATTGATGCACCAGGTTCTGGCCGATGAAACCGGCGCCTCCGGTGATCAGAACGCTATGCATCGGGGCCTCCTCGCGGCCGAGACCGCCGTCCGCAGCGGCGGTTGATAGTCGGTAGCATCCGGACGGTCAACAAATCCACTGCCTCAGAGGGCTTCGATCAATCCGAGCATCTCACCGGCACGATGCCGGTAGGTATGCTGTGACAGGGTTCGCGCCTGGCCGGCCTGCGCGATCCCTGTGCGGCCGTCCGGGTCGGCCAGAAAACGATCGATGGTCTTGAGGCAATCGTCGATCGAGCTCCACACCGCCACGTCGCGGTCGGGCTCGAACAGCTCATGAAGATTGTCCTTGAAATCGGTCAGCAGGAATGCGCCGACCCCGGTCGCCTCGAACAGGCGCATGTTGCCCGCCTCGCGCCCGGCCATGTCGATATGCGAGTTGAGCGTGATCTTCGATCGCCGCAGCGTCTGGTACATCTGCGCCCCCCACACTTCGCCCTGGAAACAGCGATGGAGCGGCGAGGATTGGGGGAGGGATTTCGGCAGGTTGCCCCAGAGTTTGAGATCGTGGCGCCTGGCCACCGCCTCAAGCAGCGCGATCCGCTGCCGATGGTCCGCCGAGACCGAACCGACAAAGGAGATGTCGACGTCCTGCGGCGGCGCGGCCGGCAGCTCGCCGAGCAGGCGCGGCTCGAAGGCGAGATGGGCGACCTCGGCGCGCGCGCCGGCGGCCCGAAATGACTGCACGATCCTCGGCAATTGCGAGAGCATCAGATCGTAGACCGTCCAGTCCACACCGCGCGAAGGCTCGATGCCGACCTGTCCGACCAGGATGGGTTGGCCAATCTGCTTGATCCTGCGCATCAGGTCGAGATCCACATGGAAGACGTCCTGGTTCAGCACCATGTCGGGCTTGAGCGCCTCGATCTGGGCGAGAAGGATCTGCTCCGACGCGGTATCGAGGCGAGGGCTCAGGCCCACCTTGCGCACCAGCGGCCGCAGCAGCGGCTTGAACGGCGCCGCGGCGCGCTGCAGCCAGCCCGGCAGCCTGTCCTGCCTCGCCTGATTGTCCTGCGGCGCCATCTCGACGGCCATGCCGTGCTCGCGCGCCCAGGCCGATTGCATGAAGCGGTTGTTGACGTGGAACTCGGCCGCCGCGTGGCCGAGCTCGCCGAAATTCCGCGAATAGAAATCGGCAAGGCCGAACAGGCTCGCGTTGCGCGCCGTCATCTGCGCCGCATAGGAGGCGGTTTCGAGTCCGGCCTCGTTGCGATAGAGCCATGCCAGGAAACGCGGATAGTCGGCGTTCAGGATGATGATGCGCATGGCCGCTTCCGTAAGTGGTCGGCGCTATCTGCCACGCGGTGGCTCGCCGAATATCTCGCGCGGAGTGACGTACCACAGCAGGAACAGAAAAGCGGCACCGCTCGTCAGCATCGAGGTTGTCAAGGGAATGTTCATGAGCGCCTGCCAGAGGATGGCTCCCGACAGCAGGATGAATTTCGGCGGCAGCCCCGACGACAGACGGTTGACCGCGGCGATGACCAGGCCGCAGGCGAACGCGGACAGCGGCGCCCATTTCAACCCGACCGATGCGACCCCTTCGCTCGCGAACAGCGAGGCATTGGCAAAGCCGAGCGGGTAGTTGCGATTCATGAGGTGCTGGAGCGGTTCGCTGTAGGGGCAGCTGACAAAGGGCTTCAGAAACGAGATCTGGCAGAACCAGGTCACGCTGTGCCTGGAGAAGAAGTCGCTATACATATCCAGCGAGATCGAGGGAATGGCGATCATTCGAAAATTGATGGGTCCGAAATAGACGGTCGCACTGTCCTTCGCGATGGCGCCTGCGGACACCAGCGGCTGCAACAGCACCCCGGCGCTCACGATCAGCAACAGGCTCAGCACAATCGCGACCCTTGCTTCGAAATATCGGGCAAGCAGCGCCAGGAAGAGCAGCCAGGCCGGCGAGAACAATGCCAGCTTGGTCAGCGTAATGGGATAAAAAACCAACAGCATCAGCAGCGTTGCGGCCGCCCGCCATCGGTCGTCGCGCAGGAAATAGCAGGCGAATGCAAACGGCAGCAGCGCGGCGGAGCAAATGCCGATGGCGTATGCCAGCGGCTTTGGGAATTCGATCGTGGCGCGGAACTTGTAGATGCTGTCGAGGCCGACCAGGCGGAAATTGTAGGCCGCGCTCGCCGCGATGACGGCGAGCGAAAGGATCAGGATGGCCGTCAGCGTCAGATCGAGCGCGGCCCTGGACAGCACGATCCGCTGCCTGATCGGGGAGGTAACGAACAGGGCCGGCGCAAGGAAGGCCAGCAGCGAAGCCAGCGCGGAAATGGCGCCGAGTTGGCGATCGTAGTCGAGCAGTGAGAATCTTGTGAGCCAGAGATAGCCGAGGATGACGGTGAAGAAGCCGAAACCCAGAATATAGCCGAAGCTGAAACGGCTGACGACGAACACGAGCGCAACCGGTACCAGCGGAGCAACCGTCAGCATCGCCGGAAGAACCTGCGTCCGGTCGAAAGCAAAGAGCCCGATATAGCTGTAGATATCGATGACGTAGACGAACGACAGGCAGCACACCGCGAGATGAGCCAGCAGCAGGATCGGCAGTCGGACGCGTTCGACCAGGTTTGCGGATTTCGGCGACGTTTCGCTGACGTAGTTCATGTCAGGCCTGCTCGAAGATCGTGCGGGGCGTGATGTACCAGAGCAGGAACAGCAGCGCGGCGCCATGGCTGACGAGCGTGGTGGTCAGCGGAACGTTGAGCAACACCTGCGGAATGATGGAACCCGACATCAGAACGAATCGGGCGGGCAGGTTAGCGCTGGCGCAGTTGCCGATTGCGATGATCAACCCGCATGCGAGTGCCACCAGCGGCGTCAGATAAGGGCCAACCGAGGCTACGCCTTCGGTGGCGAACAGCGAGGCGTTGAGATTGCCGATATGGTAGGTGTTCTGCATCGCGATGGCCAGCGGCTCCCGGTACGGACAACCGGTGAGAAGCTGGATGGCCGATACCTGGCAGAAAAGGGTGTGGGCGTGGTGGGCGAAAAAGTCGTTGTAGAAGTCGAGTGCTGAGGAGGGCGTCGCAATCATGCGGATATTGACCAGATTGAAGTAGAACAACGAATGGTCATCGGCCCGGAAGACCATGACCGCGACACCGAGCGCGATGGGCGCGAGCAGCGACGATATGACGATCATTCTTGCCTCGAGCCACCGCGAGACGACGGCCAGCGCGAGAATCCATGCCGGTGCAAAGAATGTCAGCTTGGATAGCAGGATCGGATAGAAGAACGGGAACAGCAGCAGCGCGACGGCGGCCTTCCAATAGGAACGGAGTGCCAGATAGGTCGCGAAAGCAAACGGCAGCAGCGCGTTCGTCACGATCCCGACCAGATAGCGCGGGACGAGGGGGAGCTGGATTTCGTCGCGGTGCTCGTAGATGTGCGCAAGCGACGAGAGCCTGAAGCTGTAGATCGAGGCGTAGAGAATGGTTGCGACCGTCAGCGCCAGAATGGCCGCGAGCAGGCGTTCGAAATTCTGCCGCGACGGTACCAACACCTGCCTGAAAGGCCGCTGGATCAATACCGCCGGCAACAGGAAAAGGATCGCCGAAGCGGCGGCGGAGGCTGCGGCGAGATTCGTATCATAGTGGAGTTGCGTGAAGCGGGTCAGCCACAGGAAGCCCAGCACCATCGTGTACAGATAGAAGCCGACGAAGTAACCGAAGCTGAAGCGGGAGAACACGAAGAGCAGCGAAAGCACGGAAAAGGCGGCCACCATGGCCACCGCTGCGAACAGATGCTGCCGGTCGTAGGGAATGTAGGATTGGTGGTCCGCGACCTTGATCAGCGACAGGCAGCAAACGCCGATATGGAGCAGGATCAGGACCAGCAGCGCCGCGTGCAGGATCGCCGGCGAATGTGCGGGTTGGCTGGTCCCTGTCACGCCTGAACTTTGTGTCGAGCTTTGCATGGGGTCACGGCAATGGTCGGGCTGTTGCCATGGCGCGTCACGGTCAGGCCAATTCAAGCGTGCGCTTGAAATACGCGATCGTCTCCTTCAACCCGTCCTCGAGGGCAACCCTGGGTTCCCACTTCAGGGCTTCGCCGGCGCGGGCTAGGTCCGGCTGGCGCTGACGCGGATCGTCCTGCGGCAACGGCTTGAAGATCAGCCTGGAACGCGAGCCGGTGAGGCTCACGACCTTTTCGGCGAGTTCCCGGATGGTGAACTCGGAACTGTTGCCGAGATTGATCGGGCCCGTGCATTCGTCGCCCGTCAGCATCAGCCGCGTGATCGCCTCGACCAGATCGTCGACATAGCAGAAGGAGCGGGTTTGGCCGCCGTCACCGAACACGGTGATCGGTTCGCCCTTGAGCGCCTGCACGATGAAGGACGAGACGACACGCCCGTCGTCGGGCTGCATCCGCGGACCATAGGTATTGAAGATGCGCGCCACCTTGATGGGTAGCCCGTGCTGGCGCCAATAGTCGAAGAACAGCGTTTCCGCGCAGCGCTTGCCTTCGTCGTAGCAGGAGCGGATGCCGATCGGGTTGACGTTGCCCCAATAATCTTCGGTCTGCGGATGGATCAGGGGATCGCCATAGACCTCGCTGGTGGAGGCCTGGAAAATATGGGCCCGCAGGCGCTTGGCGAGGCCGAGCATGTTGATGGCGCCGTGGACGCTGGTCTTGGTGGTCTGCACGGGATCGCGCTGGTAGTGGATTGGCGAGGCCGGACAGGCCATGTTGAAGATCGCGTCGACCTCGATATAGAGCGGAAAAGTCACGTCGTGGCGCACCGCCTCGAACAACGGGTTCGAGAGCAGGTGAGCGATGTTGCGGCGGCTGCCGGTGAAGTAGTTGTCGACGGAGACCACTTCCGCGCCCTCGGCGAGGAGCCGCTCACACAGATGAGACCCGATGAAGCCCGCGCCGCCCGTGACGAGAATCCTGCTGTTCTTGTAGCGCGTGAACGCCATCGTTCTTTCCGCGGTTGGTCGGTCCTGGCCGACTTGGGCAGGCTTTCAGGGGAGGCAATCGGACGCGCGACTGGTATCGGGTAAGGAACGGCTAGCCAACGATTTTCTGGCAATTAAGTAAAATAATACCTGAGCTTGGGCGACCCGAGGGGGGGGGGCGACGCGGCGCTAGAACGTCGCCCGCTTGAGCCGGGCGCGCGCGCTCCAATGCGCAAAGCACCAGGCGGCCTTGAGGGGGGGCAGGTGCTCGACGTTGCGATAGATGTGCCAGACCCAGCCGGCGGACCGCAGCGGGCGGCTGGAGACGGATTTGACCCGGACGCGGTAGCGGGCCAGGTCCTCGTTCAGCCCGTAGGCGACCAGCCCCGGCTTGAGGATCGAGAGCCAGAGACAGAAATCGTCATAGGGCTCGTTTTTCATGGCGACCTTGCCGGCCAACTGGCGGTCGACCAGGGCGGTCAGGGTGGCGATCGCGGTATTCTTGAGGAGCTGCTCGTAGGTGAGCCGCTCCGGCACCGTGATCAGCCGGCCGGTCATGGTGCTGGTCTCGTCGATGCGGCGAAAGCCGGTATAGCTGAGCGCGGCGCCCATTTTCTGTGCGAAGGCAAGCTGCCGTTCGAGCTTGGGGGGCAGCCACAAGTCGTCGCTGTCCAGAAACGCGAGGTAGCGCCCCTGGGCGTGGTCGATCGCGGCCTGGCGGGCGAGCGCCGGCCCGCCATTTCGGGGCTGGCGGATCAGCTTGATCCGGGGGTCCTGCCCGGCATAGCGGCCGACGATGGCCGGCGTCTGGTCCGTCGAACAATCGTCGGCGATCAGAAGCTCCCAGTCGCCGAAGGTCTGGGCCTGTACCGATTCGATGGTCTCGCCAATCAGGCGTTCGACGTTCCAGGACGGGGTGATGATCGAAACGAGGGGCATGCCGAAGGACCTGTCAATCCCCAGCGTGGGGCTCGCCGACGGCGGAAGCCAGCGACGCGGCGAAGACGTCATGCTGTTGCGCGTTGTCGACATAGAGCTCGCCGGGAACGGACCTGCGCCACGCGGTCTCGAAATAGGGCGCTGCCGTAGCGGGATCGAACGGCGGCGAGGCAAGCGCCTCGCGCAGGCGCTGCGGCACGTTTTTCAGACCGTCCACGGCGAACACCAGCGGGCAGGAGCGATAGAACGCGTCGCCCATGACCACCACGGGCTTGCCGAGCAGCACGGCCTCGGCGCCCGATTTGCTGTTGACCGAGACCACCGCCCCGGCGCGGTCCAGCACGGCGTAATTGTTGGTCTGCGGCGGCAGCAGGACGAAATTGTCGAAGCGCCGGGCGAGCTCGAACAGCCGCTCGGCCGAGATCGCGCCAATCTGCGCCGGATGCTCCTTGACGACGAGGAGATGAGAATCCGGAACCGTGCGCAGCAGGAAATCGATGGTCGCGACCTGGTCGAGATATTCCGGCGAACGCAGCGTCAGCGCCATGTCGGCGGGCACGTGCAGCGGATAATAGACGAACGGCTGGTCCGGCATCGGCCGATAGAGCCGCCGCAGCCTCGCCGCGTTGATCGCCATCGCCGCATGCACGCGCGCGTGCCGCAGATTGTGGCCGAACTCCTGGTGCTTGCCCAGCACATACTGATCCCACAGCTTCTCGGCGAGCCGCCTTGCGTTGCGGGTCGACGCAACCTTCCTGAAGGCCGCCGAATAATGATGCCGGTCCTTTTGCGGGATGACGATGGCGCGCTGCTTCAGCGTCTGGTCGAGATAGGCCCGCACGTCCGCCGACACCGTCTCCGCAGGTGTTGGCATGGTGTCGGGCGCTGCAAAGCTGTCAGGCGTGTAATAGAGCCGGCCACGAAAGAACGACGGCTCGATGAACCAGTTGCGGATGCCGCGTTTCCGCGCGGCATGGAACGCGGCGATGACGGAGAGGAAGCCGCCGAGCTCCTGGACCATGACGGAAGGCTGTCCCCGGGCCGCGAGATCGTCGAGCACGCGCTCCATGGCGTTGCTGTAGATCATGAAGCGGCGGCGCAGCGCGGCGGTGTCGCGGATGCCAAAGGTGACGCGCTCGTGGCTGAACAGGAAGTTGGTGCCATCCAGGCCGTACTCGGCGATGCGCGCGGCGAAGGCCTGTGGGTCGTCGACGGCGGCGCCGCCGGCAAGTCCCGTGCGATAGATGTTGGTGACGGCAACGCCTTTCGCCTGCGCCATCTCCGCGCTGCGATCGTCGAATGCGACGAGGTGCACCTTGCGCCCCGCGCCCTGCAGTCGCTGCGCGACCGGGATCCAGAACCGGGTCTGGTATTCGGCAAGCGTGGTGATGAGGATGGTGGAGGAGGAGGGCATGCAGTCGGGGCCACGTTGCGTTGTCGCGGTCCTGCAATATAGAATGTGCCGGGACAGCTCAAGCGAGGGTTTCCCCCGTTGGTTTTTCATCCGGCGAGCATGTATTTCTCCTGTTTGATGCTGGCGGATACCACAATCCCGGGCCTGGTTAGAGGGCAATGCGTCTTGCCGATGATCTCGTGAGCTGATGACCGCCATGCTGCGAATTGCCGTTCGCGTCGATGCCTCCATCGGGATGGGCATGGGTCATCTGACACGGTGCATCACGCTCGCAAATGCCCTTTCGGCCGAAGGCGCAAGCGTGTCGTTCCTGATGCGCGATCATGCGGCGGCATTTGGCCGCCTGGTCGAATCCGCCGGGCATCAACTGTGCCTGTTGCCGGCGACGGGGCGCGGCGCCGATCCTTCCGCCGATCCGCCGCTCGCGCATGCGCATTGGTTGCCGGTATCGTGGCGGGAGGATGCGGTGCAGACGTCGGAGGCGATCGGGCGCCTCGGGGCCGTCGACTGGCTCGTTGTCGATCATTATGCGCTGGATGCGCGATGGGAGCGTGAACAGCGCCGCGGCGCGCCTCGCATTCTCGCAATCGACGACATTGCCGACGGCGCTCACGATGCCGATATCCTGCTTGATCAGAATCTGTCGCTGGCTATGGATACCCGTTATCGCAGCCTGCTGCCGAAGGATTGCCGGCTGCTGCTTGGTCCGCGCTATGCACTGCTTCGTCCCGAGTTCGCGGAAACGCGCAAGCGCATGTCACCGCGGAGCGGCGAGGTTCGCCGTATCCTGATCTGTTTCGGAGGTTCCGATCCCTCCAACGAAACGGCAAAGGCGCTGGCGGCCATCACGGCGGTGTCCGCGACGGAACTCGGTGTCGACGTCGCGATCGGGATGGGCAATCCGCATGCGGACGCGGTCGATGCGCTTTGCCGGAACCTCGGTCGGGCAACCCTGCATCGCGGGGCGGGCAACATGGCCGAACTGATGGCGAGCGCCGATCTCGCCATCGGCGCGGGCGGTGTGATGTGCTGGGAACGCTGCTGCCTCGGCCTGCCGACCATCGCCGTGGATATTGCCTCAAACCAGGTCGGGGCATTGACCGCGCTTGCCTCGGCTGGTGCAGTCGATTATCTCGGCGCCGCCGCTTCCGTGGACAGCGAGCGGCTCGCGCAGGCCGTTGGCGCCCTGGCCGGCAATCCGGCGCGGTTGCGGGCGATGGCTGAACGCGCCCTGGAGGTGACCGACGGCGAGGGGGCGGAGCGCGTTTGTGCAGAGATGGCGCGCCATTAAGTCGAGGAGCCGCCGGTGCGTGCGTTAAGCATAAGCGGCCCAATGAACGTGGGGGTGGCTCGACCAAAGTAGCTTTGTCCGGCGTCGCGGGCCAGATTCTGGTCTTGGTTGCGCTTTCCGTGTTAATGGCTGCCTCACGTTTCCGGGATCACGAGCGCAGGATTCCGGAAACGCAAGAGCGAGGGGTGATGGTCGACTATGAAGGTTTCTGTCCTCTGCTCCAGCGCATCACATCCGGTCTATCCGCATCTCGAAAACTGGGTAAAAAGGTCCGGCGCAGCGCATGACGTGGAACTCGTGCAGAAGAAGGCCGAACTGAGCGGCGGCGACGTTCTGATGCTGATTTCCTGTCACGAGATCATCTCGGCGAAGGACCGGCAGCGCTACCGCACGAGCCTGGTCATTCACGCAAGCGACCTGCCCGAAGGTCGCGGCTGGTCGCCGCACATTTGGCAAATCCTTGAAGGGAAGAACGATATAGTGGTGTCCATGATCGAGGCAGAGGACCAGGTGGATACCGGGGCGATCTGGGCACAGCAGCACCTTGTGCTCGAAGGTCACGAGCTTTGCGATGAGATCAATGAAAAGCTTTTCGCGATCGAGCTCGCCTTGATGGATGAGGCACTTGCGAAGGTAGAGGGCCACATGCCGATGCCGCAGGATGGCCGTACACCGAGCTACTACCGCCGGCGCATGCCGGGAGATTCACGGCTTGATCCGAATCGGCCGATCGCCGACCAGTTCGACTTGTTGCGGGTGGCGGATCCTGCGCGGTTCCCGGCGTTTTTCGAACTGCGCGGCCACCGCTATGTCGTACGACTCGAAAAAGTGGGAGCTGCCGATGAATAGAACGATAACCATCGCGGGCCGCGCGATCGGACGGTCGCACCGGCCGTTCGTCATCGCCGAGATGTCGGGCAACCACAATCAGTCGCTGGATCGCGCGCTCGCCATCGTGGACGCCGCCGCCAAGGCTGGCGCGCATGGCCTCAAGCTGCAGACCTACACTGCCGACACGATGACGCTCGATCTCGACCGCGATGAATTCTTCATCGACGATCCGAACAGCCTGTGGAAGGGCCGCTCGCTGCACAAGCTGTACCAGGAAGCCTACACGCCATGGGAATGGCACAAGCCGATCTTCGAGCGGGCGCGCGCGCTCGGAATGATTCCGTTTTCGACGCCGTTCGATTCGAGTGCGGTCGATTTCCTCGAAGAACTCGGCGTAGCCTGCTACAAGATCGCCTCGTTCGAGAACACCGACCTGCCGTTGATTCGCAAGGTCGCATCGACCGGCAAGCCGATGATCATCTCGACGGGCATGGCGACCGTCGCGGACATCGACGAAGCGGTTCGCGCGGCGCGAGACGCCGGTTGTACGGATCTGATCCTGCTGAAATGCACCAGCACCTATCCGGCAGCGCCCTCCGATACCAATCTTCTGACGATCCCGCATATGCGCGCGCTGTTTGGTTGCGAGGTGGGATTGTCCGACCACACCTTCGGCATCGGCGCGGGGGTAGCAAGCATCGCGTTGGGTGCCACAGTGATCGAAAAGCACTTCACGCTGGCGCGTGCTGACGGCGGCGTCGACTCCACGTTCTCTATGGAGCCCGCCGAGATGGCGACGCTGGTGATTGAGACGGAGCGAGCCTGGATGGCGCTCGGTGACGTCCGCTACGGTCTGACGGAAAAGGAGCAAAAGTCGATGATCTTTCGCCGTTCGCTCTATGTCGCCGAGGACCTCGCGGCAGGCGACGTGCTGACCGAAAAGAACCTGCGGATCATCCGGCCCGGCCTCGGGCTGCCGCCGAAATATTTCGAGACCCTGCTCGGCAAGCGCGTCGGCCGCGCCGTACGCAAGGGTACGCCGATGAGCTGGGATCTCCTGACTTCCGCTGATGACGCCGCCGCCTCGCCGCAACCGGCGCCGTCGAGGAGCGCCCGTGCCTGACAAGCCGCACGTCTGCCTGATCGTCGACAATCCTCTTCGCGATCTCGAAGGTTTGGTGCTGCTCGGGCGGCAACTTGCGATCCGCGGGGCCAGCGTCACGCTGGTACCGATGTACGAGCAGGGATTTGACGTGCCGGCGCTGCGGCCTGATCTCGTGCTGGTGAACTACACCCGACCGAACAATGCCGACCTCATCAAGTCCTACAAGCGCGCGGGTATTCTGGTCGGCGTGCTTGATACCGAGGGCATCGGCGGCAAGAACGCCGATCAGTTCGCCGAAATGGTCAAGAGCGCGGGCTGCACGGATCTCGTCGACCTTTATTGCGTGTGGGGACACGCGCAGCACGAAGCCTTTCTGAAGCGTGGCACGGTCGCCGCCGACCTGCTCCACGCGACCGGATGTCCGCGCTATGATTTTTGCGCGGAGCCATGGCGTGGAGCGCTCCCGAAGCCTCCGGCCGACGCGGGATATGTTCTGATCAACACCAATTTTCCGACAGTGAATCCACGTTTCTCGTCCGGTCCCGCCCATGAAGAGGAGTCGATGGTAAAAGCCGGGTTCTCCCGCGACTTCGCGCGCCAGTTCATCTCCGACGCCGGCCGCGCGCTGCAAGCCGTACTCGACACCTCGATCAGGCTTGCCAAGCATTTTACCGGCGTTCAATTCGTGTTGCGTCCGCATCCATTCGAGAATACCCGCTCTTACGACGCATTCGCAGCGCTGCCCAACGCGCAGGTGATCCAGAGCGGCACTTCGCTCGAATGGATTAACGGTGCATGCCTGCTGATCCATCAAAACTGCTCGACCGCGATCGAGGCCGCCATGCTGAAGGTGGAACCGCTTAGCATGGAATGGTTCAACACGCCGTCCCTGCGGCTGGATGCGTCAACCGCAGTCAGCCGGAGCGCAGCGTCGGAGACTGACCTGATAGACTTGGTGAAGCAGGGACTCGAGGAGCGGCTGCCGACGCTTGCGCCGCAGATCGAGCGGGCACGGCAACAAATCTTTCGCGATCTCTATACCGCCATCGATGGCGCCAGCGCTTCGCGCGTCACCGATGTCATCCTGCAGACGGTCAAGGCCGTGCGTCGGGGCGGGCGGGTCGTTTCCGCGCCGCGGCCATCCGCGCGAGGGATCATGGCAGGCGCGGTGCGGCGGACACTCGGATACAAGGCGACTTCGGTGCTCCGCCGCAGCTACGGCTCGGCCGAGAACGAACGGCGCCGGGCGGGCAAGGTCTTTGCGCCGGATCAGGTAAATCTGGTGCTGCATCGTATCGATGCTGCTTCGTCGGATGGCCGTCGTTTCGGTGTGCGGCGTGCCAGCGGCGATACGCCGCGGATCGCGCGTGCCGTAAGCGGCGCGAGTCTGCAACTTGTCGAAGTGAATTAGAGCCGTGCTGCGGCGCTTCCTGCAAAACACCGCGATTTCGGCCATTGCCTATGCTCTCGCCGGTGCGCTCGGGCTGTTTGCCGTCGGCCTGATCGCGCGTTCCTACGGTCTCGCCGTGCTCGGCCTGATCGTATTGGTGCGTACTTTCCTGCCGACCGGGCTGTTGGCCGTGATCGACCTCGGCGCCTCGGAGATCGCGACCCAATCGGTGGCACGCGGCCGGGCCGGTGACTGGTCGGGGGCCAGCGAGAAGGTGACGCTGCTCTCGGTCATCACGGCCGCGATCGGCATTTGCTCGGGCGTCGCGCTCTGGCTCGGTGCCGAGGCGATCGCGGCGACCTTCAAGGTCGCGGCGGATCAGGTGCTGCCCTTCGTCGCGATACTCAAGGTCACGGCGGCGCTCTTGCCGATTGCCTTTCTCGGTCTGGTGGTTGAGGGCGTCTTCAAGGGATTTGAGCAATACGGCTGGCTACGCGCGACCGAAGTCGGCAGCAGCGCGATCTATGTGCTGGCGGTCTATCTCGCGGTCTGGAGGGGAGCCGCCTTCGAATGGATCGCCTATTGGTACCTTGCGACGCTCATCGCAAAATATCTGGTGCTGATCGTCGTTCTCCGGCTTGTCACGCGCGAGGCGCCACTTCGCATTGCCATGTGGAGTGTTGAAAGCCGCCGGGATGTACTGCAGCGCTGCTGGTTGATGTTCAACAACCGCCTCGCGGGGGTCCTTCAGCAGACAATCATCCCGATCGCGATCGGCGTTCTCTATAGTCCCGCCGAGGTTGGCACTTACGATCTGATCATGCGCTTGCCGCGCTTCATGAAGACGACGATGGGACCGCTCTATTCGGCCATCCTGCCGATTTCGAGCTATATCGACGAGACCACGGATACTCGCAGGATGCAGATGCTCGGGCGCAGCGGTCTGGTGCTGCCAGCGGCGATCGTTGTGCCGATGCTGGTGGTGATGGCGCTGTTTTCCAGGGAGATCCTGCAGGTCTGGGTCGGAACGCAGCACGCCGATCAATGGCCGTGGCTGGCATTGGCGCTACTGTTTCCGGCAACGACCGTAATGCTCGGCTCGGGATTGACCGCCCTTGTCGTGCGAGCCGATTTCATGCGCATCAGTAATCGTCTGCTCTATCTTCAGGTCGTCGTGCAATACCTGGTCACGCTGGTCTTCTTGCCCTGGTTTCGCGAGATGGCCTTCATCGCCGGCTGGGTGATATCGAGCGTCGTCCTGTCGCCGGTAATTGCACACTACATGTTGCGGGCGATGGGATTGAAGGAATCCCTGTTCTGGATGCAGTTGGCGCGGCATGTCGCGGTGGCGGCGATCCTCGCCGTGGCGATTATTCTTTTCAAATCTTTCGTGGCAACGGACGGACTTGTCCGCCTCTTCCTTATCGGTAGCTTGTGCTGCCTGCTTGCCTGGTCGCTTAGCGCGGTCGTCGTCCTGTCCCGAAGCGACCGGGCCATGTTCGGTCGCTTCGCTCGCGCCATGAAGCTGCGTTAAATACCAATATTGCCTCCGTCTTGGAGTGGATTGTGGTAGTTCCGGGCAGCGTTTGAAGGCCTCGTTTCCTTGCCCGCGAGAGGCGATTTTGGTAAGGGGAGGCCTCTTCGGGATTGAATCAAGCGGCAATCGCCGTATTTCGATGCGTGCACCGGGTGTGCGCTAGATCGGGTGCAATGACATGGGCTTGATGACGAGAGCGATGTGGCACGTAAATCGCTCGCCATTGCGATATGCGGTGAAGTCGGGCGTGAGCGCGTGGCACCTCAACGAAAAGCGCGAACGGCGCCGTCAGGCCCAGCTTTTGAACGTCCTGCCGGCGGAAAGAGCGAGGGCTGAGGACCTCAATCGTGACGGCTACGCCATCGTCACCGAACTGATGGACCCGTCGATCCACCATGAGTTTGCCAAGGCCGGGCTGGCCAGGCTCGCCGATATCGAGGCATCCGAGAGCAAGCAGACGTCAAACTGGAAGAAGTTCTGGGTGCGCCTGCTGGATGCGGAGATGAAGGACGGCCGGCTCGCCGTCGACAATGTATTCGTCCGGTATGCGCTCCAGCCTGCTGTGATCAATATCGTTTCCAGCGCGCTCGGCGAGATCCCGTGGCTTGACTACGTGCTGTTGTCCTATTCGCGCCATACCGGCGAAGATCTTGCCTCATCCCAGCTGTGGCACCGCGATCATGACGATGTCCGCGTGATCAAGCTGTTCAGCTACCTGACTGACGTCAGCGAGGATGGCGATGGCCCGTTCACTTTCCTGCCGCGCCAGTCGACCGAAAAGTTCGGCTATCCGCTGATGGGCAGCCATTTCCCCGACGACAAGGTGTTTCAGAAAGTGCCGCGCAGCGACATCAAGGTGATGAAAGCGCCGCGTCTGACGTCGTTCATGGTAGACACCGCAAAGTGCCTGCATATGGGGAGCCGAATGGCACCCGGGCACGGCCGCCTGCTATATACAGCCACGTTCTTTGCGTTCCCGCGAATGTATCCGGGCGCAAAGAACCGGCCGTTCGCGCCGACTGCCGAGATTACGCCGCTGCAAAAGCTGGTTATGGGGCTTTGACAAATCCGGCCTCCGCCGCGCCCGGTCGCCGCGAAGATGCAAAAATGAAGCCTTCTGCGTTCAAGCCTGACGTGAAGCCGGCGTCGCGAGCAGAACTGACGCGCGCCTACATGGCCGATCTTGCGCGGAGCCTTGGCCGAATGGTGCTGAAGCATCGACGGCGGACCAGCGATGTTGTGGACGCCGAATATAATTCAGGTACGTGGGGCAGCGTTCTGGAAGAGCGATCGTGGCTTCGTGCACGGTCGCTCGGGGATTTCCTGGTCGGCAGGAGTGAGGCGAAGCTTCTTGCGAAGGTGGACGGTCAAATCGTCGGATTGCCGGCCAGCGATTACTACCGTTATCGCATCGGCGCGCTGAACGAACTGGTCGCCAGCCATGCCGGCGCGGCAGATTCGCTTTTGGAACTCGGTGCCGGGTTCGGCTACAATCTGCTTTCGCTTAGCCTTGACCCGCGATGGCGAAAACTGCGCGGGCTTGATATTTCCCCGAATGGCATCGAGGCAGGCCGGCAGATTGCCGGCCATTTCCAGCTTTCCGACCGCATCAGTTTCGGCAGGATTGACCTGACCGACCCGGACGATCCCGGATTTGGGGATTTGGCGGGAGCAACCGTTTTGACCTATTTCTGCCTCGAGCAGATACCCCATAGAATCGAATCGGTGATCGACCATATCCTGCGGGCGCGGCCAGCGCGTGTCATCAACATCGAGCCCGGCGTCCACATGCTCAGGCTCACCCAGCCCCGCGATTTCGCCAGCCGCGTCTATATCAAGTCCATGGATTATCAGACCCTCCTTTTCGAACTTCTTGATATGCTGGAAAGAAGAGGCACGATTCGTGTCATAGCGCGCGAGCGAATGGGGTTTGCGCCGACGCTGCATAACGATGGCCAGTTTTGCGTGTGGGAGCCTCGATCATAGCGTTGGGCAGTGGAGCACTGGCAATTGCAATTCGACGGCTTCCATGGGCGACGATGATCTAGCATGGCAACCTTGTCGTGGACCTCAGACCCCGTCATCTTCGCTATTCTCAGTGTGTCGGCAGCCGGCCTTATCCTCGTGACCACGGCCGGCATTTCGATTTTCCGTCCGGCGCTCGGGTTGATTTTCTTTTTCGTCTTCTTCGCGTTTGCGTGGCGGTTGTGCTCGGTTCTCTATATCGGCCTGTTTGGGCCCGTTTTTTCGGAACAACTCGAGAGACACATCGGGCCGGGCAGCGCGGTCCTGCCGATCGCGTTGGCGCAGGGCCTGGTGATCGTTGCGCTGCTGTGGTCTTTTCGAGAGGCGCGCGTGTGCGCTCTGTTCGCGGAAGGCGCTCCGGTGATGAGTAGCCGGGTAGCTGGGGGCGGTTTTGAGCTCGCGGACGCCGCATTCTGGCTGGCAGGCTTCTTCGTCGTTGTCCTCTGGGCCGAACTGCTGACGAGCGGTCCCATACCGGTGTTCACCGGCATGGAGCGCTTCGACTACTCGCGCCTCTACGGTGGTTGGCTGCATCGTCTCCTGATCGAATGGGGGCCGATGCTGGCGTTTCAGCTGGGATTGTTTCTCGTCGCGCCGACGTTTCGCGACCACCCGTCCGACTGGCGGTTCGGAGCCCTGTTCGCGAGCCTGATCCTGTATCTGTTTCTGGTCGGCCACCGGTTCTCGTCCTTTTATGCCTACAGCTCCTTTTTCGTCATTCCAATCGGTGTCGCCATTTTAGCTCGCCAGACCTTGCAACAGCGTCCGCTTTTTTCCGCGGCTGTCGTACGCAATATCACGATCGTTGGCGCTATCCTGTGCGTTCTCGTCGTTGGGGCTGTAGCCTATTCGTACATGGTCGTCCGCGGATTTGAGGGAGCGCTGCTTTTCACCAAATTGTCGCAGCGAATCCTGGTTCAGCAGGGCGAGATGTGGTGGGCCACGTTCGAACGGGTGTTCTTGCGTGACAACTGGAATGGCGCTCATGCTGCATACAAGGTGTTTGTGGATCCGTTCGATCCCGGCAGGAATTCGACCATGCAGTTCCTGATGGAGGAG
>Ga0134125_10003279_pt1 | contig 18786 bp, 14 predicted proteins | sample KB31751_FD_96464 | JGI IMG/M metagenome (GOLD analysis project Ga0134125, IMG submission 96464) | Terrestrial soil microbial communities with excess Nitrogen fertilizer from Kellogg Biological Station, Michigan, USA - KB3-175-1 | ecosystem: Environmental > Terrestrial > Soil > Unclassified ... | reverse complement strand
TCCCAGCGGATTCGTCAGCGCGCGCATACTAAATTCTGCTAAATGTTGGCCCAGTTGTTCAGGATATTCGCGCACGCTTGTTAATGGCGGATCAAACAGCGCAGCTTCGGTGTCGTTAAAGCCCGCCACGCTTACATCGCCGGGAACGTCAAGGTTTGCCTGGCGCAGCGCCTCGTAAACGCCACGGGCAATCTGATCGGATCCAGCGAACACGGCTGTCACTGGTTCATTGCGCGACAGCACCATTCGCATTGCCAGGTACCCAAGCTCCTGGTCGTTTGCATGGATTTCACTACATCGCGGCTCAAGACCCGATCCAGTCATGGCATCGCGGTATCCTTGCGCGCACCGTGCGTACCAAGGCATAGACAAATCACCGATGAACCAGATGTGCCGATGTCCTTGGGAAATTAGGTGATTAGTGAGATCGAATGCGCCCTGCACATCGTCTGAAAACACAGAATTGTAGTCCTCTGGCGTCCACTCGCCAATTACGTTGTTGCCGAGGACGGCGAATGGTATCTTTCGCATTCGCAGCAGTTCGAGCATTGGCGCGGAGTTGGTGCCGCTCAAGATGGCGCCGCGCACCAGATCGGGCCGCTCAAACGCTCTCGGCAGGTGCAGCCGGTTTGCCGAAGCGCCGATCGGATAGCGAAACGAAATAAACAGGAGTTCCCGTTCGCTTGACGCGCAATATGCCTCAGCGCCTAAAAGCACCAACGATTGGAACGTATGGTGAACGTCGCGATTACATAAAAGGAAGGCGATCGTGCTCAACCGGTCGTGTCGGGAATCTTCTAAGTTCAGGCCAAGTTTGCCCGCCGCATCCCGTATGCGTCGTTCCATATTTTCGTCGACGCTTGCATTTCCGCGCGCAACGCGTGATACGGTAGCCGTGCTCACGTTCGCCAAGCGCGCGACGTCGCGAAACGATACTCGCTTCTTTGGTCTCGTTTTTTGCTTTACTTCAATGCGCTTCATTTTGTGTCAGGCGGGACGCCGAGGATCGATCGAGATAAACTGTGGCGTTCGGATGGCGCCGGAGGATGGAGGCGGGGCACGCCGTCGTGATGGGGCCTTCGAGTGCAGCTTTCACTGCTTCGGCCTTACGTTGGTCCGGTACAACCGTGATCCACGCCTTTGCGCGAAACAAGCCAGGGCAGGTGATGGTGAGCGCTTCGCTCGGAACCGCCTTTACGCTCTCAAAGTGCCCTTCGCCCGCTTGCTGGCGTTTACACGCATCGTCCAGTGCCACGCGCTTCACTATCTTCGGATCATGGAAATCGGCGACAGGCGGATCGTTAAACGCAATGTGCCCGTTCTCGCCGATGCCCACAAATGCCAAGTCGATTTCATCGCTGAGCAGCAACCTCTCGTAACGCCCCGCCTCCGCGTCTACGTCTGGCGCGTCGCCTTCGATGTAGTGGGCCTCTTTCGGATGAACGTGCCCTTCAATGCGCGTGCGAATCCATAGACGGAAGCTTGCCGGGTGCGAAGCGCCGAGGCCTACATATTCATCCATGTGGAACAGCGTGACGCGGTCCCAAGGTACGTCCCTCTCGATCACCAGACGATCGATGAAGTCCTTCTGCGAGTTTCCCGTTGCCGCAATAACGCGGGCGCCACCTCGCTTTCGCACTGCTTCGATAATTAACTCCGCGGCACGAGCGGCCGCGGCCGATGCTGAATCTGCAGCAGAGGCGAACACGAGGACTCTGGCTGTTCCCGCTTCAAACCCACAAAGGCAATTCGAAGCACGCTTGGAAATATCTGTCGTGGTTTCTGAACAGTTCATGGTAAATCGCTCTCCGTGGCGCACGCACTTTGAGCGCACAGCCGATTTGTGGCGTTGTGTGCGGCCAAGCAATGTCTGCCGCGTCAAGACTCATCTCGACGCTTGTCCTCGAAGTATCGAAATTGCTGGAGCCGCACACTAGAAACGCAATTTCAGCGCAAGTTGTATGATTCGGGGCGACCGTGCTGAAGTAATGCGCCCGAATGTATCGTCAGCCACCGTTGTATCCGGATTGTTGAACTGGGCATGGTTGAATGCGTTGAAGAACTCGCCGCGAAATTGAAGGTTGACTCGCTCGGTGATAGAGAAAATCCGGTGTGCTCCCAGGTCGAAGTTCACCGTACCCGGTCCAGTCAGCGTGTTGCGTCCTACGTTCCCAAAGGTATTGGGCTCCGGTACGCCGAAGCAGCTTGTGTCAAACCATTGTGCGATCTTGGCCGCTTGCGATCCGCCCGTGTAATTCACACTGCTGCACGAAAGTTGGGCCTGATCGTTGCCGTTCTCTGGGAGACTGAACGACGTGTCGTTGCCCGAAGTAATATTTAGCGGAAATCCACTCTGCCAGGTCCAGATACCCGAGCTTTCCCAACCACCTAAGACCGCCTTCGCCAGCCCGGAGCGCGGCGAAGGTAGTGTCCAGACGTAATTGAGAATGAAGCGGTGGGGAGTGTTGTAATCGGATACTCCGCGATAGGCGTTTACGTCGTAAGGATTGATGACGTTGACGGTATCGAGATCAGTTGTGTAGGAAACAGCATCGAGACTCTTGCTCCACGTGTAGTTTGTGCTGAGGCTAAAGCCGTGCGAGAAGCGCTTCTCCAACGTCAACTGCAACGCATTGTAACTGCCGTTCGAGCCGGACGTGTTCTGCGTAATTTGCCCATAATCCTGATACGGCCGGCGTGCGTCCTCGTCGTCCGCGGTCGCTGTCGGGGAGGGCCGTGGCGCATTGACATCCGTGTTGTAGCTGAGGTGATTGCTGCTGGAACCGACATAAGCGGCACGAGCCAACAAGTTGCCTCCCAATTGCCGCTCAACCGTGAAGTTCCAATTTATGGTGCGCGAGGGATGCCAGTCGGGCGTATACGTAACGGCAAGCGCGAGCGGAAGATCGAAGGCTACGTCCGATCCTGGAATTTGTGGCGCATATTGTGCCGGAAATGGATTTGTCGCGCCGAGATAGGGATTAGAGAACGGCACTCGGAATCGCTGTACCTGAGGACTAAACGGTGCGCTATCTGCCATATTGTTGAACTGCTCCATAAATGGCGGTTGATAGAAAATGCCTGCGCCTGCGCGAATTACCGTCTTCCCGCCGCCTGGATTGTAAGTAATCCCCAGACGCGGAGCTAACTGGCTCCATGAGGCTGCGAATCCCCCGCTCCCGCATCCTGCGTCTCCGGCATAGATGTAACCGAGCGGCGCATTCACAAAGCGAGTCGATTGAAGACCGGGACGAAAGCAGGTGATACGTCCTTCCGTATCGGTGAAGGGTACAAAGGGGTCCCATCGCAAGCCCGCGCTGATTACCAGATGAGAGCTGGCTCTAAAGGTGTCCTGAACAAAGAGGCTGCCCATGTTGCCCCGACGATTGGCGTATTCACCTCCTCCTTGCAGAAAGCGATCCAGATAGCCCATTAGAAAATCGGCCCGTGGGTCTCCGGAATAGTTTGTGCCGCGAAAACGGAAGTCGCCGTTTTGACGGTACGTGTTCCTTGCGTCGAAATTGCTCCTCAGGAAATCGCCGCCAATGGCCAGCTCATGATCTCCCTTTACCCAGTGAATGCTGTCTGAAACCTGCCACGTGCCGCGGTCGTAGTTTCCGGGATGGCCGGTACCTATCGAGAAGTAGCCGCTTACAGCCACAATAATCTCGGGTGGCGTGGAATGCGCTAATCCATTTACTCCCAGGCTGGCAAGATCAAAAGGAGCGCCACTCAGGATCTGCGATCCGTTGTGCGCATAGGAAAATATAAAGCTGTTTAGCAGATTCGGTCCAAAGTTCATTGTGTGACCGAATGCCGCGGTTTGGCTGGGTAAGTCGTTGCCGCGCGTCGATGCCAACAAATCCGTCGAATTCGAGATTGGAGCATTATAGTAGTCGGTATAAAAATAACGCGCGTACATGCGCTGATTGCCCGTCAAGTAATCTACTCGTCCCAAATATTGATTTTCGTGCTGATTGACTGCACGGTCGAAGAACACCAAGCCGTCGCTTTCGGACGGCAACGGCAGGCCGTTCAATAGTTTTTGGCTTACCGGATCGAAACTGCTGGCGGGAATCTGGTTGCCCGCAAGCGCAGCGCCTGTAAATGGATTCTTCAGTGTCTTACTGCTTGTAGAGAAATCGCCCGCGCGTTGCGCGGCGGTTAACACCGTTGCGGAGTTCCCGGACGAAATATTTCGGAGCTGTGTTCCCTGGTAGGTACCGAAGAAGAAGAGTTTGTTTTTAATAATCGGTCCGCCTAAACTGCCTCCAAATTGATTTCGTTTCAACGAATCCGTATCTGTGGCGAAGTAGTTGCGGGCGTTCAGCGCGCCGTTTCGGAAGAATTCGAATAAGCTGCCGTGTAGCTCATTGGTGCCGGACTTTGTTACTACGTTAACGACTGCTCCGGATCCACGTCCATACTCCGCACTAAAGCTATTCGTCTGTACGCTGAACTCTTCGACAGCATCCGGATTGGGGAAGGGATTGTTGACATTCGTATAGGTGTCCTGATTGCTCCCACCGTCCAGGTTGTAGCTCACTGTGTCGGCCCTGCCGCCATTTGCCGAAATCGAGACCGAGCTTGGGTAAGTTACCGTCTGCCGTGTATCGCCAACTCCTCCTGCGTTCCCTGCGCTTAAGTCGACTGCGCCAGGCGCCAGCAGAATTAGCGATGCCGCATTGCGTCCGTCCAAGGGAAGTTCAATAATCTTCTGCTGTTTGATTACCGAACTCAATGCTCCGGATCGGGTTTCCACCATTTCGGCATTAGAAGTTACCTGAACCGATTCAGACACGGATCCAATTTGCAGGCGAACCGAAACACTGGATGTCTGATCGGCGTTCACTTCAATTCCAAGTTGTTCGTAGCGCCGGAAGCCGTTGGCTTCTGTGATGAGACGATACTTGCCGACCGGTACCAACGTGAAGACATAGCTGCCGTCCCCGGAGCTTTGTATATCGCGTGACCAGTTTGTTTGTATATTGACGATTTCGAGCTTAGCGGCGGCAACGCCAGATCCACTCGGATCCGTCACCGATCCGGCAACAGTGCCGGTCGGCTCCGCCGCAACAGAAATTAACGCCGTTGCGAAAAACACCGTGAGCGAAAGGCGCAAAGTCATAGATGCTCCCAATTCCGGCCTCGTCTGAGGCCGTTCCCCCCTGCGGTCGAAGTCGAACGTCGAAGGCTATAGGTCGCAGTTAACCACAACTATTTCACGGTTGCAAGAAAAATATCTCAAAAACGTGAAACAAATCCTTGGCGTCTCTTAGCCAGAATGCCTGGTGGAATCCCAAACCTGTGGATTCACGAGCATTTCAGGCCGGCGCCCCTGAAGCATGGACAGGATATTCCCCGCTGCCAATAGACACATCTTTCGGCGCGTTTCTTCCGATGAGCTGGCAATGTGCGGTGTCACAACCACGTTATCGAGATTTAGGACAACAGGATTCACCTGCGGCTCGTGCTCGAAAACATCAAGTCCCGCCCCGGAAATCCATCGCTCTTGAATGGCTTTAATCAGAGACTGCTCATCCACCACCGCGCCGCGGGAAGTATTGATTAAAATCGACGTTCTCTTCATCTGGCGCAGTTCCGGTTCTCCGATCAACCTGCGACTTGCCTCTGATAATGGGACGTGCAAACTGATAAAGTCCGATTCCCGCAGAAGTTGTTCTTTAGATACAAACGTTGCGCCTAGTTCTTCCTCCAAAGCTTTGTTGGCCCTATTGCAATCGTGGTAGAAAATTTTCATCGAGAACCCGTTACCGCGGCGAGCCATCGCGGCTCCGATTCTGCCAAGTCCGAAAATTCCAAGTGTCCGGTGATGAACGTCGTGCCCGGCCAGGAGATCGATGCTGCCTCGGATCCACTTCCCGCCAACCAGGTATCGATTGGCCTCCACAACCCGGCGAGCGGTTGCCAGCAGCAAGGCAAATGCAAAATCCGCTGTAGTCTCAGTCAAGACGTCTGGTGTATTGGAAACCAGGATTCCCAGGCGCGAAGCCGCACTGATATCTACATTGTCGAACCCCACGCCGATATTGGCGATTATTCGTACACTATTCAGCTTGCCAAGTAGTTCAGCGTTGAACTGTTGCGTCGTCGGTGTCATTATCGCGATCGCATTGCCGGCGCGCCGCAGCAAATCTGTTGCTGTTAAACGTTCGTCAGAATTGTTGTAGTCGATTTCAGCATAATCGCGAAGAATCTGAAGCGCCTCGGGGTAAATCCGCCGGGTGATCAAAACTTTGATATGTCTTCTGTCGGAGTCGGGCATCGTACTGTAACGATATACGAAGCCCGCCGGCTAAGTTCATCAGACGGAGGCCAGCCAATCGAAGTCACGTTGGATACGGGAGAACGCCGTCATCTCCCCGTAAAAACGTCAAATGCGACCTTGTGCCCGGCACTGCTCCATTCTTCTCCCACCAATAAGTAGCGGCTGGCACCGACCAATTTGGCCAGAAGTTTCGGAGCGCCTCCTGGAGCAGGGGACAAGACGCGCGCAATTGGGCGACATCAGCTCCCTCATCGTACGCATAGCGAATGCTTTCCGAAACGACACGCCGATACATCGCAACAGAAGGAAAAGGAATCTGCACGTGAATCAGCCTCACGTAACGTAACCGCTCATACGGAAATAAGCGGCCTATCGCCAAGCCTGCCGGCTCCGAGTTTGCCGAAAACACGAGGCAAAAAAATGTCCCCATTTCTTTTGGCGCTGCCTGCATCCAACGGATCTCCCGCTCATCAATAAGCGGCATGATGTCGTATCCCGCTGCGTCAATTGGAAAATTAGGTATCCGCTCGGAGGCGGCAAGATGATGCCAGGATACTTTCCGGCGCTGCCACAGTTGCGGGTGTGGCCATCGCGGACCCTTTACAAAGCGGCCCAGCCGGCTGGCTGCTCTACATGTAAGAAACCTACTCGACAACGGAAGCAGATAACTTCTGGCTTCGAAACGCTGTCGCCAACCGAAGGCGCGCAAAACGGTTTGCGCCTGCTCGGCCCCGCCTATTGCCAACAATGGCTCGGGCTCGTTCATAAGCCGCTGCATCAGCATCACGCCAAGCCCCAGGTGCCGAAATTCGGGGAGACACAGCCAGTCGGAAGGCTCGCGGATACGAATGATCTTGCCATTCACGATCCAACAACGCTGAGAGCACGCAACCATCGCTACCGGGCGCCCGTGATCGTATGCGAGAACCGTTTCTTGCCGGTCTAAGTCGCTAAAACGCCATTCGAAAATGCGGTGGGCCGTCTCCTCATTCCAATTGCGGCGCCACAAGTTGGCCATTAGTAGTTGCTTGATATCGGAGACGACATGGGCGGATGCCTCCTTTCGGAATTCGATCCCGGCGGCTTGGGCTGAAGAACCATACATATTGCGTAAACCAGACTCAAATGCCATCTGTTACGCCAAAGGAGATCGGCAACCGCACCAATCCGCGCAGGCCGAGATTGTTCCGCCACTCGAGTTTCAAAGCGTCAAGCTTAATATTTCCGAGCCGCCGCAAGATCGCATCGAATGCTACCTGCCCCTCGATACGCGCCAGCGCGGCGCCAAAGCAAAAATGCGCCCCCCAGCCGAATGCAAGATGGCGGTTGTTGGTTCTCCTGACGTTGAAGCGGTTCGGTTCCGGGAAACGTTCTGGATCCCGGTTGGCCGCGGCCATCACTGCAATGACTCCCTGCCCTCTGCGAATGGACTTGCCTCCAAGTTCGCAATCGGCGGGCGCGAGCCTAGCCGTGTGCTGGCTAGGACAGTCGTACCTGAGAATTTCTTCCACCGCCGAGGGTATTAAAGAGCGGTCGGCACGCAACTGGTCAAGCGACTCAGGGTGTCTTAGGAGAGCCAACAGCCCGTTCCCGATCATATTGGTTGTGGTTTCCAGGCCTCCGACCATCGTGATGATGGTGTTTGCAATGACTTCGTCTTCGGTGAGTTTATCGCCATTTTGCTCGGCCGACAACAGCGCGCCAATGAGTCCGGTACGGCATTGCTCGCTTTGGTCGCGAATTGCCGCGCGCAGATAATGCGTCAACTCATCCAAACTTCTGAGAACCTGCATTGCCCGCCCAGGATTATGTTGGAAATTTCCCAGCATCTCAGCGAAATCCGCGGACCATGACTTTAGCCGGTCCCGATCGCAGGCAGGCAACCCGAGCATCTCTGCCGTTACCGCAGCCGGAAGCGGGGTAGCAAGGTCGGCAATCATATCCATCCTTCCGTTTGCCACCACTTTGTCTAGTAATTCGTTTGTAATTTCCCCGATATGAAAACGCAGGCGTGCCACGCGGCTTGGCGCGAATGCCGCCGAAGCCAGTGCGCGAAGACGCGTATGGGCCGGAGGATCCAAAAATAACAGCTGCCGTACCATGACTTGCGCGATGGGGCCCAGATCGGCCATTCCCATTGCGGCCAGTTGTTCAGCCGTTGGCGTCCGCTCGGCGGAAAATTTGTTCAAGACGTATAAGACGTCGTCATACCGCGTCAACACATACACGTGCAGGAAGGGATCCCAATAAACAGGGTCATAACTCCGAAGCTGCTCGAACAGCGGGTACGGATCGGCCAGAACTTCGGGTTCGAGCAAATGATAGAGGCTTAAGGGCTCTGAAGGTACGGAACTGGCGGCGTGTTTCATCGGTGCTTTCACATGCAAAAAGATTAGCCGGCGGCTCGAGCGGACCGCGCAGTAACGCCATCTTTTATCAAGGCTGCTAGATTCGCGATGGTAGGAGACTCAAACACCGAGAGAAGTTGAACTTCCAGATGAAACTGCTCTCGAAGCCGAGCGATGAGTTGAGCGGCAAACAGAGAGTGTCCTCCGAGCAAAAAGAGATTATCCTCGACCCCAATCTCATCAACTTTCAACAACCCGCCCACAATGGAAGCAATCTGCCTTTCTATCTCGGTACGAGGGGCTACCTTATCCTCAAGCCCGGCGAGGGCTCTTGACGGAACCGGTAGCGCCGCGAAATCAACTTTGCCATTCAGATTTGTCGGCAGGCGATCCAATAAGACAAAATCCGACGGAATCATATAGTCTGGTAATGCATTTCCAACAAAGCGTCGCACTTCATCGATGCCGAATTTCACGCCCGCAGGCACAACATACGCAATAATCTGCTTTTCGATCCCCTCGCCGCGTGTTGTCACTGCGCATTGACCGACTGCTGGATGGCGGACAATTGCGGCCTCCACTTCGGCTAACTCGATTCTGAATCCCCGAATCTTGACTTGATTATCAAGCCTGCCGGCGAACTGGATTTGCCCGTCATCGAGTATCTTCCCAAGATCCCCGGTTCTGAACAATCGCGCGCCAGGAGTTTTGTCGAATGGGTTCGGGATAAATTTTTCAGCCGTGAGGTCGGCCCGGTTGCGGTATCGTAGGGCGAGACTCGACCCGCCTATATAGATTTCTCCCGTTTCACCGGGCGCTACAGGCGTTAGATCCTGACGAAGAATGTGAACTTCTGCATAATCAATCGGAAATCCAATCGGCGGCCGAGTGCTACTAGTGTGGTTCGGTCGCACAGGCGCTGAAGTGCTGACAACGGTACATTCAGTCAAGCCGTAGTTGTTAACCAATGTGAACGGCAGATTTCTTGGCGGATATGCCCGCAATGCTTCGCCGCCGGTTAGCAAAAGCCGCAGGGCGGCTGTTTGTCGCCAAGTCATTGCCATCAACTCTTCGGCGAGCACGGTTGGAACAAACGCCACTGTAATGCGTTCATTCTGCAGCCACTTGCGGAGCCGGTTCGCATCCTTGCGCTCCGCGTCTTCCGCGATGCATAATGTCGCTCCCGCAACAAGGCAAGGCCATATCTCCCAAACGGCCGCGTCGAAGCTCAGACTCGCAATCTGGCTAGTACGATCTTCCTGCGTGATACTGAATGCTCGATTGTGCCAGTCGACGAGATACGAAAGACTTCGGTGGCTAATCTCAACACCCTTTGGAATGCCTGTGGAACCGGATGTGTAAATCAAATAGGCAAGGCTGCCGGGTTCCGCCTCGACATATACGGATGAAACGTCCTCCGTGGTCGGCCAAGCCAAACCTTGGTCTAGTTTGATGTGGAAAACGTCGGGCGGAATGTGGATTTCGTCGCCTGTACCGGATGTCGATATTAGACAGCGCGTGCCCGAATCCGCCATCATCATCAGGATCCGTTCCGCCGGACAATTCTTGGCTATAGGTAAGTAGGCGGCTCCGACGCTCAAAACTGCCAGCGCGGCTGCAACAAATTCAGGAGACGGGCCCATTAACAGCGCGACAACATCATTTTTCCGGACCCCAGCCAACCAGAGCCGTTGTCGAATTTCGTTCGTTAGGTTTTGTAGTTGGCGATATGTGAACTCACGATGGCCGCCGGAGATCGCAATGGCATTCGGCTGCGCGCGCATTCGATCGTAAATGAGCGCGGGAACCGGCGCGATCCTGTCCGAGCCGTGCCGGTCAGGCATTTTTCTCAGTGTCATTTCATCCATCTCGCGAGACTTTTAAGCCGATTCCGGCTGAGTCAACAGTACAAAGTACGGACCATGTCAATAGTCGCGTTTTGGTAATTAATCTGTAAAAGTACGCAGGTACGCGTGCCCTTCTTAATCACTCCTCGTAAAAATCACCCTCAGGCGGAAAAAATGCCTCGGTGGTCCGCTCCCGATCAACCGCTGCCATCACGGCCTTTCTTACACAAGCCTCGCTAACTATTTGATTTATGTATGCTGCACACGCGACAGGATAGGATGGCAACAAAAGTGCCGAAGCTCGTAAGAGCGGCTATAACGAACGCTCACCGTGAAATAAAAAGACAATGAAGGAGGAACGATGCTTTATTGGGCTCTGGTGTTCTTACTGATAGCGCTGGTTGCCGGGGTGTTGGGTTTCGGCGGAGTCGCCGCTGCATCGGCAGGAATCGCGAAAATCTTGTTCGTCGTATTCCTGGTGTTGTTCGTAATCGGGCTTCTGATGCACTTCGGACGCCGTGGCGGGACAACGATATAACAGTGTTACCGCGCGATAGCAGGCAGGAAGAGTAACTTCTTGCCTGCAACTCGCCGTTGAGCAGCGCTTTACTATGAAGGCCGAGGCTTGAGCTGTGGCTTTTTGACGGCCCTCATCTTGACTAGTTTTCCCTCGGGAGAAACGACTTTCGCCCGTGAAACCCTCGCTCCATAGTCGGAAAGCAAGCCCTGCAATGTGCAATCCGCGTCTTCAGATGACGGAAAGACGCAACGTTCCCATTCCCCATCCAGTTCGATTTCCAAATCCCATTCGTTCATAATCTCTGGCGCCTCGACTTCTCCAAAGGCTCTATTCGACTAACGGTAACTCGTTTTAGTTGGTTCCTCGCGCTCGAAGAAGTGCGGGGACAATTTTGTCGAAAGGGAATTATTTCCTGCCGATTGAGCCCGTCACGGGACTGCTTGCGCTGGCGTACATTCGCCGCTGCATCCTTCCCGCTAAAAAGGCCGCGCGCCCTGCCTTGACGGCAAGCTTCATCGCCAAAGCCATACGCTCCGGTTCTTCCGCTTCTGCAATAGCTGTGTTCAGCAGCAACCCATCAAATCCCAACTCCATGGCGATTGTTGCGTCTGACGCGGTGCCGACACCGGCATCCACAATCAAGGGCACTTCAGTAATTTCTTCACGAAGAATACGCAAATTTGTGAAATTTTGGATGCCCAATCCCGATCCTATCGGAGCGGCCAACGGCATTACCGCCGACGCTCCGGCGTCTACCAGCTTTCGTGCATTCACGAGATCGTCGGTCGTATACGGCAATACGACAAAGCCCTCTTTTACGAGAGTGCGCGTTGCCTCCAGCAAGCCTTCATTATCGGGGAACAAAGTCTTCTGATCGCCAATTACCTCAAGCTTGATCCAATTTGAAAGCCCGACTTCACGCGCCAGCCTCGCAGTCCGAACCGCCTCATCCGCGGTATAGCATCCAGCGGTGTTCGGAAGAATGAAAATCTTCGAACGATCAATAAAATCGATCTCCGATTCCTTTGTCCGGTCAGTTAAGTTGACGCGGCGCACGGCCAGCGTCACCATTTCGGCTTCGGAAATTTCGTGACACCGCGCCATTTGTGGTTTGCTGCGGTATTTCCCTGTCCCCACAAAAAGGCGCGAAGCGAAAGTCTTTCCGGCAATGGTGAGCACGTCGTCCATACTTTCCATTATCCGTGTATGTACTCGCGCGGGCGGGCCACAACATTTTCGTCCTAAAATGTTATGTGAGTTTATTGTGGAAATCCTGCGGAAGCACAGCCGAATTTGCCGTATAGTCGTACCTTCTCAAGGTTTCCCACAGAAATATTTTTCACGCCTGTTGAGTACGGCGTGCTTAGTCCGTTAACGTAACGAGGCGGGGTACATGGCAACTCGGGATCTGCTTATCGAACAATCTCTTCCGGTCAATCTGGATGCCGAGCGCTTTATTCTCGGCGCCGTCATGACCGACGAGACGGCGTTTCTCGCGGTTGGCGGCAAAATTTCCGAGGACGACTTCAGCCTTGAAAAACACCGGCTGATCTTCCGCCGCATGTGCGACTTGCAGGATCGCAGCGAGAAGATCGACCGCGTTACCCTGGCAAACGAACTGATGAAGCATGGCGAGCTCCAGTCGGTGGACGGCCTCAGCTACCTTGTTTCGCTCGACGATGGGCTTCCGCAGATTCACAATCTGGAGAGCTACATCTCCATCGTCAAAGAAAAGTCTTTGCTACGGCGCATTATTTCCGTATCGCAAGGGCTAATTAACCGCTGCATCACCGGTGCGGAAGATCCCATCCAAATTCTCGGAGCCGCTGAAGAAGCACTCATTGGTCTCGGCGACGTGCAGTCCCGTTCGTCGCTGGCGAATCCGGCCCAAATTATCGACGAGTTCGAGGGCGGCATTAACGCATTCCTCGATACCAGCAAGCGTGTCAAAGGTATCAGTACCGGATTTCTGAAGTTGGATGAAATGACCGGTGGTTTGCGGGAAGGCGAGCTTATCATTTTGGCCGCTCGCCCCGCAATGGGTAAAACGGCATTTGCATTGAATATTGCGCAGCATGTTGCCACCAACTCGCGTAATCCGAAAGCTGTCGCCGTCTTCTCGCTCGAAATGTCGAAGGAATCACTCCTTACGCGTATGCTGTGCGCTGCTGCTCGCGTCGATCAGTCCAAATTCCGCGCTGGTTACCTGAACCAGGAAGAACGCACAAGGCTTCAAGAAGCGGCATCAGATTTGTACAATGCTCCGCTTTTCATCGACGATACGGCCGGTCTAAATCTGATGGATGTGCACGCCAAGCTTCGGCGCCTCCAGGCTGAACATGAACTCGGCCTCGTTATCATCGACTATTTGCAACTCATGCAAGGTCCGAAGCGCGAGAACCGTGTGCAGGAAGTGAGCGCTCTCTCCCGCGGCGTCAAGCTCATGTCGAAAGATCTGCGCGTGCCATTCCTTGTGCTGTCGCAGCTCAGCCGTGCTTCTGAAACCCGCCAGGGCGACCATCGGCCCATGTTGAGCGATCTCCGCGAATCGGGATCTATCGAGCAGGACGCCGATATGGTGATGTTTATCTTTCGCGAAGAAGTGTATCGGCCGGACAAGGAAAGCCTCAAAGGAATTTCCGAAATTCTCATGGCAAAGCAGCGCAACGGCCCCACTGGTCGAGTGAAGCTTGCGTTTCTGAATAAGTTCACAAAATTTGAAAATCTTGCCGTTGATACCGGTGATGAGGAACCTGGCGGCGCCCCATTTGAGTAGGGGTGGGGGAAACCTTCAACCGGCTAAATGTTGCCGCGCTTCATTTCGCCCGCTAAGTAATCGCTCGACCGCCACGCCAGCGCCAGAATCGTCAGTGTCGGGTTCTTCTCGCTTGCCGTCGTGAATGCCGAGCCATCCATCACAAATACGTTCTTCACCTCGTGCATCTGGCAAAACTGGTTGAGGGCCGATTCTTTCGGATCGTCCCCCATGCGGCAGGTGCCGTGTTCGTGAATCGCTTCACCCGGCGTATCTACCCATCCGCGCTGGTATGGCAGCACCTCTGCTTTCGCCGTTTTCAGAATTTCTTCACACGTCGTGTACATCTCATCCGCCATCAGATGCTCGTTCTCGCCAATCTGGTATTCGATGCGGAAGAGTGGCACGCCGTAAGCATCGGTTCGCGATTCGTCGATCACGATCCGATTTTCTTTTCTGCCAAGCGTTTCGCCATAAGGATGAAGCGCCACCAACGCCGGATAATGACGGCGGATGTTCTTTTTAAGTTCCTCTCCAAAACCCGGCAGTGTTTTCGCCCAAGCGACGGCGTCCTGCGCGCCGCAGCCCCAGAATTGCATTCCATAGCCGCGCAGGTATTTGCGCGGGCGCCCGTCGCGATGATTAAAACGAGGCATATAGATGTGCTCGCCTCCAATGCCGCTGTCGTCGTAAACCGGCCCGTTCATCAATTCCGGCATGAAAGCGTAAACATGAAAACGAATCTGTTCACACAAATAGCGGCCAATCACGTCCGATCCGTTGCCGATACCGTTCGGATGCGCCTGCGATTTTGAATTCAGCAAAATCCGCGTGGAGTCTACGCACGAAGCCGCAACCACGACAATGCGCGCCTTTACGCGCCGCTCTTCCCGCGTCTTCCGGTGGAAGAACTGAACTCCGTTTGCGAGGCCGTTATCGTCTACCAATATTCGCGCCACCACGGCATTGTCCATCACCTGTAGACGGCCCGTCTGGAACGCCGGCTCAACCAGATAGTCGGAGGCGTTAAAGAACGCGCCAACGTCGCAGCCACGCCCGCAGGCGCCGCAAAAGTGGCACTTCGGATGCCCGTTGTGCGGCTTGGTTAGAACGGCCCGGCGGCCGGAAACGATCGAGATGTTTCTTTTCTGCGCTGCCTTCTGCAGCAAACGCTCCCCGCAGCGCGGAGCCGGTGGCGGAAGCATGTACTTGCTGCCGGGAAGGGAATCCTGGTTGTCCGTCCCACCGCAAACGCCGATGAACTGATCCACCTTGTCGTAATAGGGTTCAATGTCGCGGTACCGTATCGGCCACGGAATCCCCCACCCGTCGTGCAACGGTCCTTCGAAATCCAAATCGGAATAGCGCAGCGCGACCCGCCCCCAAACATTTGTCTTCCCGCCACGCCCCCACACACGATATAAATGAAACGGGTGACCGGGCGGCGTCTCAAATGGCTGCTCATCCGTGCTGAGAAAAAATTGCGGAGGATGCTGGTTCCTGTCCAGCCGGTCTGTCCATTGCCAAGGCTTCACGTGCGTCCAGAATTTCGACCGGCTGAATTTCTCGCCAGCATCGAGCAGCAGGACGTTCACGCCCTGGCGCGTTAAATTCCACGCCGCCATTCCACCGGCCGCTCCGCTGCCGATCACTACGACGTCATAGACCGGATCAGCCGTTTTGACCTGCATGAGCTTCCCCCTTTACTTCCGGCCAGTGTTCCGGATGCGTGCAGCCGATAAAGTCCGTGCGATAGGTGTTCCCCTTAAACCCCAGCTCGTGAGCGAGTCCTTCTTCAGTGTTGTAGTACCACTCGATCGTCAACCCTTTTATCGATTGAAAGAAGTCGTGCTGCTCACCCGCGCCTCCATCGCTCATTACGGTCAGAATTGCAACCTGCGTCTGCTTCGGCGCGCTGAGAAAATCCGCAGTCCCATGCTCCTTGGCCGCGCTGTTAAGGTAGCGCAAGCCGGCTTCGTACAAAGGCTTCCATTCGGGTTTGCGCTGAACGGCCTGATCGATGCGCCAAGGGACGCCTACATCAGCCGCTCCGGGCGTATCCGTTCGCGGGATGATGAGTTCGCATACCGCCGCAATGGTCTCGTAATCACGCCCATGAAACACCTGCGGTGTTCGTCGCGGTTCCGTGCTTTTATCAGTCTTGATTGCATCATCATGCACGTGCGGCTCGGCAGGCTGATGCTGCGGCGTTGCGCGGCCCAGTACGGCCGATGCAGAGCCCGCCGCCAAGCCGATGAGGGTGTCTCGTCGAGTTGCCATTTCGAATGAGTATATCGGGTTTGGGAAGCTGCTCCCGTAAACGTTAAAGCTCACCGAGCGATGTTCCTATACAATTCTTCTTTATGACTCACACGCGCCGTTGGGTCCTCGCCGCCCTCACCGCGGGACTTTGCCTCCTCACGGCCTGCAACCGCAACCATCGCAACATCATCGCGGTCATTCCCAAAGGGAATGCCGACATCTACTGGCAAACTGTCCATGCCGGCGCGGTAAAGGCGTCACGCGAAGCAAATGTCGAAATTGTTTGGGATGGCGCGCCGAATGAAACCGACATCAGTACCGAATTGCAGATCATGGACACAATGATCAATCGCCACGTCAACGCCATTGCCCTGGCTCCATCCGATCGCGAAGCCCTCGCCAGCGCGGTAAATCGCGCCAGCAATGCCGGTATCCCCGTCGTCATCTACGATTCCGCTGTTGCTACCAATCAATATGTCAGCTTTATCTCCACCGATAATTTCGCCGCGGGAGAAATGGCCGGCGAGCGTATGGGCAAAATTTTGAACGGAAAGGGCGATATCGTCGTGGTGAAGACGAATCCCGGCGGCGCGTCCACCACCGCGCGCGAAGACGGGTTCCGGAAAGTGATAACCGAAAAATTTCCCGGCATTCACATTTTGGATGAGCGGTACGGCAACGCCATGGTTGCGACGTCTCTCGATGTCACCGAAAACATGCTGACTGCACATCCCAACATTTCTGGAATCTTTGCCTCAAATGAGTCGGGCACCAACGGAGCCATGCAGGCCCTTAGATCGCGACACACCAAGGTCAAGCTAGTCGGTTTCGACTGGAGCCCCACCACCCTCGCGGGCATCAAGTCCGGCATGATCGATTCGCTCGTGATCCAAAACCCATTCCAGATGGGCTACGAGGCGGTCATGACGTGTGTAAAAGCCATCCGCAGGGAGCCCGTTCAGAAGCAAGTCAATATGCCGCCGCGCCTGATTACAAAAGAAAATTTGGACGATCCGGATGTTCAGGCGCAGGTAAATCCCGACTTGAGCAAATACCTCGGCAAGTAGTTGTGGCGCACGCACTCGGTGCGTGCCGCGTCGAGACTCATCTCGACGCTTGGCCTTGCCCAAAGTTGGCTTTTACGCGCTCGGCACGTATTGCGACAAGTAACGCTTGGCCATAATGAAGCCCATTTTAAAGTCCTCGCTGAAATCGGGACCGGGATTGTTACTGGCCCCGTAGAGAGGATCTTCCTGCTCCACGCTCATCGCGCCCTGATACCCGGCGCCCTGTAAAACGCTGAAGAAATCGCGCCAACTGATAGAACCCATTCCCGGTATGCGATAACGCCACCAGGATGCTTTATTCACCGGATCGATTCCGCCGGCTCGCAGCACCGGCCAGAGAATCTCGGTGTCCTTCAGGTGAACGTCATAAATTTTGTCGACGAAGTCGCGCGCGGTTTGAATCGGATCCATAAATTGCCGGACGAGGTGCGATGGGTCGTATTGCAACCCGACATAAGGGGAATCTCCAAAGCCTTTAAACAGCGCCGCGAAACCGACAGGACTCGTGGCGATATTCGGTCCGCCTGGATAAGGCTCCCACAGGATACGCACGTGATTCTGCTCGCAGACGCGAAAATACTTTTCGTTATAGACGCGGACGATCTCATCCACCTGTTCCTGAAACGCCTTGGCCGTGTTTTTCCCCGATGCGGTGCCGATATAGGGAACGCCCAATTTGCCCGCGAGTTCGATCGCTTTTACGAAATAGGCGTTTCCCCGGGCCCGTCTTTCCGGGTCGGCATCGATGTGATTCACCGTAATCTGAAATGCCGAAACGTGCATCTCGGCCTTCGATAACGTGCTCTTCACGTCCTGAATCTGCGAATCCGTCATTGACGCGGCGTCCAATGTCGATCGCGGCGAAGAGCCGAGAATCATGTTCGTGAACCCCTGCGCGCGGGCAAAGGCGACATTGGCCGGCGTGTAAGGGCCTAACACGCCCATCTTTGGACGCCATTCAACATGTTTTGGCTTGGCATCAAGTGTGGCCGCCAAAGCAAGCGACCCCAGCAACGTTCGTCTAGTCATACGGAGATAGTGTATGCCCAAGACCTTCTACGTTGTGCGTCTCAACCGTTCAAAGCAGCCGTATCTTTTTCTATTTCTGGAAGAAACGGCAGCATGCCCGCTTCCTGAGGGCCAAAACTGAAATGGCCTGTCAGGATGTGCTCGAAACAAATCATTACGTGCGAAGAGGCTACGCATTCGCGGCACAGATAATTTTCATCGCTGCCCAAGGCTTTCGGGCCGCCGGCAACGGTGTTATGCATTCCGCCGAGTTGTTCCCAGAATGGACGCTCCATTAAAATTGCGCCAATGCTGAATCGGTGTGGAATTGTGGAGTAGCGGAATCCCTGACTGGCAATCTTTTCTGCAGTTTCGTCAAAAGGAAGCGTATGTTCCCAGATCCACCGGCAGGCGTTGGGGTCGTATTGAATCCTTACACCGTTGGCCGCGGTCGTAAGTTCGCCAAAGCGGTCCCGGTACTCCTCTGTCAGATTCAGGCGTTCAAGAAAAGGAATGTAGGAGTAGCCGTTCACGTTGAGCAGCGGCGCGCAGAAACCAATCCGGTAGCGAGCCTCCTGTTTTACACGCGCATACGAAGCCAGCATTTGCTCAAAGAAGAACGGCGGTAGAAAAATGTCCTCGTCGAGCTTGTGAATGAGCTTCGCGGACGGATGAATGAGAACAGCAAGG
>Ga0134125_10003278_pt1 | contig 18794 bp, 13 predicted proteins | sample KB31751_FD_96464 | JGI IMG/M metagenome (GOLD analysis project Ga0134125, IMG submission 96464) | Terrestrial soil microbial communities with excess Nitrogen fertilizer from Kellogg Biological Station, Michigan, USA - KB3-175-1 | ecosystem: Environmental > Terrestrial > Soil > Unclassified ... | reverse complement strand
ACATAGATCCGCTCAGCGTGCATGACGGTTGAGAGCCGGTGAGCAATAAGAATCGTCATCACATCGGACCGCTGTCCCACGTCGCGAATCGTGCGTGTAATTTCCTCCTCGGTGATGGAATCGAGCGAGGAAGTAGCCTCGTCGAAGACCAGCAAGCGCGGCCTTCGCAACAAAGCCCGAGCGATCGACAGCCGCTGCTTTTCCCCGCCGGATACTTTTACGCCGCCTTCGCCGATTAACGTATCCAGGCCCTTGTCCGCCCGTGCCAGCAAGGAGTCTGCGGCCGCGCGATGCAGCACATCCAGGCACTCGGCATCGGTCGCATCGGGCCGCACGAACAGGAGATTTTCCCGAATCGTGCCGGAGAACAGTTGAGTATCTTGCGTCACGAATCCGATTTGGGATCGCAGTTCATCAGGGTCGATTTGTTCCGCATCCAGGCCGTTGTATCGGATTGCACCCTCTTGTGGTTGATACAGGCCGACCAGCAATTTCACCAGCGTTGTTTTCCCCGCCCCGGATGGACCCACGAACGCCACGGTCTCGCCCCGCGAAATTTGAAACGACGCTTCGAACAGCGCGGGCCGGTTGGCGGTCCGATGTTGAAATGTGACGCGGTCGAACTCGAGTGATCCTATGTTTCCGAGCGGAACTGCGTTTGCAGGCTTTGCCTCAGGAGCAATCTGCAGGATCTCTTCGAGCGTGTTCAGAGATGCTTCCGTTTCCCGATAAATGTTGATGATATTGCCGAGTTCCTGCAGTGGCCCGAAGATAAAGAACGAGTAAATAAACAGCGAGAAGAATTCACCGACCGTGATGCGCTGCGTAAAGATCAAATACAGCATCAGAAACAGGATGCTGGTCCGCAGCAGGTTCACCGCGGTACCCTGCAGGAAGCTAAGGCTGCGCAGATAGCGAACCTTCTTTAGCTCCAGCTTCAGGATTTTATCGGTCGTCATATTCAGGCGATTGATCTCCTGGCGAGCCAAACCCAGCGTCTTCACAAGCTCGATATTCCGGAGCGATTCCGTGGTGGCGCCCGCCAGCGCGGTAGTCTCGGCAACAATTGTTTTCTGAATCACCTTGACCTTGCGGCTCAATACGGAGCTCATGACGCCCAGTAAGGGGACGGTTAGCAGGAAGGCCGGCGCAATAACCCAGTCCACGCGAAGGGCGTAGACCGTAACGAAAACCACCCCTACCGTTGCGGTGAACAGAATATTCACGAATGCGGTAATGAAACGCTCGACATCGGTCCGGACCTTCTGCAGCTTGCCAAGGGTCTCTCCACTACGCTGGTCTTCAAAAATTGCGTATGGCAGGGAGAGAGATCGCTCCACGCCATCGGCATACAACTCAGCCCCAGTGCGCTGCGTTACGACATTCACGTAATAGTCTTGAAAATTCTTCGCTACGCGCGAAACGAAAGCCACGCCAACCGCTGCCGCTAAGAGCAGGCTAACGCCCTGGATGAACTGGGAAGTCGTGTATTGGTGGAATTTCGTCGCGTATCCGTCGATAACATAGCGAAAGATCAGCGGATCGAGCAGAGAGAAGATCTGGTTCACCGTCGCTAGCAGCAGCGCCAGAAATACAATCCGCCAATGCTTCCGCAAATAATGACTCAGTAGCGCCATATGGGCTTCAATCCTGCAAGGTTACCCGGTTTTGATGTCCGGCGTACATCTGAAGATACAATTCGAGCCGTATACTCTCCATCTTTGGATGGATGCGGCTCTCCATCTTGGGCTTCAGGACGCGGGTTGGGTCGTTCTGTTAGCCTATTCGAAACTTCTCTCCTCTGTCGCGCGTCGCGTTCGCTCAATGAGTTGTCCTACTGTTTCGCCGCGGCGCTCGGCGGCAATGACAACGCTCGAATCGAGGATTAGTCCCACGAAGGCGGATGTAGGGGCTCAGGGTGACTGCTGACAATCTCTTCCAGGTCACGACCGAAAGCGCCGTCCAGAATGGCCGTCGAGCCGTGCTCCCTCGCGAACCTGAGGGACTCTGAAAGCAAGCGTACCGGCTGCTCGATGGCCGCACGCAATACGGCTACTGGATATTTGTCTGATTCCATAATGACCTCTGCACCAGCACGCACACGAGCCAGCACTGAGGCGAAATCATTGACTGCGTCAGTCTCAGAGATATGGATCACTGGCATCTCTAAAGGCATAAACTGGTACGGCTTGTCCAGGATTCTCCTGATCGGCGCAACCGGCTTCATCGGACCGCATCTCGTGCGCGAACTCGCGCAGCTGGAGCGTGCGCATCCGCCTGATCTGCCGGGATCGGCTTTCGACTACCGATCTGAGGATCAAGCAATCGAGGCGATGGGGATCAAAGCTGATAATTTAAACCGACGACAATAGTAGAGCAGCTCTCCTGGGCCGCGCCGGAGGGCACGTCCAGCTCGCTGAAATCCTCTACTAATGGCAACTCGACCACCTCACAATTCCCGCCGCGATTTTCTCCGCAGCATCACCTCCGCAACTGCCGCCTTGTCACTACCCGCGCCTGCCGCAACCCGCGGACCTGCCCGCCGCACGCTTAACCTGGACCAGGACTGGTTCTTTAATGGAAACCCGATCACTCTGCCGCACTGTGTCGCTCCGCTCTCCTGGCAGAAGTGGGACCCGACTGCCTGGGAGCGTGTCTGGAGCTATCGCCGTCAGTTTGCGTTGCCGGCCGATGTCAAAGGACTTCGCCTGTTTTTGCATTTCGACGGCGTCATGATCGCTGCCTCCCCCGAACTCAACGGCCATGCCTTGCCGGAACATCTAGGTGGATTCCTCCCGTTCCAGTACGAAATTACAGACTTGGTGAACCCGAAAAAGAACGTGCTCGTGGTCGCTGTCGATTCCCGCTGGAAAAGCATTCCGCCGGAAGGTTCTCCCAAAGGCCCGGGTTCCATCGACTACCTGCTTCCGGGAGGCATAACCGGATCAGTCACTTTGCGCGCCGTGCCTCAGGTCTTCATCAGTGATGTCTTCGCGAAATCGGTGGACGTTCTTCGCAAGGACCGGCGACTTGAAATCCAGTGCTCTGTCGATGCTGCCGCTCTTCCGGCTAGCCCGATTCGGCTGATTGCAACTCTCCGGCGTGGCTCTCAGGCCATTTGCCGCGCATCAAAGGACCTTGTTCTTGAAAAATCCGGCGAAACGCAAACGACTCTCATCCTGACTGACCTACAAGGTATCGATCTATGGGATGTCGACGCGCCCCACCTCTATGATCTGCAGACTGAGCTCTTAGTTGGCGGCAAGGTATTGCACGATTACCGAACGCGGGTTGGATTTCGCGAGGCTCGTTTCGCGCTCGATGGATTTTTCCTGAACGGCCGGCGACTGCAGCTCTTTGGCCTCAACCGCCACGAACTGTATCCGTACGTTGGCCGCTCAATGCCTCGCCGCGTTTTGCGCGGGGATGCGCGGATTCTGCGACGGGAGTTCAACTGCAACGTGGTCCGCTGTTCCCACTACCCACAGTCCGAAGCATTTCTCGACGCCTGCGATGAACTGGGCCTGATGGTCTGGGAAGAGATTCCCGGCTGGCAATATCTCGGAGATGAGAATTGGAGGGACCTCGCGGTGCGCGATGTAAGAGATATGGTGCGCCGCGACCGGAACCATCCTTCCATCGTCATCTGGGGTGTTCGCATCAATGAGTCTCATAACGATCCCGCCCTGTACCATCGCACCAAACAGGCAGCCAAATCGCTCGATGATTCCCGCCCGACGTCGGGAAGCATGGTTTACCATTCAACCCACGATTGGTTTCAGGACGTATTTGCGTTCGACGATTACCACGCCAGGCCGGATGGTAGCGTGGGCCTTGTCGATCCGCTGCCCGGAGTACCCTTCTTTTTCTCCGAAGCGGTAGGTCAGTTCAATTACGCGGCTCGGCATGGCTTCGATGTGAAATATCGCCGGACGGGAGATTTGCGGCTCCAGCAAAACCAGGCGATTCTACATGCGCAGGTCCATGACCGCGGATTATCCGATAGGCGTTACTGCGGTGTGATCGCCTGGTGCGGATTCGATTACGGCAGTCTCCTCAATTCGTATCAGGGTGTGAAGTATCCAGGCGTCGCGGATGTCTTCAGAATCCCGAAACTCGGCGCGGCATTTTATCTAGCGCAAGTCGATCCAGACGTGCGGCCGGTAATTGAGCCCGCTTTTTACTGGGATTTCGGTCCGCAAAGCCCTTCAGGCCCAGGCGACCACGCTGCTATTTTTTCAAATTGCGAACGACTCGAATTGCTGATCGATGGCCATACTCACTCCATCCTCCATCCCGACCGGACCGCCTTCCCGCGTATCAAGTACCCGCCCTTCTTCGCCGACCTCAAAATCGGCGGCTCCGGCAAGCCCGAACTCCGTATAGACGGCTATGTCGGCGCGCCCCAAGTCCTGTCGCGTTCCTTTTCCGCCGATCCTGTTCAGGATCAGTTTCTGTTACATGCCGGCGATCGCGAATTGCTCGGCGACGGCGCGGACGCAACCCGGCTCCTCTTCAAGGTTGTCGATAAGTTCGGGGCTCCGCGCGCGTTTGCCGGCGGAGAAGTCAGCTTTAGAATCGACGGCCCGGGGATTCTGGTAGGAGATAATCCCTTCAACCTTGCCGATGCGGGAGGCGCGGGCGCCGTCTGGGTCAAAGCGAAACCAAATGGGGGCGGACAAATCGCGGTCGAAGCACAGCACTCCCGCTTCGGCAAAAAGTCCGTACAGATTACTGTTCGGCCGCTCTGAACTCGATGAGAGCCAAGCGGGCCCGCTCGAAGCCAGTGGGGCTCACATGAACGGACCCTTGAAAAGGCCGGTTGATGTCCGCAATCGCAACTAGCGCAAGAGCTACTAGTAATGCCAGCATCCCAACCTGGATCAGATGCAGCTTCAAATCTACGCTGCCAAACAAACACGCAGAGATAATGGTCACTACAGCTCCGCTGATCAGTACAGCCCACAAAATTCCTGGCAGGCTGGAAATTGCTTCCAACTCCCTACGCCGCCGGTGCTTCGTCATATCCGAGAGTTCCGTAAGTGCGCGAGCGAGACTCATTTGCTCGGATGAGTTGCGCACCTCCACTCTTGTTACAGCAATCCAAAGCTCCTGAATGACGGTGTGCGATTCGGTGCTGAAGCTGAGACGTTCCATCGCCGGCCATTCTTTCGTCAACATAATATCGACGTAGCGTCCCGCCAAATCCTGGATCTTTTCTCTTTGTACGCCGGAAAAGCCTTCGGCCGAACGGGCCAGGTTCACCACGCAATTGGCTTCAGCCTCCGCGTTCCCATTAGCTGTCTGGAACTCCGTCCACACGGTATACAACATAAAACCGACAATCACCGCGTAGGTCGTGCCCAGGACGGTCATCTGCCAACCGATTAAGTCGTTATGCTGCCGCCGCTGCTCATTCGGCCAGAAGCGCCGGAGTGCCAACAAGAACGCAATGGATGCGGCTACTATCGCAACGACAACACCAAAGTTCTGGAACGTGTTCAGCACTCTAATTTGGCCTCTCCTGGAGGCAAGTGCTGAATTATACGACTTCGCGCTCGGGCGCTCCGTTCTACTACTGTCCGGAACTCTGCTTTTGGGCCTTTTCTGTCTTGTTCAAGTCCTTTGCGGCCGTCAGATGCTCTTGCAGAACCGGCAGGGTACTGGACGCGAATTGTTTCACGTTCGGGTCCGAGCCATATTGCGCCTCGTTCTTGAACTCACTTACATCTTTTTCGTGATCCTTTACGGCATCTTTGACATAGGCTTTATCAAATTTAGGACCGGACAGCTTGGCTAGTTTGTCCACCCGGGACTGATGTTTCGAGTCAAGCGTGTCGGGAATAGTGATGCCTTCCTTGCTGGCAAGTTGCTTCAGTTGATCGTTCGCTTTGGTGTGATCGTCCACCATCTTTTGACCGAACTGTTTCACTGCCTCGCTCGATCCCTTCTCCGCCGCAAGTTTTCCGAGTTCGACTTCGGCCATTCCGCCGATCGCCGCATCCTTGACAAACTTCTTATCATCCACTTTAGGCGTCATGGCTGCGGGGCCGTTTGGCGTCTGGGCTGTCGGACTATTCATATCGGGCGACGAAGGGCGAGAAGGGTTCGACTGCGGCATCGAAGGAGATTGGCCGCCTCCGCCTGGTTGCTGCTGCGCTACGGCGGAGCAGGTTCCGACCAGGAACAATCCAACGGTGAAAACTAAGCTGTTAACTAGAATTCGCATATTAGCCTTCCTGTTCGTTTGAGACCAGCCACAGGCTCGGAGGTTTCAACTGTCCTGCTTGGAACTGACCGGAAAATCACAAACCCGGCATGAAGCCCTTGCTAATTCGTGGGTAGACATGATATGGATTCATGTACTTCTGTCACTTACAACGGGGGACGCGTGAAACTTCGTGCTTTCGTAGTTATGCCGTTCGGTGCGGTCCATATCGGCGGCGCGCGCCAGCACGGATCGGAAAAGATTGATTTCGACTCAATTTACGCCGACTTGCTGAAACCTGCTCTAGAGGGCGCCGGCTGCGAGCCGTTCCGGGGCGACAGTGAAGTTTCAGCCGGAGACATTCGTACAGACATGTTCTTCGAACTCATCACCGCCGACGTGGTGATTGCCGATCTTTCCATTCCGAACGCAAACGTGTTTTATGAGCTGGGTGTCCGCGATGCCGCCTGCCCACGCGGAATTCTGATCATCCACGGCGGGTGGATACCCAACCATCCGTTCGATGTCGCCCCCGATCGCAGCTTTGCGTATGCCGGCCAGCTCTTCATCGCAAGGCCACCGGACAGCCCGGCCGCACCCGACAGGCAGCGCGAGCTCGTGAAAGAGGTCGAACGGCTTTGCAAGGTCTTCAAAGAAGCGCTGGCTTCCGATGCGCAGACGATTGGCAGCCCGGTATACGCTCATCTCCCGGGCCTCAAGCCGGTGAACTGGGAGGAAATCGACACTTCAAAGGCGCGCTACTTCGGCGCGCTGAACGATGACTGGCAGGAGCGCGTTCGAATGGCGGAAGCGAACCAGCGCCCCGGACACATCCTCACTCTTGCCCAGGATGCTCCAACCCGTGTCCACCGAACGAAGATCCTCATGTTAGCGGCTCGCGCGCTCATCGGGCTGTGCCGGTTTGCCGCCGCGCGGGAGGTACTCACGGAAGTCATTCACCTCTCTCCGGACGACGCCGAAGCTCATCTGCAGTTGGCCATCGTGCTTGCCAGCCTTGGCGAAGCAAGCCAGGCCGAGCACGAACTCCGTCGCATCCTGCAGCAGCATGAGCACAACCCCAACGCGGACGAAGTGATCGGCAAGGCCGGCGCGGTGCTCGGTTACGTTCACCGCGTGCTCTGGTATCTGCAGTGGAAAGATGAGCCGGATGCCGGCAGGCGCAAAGAGAAGGCAAAGGAGTCCTGGAGGCTGTTGCTTTCCGCCATTCGCGGGTTTGCGGACGTACATCGCCGCCACGTGGAGCAGTATTTGAGCGGATACAACGCTCTCCTTCTGATTGAGCTTCTAAGATATCTGTTTCCCGATTTTCAGCCGGTGCCTCCGTTTGTAAGCCAGACCGACTTATCAATTGTTGTCCGCTACACCGCTACTGCCGAGCGCGAAAATGCGGAATTCACCGGGGATTACGACACCCAGTTCTGGAGTTCGGTCGCGTTATCCGGCCTGGACATGCTGGGAGGCAACGATACAGCGGCGATCCAGGCCGTGCGCGATGCCTGTTCGGTGCCATCTGCAACGCTGTTTCATCTCCGCTATTTCCTCGATCGTTTACAGCTGCTTGAACTTTTGGAATTCAGCCCGGTGGTAGTCAGCGGCGCGACCTATATCGTCAGGGCCGCGCTGGAGGAAAAGATTCGCGAGGAGAAGTGGGACAAGGTCATTCTGTTTTATGGCTACCCAATGGATGGCCCAGACATGGATGGCTCCATCTCCCGGTTTCCTGCTACCAACGCGGATGCCGTGCAGTCTGAGATAGACAAGGTTTTGGATAAATGGCAGCTCGATACCAATGATCTGGCAATCTGCGCGGCATCCACCGAGGGAGACGTAATGTTTGCGGAGGCCTGTCTCAAGCGTGGCGCGCATGTGCGTTTAATGGTTCTGGAGCCTACCTCTGACGAACTTGTCCGAGCCCTGATTTCATCCGATTCCAGCAATTGGACGGAGCGCGCGCGCGATCTGATCGATCGCCCCGATACCGACGTCTGGTATCACCGGACGGAACTGGGCGATGTCCTTGATCCCCTGTCGTTGAAAACACGCCACAACCGCTGGATGGTTAACACGGCGCGAATGGAAGTGGAAGGCGCCGGGAAAGCGGAACCTGGCAGCCCCGATAGCGGGACTCGGCTATTCGGATTGCTCCTCTGGAATGGCGAGAATCAGTCCAGCGATCCTGCGAATCCATCCTTTTTTGTAGCTGAGATCCGCAAGGGAGACCGTTACAAAGGCCGTGTCGAAATCATCAATCCGCGTGCGATTGGCGTTTCGGCGCACGCTGTTGTGCAGGTTTAAGAGGTGATGCGCGGTTTGCCTGAACACGCCTGTCTTTTGCTGTTCCAAGTAACGCCTTTGCTGCTAAACTCACTACTATTCGAGTAATCCGTGTGCCACTAGCAGTTCCTCTTCCCGCATCCCGCCGAAAGCTCGGCTGGCGGAACAGCGCGGAAATACCGGCCATGGAGTTACAGATCAGGCACGCGCCGTAGGACTTATTCAGATGCTGATCTGCCCCGTCTGCTCTTGCTCGAATCCGGAGGGGTCTATCTCGTGCGAGCGCTGCAATAGCGCGTTCGATGGAATCGATCTGACCCTCCCGGCTGATTTTGCCAGGGCGCGGGCAACCGCTGGTCAGGAGACCGCTGCTTCCTCGCCAAATACCCTCGAAATTTCCGGTCTGTCCGCGGGCGAATTCGAGGCCGATGACGTCGTCGCTGGCCGATATCAGATTATTCGACGCTTGGGGCAGGGTGGTATGGGCACCGTTTACGAAGCATTCGATGCCGAACTGGAGCGCACGATCGCTCTCAAAACCATTCGCCCGGATCTGGCGGCAAATGCGGCAGCATTGCGCCGGCTAAAGCAGGAAACTCTTCTCACAAGGCAGATTGCGCATCGCAATGTCGTTCGCGTATTTGATCTCGGTGTGGCGGACGGCCTGCGCTTCATCACCATGGAATTCGTCGATGGCGCAGACCTTAGATCGCTGCTGGACGCCCGCGGCAAGTTCCCACCGAAAGACGCCATAGCGGTAATCAAGCAGATCTGCCAGGGGCTCCAGGCCGCGCATGCGGAAGACGTAATCCATCGCGATCTGAAGCCCCAGAACATCCTGATCGGCCGCGATGACCGCGTGCGGATCGTCGACTTCGGTCTGGCGCGCTCGTTTGAGCAGACCGGAATCACCCGCACGGGAGCGGTGCTTGGCACCCCGCACTACATGGCGCCAGAACAGGCGTTGGGCGGTCAAAGCGATGCGCGGTCCGATATTTTCGCGCTGGGCGTTGTTCTTTATGAGCTGCTGACGGGCGAATTGCCGTTTCCCGCCGATAACCTTGCGGAATCATTCCTGGCCCGGACACGGGATCGCGCCCGCCCCATCGCCTCCATCGATCGCAGCGTACCGCCGTGGCTGGCGCGAATCGTCATGCGGTGCCTGGAGCGGGATCCTGCCCGCCGCTATCAAAGCGCACAGGAATTGCTGGAAGAAATCAACGCCGCGGACGCGCTGCGTTCGCCCTCGCACGCGTCCACATCGGGAATCTTCGCGCCCGGCATGATCCTGGGCTCCCGCTACCTCATCGAAGCGGAGGCGGGCGAAGGCGGAATGGGAAAGGTCTACCGCGCAAGAGATCTGGATCTCGATCGCACCATCGCTCTTAAAATCGTTCGCCCTGAGCTAGCGAGCGACCCGCATTCGCTGTTACGGCTGAAGCACGAAATCTCTCTCGCCAGCCAAATCTCGCACCGGAATGTGCTGCGCATTCATGACTTGGGCGAGGCGAACGGCCTGCGCTTTGTCTCCATGGCCTGGGCGGATGGAGAGGATCTGGGGCATCTGTTGCGGCGCTACGGCTCGCTTCCGGAGGAGCGCATCGTTCAGCTTGCAATTGAGATGTGTGAAGGGCTCGGCGCAGCGCACGATCAGGGCATTATTCACCGCGACCTGAAGCCCAGCAACGTCCTGCTCGATTCCACAGGTCACGCCTGCATTGCCGATTTCGGCCTGGCCCGCACGGTAGAAACGGAACAGTCGATGAGCCGTACCGGGGAGGTGCATGGAACGCCGCGTTACATGTCGCCCGAACAGGCCGAAGGCAAGCTGGTGGATTCCCGTACCGATATTTATTCGCTGGGCTTAATCCTCTATGAAATGTCGACGGGGAAAATCCCTTTCAAAGACGATTCCGTTTTTCAAACTCTGGCGCTGCGCGTCGCCGAGGCTCCGCAAAATCCGAAACTTGTAAACCCCGGCCTTTCGGACAGGCTAGTGGAAATAATTCTTCGCTGCCTGGAACGCGATTCGCGAAACCGTTATGCAAGCACGCGTGAACTGCTTTCCGCCTTACGCCAGTTGGAGGCCGAACCTGCCACAGCGGAAGGCAAAGGCGAGAGTAAGAAAAAGAAGCAATTCCCGCGAATCTGGATCTACGGAGCGTTCGGTATTGCAGCCGCGGTCCTTATTGCGGTCGCGTCATTCTTCTTTACCGGACACTCCCGCAGTACTCCGCCGCCCGAACAGGGTAAATACATTGCGGTGCTGCCATTTCGGACCCTTAGTGCCGATCCCAATCTGAAATACGAAGCGGAGGGCATTGCCGATTCCATTTCCTCCCGGCTGTTCTCCTTAAGTGGCGTTCATCCGATCTCCTTACCGGCGTTGCAGCGGGTTGATCTGAAGCAGCCCGGAGCCGACATCGGCCGCCAAGTTGGCGCGAATCTGATTGTGAACGGCACCGTGCAGGGAGCAGCCGACCGCATACAGGTGATCGTCAGCATTGACGATCTGGAGAAGGACACTCGTATCTGGAGCCAGACCTTCACCGGCCTGCGCGCCGATCTTTTCACGCTAGAGGATGAGATCTCTACCCAGATCACCGCTGCCCTGAATATCACGCCTACGATGGAAGAACGCGAGCGCGCCGCCATTCCGCCTACTCAGAATCTGGCCGCCTACGACCTCTACCTGAAAGGACGGGACATTCTGAAGAAGCGGGTGGATGCCGCTGCAGGAACCCAAGCTCTAGCGTTATTTGATAAGGCTTGCACGAAAGACCCCGATTTTGCCTTGGCGTGGACAGGAGTGGCTGATGCCAGTTTGTTGCTCTACAAGACGAAGAAAGAGAGCTTTTGGGCCGAAAAAGCGCTGGCCGCCGCCCACGAGGCGAGCCGCCGCAACGATAATCTGCCTGAGGTTTACTTCGCTCTGGGCAGTGTGTATACAGCAACCGGCAAGAATGCGCAGGCGGTAGAGGAAATCAAGAAAGCGCTTCATCTCCAGCCGAACTCGGATGATGGATACATTCGCCTCGGGAAGGCATACGCAGCGACGGGACAAGTGGAACCCGCGTTGGCCGCCTTCAAAAAAGCAGTCGAGCTAAACCCTTATTACTGGTACAACTACAAGCAACTCGGGTGGGCCTATTACCAATTTGGACGCAACGAGGACGCCCTCAAAGCGTTCAACCGGCAAGCCGAACTGAACCCAAAGGACTGGTCCGCATACAACAATATCGGCGCAATCTTTTACGTGCAGGGCCGCTGGACGGATTGCATTCCTTATTTCCAAAAGGCCAACGAGCTAAACCCGACGTTCGATGCCTACTCTAATCTCGGAACCGCCTATTACGAACTGGGTCGTTATCCGGAAGCCATCCAGATGTCCGAAAAGGCCGTGCAACTGAACCCCAACTCATCCGAGGCGCTGCGAAACCTGGCACAGGCGTATAACCGGTCAGGGCAACGGGACAAGGCCCTGGACGCCTATAATCGCGCTATTTCGGCCGCGTACAATGAGCTGCAAGTCAACCCTCGCAAGGCCGATGCAATGGGGACGCTCGCGATGTGCTACGCCGCGAAAGGCGAACTCTCCAAGGCGCGACAGTTCATTCAAAGCGCCCGAGCCATTGATGGCTCGAATGGGCAGCTAATGTATTTCGAAGCAGTTGTGCTGTCACTTGAGGGACAGCGGCGCGAAGCTCTCGATGCTTTACAACGCGCGCTGCAAAATGGCGAATCGCTTGACGAGGTAAGGAACGATCCCGATCTGAAATCCGTTCGCGAACTTCCCGAATTCAAGGCTGTAGCGAAAAAGTTCAGTCAAACCGCGGAAGCGCGCCGCCGGTAGATAAAAAGCCCGCCCAGTCCGAAAATCCCGAGTATCATCAACACCCATGATGCCGGCTCGGGCGCGGAATCGTTGGCGATGGCGTTGAAGTCTGTGTCCGGCCCCCACTCTCCGGTGCCGTTAGGGTCAATATTGATCACAGCATTGTCGTTGAGGTTAATCGAGAACGTTTCACCGTTCCGAATGCCGCCGCTCGGATTTGGTCCAAAGATGAGGTCGTAGTCAGCCGGTGAAGCGCCTGGCGGCGTCGTGGTCGTCACTGTGCACGTTACAAACGAGATGCTGCCGCAAGTGATCGATTCAAAACTAGGCAGTGTGACGAATATATCCAGCCTGGTCCAATCCTGACCGGTTTCGTTCTGAAAGGAGAAATCACCGCCGCCGGACGAATTTGCCCCAAACGTGAAAGAGGTGTTCGTGACGACCGTTATATCGGGCGGATCGCCATTTACAATGATCGTCGGCTTCGCGGCCTGTAGCGCAAGCGGTGCAATTGCAAACAGCAGCGGAAAAATGAATCGAGCTGTGCGCATCAAAAGAAATGCCTCCTGGAGTGCTTGGATTTTACCGTTACCTTGTCGCGCTGCCAACCTCTGAGGTACTGGTACTACTTAGCATACAGCCCGAATCAATTGGTTCGTTCATAGATCAGGCTCAGTTTTGTGCGGCCCGCCAGGCGGTAGTGAGCGAGCCAGGGGCGAAGGTCTGGATAGAGGGCGGGCGCGAGTTTTGGATTGAGCAGGCCTAGGCCATCGACAAGAAACGTAGGACTGGAGCGGACGAGTCGCTTCCGGTTTGCGGCCGCGGGTGCGCTGTAGATCGGAGTGTTGGCTTTCAGATGGCGGTCGGCAGGGACGCCCGTCAGCGGCTGCGAATCCCAGAAAAGACTATCGGAAACCATTCGCGTGTAAACGTACATGTCAGGGCGGTAGCCCCATACAAATAATGTGTCTCCGGGCCGGGCCATCAAGCGGATCTTTTCGGCCGCGAGTTGGCTATCGACATCGAGAACGATATCGGACCAACGCGGCTGCCGCTGTTCCAAGTCAGCCACGGCCAGGCTTGCATAGCGTGGCCCGAACCGGATAAACGGAACCAGCAGCAAAACAGCGACGATGATCGCCGCGGCATTTCCATACCGGCGCCAAGCCAGAACCGCGCCGCGCGATGCCAACATAACAAGCGGCGGGAGTACTTGCAAATAGTAGTGCGGCGCGAAGCGTGTACCCAGGCAAACCGCGGCGAAAGAGATCGCCAGCCAGGCAGCCAGTTTCCAGCGATCGTCACGCCCTATACGCGCAAATGCGAAGGCTGCCCCGGCTGCCAAAGCGGCATGAAAGCCCAGCCAGTCGGCGGTGCGCTTCAGCCCGAGCGCGATGGGGTTTGTTACCGGCGAGCCTGCCGCATAGATGAAACCCCAACGCCAAACCTGCTCCCAATAGCCCGCCCAGGCGCCCGTCGCGAACGCCGCGATCAATCCGATGATCGCTGGAATCGCGAACCCAAGCAGTACCCAACCCGCTTCAGGTAGAAGCCAGACCGCGCATACAGCGAGAACGAAGACCCCCTTTGTATTAAACAGAAATGCGATGGCGGCCCAGAGCCCGGCCTGAAGCGATCGCCCTTTGTGTGCGCAATAGACGGCTGCCAGGTGCGGCGCAATCATCAGCGCATCCGCGGCAAACGGAATGACTGCTGATGGCAAATAGAATGTCGTGAAGAACGCCAGGAACAGTGCGGCCGCTCGGCCTTCTGCTTCGCCCCACCAGGCGCGCGCCAGCTTGTAAGCCAACCAACACGCAAGCACAATGTATGCTGCATCCAGTAACCGTAGCGGCCAGCCCGGGTAGCCGGTGTTCAGCAAATAATAAACCGCACATAAAGGCGGCTTGTCGTACCAAAAATCGCGGTAGGGAATTCTGGCGTGCAGGATGTTGATCGCCGCCGCCAAGTGGTAATCTTCGTCGGCCCACAGCAGATTTGCATGGCAGAAGCGCAGGCAAGCCATGGCGATCACCAGAAGCGCTACTGCAGGTATCTTTCTGCGTGTGGATTGAGGAGTAAAAACGGCGGCAGCTTGCATCAGAGAAACAAAACCTATCATTATGCCCCGCCGGGCTGTTGTCCCTGTCGATTCCGCTGCATCTCATTCGATATTTGGGTAGGAGAAAACAAAACAATGCGATTTATGATGCTGGTCAAGTCTGATGAGAACGCCGGCCCTCCTCCCAAGGAGCTGATGGACGCCATTACGAAGCTCTGCGAAGATGAAGCCAAAGCCGGCAGGATGCTTGATGCCGGCGGGCTGGCGCCCACTGCGATGAGCACGCGCGTCCGGCTTTCCCGAGGTCAGGTCACCTTGCTCGATGGCCCTTTCACTGAGACCAAGGAGGTTATCGGTGGATACGCGCAGTTCGAGTTCAAATCGAAAGAGGAGGCCGTCGAGTCGGCAGTACACTTCATGGAGCTGCACAAGAAACACTGGCCGGGCTGGGAGGGCGAATCCGAAGTTCGTCAGATTTTCGGGCCGCACGACCCTGCGCCGCAGCCATAAGGAAGAGCGCGGCTCAAAATATGAACGGGGGGAGAAATAGCGCAAGAATTGCCGCTTTTGCGTTTGCCCATTTCCGGCCACACGGTAAGTTAAGAAGAGACCCATGGACCGCGGCAAATTGTGAGCAGTCATCAACTCTTGCTGTTGTTGGCCTTTGCACCGCTAGCCTGTGCCGGACCTCCTTTTCAGACCGATGACCCGGATCCGGTCCCGTTCGGACATTACGAGTTCTACACGTTCGGCTCCTCCAACGGCACAACCGCGGGCGGAACGGATTTGCTTGTTCCCGCTGTAGAGTTCAACTGGGGCGCAGTCCCCAATCTTCAGATCCACGGTGTTCTGCCGATGGACGCCAACTTTGCACCCAACCATGGGCCCGTGAACTATGGTCTTACCGATACGGAACTCGGCGTAAAATATCGCTTCATCAGAGAGAGCAAGTACCGGCCCGAAGTGGGCACATTCCCGTTCATAGAACTGCCCACCGGTAATGCGTCGCGGGCGCTGGGAGTAGGCTCAACCTGGTACAGAGTGCCGGTGTGGGTGCAAAAGAGTTGGGGGGACTGGACATCTTATGGAGGCGTAGGCCGCGTGCTGACCACCGAACCCGGCTACAAAAGCTATACCTTCGCCGGGGGATTGCTTCAACGAAAGCTCAATAAACGCTGGACGCTTGGCGCTGAGGTCTTTGGCCACGGTGAACAAGGGATCGCCAGCACCGTGCCTGGGTCCGCTACCATGCTCGACATCGGTGGCTATTACTACATCACTCCGAATTTTGAAGTTCTGTTTTGCGGAGGGCGCAGCGTAGCCGGACAAGCGGAAACGTACAGTTATCTCGGCCTGTACTGGACTTGGGGCAGCGATAAACAGAAAAGCGGTTCAGCTCATTTCTTTCATCCCGGCACGGCCGAAGGGCGCAGCTAATCCACATGGCCATCTTGTACGTCGCCTCCGAAGCCGCCGAGCTTAAGCCGCTCGCGAATCTCCTGACGGCGCTTCGCAAACTAAAATGGCCCATCGATTACGCCTATGAAGGCATCTGGGAAAGCCGGCGAATGGTGCTTGCCGCCAATGGAGCCGGTCCCCGCCTCGCCGCGCAAGCTGTGGAGGTCGCCATCCGCTCCGTAATGGTTGCCGAGTTGTCGTCGTCGCGATTAGAGGCGGTAGTAAGTACCGGTTGGTGCGGCGCGCTCGATCCGGACCTTCAGAAATCGCAGATCGTGGTTGCCACGCAAATTCTCGATGTTTCCACCAATGAAACCTTTGATTGCGCACCTATTAAGGCGGACGGGGAATTCGTCTCGGGAGTAATCGCTTCGCAAAACCGGATCGCGAATGACGCAAGCGAAAAGGCGCGGTTGCGTGCTTTGGGAGCCGTCGCGATTGATATGGAGGCAGCCGGCGCAGCGGCTCGCGCTAAGCGTGCCGGGCTTCCCTTTTGCTGCATCAAAGCGGTCTCTGATTGTGCTGGCGAATCGTTTCCCTTCGACCTGAACAAGTGCCGCACTTCAGAAGGAAGAGTCGCACGTGGGAAAATTGTAGTTCAAGCCCTGACGCACCCGAGTCGGTTGTCCGTCCTCTTTCATCTGAAGCGGCGGTCCGAAGAGGCTGCAGCGGCGTTAGGAGAATTTCTTGTCGGTTGCCGAATCAATGCTGAATCAGAAAGCGCTCAGGCTGAATGAGGTGGATACGCCCCCTCAGAGGATGCGCGCCGCGGTCTACATCGGCAACGGCCGTGTTCAGGTTCAGGCAGTCGAAACGCCCGCCATCGGCCCTGATGAAATTCTGGTGCGCGTAGAAAGCTGCGGCATTTGTCATACAGACCTCAAAAAAATCGAACACAACCTGCTGCCCCCGCCTCGCATTTACGGCCACGAGACAGCCGGGATTGTGGCCCAGGCTGGAAATCGTGTGACAACGTACGTTCCTGGCGATCGCGTGATTGTTTTTCATCACATCCCCTGTGGAACTTGCTTCTACTGTCTGCGTCATCTCTATGCGCAGTGCCCCACTTACAAGAGAGTCGGCGTTACGGCAGGCTACGAACCGGCGGGCGGAGGCTTCTCGCAATATGTTCGCGTAATGAGCTGGATTGTGGATCGCGGCATTGAGAAGATCCCCCCGGGCGTGTCGTTTGATCAGGCCTGCTGGGTCGAACCGGTAAATACCTGCCTCAAAGCGGTCAGGCAGCTCAACCCGGGTGAGGGCGATGTGGTGGCCATACTCGGCCAGGGGCCCATCGGCCTCATCTTCACCATGCTGGTCAAGCGGACGGGTGCTGCTGTTCTGGCCTCCGATACCATCGAGTTCCGTCGAAATCTATCGCAGGAATTCGGTGCCTCCGCGTTCGATCCGCGCGAGCCGCAGTTCGAAGAAGCGGTAAAGGCCGCAACCGATGGCCGGGGGGTCGATTCTGTAATCCTAGCCACGAATGTGCCGGGATTGGTCGAGCAGGCACTGCGCATTGCACGTCCCGGAGCGAAAATTCTTCTTTTCGCGCAGACTTCCGCAGCCGATCGCATCGAACTCTCAGGAGCGGATATCTGCGTGGGCGAGCGTGCGCTTTTTGGTTCCTACAGCGCCGATATCGATCTGCAGAGAGAATCTGCTCACCTGGTGTTTAGCGGCGAACTCCCCCTCGAGCGCTTGATCTCGCACCGCGTTTCCCTTCCAGACATCGAAACCGGCATCGCGGTCGCCCAACACCCCGGCGAACAATCCTTGAAAGTTGTTATACACCCTCAGGAGCTGGGCTAATGGCGGCGGCAGCGGCAATCGGGACCATGCAAGCGGCCGTGCTTTATGGAAAAGAAGATGTCCGTCTGGAATCCGTAGCGGTCCCCGTCATCGGTCCCGGCGAACTGCTGGTTCGCGTGCGCGCCGCACTCACCTGCGGAACCGACGTAAAGGTCTTCCGGCGCGGCTATCACGCCAAGATGATCCGGCCTCCCGCGCTCTTCGGCCATGAGATGGCCGGCGATGTTGTCGCGACGGGTGAGGGCATGACCCACTTTCACCCAGGTCAGCGAGTGGTGGCCGCCAACTCCGCGCCCTGTGATAATTGCTTCTTCTGCCGCCGCGGCCAGACCAATTTGTGTGAGGATTTGCTGTTCAATAACGGCGCCTATGCCGAGTTCATCCGCATTCCCGAACGCATCGCGCGCAAGAATACCTACCTGATCCCGGATCATCTTGAATATCGCGACGCCGCACTCGTCGAACCGATCGCGTGCGCTTTGCGCGGCTTAGACGAGAGCCACGTACAACCGGGCGATACAGTCGCCGTCATCGGACTCGGTCCTATCGGCTTAATATTTGTCCGCCTTGCGCATTGGGCCTTCGGCGCGCGCGTGATTGCAATCGCGCGGCGCCTGGAACAAGTTGATAAAGCGGTTCTGCTCGGGGCAGGTGAGGGCATTCTGCTCAGCAAGGATTTCCCGCTGAACGAACAGCCTGGCGTAATTTCGACGATGAAGTCTTATACCGGTGGCCGCGGAGCCGAAGTGGTCATCGAAGCGGTTGGCCACCCCCAGGCGTGGGAACTGGCTACCAAACTTGTGCGCAAGGGGGGCACCATCAACTTCTTCGGCGGCTGTCCCTCGGGGACGAAGGTCGCGCTCGATACCGCTCTTTTGCACTATTCCGAAATCACCTGCAAAGCCAGCTTCCATCACACTCCGGCCCATATCCGCCGTTCGCTCGATCTGGTGTCCGACGGCAAGGTCACCGCCGCTCATATCGTTAACGATGAAGAGCCGCTCAGTGAACTCCCCCGCATCTTGCACGATCTCGCTCATCACCCCAACGGGCATATCAAGACTGCTATCATTCCCTGACAATAAGAACAAGTGGCCATCGCACACCTGCAGCCGAAAGAATTT
>Ga0134125_10003277_pt1 | contig 18795 bp, 18 predicted proteins | sample KB31751_FD_96464 | JGI IMG/M metagenome (GOLD analysis project Ga0134125, IMG submission 96464) | Terrestrial soil microbial communities with excess Nitrogen fertilizer from Kellogg Biological Station, Michigan, USA - KB3-175-1 | ecosystem: Environmental > Terrestrial > Soil > Unclassified ... | reverse complement strand
CAATCGCTGGGCTCGGGCGTGATCGTGGATGCGGGCAAGGGCTACATCCTCACCAACAACCACGTCGTCGCCGGCGCAGACGACATCAAGGTCACGCTGACCGACGGGCGCAACTTCAAGGCCAGGCTGGTCGGCAACGATCCGGCCACCGACATCGCTGTGATCCAGATCCCGGCGCAGAACCTCACCACATTGCCGCTGGCCGATTCGAAGAAACTGCGCGTGGGCGATTTCGTGGTGGCGATCGGCGATCCGTTCGGCCTGGGCCAGTCGGCGACCTCGGGGATCATTTCCGGATTGCAGCGCCAGGGACTGCGCACCAACGGTTACCAGAACTACATCCAGACCGACGCCTCGATCAACCCGGGCAATTCCGGCGGCGCACTGGTGAACCTCGACGGCGAACTGGTCGGCATCAACTCGATGATCTATTCGCCCTCCGGCGCGAGCGCGGGACTCGGCTTCGCGATTCCCTCCGACCTCGCCGTGTCGGTGATGCAGCAACTGGTCAAGACCGGCCACGTAGCGCGCGGCAGCCTGGGCGTCGAATCGCAGGACCTGTCGCCGCGGATCGCCACCGCGCTCGACATCAAGAGCGACAAGGGCGCCCTTATCACGGAGGTGACGCCGAATTCGCCGGCCGCGCGCGCGGGCCTGCGCACCGGCGATCTCGTGGTCGCCGCGGACGGCAAGCCGATCGACGATGCGCAGGATCTGCGCAACGTGCAGGGACTGAAGCCACTGGGCAGCACGCTGAGCCTGGACGTGCTGCGCGACGGCAGGCACATGCAGGTGAGCGCGAAGCTGGCCGCCGACGCCAACACGCTGGCGGGCGATGCGCTCGATCCGCGATTGTCCGGCGCCTCGTTCGTCGAGCTGCCCGGCGACGTGCGCGCGCAAGGCATCAGCGGCGTCGGCGTCAGCGACGTGCAGGACGGCAGCCGCGCCGCCCAGCAGGGCGTGGCGGCCGGCGACATCGTCATCGGCGTCAACAACCGCGCGACGCCGAACCTTTCGGCGCTGCGCAAGGCGCTTGCCGCGCATCCGCGCCAGCTGGTGCTCAACGTCGTGCGCGGCGGACAACTGGGACAGGTGACGATCGAGTGAGAGCAGGAACCGGGAACCAGGGATCGTGAAAGGCACAAGCGAAGCGCGACGCGCTTTCGGCTATGCCCGATCCCCGATCCCTGCGCCCATTCACACACATGTTTCCGCCTTCACCCATAATCGCGCCGCGGCCAAGAGGCCGCATCGATCCCACGGAATCCGTACCCATGCTTTCGCGTTTGCTGCACCCGCTTTTCGCCGCCCTGTTGCTGTGCTGTGCCGGCGCCGCCTCCAACGCCGCCGCCGCGACCAGACATTCCAGCCACCACAAGTCGTCGCACAAGAAGCCCAGCGGCCCTGCGCTGGTGATCCGCGGCGACCTCGCGACCTCGCGTTCGCTGGTCAACGAGATCGCCGAAGCCTACGAAGACGCCGGCCGCGGCCGCATCGAGGTGCAGCCGTTCAACACGATCTCCGGCATCGACGCCGCGCTCAACGGCAGCGCCGACATCGCCGCCAGTGCGCGGCCCGGCTTTCCCGGTCGTGCGCAGGAAGCCGGGCTCACCTTCACGCCGGTGGCATGGGACGCGCTGGTGCTCATCACCTCACCCGACAATCCGGTCGGCAACATCACGCTGAAGCAGTTGCACGATGTCTACTACGGCGACATCACCAATTGGCAGCAGCTCGGCGGCAAGGACGAGCCGATCGATCTGTATTCGGTGGCGAGTCCGCTGGACGGCACCGAATACAGCCTGCGCCGCCTCCTGTACGGCCACGGCGATGCGGGCGTGGCGGCGCCGCGCTGGTACATCAACGTCGGTGCGCTGGAACAGGGCGTGGCGCTCGATCCCAAGGCGCTGGGCCTTTCCACCTTGTCGGGCGTGCACGACAACAAGGAGGTGAAGATCATCCCGGTCGAAGGCGTCACGCCGACGCCGGCCACCGTCGCCGACGGCAGTTATCCGCTGTATGCGGCGATCTATCTCGCTTCCAGCACCAGCAGTCCGCACGCGACCGACATCGCGAAGTTCATGGATTTCCTCAACACCGACGAAGCCAGGAAGTTGATGCGCAAGCACGACCTGCTGCCTTACGCGGATGCGACGACGCTGACGGCGCAGACGACGGACCAGCAAGTCGCGGCGGTCAACGCGAAGATGGCCAGCGAGGGTTTGCAGTCGGCGACGCAAGCCGTCGCGCAAGCTTCCACGCCGGTGAGCGCGCCGGGCGCGACCTATTCGCACGACGTGTCGGTGGCGCCCACTTCCGAACGCACGGCGCAGGCCTACCTGCGCATGACCCAGGCCCGCGAGCAGGCGCGGCAGAACGCCGGTGCGCAGAAACCGGCGGCACAATCCGTCGCCGTCGCGCCCGCCGCGGCGAGCGCCGGCAAACCGTCCGGCGACGTGCTGGCTTCGGCACCCGCCGGCGCATCGACCGCGAGCGCGGTCGCCGCCGCCGGCAGCGATGCTCCGTCCAACAAGACCGAGGCCACCGCGCCGTCCAACCCGGTGATGATCTCCGCCAACGGCACGGTCACGCCGGTGACTCCGCCGCCGGCATCCGCGAACGCGGGCGGCAACTACACCGTCAGCAAGGGCGACACGCTCTCCTCGATCGCGCGCAGGAATTCGATCAGCGTGTCCGACCTGCGCAAATGGAACGGCCTGAAGAGCGACAACCTGCGCATCGGCCAGGTATTGAAATTGTCCAGCGCGCAATGACGCGCCGCTCCGCCATGCATGGATGGCGCGCGTGAGGCGCGTGCTCGGGGAGTCGATACGCGGCCGCCGCGGCGCGCCGCTTGAGCCGCTGGATCGCGCGCGCTGGCGCACGCGGCAAGGCAAGCTTTCCGCGCACGACCGGCGCTGGGCCCAGGCTTGCGGTTTCGATGCCAGCCCGGGGCAGCTTTGCCTGATACCGAACGCGCGCGGTGAACTCTCGCGTGTGCTGGCCGGCGTCGACCTGTCCTCGCCGCCTTTCGCGCTCGGGGCGCTGCCTTCGCTGCTGCCGCACGGCGACTACGTATTGGACGACGGCGGCCTCGGCAACGCCCTGCTGGGCATCGAGGACGCGGCGCTGGGCTGGGCGCTGGGCGCGTACCGCTTCACGCGCTACGTCGCCTCGACAAAAGAGACGGCGCGCCTGTTGTTGCCGCGCGCGGTTTTGAACGAAGTGACGCCGCTGCTGGATGCGATCGCGCAGGTGCGCGATCTGATCAATACGCCCAGCGAGGATCTGGGACCGGCGCAATTGTGCGATGCCGTTCGAGAGGTGGCGCGCGGATACCGCGCCGAATGCAAGGTCTTCGAAGGCGGGATCTTGAAGCGCGAATTCCCGACGGTGCATGCGGTCGGCCGCGCCAGCTCGCAGGCGCCGCGCGTCGCGCGGCTGCGCTGGGGCAGGCCCTCCGACCCGCTGCTGGCGATCGTCGGCAAGGGCGTGACGTTCGATTCCGGCGGGCTCGACATCAAGACCGCCGACGGCATGCGCTGGATGAAGAAGGACATGGGCGGCGCCGCGCACGCGCTGGCATTGGCGCGGCTGGTGATGGCGGCCAGATTGCCGGTGCGCCTGTTGCTGGTGATCCCCGCCGTGGACAACGCGATTTCCGGCGACGCGCTGAAGCCCGGCGAAGTGATCCGCACGCGCGCCGGCGTCACCGTGGAAGTGGACAACACCGATGCCGAAGGGCGCTTGATCCTGTGCGACGCGCTGGCCGCGTGCGTGGAGGAGAAGCCCGACCTTCTCGTCGATTTCGCGACGCTCACCGGCGCCGCACGCGTGGCGCTCGGGCCCGAGTTGCCGGCGCTGTTCGCCAATGACGACCGGTGCGCCGAGGCCCTGCTCGCCGCGTCACGCGCGCAGCACGATCCTCTCTGGCGGCTGCCGCTGTGGCATCCCTATCGCACGATGCTGGCTTCGCACGTGGCAGATCTGGTCAACACCGGCGCCTCGCGCCATGCCGGCGCGATCACGGCCGCGTTGTATCTCGAGCGCTTCGTGCCGGCAACCATTCCGTGGCTGCACGTTGACGTCTACGCATGGAACGACGGCGACCGCCCGGGCCATCCGCGCGGCGGCGAAGCGCAATCCTTGCGCGCCTTCCTGGCGTTCCTGCGGGAACGCTATTCGCGATAGCGCGGGATCGGTCGCCTGCTCTCGCGGAGCAGCTGCCCGCTTCACTCGCTGTCGGCAACGCCGTTCAACACGCCCTTGTAGGGCAGCACTTCCGCGGCGAGCTTGTTGTTGCCGCGGATCAGGTCGACTTCGTCGGCGAGGATGTGCGCGGTTTCGTCCAGCTCGGCGTCCTTGGCGTTCTTGGCCGCCTTCTCGCGCGCGAGGTCGGTTTTCAGGCTGCGCTCGCCCGGTTGCAGGCCATCGTCCGGGCGGATGTTCACTGCCGACTCGTCACCCAGCGCCTCGCGCCGCGTCTTGAACTGCGCGTCCTGCGCGTCGAGCTGCTTTCGCTGCGAATCGCGCTGCGCATAGTTGAGGGATACCGATTTCTCGTCGTGCAGCTTGCGCGCGGCCGCCAGCTCGTCCAGCAGCAATTGCCAGGACGGATCCTTGGCCGAACGCGCCTGGTGCATCTGCGTCAGCTGCGGGATCAGCGGCTTCAGGTTGGCGACCGGCTTGTACGGCGCTGGATCGATGTGCGTCCACGGCAGCGCGTTGTCATAACTGGATTCGCCGAAATCCGTGAAATCCACGCTGTGCGGATACTGGATGTCGGGCGTGACGCCGCGCAGTTGCGTGGAGCCGCCGTTGATGCGGAAGAACTCGGCGATCGTCATCTTCAGTTCGCCGAAGGTGGGCTTCTCGTTCTGGGCGAGCTGGTCGAGGTCGGTGAGGTTCTGCACGGTGCCCTTGCCGAACGTCTGCTCGCCGATCACGATGCCACGGCCGTAGTCCTGCACCGCGGCGGCGAAGATCTCCGTGGCGGAAGCGGAGCCGCGATTGACCAGCACCGCCAGCGGCCCGCTCCAGGCCATGCCCTTGTCCGTGTCCTTTTCCTCTTCCACGCGGCCACGCGCATCGCGGACCTGCACCACGGGACCGGTGTCGATGAACAAGCCGGTGAGTTCGGTGGCCTCGGCCAGCGAGCCGCCGCCGTTGTCGCGCACGTCCATCACCACGCCGTCGACCTTCTGCTGTTTCAGTTCGCCGAGCAGCTTGGCGACGTCGCGCGTGGCGCTCTTGTAGTCCGGATCGCCGCGCCTGCGCGCGTCGAAATCCTCGTAGAAAGTCGGCAGCGTGATCACGCCGATGCGGCGCGTGGCATCGCCTTCCTTTACCGTGATGATCGATTTCTTGGCCGCCTGTTCGGCGATCGTGACCTTCTTGCGCACCAGGGCTACCAGCACGTGCTTGGCATCCTGGCCGCCATCGGCGGGCAGCACTTCCAGCCGCACCGTGCTGCCCTTCGGTCCACGGATCTTGTCCACGACATCGTCGATGCGCCAGCCGACCACGTCGGTCAGCGCACCGCAGGCGCCCTGGCCTACCGCGACGATCTTGTCGCCCACCGCAAGCTTGCCGGAACTGTCGGCCGGGCCGCCGGGCACCATCTCGCGGATCAGCGTGTAGTCGTCGTGCTGCTCCAGCACCGCGCCGATGCCGTCCAGCGACAGCTTCATCGCGATGTCGAAATTGGCCGAGGCCCTCGGGCCGAAATAATTGCTGTGCGGGTCGATCGCCATCGCGTACGCGTTCATGTAGGTCTGGAACACGTCCTGCGAATCGAGCTGGTGTACGCGATCGAGGTAATTGGAGTAGCGCTTGGCCAGCGTCTTGCGGATGTCGTCGTCCTTCTGGCCGGCCAGTTTCAAACGGATCCAGTCGTTCTTGACGCGCTTGCGCCAGATGTCGTTGAGCGCGGCGCCGTCCTTGGCCCAGGTCGCCTTGTCGCGGTCCGGCTCGTAGCTCTCGTCCGCGCCGAAATCGAAACCCTTCTTGAGCAGGTCGAGCGCGTATTGCGTGCGCTCGCCCGCGCGCTTCTCGTAGAGATTGAAGATGTCGTAGGGAATGGAAAGGTCGCCGTTCCAGATCGCATCGTCCAGCTTGCCGCGGTCGGCGGCATAGTGGTCGAGGTCGGCCTGCGTGAAGAACAGCTTCTGGCCATCCAGCGCGTCGAAGTAGCCCTTGAAGATCTTGGCCGACATCGCGTCGTCGAGCGGCAGCGAGTTGTAGTGGAAGCGCGTCAGCAGCCGCGCGGCCAGCACGCCGGCTTCGGCCTGGCCGGAGGTCGGTTTCAGCAGCGGCGCCTGGGTGATGACATCGGTGGGCGGCGGCGCGATCGCCGCGCTGCTGGCCGCGGAGGCCGGGCAGTTCGCCGCGTCGTCGGCATGCGCGATGCCGAATGCGTTCAACGTGAGGATCGCGATCAGGAGGAAGCGCTTGCTCATAGATCTCTCGGAAAATCCCTAGGCGACTTGGAGTGGTTTGAAAACGTAGCGAGCGAAGGCAGATTGTGCGACGCCGGAGCGCAGGAACCGGAGTGTATGTGTCAATACATGAGGATTCCGAGCACCGCCGGCGCGCGAGCTGCCAAGCGCAGTAGTTTTCAAGCCGCTCCCGCTTCGACGAAGCCGGCGTCGTGTGCCTGTTGATCCGCGTGATAGGAGGAACGCACCAGCGGCCCCGATGCAACGTGCGTGAAACCCATTGCCATCCCCGCGTCGCGCAGTTCGTCGAATTCCCGCGGCGTCCAGTAGCGCAGCACGGGATGATGATGCGGCGAAGGTTGCAGGTACTGGCCGATCGTCACCATGTCCACGTCGTGCGCGCGCAGATCGCGCAGCGCGCCGAGCACCTGTTCGTGCGTTTCGCCCAGGCCCAGCATGATGCCGGACTTGGTCGGGATTTCCGGGTGCCGGGCCTTGAACTCGCGCAGCAGTTGCAACGACCAGTCGTAGTCCGCGCCGGGACGCACCTCACGGTACAGTTCGCGTACCGTCTCGAGGTTGTGGTTGAACACGTCCGGGGGATCGGTCGCGAGCGCTTCGAGCGCGCGCTCCATCCGCCCTTTGCCGCGGAAGTCGGGCGTCAGGATTTCGATTTTCAGCGCGGGGCTTTCCCTGCGCGCCTCGCGGATGCACTCCGCGAAATGTTCCGCGCCGCCATCGCGCAGGTCGTCGCGGTCCACGGACGTGATCACGACATAGCGCAGGCCCATGTCGCGAATGGTGTGCGCAAGGCGCAGCGGTTCCAGCGGATCGGGCGGTTTCGGCCGGCCATGCGCGACGTCGCAGAACGAGCAGCGGCGCGTGCACACCTCGCCCAGGATCATGAAGGTCGCCGTGCCCTTGGAAAAGCACTCGTGGATGTTCGGGCAGGACGCCTCCTCGCACACAGTCACCAGCGCATTCGCGCGCAACTTCGCCTTCAACTGCTGCACGGCATTGCCCTGCGGCAGGCGCACGCGGATCCATGAAGGCTTGCGCAACGCGGGCGCGGCATCGAACTGCGCGCGGTTGCGCGCGATCTTGTTCTCGCCGGCGAGTTTTTCGCCGGTGACGATGGCAGGGATGCGGTTGGAGCTGGCGGAAGGTTCGCTCATGCGAGTGCGCGGCGATCCGAGGCGGGATCGGCCGCAATGGCTTGGACCATGCGATGCAGGGTGGGTTCGGCGTCTTGCGGTTCGAGAGCGAACTGGTTGCAGAGTTCGCGCACCAGCACGTCTCCGACTTCGGCGAGTTTCGATGTGCCACCCAAGTCTATCACTTGCGTGACGGCGAGGCCCGCATAGCCGCAGGGATTGATGCGGCGGAACGGCTCCAGATCCATCGCCACGTTGAAGGCCAGGCCGTGGAAGCTGCAGCCGCGGCGCACCCGCAGCCCCAGCGCGGCGACCTTGGCGTCGGCTACGTACACGCCCGGCGCGCCTTCGCGGCGCACCGCCTGGATGTTCCAGTGCGCCAGCGTATCGATGATCGCCTGCTCGATGCGGCAGACCAGGTCGCGCACGCCGATCCCGAGCCTGCGCAGATCCAGCAGCGGATAGGCCACGATCTGGCCGGGACCGTGGTAGGTCACCTGGCCGCCACGATCGACCGGTATCACCGGAATTTCGCCAGGTGCGAGGACGTGCTCGCGCTTGCCGGCCTGGCCCAGCGTGAACACCGGATCGTGCTCAAGCAGCCAGAGTTCATCGGGCGTCTCCGCATCGCGCGCATCGGTGAGCGCGCGCATCGCCTGCCAGACGGGGACGTAGGGCTGGCGGCCAAGCCGGCGGACGAGCAGCGGCGGACGATGTGCGGTGGGCGGAGCCAAGGTTGAATCCTGAGACATATGGTGAGACATGGGGAATGCCAAAGGTCATTTCAAACCAGTGGAGTTCTCCCGCTGGCCACCGACGCCCGTCTCACAACGTATACCGGATCCCCGGGTCGGCCCGCAGCGCGCTGTGCGCAGCGTCGTACTTCTCGCGCGAGGGGCAGGTGAACGACACCGTCACCGCGACGTAGTTGCCTTCGCGCGAGGGTCGCTCGCGCAGGGACGCATCGAGCACGTTCAAGCCCAGCCCGCGCAGGATCTCCGGCACGCGCTCGCGCAGGTTGGCGCCGGCTTCGCCCATCGCGGTGATTTCGAAGCTGCCGGGAAACTGGAAGCCCTGGCCTTCCTGCGGCGTGAGGTCGTCGAGGTCGCGCATCGTCATTGCGTATTCGGCGTGCCGACCGGCGTCGGCGCGCCGACGGATGTCGCGCCGGTCGGCACCGCGGTGGTGGTATTGCCCGTTCCGCCATGGTGGAACCACAACAGGATCGCGTCCCACAACCGCTTGAAGAAGCCCCCCTGCGGCTCATCCTGCAACGCGACCAGGGGCGCATCCAGCACGGGCTTCCCTTCCAGCGTGACGTGCAGCGCGCCGACGCTCTGGCCCTGCTTGAAGGGCGCTATCAGACGCGCGGGAATGTCGAGCGTGGCCTTCAGTTCGGAATACTTGCCGCGCGGAATCGTGATCACCGCATCCTGGGTCAATCCCAGCGGCAAGGAGTTGCTTGCGCCTTTCCACAACCGCGGCGTCGCGAGCGGCTTCCCGGCGGCGAACAGGTCGTGCGTCTCGTAGAAGCGGAAGCCGTATTCCAGCAGCGCTTCGGCATCGTCCGCGCGCGCGCGGTCCGATGGCGCGCCCATCACCACCGCGACCATCCGCGCGTCGCCGCGCCTGGCCGAGGCGGCGAGGCAGAAGCCGGCTTCATCGGTGTGCCCGGTCTTGATGCCGTCCACGCTCGCGTCGCGCCACAGCAGCGTGTTGCGGTTGTGCTGGGTGATGCCGTTCCACTGGAATTCCTTGATCGCGGAGATCTTGTAGTCGTCCGGGAAATCGCGGATCAGCGCGCGAGAGAGGATGGCGATGTCGCGAGCGGTGCTGTAGTGCTCCGGCGCGGGATAGCCCGACGCATTGACGAAATGCGTGTTGCGCATCCCGAGCCGCTGCGCGTAGGCGTTCATCAGAGAAGCGAAAGTCTGCTCGGACCCGGCCGTGTGCTCGGCCAGCGCGATCGCCGCGTCGTTGCCGGACTGGATGATCATGCCGTAAAGCAGGTCTTTCAGCGGCACCTTCGAATTGAGCGCGAGGAAACTGGTGGACCCGTCGGTGCCGGCGCCGCCGGCGCGCCACGCGTGCTCGCTGATCAACACCGGATCGTCCATGTGCACTTTGCCGGCACCGAGTTCGGCCGACACCACGTAGTCCGTCATGATCTTGGTCAGCGATGCGGGTTCCTCGCGCTGGTCCGGATTCTGCGAAGCGATGACCTGCCCGCTGGCGAAATCCATCAGCACCCAGGCGCGCGCATCGAACGTGGGCGGCGGCGGCAGCGGCGCCTGCGGCAAGGTCGGCACCGGGAGCGCCGAAGGCTTGGGCGGCAACTGCGCCGAAGGCTTGGGCGGCAAGGCCTGCGCGAAAGCGGCGCCACAAATCGCGGCGATGGCGGTTGCGAACAGCAGGCGACGCGGGAGTTTCATTCGTTGGTTCCGATTTCGGAAGGCTGCGCACGGGCGACAGGCTCGTGCGCAAAACGGCTACTGTACTGCGACCTGCGCGTGCGGCAAACCCAGAGCGGAAATTTTCTCCGTGACGCGATCGGCCTCGTCCACGTCCGCCAGCGGCCCGATCTGCACGCGTTTCAGCTCGCGTCCGCCTACCTGCGCATCCACCACGCGCACCGCGCCGAAATCCTGCGTGCGCAACCGGTCGGCCAGCCGCTGCGCATTGGCCGGGTCGCCGAAGGCGCCGACCTGCAGGTACAGCTTCGGTTTCCCTCCCGATTGCGCTGTGACAATCGGCGGCGGCGCAGGTTCCGCGTCCATTTGCGCGGGATCGATGCCCTGCACCTCGACCAGGCCGGTGCCCCTGGGCCAGATGCCGATGCGCACCGCGGCGGCGTAGGACAGGTCGATGATGCGGTTGGGCGCGAACGGGCCGCGGTCGTTGACGCGCACGACCACGCTCTTGCCGTTTTCGAGGTTGGTGACGCGCGCGTAGCTCGGCAGCGGCAGCACCTTGCTGGCTGCGCTGAAGGCGTACATGTCGTACTTCTCGAAGTCCGAAGTCATGTAGCCGTGAAACTTGCTGCCGTAGTAGGACGCGATGCCGCGCTCGTCGTAGCCGGCCGCGGTCGGCAGGACGGCGTAGGTCTGGCCCAGCACGCTGTAGGGCGATTTGTTTCCGTAGCGCGAACGCGGTTCCGCCTTCGGCACCGGTTCTGGCATGGAGGCGATGTCGATGCCATCGCCGTCGGGCGTGGCGTCCTCGCTCTGCCGGTAGCGGCTCGATTGCGGCCGGCTGACGTCATCGTTGAACGGTGCGCGCGGACGTGCCGTCGAACCTTCGCGGCGATCTTCGGGCGAACGCGACGGCGAACCGGCGCATCCCGCGAGCATCGCCGTCGCCACCAGCACGACCACGGACGCCGCCGCGCGTTTCATTGCACGGGCGGTGCGGTTTGCGCCGCGCCGGATGGCGCCACCGGCAGGCTCTCCGCCGCCACGCCCTGTGCGATCGCGTCGGCCAGCTGCGTCACCGCCATCGCGTAGCGCGGACTCTTGTTGTAGCGCGTGATCACGTAGAAGTTGTCGAAGGTCAGCCACGACTCCGGATTGCCGTCGCCGTTTTCCAGCGCCAGCAGGCTGGCCGGGACGCCGGGCTCGACCCGGATCTGCGGCGAATAACCCGCCGCCACGAACTGCTCGACCGGCATCGTCGGTGGCGTTCCCGCGTATTCGTCCACGGCGTCCGGATCGAAGTCACGCGTGGCGAGCAGTGCGACCGGCGAACCGGTGCGCCAGCCGTGCCGCACGAAATAGTTGGCGACGCTGGCCAGGATGTCGGGCAGCGAACCGTTGAGGTCGATGCGGCCGTCGCCGTCCTCGTCCACCGCGTAGTCGCGGATGCTCGAAGGCATGAACTGGCCCCAGCCCTGCGCGCCGGCGTAGGAACCCTGCAGCGTGGCGACCGGTCCGGCCAGTTTGCTCACCGGCAATTCCAGCAGCGTCTTCAACTCGCCGCGGAAGTAATCCGCGCGCGGCGGATAGTGGAAGGCCAGGGTGACGAGCGCATCCAGCACGCGGTAGTGCCCGGTGATCTGACCGTAATTGGTTTCCACGCCCAGGATCGCGACCAGGTATTGCGGCGGCACGCCGTACTGCTCGCTGACGCGATCCAGCAGCACGCGATTCTCCCGATAGAAGTCGATGCCGTTGTCGATCCGCGCCGGGTTTACGAAGATCGGGCGGTATTCGCTCCAGGGTTTGGCTTCCGCCGGGCGCGTCATCGCATCGATGATGCTCTGCCTGTATTGCGCGCCGTCCAGCAACGCGGTGAGCCGCGACCCGTCCTGCCCTGTGTCGGCGACGACCTCGCGCACCAGCGCGTCTTCGCCCGGATGCATCTCCGCGCGCGCGCTTCCGCATAACGCGATGCACGCGCAAAAAATCGGGATCAGCAACGGTCGGATCATGCGCGCGAAGCCTAACACCTGATGTGCATCAACATGTGCATCAACGCGCCTGCGTCGGCTGGTCCGGCAGGCGCGGTACGCCGTGGTGGTCGCGCTCTTCCACCGCGAAGACGCCGGTGTCGGCCGTATCGCGCGCAGTGACGATCGCGGGTTGGCCGCGCGTGACGCGGAGTGCATTGCCGTAGCAACGCAAGGCTTCGGCCTGCTCGCCGAGTGCGTTGCGCACTTCGCCGAGCATTTCCCAGCCATCGGCGCTTTCCGGATGCAAGGCGAGCGCGCGACGCAGTGCGTCGCGCGCCCGCTGCGGCTGAGCGGTGCGCAGGTACAAGCGGCCCAGCGCGATCAACAGGTCCGCGTCGTTGGGGTGGGCCGTCAGCCACGCCTCGGCGACGCGCAGCCGCGCGGGCGGATCGTCTTCGGCTAGTTCGCCATAGGCCGCGACCAGTCGCGGCGACCATTCGCGCTTCAGCGCGGCTGCGATTTCATCCAGCGCATCGGCGGGCGAACCGGTGCGCGCCGCCGCGCGCGCATACGCCGGCAGCACGTCCACCGCCTGGCGCTGCGTGCGCGACAACGCGCCCCACAAGCCATGCAGCGAGTGCGCATCTTCGGCGGCGGCGAGGCTCGCCGACAGCACGCGTGCTTCCAGTGCGGCATAACCTCGTGCGCCCAGCGCGTTGCTCTTGCGCAGCGGTTCCAGCGCGATGCGCGCACGCCGCGGTTGATTGGCGGCCAGCGCCGACAGCACCAACTCGTGCCAGCCGGAAGGCGGAAGCCGGCCGGCATCGGCCTCCGGCGAGAGCAGCGCCAGCGCTTCTTTCGCGCGACCTTCGCGGCGCAGCACGCGCGCGCGCAGCATGCGCGCGGCCTGCGGCGAATATTGCGCGGCGGCATCCAGCAATTCGAACGAACGCGTGCACTGGCCCCTGCGGTGCGCCGCTTCCGCGGCAGCCAACAGCGCCGGCGCGCGCAGGGGCGCGTGCATCGCCGCGCGTTCCAGGGCGCGCCCGGCTTCCGCGTTGCGGCCTTCGGCCATCGCCACCAGTCCGTCGCGCATGCGGGTACGGCTGACGCGCCGGTGCCGCCGCGACAACGCGCCGAACGGCCAGCGCAGCAACCACCAGGCGAGGGCCACCATGATCCACAGCGCGACCAGGACCAGCAGCGCACCCACGACCGTGGCCTCGATGCGCCAGCCGCGGATGCGGACCAGCACGTAACCCGGGTCGGTCGCGAGCCAGCTCCAGGCCAGAGCACCGACCAGCGCGATCACGATCAGGCCCAACAGCCAACGCCAGGGTTTCATGGTTGCACGGCGCTCGTGGCCGGGGCCGGCGTGATCGCCTGCATCGCGTGCGAAGCGCGCAGCGCCCGCAATTGCGCCAGCGCTCCGCCGAGCTGCGGCGCGACCGTTGCGGTGCGCACCACCGACAGGGCCTGCAAGTGCGAACGCGCGGTGCGCACTCCCGCAGCATCCGTATCGAAGCGCGCCGCGAGCAGTGCATCGGCGCCATGCACTGCGTCGCGGAAGCCGGTTTCGTCGAATGCCAGCAACGATGCCTGCGCCTGGGCCAGGTCCAGCGCCAGCAATTCGCGTGCGATGCGCGCATCCGCGGCCGCCGGCGATGCCCCTTTGTCGCGCTCCACGCGCAACACGCCGCTCAGCGCGCGCCAGGTGCGCGCCAACACGCCATTTTCCGATGCATGCGGCGCGGCTGCCGATCCGGCAATGGGCAGGCCGGACGCTTGTTGGCGCAACGCCGCAAGGGTATCCAGTGCGTGCACGCGCGCGGGCGACGAGGCGGCAACCAGCGCGGCGCGTTCGGCCGCGATCGCGGAGCGGACCGGCGCGTAGACCTGGTCCGACACCTGCGCCAGCGCGTCGTCGGCCAGCGTGTATGCACGTGCGGCGGCATCGGCGTCGTTGAACAGATCCCAGCGCTGGCGGCCGGCGCGCAGCAGGAACTCGGCATCATCCAGGAGCAGCGCCTCCCGGCCCTGCAACTGCTGGCTGGAAATCTGCCCGATCGCGGTTTCCAGGTTGCGCATGCGCTGGTCGAGTCCGTCCCGGGCGTCGCGGGCCGCGCGCAATTCGCCCTGCACGTCTTCGAGCTGGCGCTGTACGCCCTGCTGCTGCACCCTGGCCGCGGCGACCTCGCGCTCGGCCGCCACCACTCGTTCCTCGAGATTTACGGTTCGTGCGGAGTTATCGATGGAGTTGTGCCGGAGCCATCTTTGCTGCCATGCCGCCCAGCCAGCGATGATCAGCGCGAGCAGCGCCAACAGGCACGCCAGGGCGGCCGCGGCATTCGACCTTCCACGACGGTTCGTTTGGACGGGTTCGTCGGCCATGGCTGGCATCCTAGCCGCTGCACGCGCCGGTGCAAACGCCGGCTTCGTCAGCGTCGTCCGTGCGCCGCGACGATCGCGGCGACCAGGTCGGCATCGTGCGCCGATTCGCCACGCAGCACGCGCGCGAAGCCGGCGTCTTTCGCCGCGCGTTCCATGCGTGCGCTGCTGGCGAGCGCCGTGCCGGCGAGCAATCCGGCTCGCGCGGTGCGGGGCAGATTTTTCAGCAGATGCCGCAACGCTTCCGCGCTCGACAGCGGCACGTACAACGGCGCGCGACCCCGCAACAATGGATCGAGATGGCGGCGGTCCAGCCGCGCCGGCACGCGGCGATAGACGTGCGCAACGAAAACTTCCGCGCCACGCGCGGTCAACCCGCGCTGCAGCAGGTCGCGCCCTCCGGGCGCACCGACGATGCCGATGCGCTTGCCGCGCACGCGCTGCATCCCGGGCAAGGCCAACAAGCCTTCGCTGTCGGCGCGCCGGGGAATCGAAACCTGTTTCAGGCCGGCGCGTTTCAACGCCGCGACGGTGCCCGCGCCAGGTGCAAGCAATTTCGCGCGGGTGCGCAAAGACATCAGCCTCGCGGCGAAACGCACCGCAGCCGGGCTGGTGAAGACCACGAAATCGCTGCGCAAGGCTTCGCACAGGGATCCGCGCGCGCCGCGCGGATCCTCGATCGCGCGCAAGCTGGAGCCGGGTAAGGAGAACGCGATCCCGCCCAGTGCACGCACGCGCCGCGCCATCGTCGAGCCCGTGCCCGCAGGCCGGGTGATCGCCACGCGCGCGCCGCGCAACGGCCTTGCACTTTCCTCCTTCATGTCGCGATGCTAGCCGAGCATCTTGTGGCGCGCGCGACGGCGCGCCAAACTGGCCGGATGAAACGGCACTTCGAACTCGCGGCGCACCTGCAGGATTACATCCTCGAACACATTCCGCTCGCGCGCGCGATGCAGTTGCGCGTAACACGATACGACGGCACGCAACTTGAACTGACCGCACCGCTGGCGCCCAACATCAACGACAAGGGCTGCGCCTTCGGCGGCAGCCTGGCGTCGCTGATGACGCTTGCCGCCTGGGGTCTGGTGGACCTGAACCTGCGCGAGCGCGACCTTGCCTGCGACATATACGTCGGCGACTCCAGCCTGCTCTATCTGCAACCGCTGCTGGACGATTTGCACGCGACCGCGGGCTTCACCCAGCGTGATTCATTCCCCGGCTTTTTCGAAACGCTGTCGCGCAAGGGCAAGGCGCGCATCGCAGTCAGTTGCATCGTCGCCGCCGCCAACGGCGATGCGGCCACTCTCGAAGCCGCGTTCGTCGCCAAGTTGCGATGAACTTCGCGCCGCGTCCGGCGCTTTGGTGCACAATCGGCGCACCGGAACGGGAGGGTTCGCCATGCACAAGGCCATCGCGGTTTCAATTTGCGGATCGATGATCGCGCTGCTGGCGGGTTGCGCCAGCCTCGGCATGGACGACAAGAGCCTGGCGCGCGATGAAACGCTGGGGCAATACGGCTCGGCCCTGCGCTTCGGCGATTTCGGCAGCGCGTGGCAATTCATCGACCCGAAAGTGCGCGAGGCGCATCCGCTGGATGCCGCCGCGAAGGCGCGTTACAACCGGGTCGAAGTCGGCGCCTACCAGACCGACGGCCCGATGCCCCTGGATGAAAACACCGTGCAGCAGGTCGCGCAGATCACCCTGGTGATCAAGTCCAGCCAGGCGTCCTACGACATCATCGATCACCAGACCTGGAAATACGATCCCGCGGCCAAACACTGGTGGCTGGAGTCGGGCCTGCCCGATATCGCTCCTCAGCAGCAGTAGTCGCCCGCGGCTCGCGCGCGTCGTGCGCATCGCGGATAATGCGGGGCTGCCCTCCAGCACGCGTCCGCCATGAACGAAATCCTCGCGCGCATCCCGCAATTCGTCGCGCACCATCCGCTGCTGATCTCCGCCTTCGTGGCGATCGCGCTGGCGCTCGTCGCGCTGGAGGGCTCGCGCCGCTTCCGCGGTTTCAGGGAACTGACGCCCGCGGGCCTGACGCAACTGATCAACCGCGACAACGCGCTGGTGATCGACGTGTCTCCGCAGGCCGACTTCGAGAAGGCGCACGTGCCCGGTTCGCGGCACGTTGCGAAAGACCAGTTCGACCCGGAGAACAAGGAACTGAAGAAGGCGCGCGAACTGCCGGTCGCGGTGGTGTCGCGCAACGGAGCGGAGTCCGAGAAAGCGGCCCGGCGCCTGGTCAAGGCGGGCTTCACCCGCGTGCACGTGCTCTCGGGCGGCATCGATGCCTGGCGGCGCGCCGACCTGCCCCTGGCGAAAGGCCCGAACTGAAACTCAAATTTCTTCCGTCGCCGTCACCTTCGCCCGTCCCATCAGCCAGGACACGCCTCGCAGGTCGGCCAGTCCCACCCACAGTCGATCGAGCATTCCGTACTTGGAAACGCCGCGCGTGCGATGGCGGTGGCCGACCGGCACGCTGACGCTCTCGAAGCCCGCGCGTTTCACCAGCGCCGGCAGGTAGCGGTGCATGTGGTCGAAATACGGCAGCAGCAGGAAAGTCCCTCGTTCGAACAGTTTCAGGCCGCACCCGGTGTCGGGCGTGGAGTCCCGCAGCATGCGCGAGCGCACGCCGTTGGCGATCTTCGAGGAAATGCGCTTGTTGAAGGTGTCGCGGCGCGTGGTCCGCCAACCGGCGAACAGTTTGATGTTCTGATTGGCCTGCGAGCGCGCGTCGAGCAGCTTCGGGATATCGGCGGGATCGTTCTGGCCATCCCCATCCAGGGTCGCGATCCACTCGCCGCGCGCTGCGCGCACGCCGTTCCAGATCGCCGTGCTCTGGCCGCTGCGCCGCAGGTGCCGCACGATGCGCAGCTCCGGAATCTTCGCGCGCGCGGCCTTCAACACTTCCAGCGAATCATCCTCGCTGGCGTCGTCCACGTAGACGATCTCGAACGTCGTGCGGCCGCGCAGGACCGCGACGATTTCGTCGAGCAGCGGTGGGATGTTGTCGCGCTCGTTGTACACGGGCACGACCACGGACAAATCGGGCATCGACTGCGCCTTCGGGAACCTGTGCGGATTATCGCCGATGCGGCGCGCGCGTGCCTGACGCGCTCAGAGCTCCCCGAGCGCCTGCCGCGGCGGACCCTGCAATGCATCTCCCATGCTGCGCTCCACCTGCGCAAACCCGCGCGCGTCGGCGCCGAGCAGCAGCAGGGTGCCCTTGCCCATCGGCACTTCGCGGCCCTGCCAGCCATCGCGATCGAACTCGCGCGATGCCGCGATCGCATGGTCGACGAAATACATCGCGGTGACCGGCTCGTCCTCGATGCGGAACACCAGGTGCACCGTGCGATAGGAGCCGAGGTCGCAATCGCGCACGAACACCGCACCAGCGGGCATCTCGTGCAAATCCAGGCCGCGCGCCGCGAAGTTTTCGCGCAGATCGGCCTCGGTCACCGGTTGCCTGCTGGCCAGTGCGAAAGCTTCGCGATGCAGGTGCGCAACGCTGATGTCCGGCAGCGGATCCGCACCGGCACTGCGGTTCCAGCCGAAGATGCCGATGCCTGCCGCAAGCACCAGCGAAGCCGCCAGCGCCAGTCCCAACCGCCAGCGGCGCGTGTGCACCCGCGCTTGCGTTGCCTGAGCCAGCAGCACGCGTTCGGGCAGTTGCCCCGGCGCGTCGATGGCCAGCGCGTTTTCGAGGCGCCGTTCCAGCTTCTGCGCGCGCCACCACGCTTCCGTGCAGCCCGCGTGACAACTGTCGCGATGCGCCACGAAGTCGGGATCGCGCACGTGCGGTTCGGCGGCGAGACGGCGGCGGAATTCAAGGCAGTCCATGCGCGACCTCCTTCGCATGCGCAGAACCGCCATCCAGCGCGGCGCGCAATTTCTGGCGTGCACGGAACAATTGCGTCATCACCGCGCCCGGCTTGCAGTGCAGTTCGCGCGCGATCTCTTCGCAGGAAAAACCGCCCAGCACCTGCATCAACAACGGCTCGCGGTATTTCGATTCCAGTTGCAGGATGGCCGCGCGCACCTGCGCATCGGTACCGGCGCGTTCGGGATCGATGCCGCTGGCGTCATCGGCGATGTCGTCGTCCAGTTCACTCAGGTCGAAACGTTTGCGCTCGAAACCGCGCGCGTGTTCGCGGCGCAGGATCGTCAGCAACCAGGGCTTGACCGCCGCATCGTCGCGCAACGAACCCAGCGCCCGCCAGGCGCGAAGCAGGGTTTCCTGCACCAGGTCCTGCGCACGCGCGTCCTCCCCGCACAGCCAATAGGCGAAGCGGTAGAGGTCGCCCGCGTGCACGCGGACCAGCGCGTCGAACTGGCGTTGCCTGGCACTCACCCTGAGCATGACCGGCGCGTGGTGGGAAGGATTTCAGTCAGCGCAGCTTTTCCAGGATGCCTTCCAGCT
>Ga0134125_10003276_pt1 | contig 18796 bp, 18 predicted proteins | sample KB31751_FD_96464 | JGI IMG/M metagenome (GOLD analysis project Ga0134125, IMG submission 96464) | Terrestrial soil microbial communities with excess Nitrogen fertilizer from Kellogg Biological Station, Michigan, USA - KB3-175-1 | ecosystem: Environmental > Terrestrial > Soil > Unclassified ... | reverse complement strand
GACGCCGACGGCCAAGGCACAATACGGCTTCCTGGTCACGCACAACGAGTCGATCTCGATCGCGGATTATTTCACCGTGCGTGACGGGCAGAAGGTGATCTATCGGCCGACCTGCCATTACGCCTATCACCCCGCCAACGATGCCGTGCTGTCCTTGCACGAGATGTTCGGCGCCACAGGCAAGATGCAGCCGAGATGGCACATTCTCGACGAGAATGAGATCGAGGACGGCATCGACGAGCTCGGCGTGCTGCTCTATGGCCACGCCAAGAACGCCTATTGGTACGGCTCGCAGCTCTCAATCGAGGAGACGCGCCGCATTGCGCCTTACCAGAACGCGACTGGCCTTCAGGTGTCATCCGCAGTCCTCGCCGGCATGGTGTGGGCGCTGGAAAATCCGAACGCCGGGATCGTCGAAGCGGACGAGCTGGATTTCCACCGCTGCCTGCAGGTCCAGCGGCCCTATCTGGGCCCAGTGAAAGGCTTCTACACCGACTGGACGCCGCTCAGCGACCGCCCCGGCCTGTTCCCGGAGGATATCGACACCAGCGATCCCTGGCAGTTCAGGAACGTCCTGGTGCGCTGAGGGTCGCATCGCTCCCACTCATTCCCCACCCGCACAGACTTCTGGCACGAGTGCAGGCGGCGATGCTAACCAGTGAACAGGCCTGTCGTAAAACCGGCGGCAGAACCGGAAAGCTGGGAGGACCGCATGAAGTACGTCGCCTGCATAGCCGCGGGTGTGGGATTTTTGCTGGCGCACAACGCCTTGGCCGCCGACACGGGACAGTTGCCGTGCAAGAGCACTCAGGAGTGCAAGGAGAGCGCGGCAAAGATCGGGGTCGGACAGGCTGCGAGCGGACCACAGTCCAGCACCGATGCCGTCGACGCCGCTGAGGACCAGTTCTACTGGATCAACAAGATCAACAAGGCCTCCACGGTCATGCTGGTGGAAGAGGGTATCTTTCCGAAGGACGTAGGTCAGTTGATCGCCAAGGGCGTTGACTACACCATTCGCCAAGCCGCCCAGCCGGGCGGCAAGCGGCCTTCCGACGTGCTTCAGATCGAGCGCATCATGACCGACAAGGTCGGGGAAGAGGCCTCCATCGTTCATGCCGGGCGCAGCCGCCAGGACATGTACGCGACCTTCCGCGCCGCCAAGCTGCGCGAACAAACGCTGGATTTCGCGGATGCCTTGCTGGGCTTGCGTGCCAAGCTCCTGGCCAAGGCGGCGGACAATCTGGACGCGTTGATACCGGCCTACACCAACGGCGTACAGGCCGTGCCGATCACCTACGGCCATTACCTCCTGGCTTACGAAGAATCCTTCGCACGCGACCAGACGCGCATCAGCGAGGCCTATCGGCGCCTCAATCTCAGCCCCATGGGCACTGGCGTGCTGTCCGACTCGATCTGGCCGCTGAACCGGCGCCGCCTCGCCGAGCTCTTGGGCTTTGACGGCATCGTCGAGAATTCGATGGATTCGAGCCAGGTGATCCCCTTCGACAATCAGCTGGAGGCCGCGGGGATCGCCAGCTCCAGCGCCATTCGCATCGGCGCCATGATGCAGGACCTGCACACGCAATATCACCAGGTGCGGCCATGGCTGTTGCTGCAGGAGGGTTCGACCTACACCTCCAGCTCGATGCCGCAGAAGCGCAATCCCGGCCTTATCACCCAGGCCCGCATCGCCGCCTCCGACGTGGTCGGCCTCTCGGAAGCCGTGGTCATTCGCGCTCACAACGTGAACTCAGGCATGGTCGACTACAAGGCCGAAGCAGCGGACCTCGGTCTGTTTGCCCACGCGGTGAGAATGATCAAAGCCACCGACCGGGTGTTCGGTGCGCTGGTGGTCAACAAACCCCGCGCCCGCGAGGAGCTCGAGAGCGACTGGACTTCGACCATGAATCTCGCGGAATGGTTGCTGCAGGCCCACCAGATTCCGTTCCGCGTCGGACATGGATTTGCCTCGCAGCTTGTCAGCTACGCGAGACCGCTCGAACTGACGCCGAAGACCATTCCCTTCAACGTGGTGACGGACCTGTTCAACAAGGCTCTGGCAAAGTTCAAACTGCCCGCGCAACCTTTCCCGATGAGCGAGTCCGAATTCCGGGAGGTGATGTCGCCCGAATGGATCGTGACGCACACGAAGGGGATCGGCGGGCCGCAACCGGCCGAAACCGAACGCATGCTCAAGCTGGCCGAACAGCGCCTGGACGCCGACAGGGCCTGGCTGAAGCAGCAGCGCGACAAGCTCGCGAACGCGGATGCGGCGCTCGACAAGGCGTTCGCGGCGCTCCTGCCGGCGCAGAAGCAGTAACCGCTAAGGCTGCGGGTGCGGTTTGGCACCCGCAGCCGACTTGATCACCTGGCGAGATAATCGAACGCGACGGTGCCAAGACCGAGCGTCAGATCGGCCTTGAAGTGCAGCGCCGAGACGACCTCGCGCACTGGCAGCCGCGCCACGTCGGCAAGCGCATGTGGAAACAGGCCAAGCGCGGCGGGTCCAGTCCAGGCCTCTTTCAGGGTGATGTCCTCGAGATAATAGCGCGCGAGCTCGCAGACTCGCGCACTGCCGTCGACGTGGGGAATGATCTTGAGAATGAAATTCGGCGCCTTCATCCCCTTCAGTACCGTCTCGTGATCGACAGTACGATGCTTGTAACCCATGGTGCCTGAGGCACAGAGCACGGAGCCGTAGTGCAGCGTGCCGACCAGCACGTCGCTCTCGACTTCGATCTTGGGTCTCGCCAGCTTCTTTGGAAAGCCCCAGAGCTCGCGGCCGCCGGCGATAGGGCCCTCGTCGTCGAGATACATCGAGTGGACGTAGACGCCGTCCTCGCCCTTGAAGCGCACGGGGATCACCTGCCCGGTCTCAGTGTAATCGCCGAAGCCCGTCGAGTCGGGCATACGGATGAATTCATAGTTGACGAACGGCTTTGCGACTTCCAACGGTTCCGGCACCACAGCCTGAAGCGCTTCCGGGTCGGTCCGGTAGGTGATCACGAAATATTCGCGGTTGAAGTACCGATAGGGTCCCGGCGGAAAGGACGGGTTGGTGAGCGGCATCGAATAGGCGTTGCGCCTGACATCTTCGATTTTCATGAGCTTACCCCTGTCGTTCGCGATGTGCCGATTATGGATTGACCACGCGGAAGCCGCGAGGTCGTAAATGCGGCAAGTGCGCACGGGATATTCGCAGGATGTCGCAACGCCGTCATGTCGGCACCGTCGTTTCCGAGACGCGCGCCGATCACTCTCCCGTCATCAACTCCCTCATCATCCGCGAAAGGTGAAAGCGATGATCCGGTGTTCCAGAGAGATCCGTGATTGACCGAGAGAGCACGGCGTACTGGATCGCCCGGTCGGAGCCGGGCGATGACACCGAAGTTGTGGCGTCTTCGCGAGTCGCGTTCGAGAATGATGTCTCTACTTCGCCTTCTCTGACGGATGGATCGGGGGGGCCACCTTCTCCGCGGGCGCGGGCGGCAGCGCGGGCTTGACGCCTTCCTTCTGTGCCTGCGGATCGGGGCGCGCGGGCTGGGGCGCGGGTGTGGTAGGACGTGTGCCGCCGGGCTTTGACTCCGCAGGCTTGCTGCTCTGCGCAGGCGCGGGCGTGGCTTGCAGCGGCGGCGTGCCCGGTGTGTTCTCCGCGAGATGTTGCGGGCGCGCGACGATCTCGGCCAGCGACAGGCCCGACATCACAAATCCTGCCGCAACCAATGCCGCGGCAAGTGCCAAATGTCGCTTGATGCTGGTTTTTCGCTCATCCGTTGGCATCGTACCCGACCTCCGGCGAAGTCAACGAATGGTGCAGGCCAATGTTCCGGGCCGAAGGCCGGGGGTGAGCGGCTATAGTTCCAGTAAGCCGCCACTACCTTCTTCATCGGCGAAGGCGAGCCACGTGCCCTTCGCGTTCCACGCCAAGGCCGACACCGCAGGCGTGCCGTTCCGTCGCACCAGAATCTCCGCGCCGTCTTCCAGACGCACCATCAGGATGGTGCCATCGCTATAGCCGGCGGCGAGCACGCTTTGCTTGGGATGACAGGCGACGACGGCAATCCGCGCCTGCAGCGGCGCGAGCATCGCAGGCTCCTTGCCCATCGGCCCATCCTTGGAGGCGAACGGCCACATGATCACGGTGTCGGCGCCCGAGGTCGCCAGGAATTTGCCGTCGGCACTCCACGACATCGATTTCACGCGCCCCGGATAGCCGCTCATTCGCATATGGCGGTTGTCGGCAAGGCGCCAGCCATGCAGCGCCGGCTCGTGCATTGCGGTGACCAGAAACTTGTTGTCCGGACTGAACGTGACGGAAAGATGCGAGCCCGCCCAGGTAAACAATTCCGGCGTCGCCGCCATATTGGGAAACCACAGCGTCGCGCCGCCGTAATGAGCGATCGCAAGCCGAAGTCCCTTCGGCGCAAAGGCAAGCCCGCCGACGGTCGAAGGCACTTCGAGCGATTTCTCTTCGCCCTTGGGGCTGCGGACGAACGCCATCTTGCCGGCCGACCACGCGACCGTGCCGTCGGAATGCAGCGCGATATTGTCGATCCAGCGCCGCTTGGCATCGGTCGCGAGCGTTGAGACCTCGCCCTTCGCGTCGAGCGCGACCACCTTGCCGTCATCGCCGCCTATGACGATGCGTTCGCCGTCCGATGCCGCGCACAAGATGCCGCCGCCATGAACCGCAACGTGGGTGATCTCGCCCTGCCGGTCCACCAGCGCGACGTCCTCCTCGCCGCAGACGAAAGCTGCGCGGTCGCCGAGAAAATACAGCGAAGTGACGGGCGCGCCGATCGTGACCGGGCGCACCCGGTCGGTGACCGACGCAATGGAACCCTGTTCCGCGCTCATCACGAGGCGATGCAGGCTTCGAAGCCTTCGCGAATGGCCTGCTCAGGCAGTTCGCGACCGATGAACACGAGCCGGCTTTCGCGCTTCTCGCCTTCCTTCCATTTGCGCTGATGGTCGCCCTCCAGCATCATGTGCACGCCCTGGAAGACATAGCGGTCGTCATCGCCCTTGAACGAAAGGATTCCCTTCGAGCGCAGGATGTTCGGGCCCTGCACCTGAACCAGGTTCTGCAGCCAGGGCATGAACGCCATCGGATCGAGCGCCTTGTCGGTCCGCAGCGACAACGACTGCATGTCCTCGTCGTGGTAGTGCTTCAGGCCATGATCGTGATCGTGGTGATGATGGTGATCATGGTCGTGATGGTGGTCATGGTCGTGGTCATGGTCATCGGCTTCGAGGAAAGCGGGCTCGAGATCGAGGATGCGGTCGAGATCGAACGCGCCGCGCTCCAGAACGTCCGACAGCGCCACCTTGCAGCGCTCGGTGTGGTGCAATTTGGCGTAAGGGTTGATGCCGCGGATACGCGCCTCGACCTCGGCAAGCTCGGGCTTGGTCACGAGGTCGGTCTTGTTGAGCACGATGACGTCGGCAAAGGCGATCTGGTTCTTGGCCTCCGGCGCGTCCTTCAACCGATCTGACAGCCATTTGGCATCGGCCACCGTGACCACCGCGTCCAGTCGCGCATTGTTCTGCACGTCCTCATCGACAAAGAACGTCTGCGCCACCGGCGCGGGATCCGCGAGCCCCGTGGTCTCGACAATGATGGCGTCGAACCTGCCCCGGCGCTTCATCAAGCCGCCCATGATGCGCACGAGGTCGCCGCGCACGGTGCAGCAGATGCAGCCATTGTTCATTTCGAACACTTCTTCGTCGGCACCGATGATGAGGTCGTTGTCGATGCCGATCTCGCCGAATTCGTTGACGATGACGGCGTATTTCTTGCCGTGGTTTTCCGACAGGATGCGGTTCAAGAGCGTGGTCTTGCCGGCGCCGAGATAGCCGGTCAGCACGGTCACGGGGATCTTTTCGGACGTCGTTTCGGACATACTTGCGAACACCTCAAGCTTGAACACGGAGTATTGCGCCGCCGGCGGCAGGGAGCCCCGCCCCTCAACGGACAAGCGCGCTGGTCAGAGCCTTTATATTGTGCTTGACCATGTCAATGTAAGTGGGAACAGGGCCGTTTTCATCGGTCAAACTGTCGGAATAGAGGGTCCCGCCGACCTTCGCCCCGGTCTCCTCCGCGATTCGCCGCATCAGCCGGTCATCGCTGAGGTTCTCCAGGAAGACAGCGGGGATTTTATCCTTTCTAACCTGCGCGATGATGGCGGCGATGTCGCGCGCGTTCGGCTCGGTTTCGGTGGAGACGCCCAAAGGCGCGATGAATTCGATGCCGTAGGCCTGGGCGAAATAGGCGAATGCGTTATGGGTGGAGATGACCTTGCGCCGTTCGGGCGGAATCCCGTCGATCGCCGCGCGGACCTCCTGGTCAAGCGCATCGAGTTCGCCCAAATACCTTCCCGCATTTTGACGAAAATAGTCGGCATCCGCGCCATCGGCATTCACGAGTGCATCGCGGATATTTTCCACGTAGGTCTTCGCATTTCCGACCGATTGCCAGGCGTGCGGATCGTCCTGGGAGCCCAGCTTGAGCGGCATGATGCTCTTGGTGGCGGTGACGACCGTCGCTTTGCTGCCGGACGATTGCAATAGCCGCGGCAGCCAGCCCTCGAGACCGAGCCCATTGATGACCACAAGGCTTGCATCGGCGATTTTCTTCGCGTCGGCCGGTGCCGGCGTATAGACGTGCACGTCGCCATTGGGTCCGACCAGCGAGGTGACATTCACGCGGTCGCCGCCGACACTGCGGACGAAGTCGGCAAGAATCGAAAAGCTGGCGACGACATTCAAGCGGTCTTGTGCATGCAGCGGTGCGACACTCGCCACAACCAGCAGCGCCATCAGCCAACTACGCAACTGCCGCATGGACCCGCTCACGCTTCAAGGTGCCGCCCGGGAAACAGCTGCCACAGCAGCCCGCCGACGCTGCCGAACAGCACCGAGGCCATATAGAGACCGGATGCCACCAGAATGACCGCCGGCCCCGACGGCAGGCGGGTTTGGAACGACAGCACCAGCCCGGCATAGCCGGAAACCAGCGCGCTCAACACGGCCATGCCGATCAGGCCGGTGATATCTCGCGCCCAAAACCGGGCGATGCCGGCGGGCAAGATCATCAGCCCAACGGCCAGCAGGGTGCCGAGTGCCTGAAAACCGTTGACGAGATTGATGACGACCAGCGCTAGAAAAAGCAGGTGCGCGGGCGCGCCGGCGCGGCTCACCGTGCGCAGGAACAGGGGATCGACGCTCTCGATCACCAAAGGACGGTAGATCACGGCAAGCACGATCAGCGTGATGGTGGCATTGGCCGCGATCATCAGCAGGGTCGCGTCGTCCATGGCGAGGATGTTGCCGAACAGCACATGCAGCAGGTCGATATTGGAGCCTTTGATCGAGACGATGCTGACGCCGAGCGCGAGCGACGCGAGATAGAAGGTCGCAAGCGAGGCATCCTCCTTCAACCCGGTGGTGCGCGATACCAGGCCAGCGAGTATAGCCACTGCAAAGCCCGCGATCAGTCCGCCGGTTGTCATCGCGAACAGATTGAGACCGGACAGAAGGAAGCCGATCGCGGCGCCGGGCAGGATCGCATGCGCCATGGCGTCGCCGACCAGGCTCATCCGCCGCAGCATCAGGAATACGCCGATCGGCGCGCCGGCAAGCGACAGCGCGATGATCGCGGCGAGCGCACGGCGCATGAATTCGAACTCGGTGAAGGGGACGATCAGCGCGTCATAGAGCGACACAGTCAGGCCGCCTGCGATCGTGAATCGTCGGCGGCGCAGGCATGCGCGCGCTCGTCGAAGGCCTCGCACATGTGCCGCGCCCGCAGCAGATTCTCCGCGCTCAGCACCTCAGGCGTTGCGCCCCAGGCCACCAGCTCGCGCGCGAGCAGAAGGGTTTGTGGGAAATGCGCGCGCACCAGTTCCATGTCGTGCAGCGCCGCGATCACGGTACGCCCCTCCGCGTGCCAGTGCTTACAGAGCGCGAGCAGGTCGGCCGATGTCCTGGCATCGACGGCGTTGAAGGGTTCGTCCAGCACGATCAGCGCCGAATCCTGCAACAACACCCGCGCGAACAGCATCCGCTGCATCTGCCCGCCGGACAGCGTGCCGATGGCCCGGTTCTCGAAACCGGTGAGGCCGACCGCCGCGAGCGCCTGCGCGATCTTCTTGCGCCCGCCCTTCCCGATGCCGCCGAAGAAGCCGGTGACGCGCCATAGCCCGGTGCCGACAAAATCGAACACCGAAATCGGAAAGCTGCGATCGATCTCCGCGATCTGCGGCAGATAAGCGATATCGCGCACGTTAAGGCCTGAGAGCACAATCGAACCCGACAGCGGCTTGAGAATGCCGACGATGCCGCGAAACAGGGTCGACTTGCCGGCGCCGTTGGGACCGATCACCGCCAGCAGCGCGCCCGCGCCGATCTCGCCCGCGAGATGGTGCACCGCCGGATGGCGGTCATAGCCCAGCGTGACGTCGCGGAGTTGCACCTGTGCCGGCATGCTCACCTCATTGCCAGCCAGATCACCGTCCACAGGCCGGCAATGACGGCCAGTGCCGCGCCAAGCCGCGCGGGCACGGCCATGCGCAGGATCGACCAAGGCGCGGCCTGTGCCGGATGCGGCGAGGCGAGCCCGTGGGCGTGCCCATGTCCCCGGCCGTGATCGTGCGGGTGGCTGTGGAGCTCCGTGGGAACCATTTTTTGATGTTATATTATAACATCACACCTGTCCATCATCGCCCTGTTTTCCGTGAATTGCACCCGGCCGATCGCGATCGGTAGGAAGGATTGAGAACCGAGGGTCGAATGGAGGATGCCCTGCCAGGCCTAAGCAGGGGGTACGTCATTCCGAGGCGCCTCGAAGAGGCGAACCCGGAATCTCGAGATTCCGGGTCTGGCGCTTCGCACCAGCCCGGAATGACAGAGCAAAAATCAGGCTTTCCCGAACAGCTCTTCGACGTACTCCCAGTTCACGAGGTGTTCCAGGAACGCCTTCAGATAGTCGGGCCGGCGGTTGCGATAGTCGATGTAGTAGGAGTGCTCCCAGACGTCGCAGCCGAGGATCGGGGTGGCGCCGTGCACCAGCGGATTCTCGCCGTTCGGCGTCTTGGAGACTTCGAGCTTGCCGTTCTTCACCTGGAGCCAGCACCAGCCGGAGCCGAATTGGGAAGCGCCGGCCGCGGCGAAATCGGTCTTGAACTTCTCGAACCCGCCGAGGTCCTCGTTGATCTTCTTCTCCAGGCGGCCCGGCAGTTTGTTGCCGCCGCCATTCGGCTTCATCCACTTCCAGAAGTGGATGTGGTTGTAATGCTGGCCGGCGTTATTGAAGACGGCAACGTTCTTGCCGAACGATCCCTTCACGATCTCTTCGAGGGATTTTCCTTCGAATTCGGTCCCCTTGATCGCGTTGTTTCCGTTGGTGACGTAGGCCTGATGATGCTTGTCGTGGTGATACTCCAGCGTTTCCTTCGACATATGGGGGCCGAGGGCGTCATAGGCATAAGGCAGAGGGGGAAGCGTAAAGGTCATGGGTGATGTCCAACATAGTGGGGGACTGATTTTTAACGGGACCTCTTATAGAAGGTTCCAGCGGGGTAAAACACCGCAAATTGGAAAATCCTTGGCTTGGAAAATCCTTGGCTTGGAAAATCCCTGGGCGGCTAGGCCTCACCGAACATCGCACGCGAAATGAGCATCGAGATCGATATTCTAAACGGCGACGCCTCGTGGAAGGAGGCGGAGCCGCTGTTCAATGCGATATGGCCGCCGCATGTCATTGCTACATTGCCCTGGGCCGGCGTCGTCTTCGCCCATGCCGAATTGCGGGTATTCGTGCGGGACGAAGTCGACGGCGTCGTCTGCCACGTCGGCATCTATCGCCGTGAAGTGACCTGGAACGGACGCAAGCTGCGCGCCGGCGGCATTGGCGGGGTCTTAACGCGGGAAGATAAGCGCGGTCGCGGTTACGCGACGATTGCGCTGGAAGCGGCGCTCCGAACGCTGAAGGACGAGGGCTCCACCGATTTTGCAATGCTGTTTTGCGAACCGAAGAATGCGCCGTTCTATACGGCCCGCGGTTGGACGCCGTTCGAGGGCGAGATTTTTGTCGAGCAGCCGAGCGGACGAATTCGATTCACCGCGATCGCGCCGCACGTCTTCGATCTCCGCCGCAAACTCCGGCAAGGCACGATCGATCTATGCGGGCAGCCCTGGTGAAGCGGATCAAGCGCCAACATGCACTGTGCCCAACGCTTGCCGCGCCGCAGACCGTCAGACCGTGGTCATCTTCAATTCCGTCGCCGCGGACGCATAGCCGCCGCGGGCGCCGTCGATGAAATGCACATGGTCGCTGCGCGTGGCCTTGCGCGTGAAACACGTCATCATGGCCGCATCCTGCTGGTGCAGACCGTAGCGCACCGTGCGTTGCGCGGCCGCCGCGGCAAGGCGTTGCGTTAGAGCGCTTGCCAGTTCTTCCGTGCAGTCGAGGATCATGCGCAGGCTGTCGTCATATTTACGGAAGTCGGAGTTCTCCACCACCTGCTGCATGTAGAGCTTGGGCACGAAACCGCCGATCCGGATGCCGAAGCGCATGACGGCGTAAGCAAGCAATGAGCGCACGAAGACCTGGGCACGCCGCCTTGCCAGTGAACCGCCGCGCCACGCACGCGCTTCGTAATCGAGGCCGGCCGGCGGCCAGCGCAAGGTCGGGCCGCCCGGTGGTACCGGCCGACCGGCCTGCGGGCTGCGCTGGATGAGGGTGATGACGTCCTCGATCACCGCACGGAAGGCTGCCGGTTCGGCGTCGCGCGTCGGCAGCACCAGCACGGACAGAATAAGACCGCGTGAGGCGGGAATTTCCTCGAACCGGCATGACAGGCCCGACAGATCGGGCTGGCTGCCCGGCGGCGCCGCCGCCACCGCAAACTCGCCGCGCTTCATGGCGCCTTCCGCGAAGGCAAGCCCACCGCCGGAAAACATCGCATAGGACAAATTGGGCGACGGCCCGAACCGCGCGACCCGCACATCGAGCCCCTGCGCGCGGATGTCGCTGAGTGGGACCAGCGCCACGCGCATGTCGAGGCCAAGGTCCTCCTTTGCCCAGGTCGCGGTCGCGGCCAGCGCCTCGCGCGCAAGTGAAAGGTCCCCGGGCGCGATCGCAAAGCTCGCACCATCGCCGCCGAACACGAACGGAAATTCACGCCCTTGAAGCGCATTGGTTACTGCCGCGATCACGGCCGCGCCCGCCATATTGACGGCCTTGTACCGCTTGGCCGCAATCGCCTGGGTCGAATTGACGATATCGGCAGTGCCGATCGTCCAATCCGCGGGCAAGGGCGCATACAGCGACGGCTCCATCAGCCGCTCAAAGCTGCGGAACACCGGAATGCCACGATAGAAGCTGTCACTGCCGTCCACGGTCATGAGGATTCGCTCAAAATCTAGGTATGCCTCTTAGCAGATACGCGCCGTCTTGAGATTTGGCTCAAACGCGCGACGGCGCCGCGCGGCCAGGCCGGGCTGCAACATCGATTGGAAGCTACCACCCCTCGATCGACGCGGTTTACCACTGATATAATCGATCAGTGAACGAGACGACCACGCCGGCCCGCTCGCCGGCGTGCCTTCCTTGGCCCCCGTTATTTTGGCAAGGCGCATGGCAGATACCGCTCCCACGACCGATCAAGTCACGGCGCACGCACTGCAAATCGGCGATCGCATCAACACGGCCGGATTCGAGGGCCAGCTGCTGTCCACTGCCCCGTTGGCGATACGGGTCGGATCGAATGGCTTCGCCGTTGCGTTTCGCTATGGCGTCGTCGTGTTCATCGGGCTCACCGCCGACCAGGAAGCGGAATTCCTGGAGAAACTGCAGACGCGCACCTTCGGCAAGATCACGCCTTACGAAGACGAATGGGCGAAGATCCAGGTCGCCAAGGAAGGCGACGAGCCCATACCCGTCGGCGGTCCGATCCTGGTGCGCGAATTGTCGGTCGAGCGGCTATTGGTCGTCGCCGATGCGCTGGCCAAAAGCGTCGTGCTGGCGCGCGACGAACGGCAGGTCGCCAATGTCTTCGATACCATCGAACCCTTTGCCCGCGAGCTCGGGCGTGAGGGACGCACGTCGCGAAACCGCACCGACCTATTGAAGCTTCTCGGCAATGCCCTTCTGGTCCAGCACCGGCTCTCGGGCCGCGTCGCGGTGAGCGACAAGCCCGACGTGCTCTGGGATCGGCCCGATCTCGAGCGGCTCTATTCGCGGCTGGAGGACGAATATGAGCTCAGCGAGCGCGCCGAGACCATGAACCGCAAGCTCGAGGTGATCGCGGACACCGCCACTACGCTCTCCGACATCATCGACACCAAGCGGGCACTGCGGCTCGAAGTCATCGTCATATTCCTGATCGCGTTCGAGATCCTGGTCACGTTCTACGAGATTTACACGCGGCATTGAGAATGCGCTCATGTAGACCTGTCATTCCGGGATGGTGCGCAAGCACCAGACCCGGAATCCCGAGATTCTCAGATGTGCAATTGCACATCAGAGTTCGATGCCCGCGCATCGCCCCGGAATGACCTTTGCGACCGGCTTCTACTCCATCGCGCTCGCATTCCATGTGGCATGGCTGAGGCCTGGCAGCCGCGCAAGCTCGGCGACGATGGCATCGAGTTCGCCCGGTTCGGCCGCCAGCGTGACCAGCTCGGCTGCGACCTCGACATTGTCGTCGGAGCAAGATCGACAAAGGCTGCTGCGCCGATACAGACCAGCACGTTGGTACGCAAACCCGCGCTTCTCTCCCGGTACTGGCGCTCGGCGCCGATCAGGGTACCGAACACGAGGGGGCAAACAGGCTGATCAGGATGTCGAAGAAATCATAGAGCTGAAAGGTCTTGATGAATTGCACCCGCCACCTCGATCGGCCAGTCCATGCGCCCAATACCGTCGCTTGCGCTTAATATGATTGACGGCGCGGGACAAGATCGCGCACCGTGTTTGATCAGCGTCAACACCGTCGAGATAGGAAGCGCATAGCCTGAACGATGAAGGGAGACCGGCGGCTCGGCCGGATGTCGGGTATGTCCAAATCAGGCAAGAGCAATACAAGCCACGCCGTTCGTGCAGGCCACGACGCCGTCAGTGCGGTCAAATTTTCCCAAGAGCTAACCGCTGCGATCGACGCCGGGGCGGAGGCGCACCAGACCGCGCGTTCTGATGCCATCCGCCGGTTGGTGGAACTGGGGCTGAACGCCGTACCCATTTCGCGCCACGGCCAACATCGCGACTCCTTCGAGATCGAGGCTTTCGCTGTCAGGCAAATCAGCGAACTCTTGGATCCATCGTTACCGGCAGAGGAACGCGAGCGGCGTATCCGTCGGCTGATCGACGGGCCGCCGGAATTTTTCGGCGATCGTATCGACCTGCCGAAATCTAAGGGATGATCGCGAAAGCACTCAGGTGTGCAAACGTCGCGTGGCGTCTTCCTTTTTCTGCCGATCCGCTTCGTGGACGCCGATCAGCCTGACAAATCCCTGCGGATGCATCTCATAACCATGCGCGCCCATGGCGTCCTGTTGCGTCATCGGCCCGCAATTGGCGAGAGCAGGTTGCTTTTGCTGACGGTCGGCTGGCGCCGCCCCCCTATATGACGAACTTTCGCGAGAGGTGACCATGGTCAGCTCCTTCGTCAGAAAGGGCAGATCGATTGACACAAAACTGGAACCGATCCTTTATTTGATCATAGCACCAAAAGCGCGAAGGACGAATTGCTTCCGCGCAGCCGAATATTTGGCAGACGAAGAAAGATGGCTGCGGGATCGTCAACTAGGCGTGGCGCATAGCGCTGGACTAAGCCGTTGCCGCTGCATTGCGCTGTTCGATCCGCGTATCCCAGCCGTCTTCGGCGAAGCCGGCACGAATGACCTCCTCACGTTTGTGGCGCAGGTGCGTGCGCAGGATATGGGCGAGGCCGAATCCGTCGCGCCGCTTCAGCATGTTGAGGATCGCCTCGTGCTCCTGTATGGCCAGCAACCAGCGCGCCGGTGTCATCGGCGTCACATAGCGTGCACGGCGGATGCGCGCCGTCACCGACTCGTAGAGTCCACCGAGCACGGGATTATCGGCTGCCAGGACGATCGCCTCGTGAATGAAGCGGTTACATCGATAGTAGCCGACGAGATCACCCTCGCGGTGATGCTGGACCATCTCGCTATGGGCGGCTTCGATTGCAGCAATCTGCGCATCGCCGATGCGTTCGCAGGCGAGTTCGCCGGCGAGCGCTTCCAACCCCTGACAAACCTCGAACAGATCACGTACGTCCTTATCTGTGAGTTTGGCTGCGCGCGAGCCACGGTTCGGCAAGAGCTGCACCAGCCCTTCAGCTGCGAGCACTTTGAGCGCTTCGCGCAGCGGCGTGCGCGAGATCTGCAACCTTTCACATAGCTCGCGCTCGGGGATGCGCGTCCCCGGCGGAATCTCGCCCTCCAGCAGCATCGCGCGGATGGCGCTGACGACTTCAGCATGAAGCATGGTGGCCCACCGTAGTCCTAAACCGCATTTGTATTCAAAATAACCCTTCTCGGCGGAAATATCGAGAATTCAGACTTGATAACTCCGCCTTTTGCATTCAAATTCCAGAAACAAACCAAAGGCGCGCCGAACAAGATGAACAAGCCCCGTCCTGCCGCTGACACTCAGCCGCCGACGTGCCCCCCGGGGCCGCTTGCCGGAGTCAAGGTCATCGATCTCACCCATGTGATGGCGGGGCCGACCTGCACGCTGATGCTCGCCGACATGGGCGCAGAGGTCATCAAGATCGAGAAGTGGCCCAGCGGCGACGATACGCGGCACTCCGTACCGCCGAAGATCGGCGATGAGGCGGCCTCGTTCCTTATGATGAACCGCAACAAACGAGGCATCGTCCTCGATCTGAAGACCGACGGCGGCAAGGAGGTTTTGCGGCGGCTGATCGCCGACGCCGACGTGGTGGTGGAGAACTTTGCACCCGGCGCGATGGAGCGGCTCGGCTTCGGCTATGACGCGCTGCATAAGGATTTTCCGGCGCTGATCTATTGCTCGCTGTCGGGCTTCGGCCGCACCGGCCCGTACAAGCATCGCCGCGGCTTTGACCTCGTAGCACAAGCGATGAGCGGCATCATGAGCTTCACTGGAGAGCGGCCGGGTGGACCGCCCGTGAAGTGCGGCCCGCCTTTGTCGGACATCACGGCCGGCCTGCTCGCCGCAATGGGAATCCTTGCGGCCTATGCCCATCGGCTGAAGACCGGTGAAGGGCAATGGGTCGAAACCTCGCTGTTCGAGGCTGCCCTGGTGCAGACCTATTGGCAATCGACCATAGCGCTCGCCACCGACACTGCGCCGCGGGCAATGGGCTCGGCTCACCCGCTGAACGCGCCTTATCAGGCCTTCGAGGCCTCCGACGGCTGGCTGGTGGTTGGCGGCGCCAACAAGAAGAATTGGCTGTTGATGCTGGAGGCGCTCGGCGCGGCGGAGCTCGCCGCCGATCCGCGCTTCGTCAACGGCTCCGATCGGATGGCGCATTCGAAGGAACTGGAGGCGGAGCTCAGCCGGCGTTTTCGCACGCGAACCCGCGACCATTGGCTGGCCGCGCTGGAGGAGAAAGGCGTGCCCTGCGGCCCCGTCAACGACATGCTGCAGGCACTTTCCGATCCGCAGACGCTGGCGCGCGAGATGGTGGTTGAAGTCGCGCATTCAACACTCGGGCCGGTCAAGACGATCGGGCTGCCGGTGAAATTCTCGGAAACGCCAGGCAAGGTCCGCACTGGCGCGCCGGTCTATGGCGAGCACACGCGCGAGGTCTTGCGCGAATACGGCTTCGACCAGTCGCAGATCGATACGTTCGAGCGGGAGGGCGCCGTGTTCGCGGCGAAAGCCGTCCCCAAATCAGGTTAACAGGTCGCAAGACACAACGCTCAAGCGACTACACAACAAAAAACAAAGCTGGGAGGAAACTATGAAGGTAATGTCAGGACTCTTGCTGTCTGCCGCTGCGCTCGCGCTGTCCGCCGCGATGCCGGCACAAGCCGCGTGGCAGCCGCAGAGGCCGATCGAGTTCGTCGCGACCGCCGGACCCGGAGGCGGCACCGACAATCTCGCCCGCGCGGTGCAGAACATCATCACCAAATACAAGTTGACCAAAGAGCCGATCGTCGTCGTTAACAAGGGCGGCGGCAGCGGCGCCGAAGGCTATGTCTACGGCAAGGCCTCCGCAGGCGATCCCTACAAGGTGATCTTCGGCACGTCCAATGCCTGGCAGCAACCGCTGGTCTCCAAGGTCGCCTTCAACTACACCGACCTGACGCCCATCGCGGCAATGGCGCAAGACGAGTTCCTGCTGTGGGTCAAGCAGGACGCGCCTTACAAGACCGCCGGCGATTATCTCAAGGCGGCCGCCTCGGGCAATTTCAAGATGGGCGGCGCGCAGTCCAAGGACACCGACGAGGTGCTGACGCGGATGATCGAGAAGGTAGGCCACGTCAAGCTCACCTACATTCCGTTCAAGAGCGGCGCGGAAGCCGCCGTGCAGCTCGCCGGCGGCCATATCGATTCCCATGTCAACAATCCCAGCGAAAGCGTCGGGCAATGGCGCGGCGGCACACAGCGGCCGCTCTGCGCCTTCAGTCCGAAACGGCTGCCGGTGGGGCCGAAGGTCACGGCGACCGAAGGCTGGAGCGATGTGCCGACCTGCGTCTCGGAGGGCCTCGCCATTCCGCAATATGAACAGCCGCGCACCGTGTGGCTGCCCGGCAAGGTGACCAGCGAACAAACCGCCTACTACGTCGACCTCATGAAGAAGGTGCAGGCAACGCCGGAGTGGAAGGACTACATCGAGAAGACTTCGCAGGTGAACACGTTCCTCACCGGCGAGGCCTTCAATGACTTCATCAAGCAGGACCTCGAACATGTGAAAAAGGTCGCCGCCGAACAGGGCTGGCTGGTCAAGTGATGCAACCGGGCGTGGCCTTCGCACGCATCCTTCCGACAAGTTCGGTGGTCGTACATGATATCGCGGCGCGTTCTTGAACTGTTGACGGCAGTGCTGACCGGAAGCTTCGGGCTTGCGGTCATCATCTCCAGCCTCGACGACGGCATCGGCTGGGGAGAAGCCGGCGTCGATCCCGGGACTTTCCCCTTTCTCACCGGCGTGATCATCCTCGGCGGCAGTCTTTACAATCTCGCCCGGGGATGGCTGGCCGAGGGCGTCGCGGTGTCCCGCGCCGATCTGCGCCGCATCGCAGGCCTGTTCGTGCCGGCGGCGGTCTTCGTCGGCGCGATTCCGCTCGCCGGGATGTATCTGGCGTCGGCAGGTTATGTCTTCGGCGTTCTGGCACTGCCAAAGCGCCAATCGCTGCTCCGCTCGCTCATCATTGCGGCGGTCACGCCGGTCGTACTCTACATCGTGTTCGAGCGCATGTTCGAGGTGAGCCTGCCGCACGGCGAGATCGCTGCGGCACTCGGTTACTAGAGGCTGCGCAATGGAAAACCTTCAAGCGCTCCTGCACGGCTTTGCCATCGCGCTCACCGTGCAGCATTTGGCTCTGATGGTGATCGGAGTGCTGCTTGGCATTCTCGTCGGCGTGCTGCCGGGTCTAGGAGCGCCCAACGGCGTGTCGTTGCTGTTGCCGCTCACCTTCGGCATGCAGCCGGTCTCGGCGATCATCCTGCTCTCGAGCATGTATTGGGGCGCGCTGTTCGGCGGATCGGTGACATCGATCCTGTTCAACATTCCCGGCGAGCCTTCCTCGGTGGCCACGACTTTCGACGGCTATCCGATGGCGCGCGAGGGCAAACCGACGACAGCGCTTGCCACGGCTTTCGGCTCGGCGGCCTTCGGCGCCCTGGTCGGCGTCATCCTGATCACCTTCCTCGCCTCCTGGGTGGCACAGGTCGCGCTCGCCTTCGGCCCGGCGGAATATTTTGCGGTCTATTTCCTCGCCTTCGCCAGCTTCATCGGCATGGGCGGTGCGGCGCCGATGAAGACGGTGGTGGCGCTGGCGATCGGCTTTGCTATCGCGGCGATCGGCATCGACACCGTGTCTGGCAGCGTCCGCCTCACCATGGGCATTGACGAACTGCTCAAGGGTGTAAGCTTTGTGGTCGCGGTGATGGGTCTGTTCGGTATCGGCGAGCTCCTGGTCGCCGTTGAGGAGGAACTCCACGCGCGCGCCGTCTCCTCGAAAATCGATTGGCTGGAAGTATTCCGCGCGGTCGGCCGGCTGCCAAAACATGCCACCGCGCTCCTGCGGAGCGCCGCGATCGGCTGCTGGATGGGCATCACCCCGGGCGGCCCGACCGCCGCCTCCTTCATGAGCTACGGGATCGCCAAGCGTTTCTCCCGCCGCGGGCAACACTTCGGCAGCGGCGAGGTCGAAGGCGTCATCGCGCCTGAAACCGCCGATCACGCCGCCGGCACCAGCGCGCTTCTGCCGATGCTCTCGCTCGGCATTCCCGGCTCAGCCACCGCCGCCGTGATGATGGGCGGACTGATGATCTGGGGCCTCAATCCCGGGCCGATGCTGTTCGTCGACCAAAAGGACTTCGTCTGGGGCCTGATTGCTTCGATGTATGTCGGCAACCTCGTCGCGGTCGCGTTGGTGCTGCTCACCGTGCCCGTATTCGCGGCCTTGATGCGGATTCCCTTCGTCATCATCGCGCCGCTGATCGTGATCATCTGCGTCGTCGGCGCCTATTCGGTATCGAATTCCTATCTCGATGTCGTCATGATGCTCGGCTTCGGCATCGTCGGCTATCTCTTCAAGAAGCTGTTCTATCCGCTGG
>Ga0134125_10003275_pt1 | contig 18796 bp, 15 predicted proteins | sample KB31751_FD_96464 | JGI IMG/M metagenome (GOLD analysis project Ga0134125, IMG submission 96464) | Terrestrial soil microbial communities with excess Nitrogen fertilizer from Kellogg Biological Station, Michigan, USA - KB3-175-1 | ecosystem: Environmental > Terrestrial > Soil > Unclassified ... | reverse complement strand
GCGCGCGGCCCCGCCAGTCGGCCAGCCGGGTGATGCTGCTCACGACGTTCACCTCGGTGATGCTCGCGCCGGCATTCTCGCCGCCCTGCACTCTGGTCGTACGCGCCGGATCGAAGCCGAACACCCATACGGTCCCCGCACCGGTGCCGGAGCCAACCGTGATGGTGAGCTCCCGCGCGGCTGCGCGAATGGATGCGAGAACGAGCGGTGCCGCGGCAATCCGCGCCTTCGCCCGGGCAATGGCGGCTGCCATGGCGCCGGCGTCCGACCCGACGAAGTGCTGCCCACCATCGACCACGGCTTCCGGTGTATAGACCTCCGCGTCATGTCGCAGCGCGGCATACCCGTTCTGCAGCTGATCGACGCTGCGCAGCGAGTATGGATCGGCCCACGACGCGTCGTTCCAATAAGTAACGTGCAGGTCCAGCGCGAGGACATCGTGATCCTGCCCGCTGACACGGGCGAGAAGCGCATCGGCCGGCGGACAGTCGGAGCAGCCCAACGACGTGAAGAGCTGAATGACGACCGGCCGCTGCGCCCCGAGGGCAGCGGCCGGTGCGATTACGAGCAGCGCCAGCACCGCTAGGCGCCCAACCGTGGTTCGGCTTCGTCCCGAACTCATTCGCTGATTGCCACACCGCTGAAAGTGGAGACGCCGATCGGGCTCGACGTAGCTTCCGGCGTCAGATCGCCGTACGCGTCGATCGAGAACACGGCCACATAGCCGCTGCCGTTCGCTGAGTAGATGACGGCGAGCCATTTACGGTCTTTCGACACAGTGATGTCCGTAGGAACACCAGGCAGGGGTACGGATTTGTAGAATACCCCGCCTTTGGCGTCGCTGAAAAATATGGAGATCGCCTGACCGGGGCTGTTGCCCGTATACCAGATGTTGCCCGGTCCTTTCGCCACCCAGCACGGCGCATTGGCGGGATAGGCCGGCGTCGGCCCGATGACCGGATGGACGTTTCGCTGCGTGTCGACGAGGGCGAAGCTGTCAGGGCTGTGGGCTGGAGTGAAACCCAGAGTGTCACGCCAGAAGGCCGCGCCCAGCGGCGTGTCGTGCGCATCGCTCGGAAGTGCAACCGAGGCGACGGAACCGCTGAGTGCACCCCAGCGCGTAAGGCCCACCTGCTCTACCGCGCCCGAAGTGAAGGTGACGGCACCCCAGGTCTTGCCGACGGCAACCTGCGCGGCGGATGGGTCCGACAGATGCACGACCGATCCGTCAGGAAGACCCGACGGCCAGGCGTGGCTCTCCACGCAATTCGCGCCCGCCACGAAAAGCTGACCGTCGGTGAGCGCCACGGAATCGGGCTTCAAACATCCGGGTATGAGCTTGATCTGCCTCCTGACCTGGATGAAGTCCCCGTCTCTCACGAGCTCGCTGACATCGCCCGATCCATAATTCGCCACGGCGCCGAAGTCGTCTCTCATTTGAAGGATACCGGCATCCCCGCTCGCGCCGCCGCGCCCACCCGTGGGCAAAGTCTGCACCAATGAGAGCGCGGACGCCGCCCCGGTCCCCAATTGGTAGACCAGCACCTGATTCGTGCTCCGATCGTTCGTACTGGTCAGCACGAGGACGCTGCGGTCGCGCTCGCCGGCAACCGCCACGCTGGCCGCAAGGAGCGAGGCGGCAATCGTCACACCAGCGAGCCTGGTGATGGATCGGGACATGTCTTGCAACTGCATGGTGATCTCCGTTCTTGGGATTCGTTCAGGGGAGGTCGGACATCAGACGGGTTCCGGCGCGCCACGCGGCTCGTTGCGCTTTCTGCGCAGCAGGATCGAATCGAGTGCGAAGGGCCCGCTGCCGCCGAGCACTAGCGCGGCCAGGCAGGCGAGGTAGAGCAAGTCCGTCTCGTACCCGGGCTGTCCGAAGTGCGCGCCCGTCGGCGTGATGGCGAGCAGCTTGATCGAGCTGAACCCGTTCGGAAGATGCACGGTGAGGATGGCGACGAAAAGCACGATCGCCATCGGAATGCTGCAGAGTGGCACGAAGGCGCCGATCAGCACCGCGAATCCGCCAATGAGCTCGGTCAGAATGGTTGCCCAGGCGAGCAGCGGCGCCGCCGGCATGTGCAGCGCGTGCAGGATGCCCGTGAATACCTCGGGGCCGCGCGCGAGTTTGGCAAAGCCGTGCTCCATGAAACCGTAGCCGACGATGAGGCGCAGAGGTAGAGTCCACCATGCCCGGCGGAGCGTGGCGGCCGGACATGCGCAGAGCTCGAGCAGCGTTTCCATGCCCCTCAGTTCGCTCTCGAGCGGCGGGTGTTACACGCGCGCGCCTAATCCGGGTTTGTGGACGACGGATCGCCCGCGTTAAAATGCTGCGGCTTGCGCGCCGCGAGCGAGTCGAACTTCCCGTGCCGCAGCAGGATCAGACCGAAGAGCGCCTCCGGCCATTGATGATTCGCAGCCTGGAGGGGGATCCGGGCGCGCACCGTCAGCTCCTCGCCGTCCTGGGCCGCTATCTGCGTGGGTACTTCGCGCGCCGCATCGGCAGCACCACCGGCGAAGTCGAAGATCTCGTCCAGGAAACTCTCCTTGCCGTACATCTGAAGCGCGAGAGCTACGACCGATCCCTGCCATTCACACCCTGGGCGTACGCCCTCGCCCGCTACAAGCTGATCGACCATCTACGCCGCCGCAACCGGTCGTACCAGGTTCCACTCGAGGATGCCGGCGCTCTCTTCGCCGCCGAAGACACAGAGGAGGGTGCGCTGCGCACCGATCTGGACCGATTGTTGCAACGTTTGCCCGACCGGCAGCGAAGTCTGATCGAGGATGTGAAGCTAAAGGGCCTCTCCGTCGAGGAAGCGGCGCAGAAGCGCGGAGTGACCGCCGTGTCCGCGCGGGTCATGTTGCATCGAAGCCTCAAATGGCTGAATCAGGCTCTACGCAATGAGAACGACTGACCTCATAGAGCTCCTCGCGCACGATGTGCGGGCGACCCCGCCTGGGATCGTCAATAGAAGACTGCTGGCGGCCTTGGTCGCGGGCGGCCTCGTGACTCTCGCCATCGTCGCGCTGGGGCTGCGCTGTCAACCGCTTCTCGCGGCCGCACATCAGCCGTGGTTCTGGATGAAGGCCACCTACACCGGTCTCCTCGCACTGACAGGCGCAGTCATCGTGAGGCGGCTGTCGATACCAGGCACAGGGGTCGGCGCGGCTCCGCTCGCTACAGGGGTGGTCATCCTGGCCATGCTCGCCATCGGGACGGGTCAGATACTCTCCGCGGCGCCGGCCGGCCGACTGCCTCTGTGGTTGGGCCACACCTGGAAGGTTTGCTCGCCGCTCATTCTGTTGCTCGCCATACCGATCTACGCCTGCCTGGTCGCGGCAATTCGCGGACTGGCGCCCACCCGTCCCGTGCTGACGGGCGCCGCTGCGGGGCTCGCCGCCGGCGCGCTCGCGGCGACGCTATATGGATTGCACTGTCCCGAGCAGGCCGCGGCTTTCGTCGCCACCTGGTACACGCTCGGAATCGCGGCCGCGACCGCCCTGGGCGCCATGACCGGGGGGCGGCTCCTACGCTGGTGAGCGGGCCCGCGGAAGCTTCTGTAACATGACGTCCATCGCCCGCGAATAGTGGACAATGGGGGTCGCAATGGCTCCCGCCCTTGCCGGATCAAAGGTGAGACGATGCCGACTGCCGCCGCCGAAGCCACGTCCGAGACCGACCGGCGTCGTGCCCAGCCGCGCCGGGAAATCATTTACCGCCATGCGTGGCCGGTTCGCCTGACGCATTGGATAAACGCCCTGACGATCTTCATCCTGGTCGGCAGCGGACTCAACATCTTCAACGCACACCCGCGGCTCTACTGGGGCCAGGCCGGAGCTGACTTCGACAAGCCGTTCCTGGCGTTCGCGCGACCCTGGCCGGATTGGCTGACTCTGCCCAGCTACATGGACCTGGCCGATGCGCGCCACTGGCATTTCTTCTTCGCCTGGGTGCTGGTCATGAACGGCGCCTTCTATCTCGCCTGGAGTCTCGCGAGCCGCCACATCCAGCGGGACCTGTGGCCGACCGCGGGCGACGTGCGGGCCATTCCGCGCTCGATCGCCGATCACATCAGGCTGAAGCATCCCAAGGGCGAGGCGGCCAAGCGTTACAACGTGCTGCAGCGGCTCGCGTATGTCGGCCTCTTGGCGCTCGCGGTCGGCATGGTGTTGACGGGACTCTGCATGTCCCCGGGCTTTGATGCGTTTGCGCCCTGGCTGGTCGCGGCGCTCGGCGGGCGCCAGTCGGCGCGAACGCTGCACTTTCTTTTCGCCTCCGCGATCGTGCTCTTCATCGCGGTCCATCTCATTGAAGTCGTGCTCGCGGGACCGCTCAACGAGTTGCGCTCGATGATCACCGGCCGATACGCCGTCCCCGGGGAGCACGACTGACATGACGATCATCACCAGGCAGAAAGCATTGCTCACCAGGCGAGAGGCGTTGCTCGGCGGACTCGCGGGCGGGGGCCTGCTCCTCAGCGGCTGCAGCAGGATCCTGCAGGTCGATGCCCTCACCGACAGCACCAGCTTTCAGCGCGTGCTGGCGGTCGCTCAGAGCTGGACTCGCGCCACCCAGCGTTTCTTCCTTGCCGGCGGCCAGATGGCGAAGGAATACAAGCCATCCGACATCTCTCCCCATTTCAAGGCAAACGGAACGTTGAATCCGGGCGGCGACGACTACGAGCGCCACGTAGCGGAAGGCTTCGTGAACTGGCATCTGAAAATCGATGGCATGGTCAGCCATCCGCTGACCTTGAGCGTCGCGGACCTTCGCAGGCTCCCTTCGCGAAGTCAGATCACACGGCATGATTGCGTCGAAGGTTGGAGCGCAATCGGCGGCTGGACCGGCGTGCCGCTCGCTCTGTTGCTTCGCGCGGCCGGCGTGCGGGCCGGGGCCAAGTACGTCGTCTTCTACTGCGCAGACAATCTCGACGGCGATCCTGCCAAGGGCGGCGAGCAGAGTCCGGGCCAGTATTACGAGAGCATCGGCCTGGTCGATGCGATGCATCCCCAGACGATCATCGCCTACGACATGAACGGCAAGCCTCTCGACGTCGCCCACGGCGCGCCGCTGCGGCTACGCGTCGAGCGGCAGCTCGGTTACAAGATGGCGAAGTACGTCCGACACATCCAGCTGGTCAGCGATTTCCGCGCAATCGCCGGCGGTCACGGCGGCTACTGGGAAGATCAGGGTTATGACTGGTATGCTGGAATCTAGCGCGAGAACCAGCGTGCCAACCCACTCATGACAATCGCTCAAGCACTCGTCGCCTTCTGCATCGCCGCGGGCCTGCTCACCATTGCACCGGGCCTGGACACGGCCATCGTGCTGCGCACCGCGGCGGCCGAAGGCCCGCGCAGAGCGGCGCTCGCCGCCGTCGGTGTCGTGATGGGCTGCCTCACTTGGGGCGCCGCCGTGGCGCTCGGCCTCGGCGCGCTCCTGGCGGCTTCGGAGCTCGCCTTCACCGTGCTCAAGTGGGTTGGCGCGCTCTACCTGTTCTGGCTGGGACTCCACCTCCTGCTCAAGCCGCGGTCGCGTTTCGACCTACAGCTCGCCGACCGCGCCAGCGCCATCCCTCCCGCCAGCGGCAGCTGGCTGGGACGCGGGTATTTCACCAACCTGCTCAATCCCAAGGTCGGCGTGTTCTACGTTTCCTTTCTGCCGCAGTTCCTGCCGGCGCACGTGTCTGCCGGCCCTTTCATCTTTCTCCTGGCCGTGCTCCACGCGCTCATGGGCATCGCCTGGTTCGCACTGTTGATCCTCGCCACACGCCCGATCGCGCGTGCGCTGAAGCGCCCATCGGTCATCAGACGTCTGGATCGGCTGACGGGCGTCGTTTTCCTGGGCTTCGGAGTGAAGCTCGCGCTGATCCGGCAGCCCTAGCAACGCCATCCTGGCGGATGCGACTGAAAGGCCTCGGCATGCGCCGACCCGAAGCGGCCGCAGCCCGTGTTCTGCTAACCTTCACCTCATCACCATTGCAGCGAGGGCAGTGGGCTCGTAGCCCCGTCCTCGGGAGAGGCTACCTTGTCGCATCGCGTATCGACGCTTCTGGGTTCGCTTCTGCTGGCCGTCGGCGCCCTGTCCGCGGCGGGCTCTTGCCAGGCGCAGCAGGCAGGACGGTTCACCATGGCCCAGGTGCTGGGCTATCCCTTCCCTTCCGACCTGGTCGCGCAGCGATCCGGCAGCGCGTTCGCCTGGGTCTCCGACGAGCGCGGCGTGCGCAACATCTGGGTCGCACAGGGTCCCGACTACCGGGCTCGCCGGGTGACGAACTACGCCGGCGACATCGGACAGGAGATCACCCATCTCCACTTCTCGCGTGACGGCAAATACATCGTGTACGTACGAGGCGGCGATCACGATGCCAACTGGCCGGAGTCGGTGGAGCCCGATCCCGCGGCAAGTCCGCAACAGCCGCAAATGCAAGTGTGGGTGGTCTCATTGAGCGGGGGCGCACCGCGTACATTCGGCCAAGGCGATGCCCCCGCGGTGTCGCCAGACGGCCGTTACGTAGCTTTCATCCATCTGCCCGAAGAAAGCGTGTGGCTGGCGCCGATCGACGGCAGCGGCAAAGCCCAGCGCCTGTTCTTCGATCTCGGCAAGGATTCGGACCTGCGCTGGTCGCCGGATGGCAAATCGCTTGCATTCGTCTCCGATCGCGACGACCACGGCTTCGTCGGCGTCTATCGCGATGCCAATACGCCGATCGAGTACCTGCTGCCATCGACTTCGCGGGACTTGGAGCCCCACTGGTCCCAGGACGGGAGTCGAATCGCCTTCGTGCGCACACCTGGTGAGGGCGGACCGCCTCAGTCCGTCCTCCAGAGGCACCCCCGCCCGTGGTCCATATGGGTGGCGGACGTGGCGCGAAACACCGGCGCACTCGTCTGGCGCAGCCCTGACACGCTCCATGGCTCGTATCCCGGAGGGGGCGCGCGCCTGCGCTGGGCCGCGGGCGACCGGCTGGCATTCGTGTCAGAATCGGACAACTGGCCACATCTCTACACCGTGTCCGCAACGGGAGGGACGGCGAGACTGCTGACGCCCGGTCAGTTCATGGTCGAGGACGTCGCCATGACGCCTGACGGGCGGTATCTGGTCTATAACGCCAACACCGGCTCCACCCCCGGAGATAACGACCGCCGGCACCTCTATCGAGTCTCGGTGGACGGCGGCGCTCCCGTCGCCATCACTCGTGGCGGCCACAGCGCCTGGACGCCTGCGCTGACGGCGAATGGCGGGACACTCGCGTTCATCGATGCCGGGCCGAGGCAACCCCCCGAGGTACTGTGGGGAAGTATCACCGGTACGAATTGGCACGGCGCCGGCGGCGACGCCCTGCCCGCCGACTTCCCCACGAACGAGCTCGTCGTTCCGCGGCCGGTCGAGTTCCACGCGGCGGATGGCACGGCCGTTCAAGGTCAGCTTTTCGCCGCTCCGGGCGGCGGCATGGCGCGCAAGCCCGGCATCATCTTCGTCCACGGCGGCCCGCCGCGGCAGATGCTGCTCACCTGGCATTACATGGACTACTACAGCAACTCGTACGCCGTGAACCAGTATCTGGCCAGTCACGGGTTCGTGGTGCTGTCGGTCAACTACCGGCTGGGGATCGGCTATGGCCACGACTTCCACTACCCCGAGCACTGGGGACCCACTGGCGCCGCGGAATATCAGGACGTGGTTGCGGGCGCAAAGTGGCTGCAAAGCGATCCCGAGGTCGATCCCAAGCGGATCGGCATTTGGGGCGGATCGTACGGCGGTTATTTGACAGCGTTGGGGCTGGCGCGCAATTCCGACATCTTCAAGGCGGGTGTCGACATGCATGGCGTGCACGACTGGTCGATGTTTGCCGGCGACTGGTTCGGCAAGCCGCTCGAGCGCTACGAGATGCCCGACATCACGGCGCTGAAGAAGATCTTCTGGCTCTCATCGCCTGATTCGGCCATTGCCACCTGGAAATCGCCGGTCCTCCTGATCCAGGGCGATGACGACCGGAACGTGCATTTCCATCAGATGGTGGATCTGGTGCGCCGGCTGCAGCTGCACCACGTGCCCTATCAGGAGATCGTGATCCCGGACGAGATCCACGGCTTTCTGCGGTACGCCTCCTGGCTGCAGGCCGATCAGGCGACCGCGGCGTATTTCGACCAACAGTTCCTGCCAGGAGCGCACTGAAGCGTCATTCATCCTCGAGCTGGAACCGCACCCGAAAAGCGTAGCACGAGCTCACCGGCCGGCCGTTCTCGGTGGTGGGCCGGTAATGGCCTGATCCGGCTCTCGCCAGGCGGAGAGCGCCACCGTCGATCCGCGCGATTCCCGACGACTGGACGACTGCGGGATCCGCTGTCAGTCTGCCGTTGGAATCGACACCAGCACCGTGCGATAGAGCTCCAGCAGCTTGCCCCAGGCGCGCTCGGCGTCCGGCTTGTTGTAGATGGGCTTGCCGTCGTGCCGGGGCATGTCGGGCACGCACCAACCGTGGATGGTGCCGGGATAGACCTCGACATGGGCGGAAACATGAGCCGCCGCGAAGCCTGCGCGCAGCTTGTCCTTCGCATCAGGTTGCTTCGAGTCGTCGCTGGCGGCGACCGCGAGATACATGCGTGCCTTGATGTGCGGTATCAGCAGATGCGGACTGTCCGGCTTGTCGGTCACGAGTCCGCCGCCATGGAAGGTTGCCGCGGCGCCGATCCTGCCCGACACGTGGGCGGCTGTCTTGAAGACGAGCGGTCCGCCCATGCAATAGCCCTGCGTGCCGAGCTTGTGCGCGCGATCGACCTGCGGCTGTGCGTCGAGGAAGGCGGTGTGCGCCTCGGCATCACTCTCGATCGCACCGGGTGTTTTGATCGGTGTAGTCCATTGCTGGGTTTTAGCGCGATCCGCGGGATCGTCGAAATTGAACTTCGAGGCATCGACGACGACAGGCGCGCGCGCCGTTCGATAGAACGGATTCGGCACCAACACCGCATAGCCTTGCGCCGCGAGCCGCCTGCCCATGGCGCGGAATGCCGGCCGCAGTCCGAAAATGTCGGTCCAGATGAGCACGCCCGGATGCGCTCCAGCCGCGGGATGAAAGAACGCGGCATCGCAGACGCCGTCGGCGGTCCTTACTTCGACGTCCTTCTCGATGACGTCGCGCTCCGCCCCGACGGACACTCCCGCGGCCGCAACGAGCCCGAGGGCCGCGGAGGTCGCGACGAATTCGCGACGCGTCGGAGACGACGATTTCCCTTCCGCAGGATCATGATCAAAGTCACTCATGGAAGGACCTCGGTACCGCTCGAGTGAGAAGGGCAGTTTATATCGTTGGTGCCCGTATGTCGCTCATTCGGTCTGCGGGGTTCAACCGAAAAGTCATTGCAGCACGCGCAGCGTCGTCAGTTGCTCCGCCGCAAGATCGAGAAAGGCCCTGATCTTGGGCGGCATGTGGATGCGGCTGGCCGTCACGAGCTGCACGGGAAGCGGCGGTGGCTCGTAGGCCCGCAGCACGCGAACCAGCTTGCCCGCCGCCAGGTCTTCCGCGACCTGATACGACAGCACGCGCACGATCCCTTGACCGGCGCGTGCCGCGGCGAGCCGCGCGTCGACGTCGTTGACGAGCAGGCGCGGCGCGAGCCGCACGACCGTCGTCCGGCCGCGTGATCCGAACCGCCACTCCAGCAGCTCCGAGGTAGTACTCGTGCTGAAGATCGTATCGTGGGCGGCGAGCTCCGCCGGCTTTGCCGGCGTCCCGCGGCGCGCCAGATAGTCGGGACTTGCAACGACCAGACGGCGCACCTCGCCGACGCGCCTCACCAGGAGAGAGGAATCCGAGAGCGCTCCGATCCGGATGGCGGCATCCAGGGCTTCATCGATCAGATCGAGGTAGCGGTCGTTGAGGACCAGCTCCACCTGGGTCTCGGGGAATTTCTGCAGGAATGCTGTCACCAGGGGAGCCACATGGCGCTTTCCGAACTGTACCGGCGCGGTGACGCGAAGAGGCCCGCGCACGGGGGCGGGCGAGATCGCGGTCACCGCTTCGTCATAGGCACTCAACAGCCCCCGTGATTCCTCGGCCAGCGCGCGGCCCGCCTCCGTGGGCGACAGCCGGCGGGTGGTCCGCTCGATCAAACGAGCACCGACTCGCCGCTCCAGTGCGGACAACGCCCGCGTGATTGCAGGCGGGGAGCGGCGCAGCCGTCGCGCGGCGCCCACCAGGCTTCTCTGCTCGACGACGGCGACGAGCACGGCCAGCTCATCGAGACGATCCACGGATAATTCCTCATACCGCAATTATGAGTTGCGAGAATGCCAGATTTACTTCGTATGCCGCAAGGATACAATCGCGTACAACCGCGGGAGCATCAACACCATGAGCGAAAATCACCCTCCTCGACTCACCCTGTATGGCACCGAGCGCTCCGGCCACGCCCATCGCGTGGTCCTGCTGCTCAGGATGTTGGAAATTCCGTACCGGTTCGTCAACACGCCGGTCGAAGCACGCCGGTCCGCCGATTTCCTGCGCCTCAATCCGCTGGGCCAGATACCTGTGCTGGAGGACGGCCACACCGTGATCTGCGACAGCAACGCGATCCTCGTCTATCTCGCGAAGCGTTACGCACCGGGAAGCCCATGGCTGCCGGAAGAGCCGCTCGCGGCCGCGGGCGTACAGCGGTGGCTCTCCATCGCGGCGGGAGAGATCAAGTACGGTCCCGCGCTCGCACGCGTCATCGTGCAGTGGGGCGACCCGAGTGATCGCGATTGCGCGCTGCAGATCACCAACCGTGTGTTTCGCTTCATGGAAGCGCACCTCGGGGAGCGCGCATACCTCGCGGCCGACCACGCGACGATCGCCGATCTCGCCTGCTACTCCTACACCGCGCATGCGCCCGAAGGCGGCGTCTCTCTGCAGCCCTACCCGGCGCTGCGCAACTGGCTGTCGCGGATCGAGGCGTTGCCGCGCTTCGTGCCGATGCCGGGTCCTCCATGACCGACAGGGCATTCCATACGGATGAAGTCGCCGCGCAGACGCGCGCGGGCGCGGTGACGATGCGATCGGGCATTCGCGATTTCATGCCGGAACAGCACCGGACCTTTTTCGCGGCGCTGCCGTATCTGCTGGTCGCAACGAGCGATGCCGCCGGCTGGCCGCTGGCCACCCTGTTGGAAGGCGATCCGGGATTCATCGCCTCTGCGGACCCCGTGACGCTTCGTGTTGGCGCACTGCCGCATACGGCCGATCCGGCGGCCGGGATGATGCGGGTCGCTGACGAGATCGGTTTGCTCGGCATCGACTTCGGAACGCGCCGGCGCAACCGCGCGAATGGCATCGTGACGGGCGTCGATGCGGCGGGATTCACTATCGCGGTGAGGCAGAGCTTCGGCAATTGCCCGCAGTACATCCAGCGGCGCGCCATCACGCGAGCACACGCGTCCGGGGGCCCGGGCCGCGAACTGGCATCGCTCGATCCTGAGGCGCGCTCGTTGATACTGCGCGCCGACACGTTCTTCGTCGCAAGCAGATCGCGAGCGAATATCGGCCCGGCCGGGGGCGCCGACATCTCCCACCGCGGCGGACGGCCGGGCTTCGTGCACCTCCAGGCCGACACGCTCCTCGTTCCCGATTTCCGCGGCAACCATTATTTCAACACGCTCGGAAATCTCCTGGGAGAGCCTCGCGCGTCGCTGCTCTTCCTCGACTTCGAGAGCGGCGATCTGCTGCAGCTGCAGGGGCTCGCGAGCATCGATTGGAGCGCCTCGGCCGCGGCCCTCGTTTCGGGCGCGGAGCGCATCTGGCGATTCCAGGTCACGCGCGGGTGGTACCGGGAGCGCGCGGCGACCCTGCGCGGCGCTCTCATCGACTATTCGCCCGTCACCTTGCGCACGGGTACGTGGTACCCGGAACTCAGCGCGAATCGCGCGGCTGGCGAATAAGGAACGAGCCACCCTTGACCGCCTTGCACCCGGAGCTCCGGGCGCCCGACCGAAGTTGATCGCCTTCAGGGACAACCCGACCGCAGGCTGGATCGCGTTCAGGCACGATAGTTGCGATACGAACCGCCACGCCGGATCGCCATGGACCCCCTGCGAGAATGACAGCCGACCGCCGCGACAATGAACAATACCTCCGGCGGGAGAGAGAAACGCTCGAAGTCACGCTGAAGAGCATCGGCGACGCCGTCATAGTTACGGACGTGACGGGCCGTGTGACATTCCTCAACACGGTAGCCGAGCGCGTCACCGGCTGGTCCATAGCGGATGCAAGAAATCAGCCATTCGAGAAGATCTTCCGGATTGTAAATGAGTTCAGCGGCAAGCCGGTGGAGCATCCCGTCGCCAAGGTACTGGAGACGGGCAGCATCGTCGGCCTGGCCAACCACACGGTCCTGGTCACTCGCGACGGCCGGCGGATTCCGATCGACGACAGCGGCGCTCCGGTACGGCTCGCGAACGGGGAGCTGATCGGTATCGTCGTGGTCTTCCGGGACGTCACTGAACGCAAGCGCGCCGAGCTCACGCGCGCCTGGCTCGCCGCCATCGTCGAGTCCTCAGACGATGCCATCGCCAGCAAGACGCTGGACGGCATCGTGACCTCCTGGAATCCAGCCGCAACCCGCCTCTTCGGCTACGAGCCGGACGAGATCGTCGGCCGGCCGATCACGACCATCATTCCGCCTGAGCTCCACGCCGAGGAGGTCGAGATACTCGCTCGATTGCGCCGCGGCGAGCGGATAGACCACTACGAGACCGTGCGCCTCGCCAAGGACGGACGTCGCATCGACATCTCGCTAACGATCTCCCCCATCCGGGGCGAGGACGACACCATCATCGGCGCATCGAAAGTCGCGCGCGACATCACCGAGCGCAAGCGGGACGAGGGACTCCTGCGCGAGGCCGACCGGCGCAAGGACGAATTCCTCGCGACACTCGCCCATGAGCTGCGCAACCCGCTCGCTCCCATCTGCGCCGCGGCGGAGCTGCTCAAGCACGCCAAGAGTCTGGCGCCCGAGCTGCGGGCAGCCACCGCCATCCTCGAGCGGCAGGCGCGGCAGATGACCCATCTGGTCGATGATCTCCTCGATGTATCGCGGATCACGAGCGGACGCATCCGCCTGCACCCGGAACCAGTGGAGCTCAAGGAGCTCCTGAAGACCATCATCGATACCTATCGGCATTCCGCGGAGACCGCACGGCACCAGGTCGCGCTCGTGGCATCCGCCGAGTCGGTCTACGTGAGCGGAGACCGCATCCGGCTCACTCAAGTCATTTCAAACATCTTCCACAATGCCGTGAAGTACACGCCGCCAGGCGGCAAGATCGAGATAGCGCTGCGCACCGCAGACCAACACGCGGTGGTGAGCGTTCGTGATAATGGCATGGGCATTCCTCCGGAAATGCTCGATCACATCTTCGAGCCCTTCGCCCAACTCGACAGATCGTACGAGCGGCCCGATGCCGGACTCGGGATCGGACTCACCCTCGCCAAGAGGCTCGTCGACCTGCACGGCGGTCGTATCGAGGCGTGCAGCGGGGGCCGCGGCAAGGGAACCGAATTCGTGATCCATCTCCCGGCGATCGCGGCGACTCCCGCCAAACGCGAGCTCCCCCGTCGCATGGATCCGGAGCTCTCCGTCAGCTGCCGAGTACTCATTGCGGACGACAATCATGATGCGGCGGTCAGCCTAAGCATGCTGCTGCAGTCCATGGGTCACGACACTCGCGTCGTCCACGATGGCATCGAAGCATTGGAGGCGGCGGAGCTCTTCCGGCCCGACGTCGTGCTGCTCGACATCGGTATGCCGCGCCTCGATGGTTATGAGACGGCACGCCGGCTGGCGAGTCAGCCTTGGGCGGCGGCTGCGCAGATCGTGGCGGTCACCGGCTGGGGGCAGGAAACCGATCGGCAACGGGCCAAGGACGCCGGGTTCCATCGGCATCTCGTCAAGCCTGTTGATCTCGATGTGCTGCGGGAAGTGATGTCGGATGGCTGCGAACAGCGGCACGAGCCACCGCCAAATCGCTACTGATTGGCGTTGAACGCGATGCAGATGCGCGGCTCGTCGCCGTCGTGCGGCTCGACGTAGTGCTCCATCCAGGAAGGGAAGAGCACCAACAGGCCGGTACTCGGCTTGAGCTGGATGTCAGCGTGCGCGTTCGGGAAGGAGCCCTTGAAGGCCGAGTGAGTGACTCCGGGGCGCGGATCGCGGAACGCGAGCACGCCGGAGCCCGCGGGGACCTTGAGGTAGAAGCTGCCCGAGAGGAGCGAGCGCTCGTGCATGTGCAGGAAGTTGAAGCCCCCGCGGTCGTGCAGATTGACCCACGACTGGATCTCGAACGCCTGGCCACCGCGGCCCATCTCGCCGAGCGCCGTTACGCACGCCGCGTGGACGGCCTGCCGCAGAGGTACCCACACCGGCCGTTCCAGGACATCCATGTCCTTGCTGTTCCAGCCGCCACGGTTGGTCCTTCCCGCGGGGGTGGGACTCGCTGCGCGAGAGCTGAGCACCCAGCTCGTCCACTCGGCAAAGCGCGGCTGGAGAGCGTCCAGATCGGCCTGCCAGATCCGGGTTGGAAAGACATCGAATGACTGCAGCACGGGTTTCACCTCGAGCCCTCAGGGCAAACCGCTGAGGCGCACAACGCCCTTGGGATCGCGCGCAATGCGAATCGACATGCGGCGGCCCCGGAAGCTGACATCGCGCAGCGTCAGCGAGCGCCACCCGGAGGGTAGAGCCGCAGGATACGCTTGCACGAGCCCGGCTTCACGAAGCCTCAGCCCCGTGAGACCGTACATCAGGCTTTGCAGATAGGATCCGGATCCGGTGAGAAATGGGCCGACTTCGTTGCTCGCCGTCTCCGTGCAGACATCGTATGGTGGCTTGAGTGTTCCGCCGGTCTCGAACAGTTTGGCCCAGGCCGCGGCCGCGGACCCACGGTCCGCCTCGCCCGCTGCGGCCACGCGCGGCAGGATACCCATGCTCACCCGGCCGACGGACTCCGCCGTGTCGCTGCGGATGGCATGCAGGTAATCATTCATCCGCAATTCCGGCGGCATCCGGAAATCCAGCGCCGGCAGGAAGAGCAGCGCGACGGGACCGCCGCCAAAATCCTTGCCATGAACCGTCGCCGACGGCGCGAACGCGAGGTGATACTGCCCGTTCGGCGCCATCGGGATATACAGCCCGCGGGCGATGCGATCCCAATCGGGATCGGGGCGCTCGCCTATCATTTTCGCAGCGGCGACGGCGATGTCGAGTGCCTTCGCTGCGCCGAGATTGGTGAAGGTATCGTCCGGAATGTCGGTATTCGACTCCGCCACCGACGTCACATGCAGGATGTGGTAGCGCTTCCCATCCGGATCGGGGGTGACGCGACTCGCCCAGAAGCGCGCCACGTCGCGGATCACGGGCCAGCCGTGCATGCGCAGCCAGTTGCGATCGCGGGTGGCGAGATAGTACTGCCACTGTGCGATCGCGACCTCGGAATTGACGTGATTCTCACTCTCGGAGAGCTGATGAGCGGAGTAGGGTGTCTGGTCGGTGCCGTTCTGGGGGTCCGACTCCCAGGGAAACATGGCACCCTGGTATCCGTGACGCCGCGCGCGATCGCGCGCCGCTTCCAGGGTACGCTCACGAAAGGCTACGATCGATTCCGCGCGGCGGGGATGGAGAAGCAGCAACGCGGGGAACATCCACGTGTCGCTGTCCCAGAAAACGTGGCCCGCGTAGCAGACGGTCAGTCCACACGGCCCGGCGGACCAGGCGGTGTCGGCAGTCGAGCTCGAGATGAGCGAGTAGAGCTGCGCGTGCGCAACCTCTTGCGCCCGCGGATCGCCTTCGATCACGATGTCCGACTGCCAGAGCGCGCGCCAGGCCGCCCGCTGCGCGCCCAGGAGCCGGGCGAATCCCCGCGTCCGGGCCTGCCGCGCCAGCGTGAGGTCCTCGGCCGCATCGCCACCCCAACCCGCCCGCGACAGAGCGACGTACTTGGTGAAAGCGTACGTGTGACCCTTCGCAACGCGCAAAGCCACTTCGAGCGCGAGCCGGTGCGCATCGTGACTCATGCTCACTCTGGCGGAGCCCGCCCCCGTCACCGGCAAGTCGACTGCCGCCGCCATCGCCATGGTCAGACCGCTCGCGGCGCTGCCTGACAGCCACAGTGAGCGCGCGCGCGCATCGCCGCCGGTCTTCACGACCTCCGTGTAGCCCGGATACCAGAGGGCGGCGCGGTCGGCAGTGGCCGGCGGCCGCGGCTGCAACGAAATGCCACGAGCCGCGAGCATTTTCTCCTGCTCGGGTCCGCTCCAGCGGCCGAGTGGAAACCTGGGGGTGTGCCGCGCCCACATCGTCAACGGGAAGGAAAGCCGCACCCAACCGTCGTAGTCGGGGGTGATGGATAGGTGAACGACCGCGATATGCGGTGAGGCCTCGCTGACGAAAGCAATGGCCCGGACGGCGAGCCGCTGTCCCCGATCGGTGTAGGAGTACCGGGTGGCGAGCGTCCCCTCGTGCATGTCGAGAGTCTGGCGGTAGCCGGTGAAATGCTCCGCGGTCAACGGCGCCTCGTCGACCCAGCCGGCTCTCGAGCCCGCATCGCCCGGCGCGAAGTCGATTGCCGTCCAGCCCGGGACCAGCGCGGGACGCGAAATGTCTCCCGGGCTGTAATCCATGAGACCCACCAGATAGGTCTGTGCGGCGTCGATGCCACGCGGCGTGGTGACAGTCGCGATGTAGCCGTTGCCGAGCAGGCCGGGAAAATAAGCCGGCAGTTGCTCGAAGCCGGTGCTCAGACGAAAGCTGCTGTCGGCCGGCTCTGCGCAGGCAAGGAACGGCAGCAGCGTGCAGAGGAAGATGCACGCGATGCGGCCGGTCGCAGACATGCCGTGGCGGCGGCCACTCCTCATCTCGCGCCGCCTGTTGCAGTATGAGCGAGTTGCAACGGCTTCACCGCCAGGTAGACCGTGCTCCAGAGCTGCGCCGCGTTGGATTCGTCCACGTCGGCGGCGGAGGAGCCGAAAGGCCGCAGTTGGTAATGACCCGATCCGTAGGACCACGACCACAGCTCCGCATTCTGCATGGAGCGCGTGGCATCGATCGCCGACCATAGGGTCTGCTGCGCCTTGGCGAGATCGGCGCGTACGGCGGCCGGAAGATCGTGCCTCTCGAGCTGGCGGGCGAGCCCCGCCGCGAAGAGCGCCTGCTGCCAGGACCAGACGACCGTGCCGTGATAGGCATTGCGGCTGAACAGTTTCTGCCGCGCGGGAGTGCAGAAAACCGGGTTGGCAACCACCATGCCGACGCCAGTCATGAGCCCCGCCGGGAAAGGACGCATCAGCGCCGACACGAGATGGTCGAGCTCCTGTGGCCGCGGGTCCTCGAAGAGGAGCATGAAGCCCTCGTCCGAATTCATGACAGGGATCGGCTCACCCGAGGCCGAAAGCGACAGCGCGTGAAAGCGCACGGGTTGCGCATCCAATGCGTGCAGAGCGGGCGCCGACAGGACGCCCTGCGCGTCAGCGTAGATCTCGACCGCGTTGGCGGCCGCCGTGGGCCTCACGGTCACGGCGAAGAGCGGCGGGGCATGCTCGCGCCAGACGGCCGCCATTCTTGCCGCATCGGCCAACAGCGCGCGATCCGCTGCGGTCAGATAAGGCGAAAGGAGCCCGCTCCGTGCGAGCCGCGCCGCCGCACCGAGGGCCGCCGGAACCAACACAGCGTCGACATCGTAGGGATACTTCCCGCCGCCGAGACCGGTGCCGCTGTCGCGCCAGTCGCCGACGGTCTGGCCGGGCTTCAGGCCGATGAGGTGCGCTATGCCCGGCGCCCGCGCAAAGGCCACCGCGCCTTGCACCACATAGCGCAGATTCCTCACGAGCGCCGCCCCGCGCGACCCTCGCCGCTCGAGCGGTCCGCCGACAGCAGCGGCGAGAAAGGCCGTCGAGCGCGCTTGCGCGCCAGGCTGCAGCAGCCATGCGGCGGCGACCGGCGCCAGGAGGTAATCTTCATCGATCATCTTGTAGTCGTACACCGGCGTCGCGGAGGGCGACCCGTCGGCCTTCAGATGGTCGAGCACCGCCTGCTCGCCGATATCCTCCTCATGCGCCACCTCGCCCCGGGGTGACAGGCGCGCGAGAACGGAGTCCAGGCCGGCCTCGACCGCGGTCGGGCTCAGCACGGGCATCAGCAACCGCACACTCATGAGCGTGTCGCGGCCGAAATAGGTATCGAAGCGCCAGGAACCCGCGAGGAGCTTCTCGCGATAGGCGAGAAACGCCAAGGTCTCGCGGGCGGCGGGATCGGCAGCGGCGGGATTGCGCAAAAGATCCCGGCCGGCGAGCGGAGCGAGCGGCGTCTCGCCCGTGACGCCCGTGATCCGCAGTCCGATCTTTCCATCGGTCCCGGCGAGGATGCGCTTGCCGCTCACCCGGCCGTCCAGCACCTCGATCGTCAGCCCGTAGCCGGCGGCGCCATCGAGCCGGTCGCGGGACCAGGTCAGGGTGTGACCGGTGACGGCGGGAGCTACGCCGACTCCGTGGGGGACGGTTCCGAGAGACTCGTAGTCCCGCAGAACCCGAATGTTGGAGAGCGCCGCCCCGTGAATGTCGAGCTCTCGATCCGCGAGCGTGGCCTCGGCCGAAATTCCGTAGAGTGCCCTCCCCTTGGCATCGCGCGCATGGACCGCCTGCGGGTCGCCCCGGATCTGCCATGCGGCGTGGCCCGGCTGACGCGCGAACCAGAGGCCGACGCCGCTATTTCCGGCGGGAAAGGCGATGAGGATGCGCGGCTGCGGGCCGGAGCGAAGCACGAG
>Ga0134125_10003274_pt1 | contig 18807 bp, 18 predicted proteins | sample KB31751_FD_96464 | JGI IMG/M metagenome (GOLD analysis project Ga0134125, IMG submission 96464) | Terrestrial soil microbial communities with excess Nitrogen fertilizer from Kellogg Biological Station, Michigan, USA - KB3-175-1 | ecosystem: Environmental > Terrestrial > Soil > Unclassified ... | reverse complement strand
GCCGGTCGGCGCCGCGCGCCGCGGCGATGACGCGCGCGCCGAGCCGCTTGCCGACCTCGACCGCGGCGAGCCCGACGCCGCCCGCCGCGCCGGTGACCAGCACCTCGCCCTTGTCCGGCGTCACGCCCTCGCGCTCGAGGGCCATCACGCAGAGCATCGCCGTGTAGCCGGCCGTGCCGATCGCCATGGCGTCGGCCGTGGAGATGCTGTCGGGCAGCCCCACCAGCCACTCGGCCTTGACGCGCGCCTTGCCGGCATAGCCGCCCTGGTGCGTCTCGCCGAGCCCCCAGCCGTTCAGCACCACACGGTCGCCGGCCTTGAACGCTGGACTCTGCGATTGCTCGACGACGCCGGCGAAGTCGATCCCGGGCGTCATCGGCCACACCCGTACGACCGGCGCCTTGCCGGTGATCGCCAAGCCGTCCTTGTAGTTCACCGTCGAATATTCGACCCGCACCGTCACGTCGCCCTCGCCGAGGTCGGCGTCGGTGGCCTCGACGAACTTCGTCGCCTGGCCGGCGTCGGTCTTGAAGAGGCGAAGGGCGCGGAAGGTGTCGGGCATGGGGGCTCCAAGGCGGTCCTTCTCCCCCTGCGGGAAAAGGTGTCGGGCGCAGCCCGACGCATGAGGGGTCGCGCTGACGCTCTTCTCCCGCAAGGAGAGCAGGAAGGCTACCCCTGCCCGAAGCGTCCGTTGCGTCTGCCTTTCACGGCCAGGTCGACGCTGAGCAGGCGGCGCTCGCCTTCCATCCGCATCTCGTTGCCGGGCATGTGCATCATCGCCTGGTAGTCGCCGAGGCTGTCCTCGACCGCGTTGGTGAAGCCGGCGGCGTCCTGGGCCTTGTTCATCTGGATCTTGGCCATGCGCAGCGTCTCGGGGCTGTTCTCGGCGACGCGCCGCGCCCAGGCGAACGTCTCGCGCTCCAGGTCGGCCGGCGCCAGCACCCGGTTGACCAACCCCAGCCGCTCGGCCTCGGCGGCGCCGATGAAGCGGCTCTCGAACACCAACTCCTTGGCCTTGCGCACGCCGATGTCCCAGGGGATGGTGTTGTACTCGACGAAGCCGCCGAGGAACTCGGCGGTCTCGGCCGCGAAGATCACGTCCATCGCCGCCGCCAGCATCCAGCCTGCGTAGATGCAGTAGCCCTCCACCATCGCCACCGTCGGCTTCGGGAAGTTGCGCCACTTCAGCAGCAGGTCGAGGTTGTACTTCTTGAACTGGTCGTAGGTCTGGATGCCGGGCTTGGCCCCCAGCGCCCGCCGGTACTCCATCCCTTCGGGCGTGCCGAGGTCGTGGCCGGTGGAGAAGACGCCGCCCGAGCCGCGCACTACGACGACGCGCACGGCCTCGTCGGCCCTGGCGAGATCGAACGCGGCGTCGATCTCGTCGAGCATCCGGTAGCTTTGGGCGTTGCGGTACTGCGGGCGGTTCAGCGTGACGACGCCGAGCGGCCCGTCCGCCTCGTAGACGATGTCGCGGAACGTCATCGCGCTCAGCGCAGCACCACGCGCACCAGGTCGCCGTGCGTCACCACGTGGCGCATCACCGCCATCGGTTGGCCGCCGCCGACCGGCGTCGCCACCGTGATCACGTACCAGCCGCCGTCCGGCAGGCCCCCGAACGAGAAGCGGCCGGCGGCGTTGCACTCGGCCCGCCTGGCGTACCTGGCGTAGTCGTTGGTCTCGTTCGGCGTGCGGGCGCGCACGTCCGCGACCGGCACCGCGGTCGCCGTGGTCGACAGGTAGAGCATCCGCATCCGCGCCCGGCTCCAGGGCGTCTCGGGCGTCAGCACCACCTCGCGGCAGGTGTAGCGCGCCGCCGAGCCCCTGAAGGCCAGCTGGCCGACGATCTGGCCGGTCCCCGGCGCGGTCGACCACGCGAAGTCGGAATCGCGGAAGCCGCCGGCGTTCGGCGGCGGTGGCGGCGGCGTGTAGACCGACCTTGGCGCGGGCGGCCCGACCGATGGCCCTTCGTTGCAGGCCGCCAGCGCCGAGAGGGCCAGAACTACAGCGATGATCTTCCGCATGGGTTTCCCCGTCCCGTCACCCCGTGCGCCTCCCCGCTGCGAGGCAAAGGTCAACCGGCGTTCCATGTCAACTCTCGAATTCCGCTTGGCGAGCGCGACCCTTAACGGCGATAAGCGATCCACAAGCCGGCCCCAGCCGGCCGCTCCAGACCGAGATAGAGGGAGAGTCACCCATGAAGGCAGCCGTTCTGCGCGAGGTTGGCAAGCCGCTTCAGATCGAGGACGTCCAGATCGGCAAGCCCGGCCCGCACGAGGTGCTGATCCGCACCGCGGCCGCCGGCGTCTGCCACTCGGACGTGCACTTCTTCGAGGGCTCCTACCCCTATCCGCTGCCGACCGTGCTCGGCCACGAGAGCGCCGGCGTCGTCGAGGCGGTGGGCTCCGAGGTGCGTACGGTGAAGCCGGGCGACCACGTGATCACCTGCCTCTCGGCGTTCTGCGGCCACTGCGAGGATTGCCTCACCGGCCGCATGTCGCTCTGCCAGAGCCCCGAGGTGCGCCGCGAGCAGTCGGAAGGCTCGCGCCTGACCCAGAACGGCGCGCCGATGCAGCAATTCCTCAACCTGTCGTCGTTCGCCGAGCAGATGCTGATCCACGAGCATGCGTGCGTGGCGATCCGCAAGGACATGCCGCTCGACCGCGCCTGCCTGATCGGCTGCGGGGTGATGACCGGGGTCGGCGCGGCGATCCACACCTCGGGCGTGCGCCCGGGCGAGACCGTGGCGGTGATCGGCTGCGGCGGCGTCGGCCTGTCGGCGATCAACGGTGCGGCGATCGCCGGCGCCGGCCGCATCATCGCGATCGACCTGTCGCCCGGCAAGGACAACATGGCCCGCCAGTTCGGCGCCACCGACTTCATCTGCTCGGCCGACAACGATCCGGTGAAGGCGGTGATGGAGCTGACCGGCGGCGGCGTCCACCACAGCTTCGAGGCGATCGGCCTCGGCAAGACCGCCGAGCAGGCCTTCAACATGCTGCGCCGCGGCGGCACCGCCAACGTCATCGGCATGATCCCGGTCGGCCAGACGGTGACGCTGATGGGCGCGGCGTTCCTGGGCGAGAAGCGCATCCAGGGCTCGCTGATGGGCTCCAACCGCTTCCCGATCGACATGCCGCGGCTGGTGGATTTCTACCTCTCGGGCAAGCTGAAGCTCGACGACATGATCAGCCGCCGCATCAAGCTCGAGGACGTCAACGAGGCGTTCGCCGAGATGAAGACCGGCTCCATCGCCCGCTCGGTCATCGTCTTCGACGCCTGAGCCGCACGGCCGATCCGAGGCGGCGGGCTTGGCGGGCCCCGCCGCCTGGCGCGCCAGCTTTCGCATCGCTCATCGCAGCGCCTGGGCGCCGGTCTCCTTCAGGAAGGTGGAGCGGTCGCGCTCGGTCGGGATCCGCTGCGAGAGCCGATGGCAGAGCTCCTCGCGGGAGGCGGCGAGACGCGTTTCGCGCGCGACCAGCTGCGCGGCGATCGGGCCGAGCTGGCGGGTGAGGGCGCGGGTGATCGCGTCCAGCATCTCCGGCGTGAACGCCACCTCGCCCGACGGCGGCGCCGCGCCCGGCGGCGGGCTGCGCGGCGTCACCACCTGGCTTTGCGAGCGCGGCTCGGCGATCCAGCCGAGAAAGCTCGTCCGTTCCGCCTCGCTGGCGAGGTGGGCGGCGAGGTCGACATAGAGCTCTGACTCGCTGGCCGCCCGGGCGGCGGCCTGGCGGACCAGCACCTTGGCGATCGGTCCGATGAACCCGGTCAGGCGGCGCTCGGCGTTGGCCAGCATCTCGGGCGGCAGCGCGTCTCGCGCCGCCGGCGACGGCGGCGGGGTCGCCGTGTGCGTGCGCCCGAGGATCACCGCCAGGCATCGGCGCAGCGCCGCATCGTAGTCGCGGCCGGCGTCGATGAACTGCATGCGCGTCATCCGCAGCGGCAGCACGCAGGGCTCGATCAGGATCGGGATCAAGTCCTTCCTCATGTCGATCGCCACCGACACCTCGTCGGCGACCGTCGGCGAGGCGGCCGAGCGCGGCGACAGCACGACGATCATGCCCTCGCAACCGCGCACTGCGGCCTCGACGGCGCGGTCCCAGTGCTGGCTGGGGCGGATGTCGTACTGGTCGACCCACACCTGCACGCCCGCCGCGATGAGATCGTCGGCGAGCCTCAGCGCGGTGGTCTCGTCGGCCCGCGCATAGCTGAGGAAATAGGTGTTCATCCGTCCGCGGCCGGAGAGTCTACCCGTCGGAGAGCATCCGCAAGGCTTCCTGCAGGCTTCGGCGCATGCGGTTGATGGCGCTGGAGAGCCGGGCGATCTGATCCGAGCCGCCGCGCGAATACTCCGGCGCGTCCATCTGGCCGAGGCTGACGGCCTCGGCGGTCCTGGCCATCCGATCGATCGGCCCGATCACCATGTAGTCGAGCAGCAGGTTCAAAAGCACGAAGAGCATCGCGAACACCGCGACGTAGGGGACCAGGAACAGCATGCGCACGCGGTTCGCGCGGTCGTTGGCGAGCCGCATCGGCACGGTGACGATCTGCGCCCCGATGATCTCGCCGGCGCGCCAGCCGAAGCCGTTCTGCGAGCCGTAGAGCGCGATCATCGAGGCCGGGGCGGCCGCGGGCGTCGAATGACAGGCGAGGCATGCGGGCTTGGCGACGAGCGGCCTGGCGAGGTTGAGCGTGGGTCCCCCCGGCGTGTCGCGCCGCAGCACGATCTCCTGTTTGGCGGGGTGATCCTTGAAGTCGTTGATGACGTCGGCTTCCCAGTCGGTCGCGCGGTCCTCGAGGTTGGTCGGGTTCAGCGCCGCCTCGCGGTACGCGTAGTCGCTGAAGTTGGCGTGCAGCACGTCGAAGTTCTTCTTCGCCGCATAGGCCGACACCGCCTGCGGCCGGAACGTCGTCTGCATCTGCGGCTCCAGCAGCGGCGCGATCTGCTCGGAGGTGTATTTCCGGGCGCCGAGCGCGCTTTCCATCATGATGCGCGACGACTGCAGCACCTCGTCGGTGGCCAGGCTGTCGAGGATCGGGGTCGAGACGACCGCGAAGAGCGCCGCCCCAGCCAGCGCCACGGCCAGCAGCATCAGGTTGAACTTGAGCCTCAGCCCCATGCTGCGCACCCCGTCCGAACTCTCCGGGACGGGTATACAACCGCTCGCCGCGCCTGGGCCAATTCGGCTGGGCGGCCCCGGCGCATCCGAATGCCGGGCGTCAGGCGAGCTTCGCTGAAGCCGCTACGCGACGGAGGCGGGCGGGGCGAAGCTCAGGGCGCTGTAGCGGGCCAGGTGGTGGTCGGTGTCGCCGAGCTGGGTCTCGATCACCGCGGCGCGCTTGAAATAGTGGCTGACCGCCAGCTCGTCGGTGAGGCCCATGCCGCCGTGCAGCTGGATCGCCGACTGGCCGATGAAGCGCGATGCCTCGCCGACGTGCGCCTTGGCGGCCGAGGCGGCCCTGGCGCGCTGCGTCGGGTCGGGGTCGGAGAGGCGGATGGCGGCGAGATAGGTGATCGAGACCGCCTGCTCGAGCCGCATGTACATGTCGACCATGCGGTGGCGCAGCACCTGGAAGCTCGCCAGCGGCTTGCCGAACTGCTGGCGCTCCTTGGTGTAGTCGACCGTCCGTTCGTGGAGCGCGCGCATCACGCCCACCGACTCCGCGCAGAGCGCCACCGTCGCCGTGTCGATCACGCGCTCCAGCAGCGGCTCGGCCGCGCCCTCACCGCCGATCAGCGCCGTCGCGGGGACGCTGACGCTGTCGAACGAAACCTCGGCGGCGCGGCCGCCGTCGATGGTCGCGACCTCGCGCATCGCGACGCCCTTGGCGGCGGCGTCGAGCACGAAGACCGAAATCCCGTCGCGGTCGCGCTGAGCGCCGCCCGTGCGGGCGCTGACCACCAGGTGGGTCGCCCAGGGCGCGCCGTGGACCACCGCCTTGACCCCGCTCAGCACATAGCCGGCGCCGCTGCGGCGGGCGGTGGTCGTCAGGTCGCGCCAGTCGTAGCGCGCCTGCGGCTCGGCGACGGCGAACGCGGCGCGCACCTCGCCGGCCACGATCCCCGCCAGCAGCTCGCGCGCGGCGGCGGACCGATCCTGCACTTGCCCCAGCAGGCCGCCCGCGATCACCGCGGTGGGCAGGAACGGCTCGACCACCAGGGCGCGGCCCAGCGCCTCCATGATCACCATCATCTCGATCGGGCCGCCGCCGGAGCCGCCAAGCTCCACGGGCGCCAGCGCGCCGAGAATGCCGAGGTCCGCGGCGAAGGCCCGCCAGACCTCCGGCCGCCAGCCGGGCGCCGAGGCCGCCACCCGCCGACGCGTCTCGAAGTCGTAGTGGTCGGCGAGCCAGGCCGCGAGGCTGGCCTGCAGCAGCGCCTGCTCTTCGGTGAAGGTGAAATCCATGTGCGGCCGCTGATTGGAAGGCGCCGCACTCTGGCGCGCGCGACGCCGCGGAAGCAAACGGGCAAAGCTTGGCGCCGGCGCTCGCATGGGCCAAGCAGGAAGCCCAAGCGAAGGTGATGGCGATGGATCTCGAGCTGGCTCCGGCCGACCTGACGTTCCGCGACGAGGTCCGCGCGTTCCTCGACGCCAACCTCACCGACGAGCTGCGCCAGGCCGCGCGGCGGGCGACCAGCGTCTTCATCGACAAGGCCTACAGCCTGCCGTGGCAGAAGATCCTGCACGCGCGCGGCTGGGCGGCGCCCAGCTGGCCGAAGGAGTACGGCGGCCCGGGCTGGACCGACGCGCAGCGCTACATCTTCGCGGCCGAGTGTGCGCGCGCCGGCGCGCCGGGCCTCGCGCCGATGGGCCTTCGCATGGTGGGCCCGGTGCTCATGCGCTACGGCAGTCCCGAGCAGAAGGCGCACTATCTGCCGCGCATCCTCTCGGGCGAGGACTACTGGTGCCAGGGCTACTCCGAACCCGGCGCCGGCTCGGACCTCGCCTCGCTGCAGCTGGCAGCGACCGTGGACGGATCCGACTACGTGCTCTCCGGCTCGAAGATCTGGACCACCCACGCGCACGTCGCCAACCGGATGTTCTGCCTCGTGCGCACGCGCCGCGAAGGCAAGCCGCAGGCCGGCATCACCTTCCTGCTGCTCGACATGGCGAGCCCCGGCGTCACGGTCCGGCCGATCGTCACGCTGGCCGGCGACCACGAGGTCAACCAGGTGTTCTTCGATCAGGTGCGCGTGCCGATCGCCAATCGGCTCGGCGACGAGAACGACGGCTGGACGGTCGCCAAGGCGCTGCTGGAGTTCGAGCGCGGCGGCGGCGGCGCGCCGGGGCTTCGGGTGGCGCTGGAGCGGCTCATCGCCATGGCGGGCGCCGCGCCGGCGGACGGCGGCGGGCGACTGCTCGACGACCCGGGCTTCCGCATCAAGCTGGCGAAGCTGGCGATCAGCCTCGACGCGGTCGAGACCACCGAACTTCGCGTGCTGGCGGCGCTCGGCGCCGGCCAGTCGCCCGGCCCGATCTCGTCGGTGATGAAGATCCAGACCACCGAGCTGATGCAGAAGATCGACGAGCTGGCGCTGGATGCGCTCGGGCCCTACGCCGCCGCGCACCAGCCGGCGGCGCGCGCGCCGGGCGCCAACCTGCCGTTCGTCGGCCCGGAAGAGGGGCTGACCACCACGGCGCGCTACCTGAACGACCGCGCCGGCTCGATCTACGGCGGGACCAACGAGATCCAGCGCGACATCGTCGCGCGCCTGATCCTCGGCCTCTGAGGCGGGCCCCAAAGGCCGCGGCGAAGGCGCGACTCGATTCGTCCGTACACGTATTGTTGCGCGACGATCGACAGTCTGAAACATGTAGTCTTGTCAGCGGTTTCGCCCCGGCCCGTCCGGCGCGAGGAGGTGCAAAAATGCTGCCGAGCTGGGAGCTGATCGTGCGTCTGCTGCTCGCGGCGGCGCTTGGCAGCGCGGTCGGCTGGGAGCGCGAGCGGCTGCAATGGGCCGCGGGGCTCCGCACGCACATGCTCGTCGCGGTCGGCGCCTGCCTGATGATCATCGTCTCGGCGTACGGGTTCGGCGCGGTGCTGGGTCCCCGCGTGATCCTCGACCCCTCCAGGGTGGCCGCCCAGGTGGTCTCGGGCATTGGGTTCCTTGGGGCAGGGTCGATCATCTTGCGCAACGAAGCCATCAAGGGCCTGACGACCGCCGCCAGCGTCTGGGCGGTCGCGGGCGTCGGGCTGGCCGCAGGCGCGGGCCTTTACACCGCGGCGGTCGCGGCGACGGGCATCATCCTGGTCATCCTCGCCGGCCTGAAGCCGCTCGAAGAGCGGATGCGCGCCTCTCGAACCAACCTCCAGCTGCGCATTCGCGCGCGCCGCGACGGCTTTTCGTTCGGACTGCTGGAGCGCGCGCTCGGCGGGCGCGCCGGCCGGGTCAAGCAGATCGTGGTGCGTCCGGCGCCGGGGGAGAGCGAGGATGACGTCAGCCTGATGTTGACCCGGGTGTCGGCCGCAGACACAGCGGACATCATTCATCGATTGAAGGCGGTGGACAGCGTTCTCGAGGTCGCCGAGACCGCTGCCTAGCCGCTCGCCCTTCGGCGGTTCTTCTGAGTCGGGCTGTACGAGCGCTGCGCTAGCTGCTTCAGTCTTCTTTCAGCGACAAGGACGGGAGGATCATCCGATGAAGGCCGCAGTGCTCCGCGAGGTCGGCAAGCCGCTCTCGATCGAGCAGGTCGAGGTCCGCAAGCCCGGGCCGCGCGAGGTGCTGATCCGCACCGCAGCGGCGGGCGTCTGCCACTCCGACCTGCACTTCGTCGAGGGCAAGTACCGGGCGCAGATGCCGATGATCCTAGGCCACGAGAGCGCCGGCGTGGTCGAGCAGGTCGGCGAGGACGTGCGCTCGATTAAGGTCGGCGACCACGTCATCACCTGCCTGTCGGTGTTCTGCGGCCACTGCGAGGACTGCCTCTCGGGCCACATGTCGCTGTGCCGCAACCCGGAGGTGCGCGAGGCCGAGGTTCCGCGGCTGACCGATGCCGCCGGGCCGGTGCGCCAGTTCGCCAACCTCGGCTCGTTCGCCGAGCAGATCCTGACCCACGAGCACGCCTGCGTCGCGGTGCGCAAGGACATGCCGCTCGACCGGGCGGCGCTGATCGGCTGCGGGGTCACCACCGGCGTCGGCGCGGTGATCCACACCTCGAAGGTCCGGCCCGGCGAGACGGTGGCCGTGATCGGCTGCGGCGGGGTGGGGCTGGCGGCGATCAACGGCGCGTCGATCGCCGGCGCGGGGCGGATCATCGCCATCGACACCGCCGCCTCGAAGGACAACCTCGTCCGCCAGTTCGGCGCCACCGACTTCATCGACGCCTCGAAGGAGGACCCGGTCGCCAAGGTGATCGAGCTGACCGGCGGCGGCGTGCACCACGCGTTCGAGGCGATCGGGCTCGCCAAGACCGCCGAGCAGGCCTTCAACATGCTGCGCCGCGGCGGCACGGCCAACATCATCGGCATGATCCCGGTCGGCGAGAACGTCACGCTGATGGGCGCGGCGTTCCTGGGCGAGAAGCGCATTCAGGGCTCGTCGATGGGCTCCAACCGCTTCCCGATCGACATGCCGCGCTACATCGACTTCTATCTGGCGGGAAAGCTGAAGCTCGACGAGATGATCAGCCGCCGCATCAAGCTGGAGGACGTCAACGACGCCTTCGCCGAGATGAAGACCGGCCAGATCGCCCGCTCGGTGATCGTGTTCGACGCCTGATACGCTTCGGCTGCCGGCCAGCGCCGATGGCGAACTGCGCGCTTGTGGGCGCCCGTGCTTGCTGGTTGAGTGACCGCCGATAACCTGAAGAGGCGGGATCGGGTGAAGTCGCTCGAAGGAAAGGTCGCGGTCGTCACCGGCGCGGCGAGCGGCATCGGGCTCGGGATGACCGAGGCTTTCGCCAGCCGCGGCATGAAGGTCGCCATGGCCGATGTCGAGCGCGAGGCGCTGGAGCGCGAGGCCGACCGGCTGACCCGCGCCAACTTCGAGGTCGCCCCGTTCGTGGTCGACGTCGCGTCGTACGACGCGGTCTCTGGCCTGGCGGACGCCGCCGAGGCGCGCTTCGGCAAGCTGCACGTCGCCTGCAACAACGCCGGGGTCTCCGGCGGCGGCGGGGCGCGGCCGATCTGGGCGCAGTCGCAGAACGACTGGGACTGGGTGATGGGCGTCAACTTCTGGGGCGTGGTGAACGGCGTGCGCGCCTTCACGCCGCGGATCATCGCGCACGGCGAGGAGGGGCATGTCGTCAACACCGCCTCGATCCTCGGGCTGACCACCGGCGCCGGCTCGATCTACGGCGTCTCCAAGCACGCAGTGGCGCGGCTGACCGAGGGCCTCTACCACGATCTCAGGACCGCCGGCGCGAGCGTCGGGGTGACGCTGCTCTGCCCGGGCATGATCGCGACCAACATCATCACCTCGGCGCGCAACCGGCCGGACGCGCTCACCGACGCCGACGATCCGCCCGACGAGGCGCGCCGTGCGGCGATCGCGGCGATGGACGCGCGCTTCAAGGAGGGCGGGATGGCGCCGCGCGAAGTGGGCGAGAAGGTCGCCCAGGCCATCCTCGACGACCAGTTCTATCTCCTCACCCATGCGGAGAACATGGAGGGGGTCAAACGCCGTTTCGAAGATATATTCCACCTGCGCGACCCGTCGCCGCCGCGCTCATTGATCTAGGTCGCGACCCGCCCGCGAGCCCCGACCGCCCGTCATTTCGAAGGGATGCATGTCATGAAGCTCGTCTATTCCAAGGAAGAGATCCTTTCCGATCCGCCGTTCGCGCGCCTGAACAGCTTCGGGGCCAGGCGGCTGCACGGCGGCTTCGCCGCCGACGGGACCTACGTCTCGCCGCGCACGCTCGGCCGCTGGCCGGCGATCCGCGCCTGGCAGCAAAGCCTGAAGGCGAAGGGCGGCGAGCTGATCGACGCCTCCACGCGGCTGCTGCACGCGCCGCATTTCCCCAATCTCGCCCAGATGAAGCTGCTGCTGCGCCACGGCGTGACGCTGCCGCTCTGGAACTCGCTGACCACCACCGGCATCATCGAGGGCCGCGGCAAGATGTTGGCCGGCATCACCGCGCCGGACTTCCAGGCGCTGGTCGAGGGCGACATCTCCGAGACCGCCACCGCGCACCTCAACAAGGGCCTCTTCGTCGCGCACGGGCTCGACGAGGGCGGCGACGGCGTCAGCGAGGTCGGGGCCCATGACCAGATGTGGTACCTGGTCCGCGACCTCGCGCTCGGCGAGAACCTGCATCCGATCCCGGAGATACCGGAGCGCGGCGGCCGCCCGGGCGCCGAGGGGCGCGAGATGCCGCAGCTCCCCGCCCCGCACGAGGCGCTGATCAAGCAGCTGATGAACGTCCTGATGATCGAGATCCGCGCCGAGCGCGGGTTCGAGTTCAACAAGGCGCTGATGAGCGACCCGGAGGCCTTCCCGGCCCGCCGCGGCGAGGCCAGGCAGGCGGCGACGATCGTCGGCCAAATCCAGCAGGACGAGGCGCCGCACGTCGCCTACCTGCAGCTCTTCATCTCCGAGCTCCGCAGCTTCCGCTTCAAGACGACGGCCGGCGTCGTCGAGGGCCGCGCCTTCATCGACCCGGTGTGGGCCAGGATCGTCGCCTGGAATTCCGACGACGTGCCGCGGACCCAGCGCGAGGCCTCGCGCGAGCTGATCGAGAGCCTCCTCGAGGCGCGGCCCGACGGCGCGGGGCTGCTCGCCGAGTTCGACGCGCTCGCCGACCGCGAGCTGGAGCCGGCCGAGTGAAGTTCGGCCTGTTCTACGAGCTTCAGCTTCCCAAGCCTGCCGACCGCGACCAGTGGGGACCCGACGCCGAGCGGCGCATCTACCACGACATGCTCGAGCAGGTGGCGCTCGCTGACTCGCTGGGCTTCGACTACGTGTTCGAGGTCGAGCACCACTTCCTCGAGGAATACTCGCACTCCTCGGCGCCCGAGCTGATGATGGCCGCGCTGTCGCAGCGCACCAAACGCATCCGCCTCGGCCACGGCATCGTGCTGACGCCGCCCGCCTACAACCACCCGGCCCGCGTCGCCGAGCGGATCGCCGCCCTCGATATCCTGTCGGACGGCCGCGTCGAGTTCGGCTCCGGCGAGAGCGCGTCGGACATGGAGCTCGGCGGCTTTCGGGTCGAGCGGCGCATGAAGAAGGCGATGTGGGAGGAGGCGACCCGCGAGATCGCCAACATGATGGTCCAGACGCCCTACGAGGGCTTCGAGGGCGAGTTCTTCACCATGCCGACCCGCAACGTGGTTCCCAAGCCGCTGCAGAAGCCGCACCCGCCGCTCTGGGTCGCGGCCTCGCGGCGCGAGACCACCATGGTGGCGGCGCGGCTCGGCATGGGCTCGCTCGGCTTCGGCTTCGAGACGCCGGAGGAGCTCGGCGAGCGGGCGCTGGAGTACTATCGGCTGGTGCGCGAGGAGCTGATGCCGATCGGCCATGCGATCAACCCGGCGCTCGCTGTGCTCAACACCTTCATGATGGCCGACACCGACGAAGAGGCGATGCGGCGCAGCGCCAACGGGCCGGCGTTCTTCTCCTACTCGCTGGGCTACTACTACAACCCCGCGGTCGGCGGCCGGCACCAGCCCGGCGGCTCCAACGTCTATCGCGACTTCCTGAACCGCTCGGAGGAGACCTCGACCGTGCAGGCGCAGCGCGGCGGGTTCCTGACGGCCGCCGAGATCGCCAGCGGCGAGCCGAACGACGAGATCCAGAAGGCGCTCTACCGCGCCGCCCGCTCCGGCAACGCCATCGGCACGACCGAGACGCTGCGCAGGACGCTGCTGAAGTACGAGGCCCAGAACCTCGACGTGATGATCTTCGTCGCCCAGTGCGGCGACCGAAAGCACGAGCACATCATGGAATCGATCGAGCGCTTCGGCAAAGAGCTGCTGCCCGAATTCAAGGAACGGCACGAGACGAAGCACAAGGCCTGGCGCGCCGACCAGTTGAAGGGCGTCGACGCCGTGATCAACTCGTCGGTCTGATGGCCAAGGCGTCCGACATCCGCGACGCGGCGCTGCGCGGCGACCTCGAGACCGCGTTCGCGGCGATGCGCGCCGGCAAGGGCGCCGAGGCGGTGCGCGCCTGCGCCGCGGCCTACCTGGCGTTCATCGACCGCTTCCCGGAGGTGAAGGCCGAGACCATCCCGCTGCGCGGTCGCGAGGTCAGCCGCCTGCTGCGCTGGCCGGCGCTGGGCGCCAACATGGACCCGGACTCGGTGCGCGCCGGCAAGCCTGAGATCGCCTTCGAGCGCGACCGCTTCTCGGTCAGCGAGGCGATGACCTACTACCAGTTCGTCCTCGACGAGATCCTGGCGAAGGAGAAGGGGACTTAGAGCAGATTTCTTCCTGAATTGCGGCGACGAGCCCCTTCCCCCTGGAGGGGAAGGGGTTGGGGATGGGGGGCTGTCGCCGATTGGCCCCGCACTTGGGTGCGGTGTGCTGACAGTGGCCTTGCCGGACAGAGCCCCCCCACCCCCCAACCCCTCCCCTCGAGGGGGAGGGGAGCGCGGCGGCGCTTGCGGGCCGATGACGGAGCGCGCCTTCAGGCCGCTTGAAATCAACGCGCTTTAGCCCGCGCTTGCGACAGCCGGTTCGGGCTTTTCGTCTGTTCGTGGGTTCGACGGGCTGGGTTCGCGGCTCGCCATGTGCGAGAGAGCGCACCTTGCTTCAGGCCTTTTCAACCGAGGGATAGCGCCACATGAAATATCGCAAGCTGGGAGCCAGCGACCTCGAGGTTTCGGAAATCTCGCTGGGGTCGTGGCTGACCTACGGGGTCGGGGTCGAGCGCGACAAGGCCAAGGCCTGCGTGGACAAGGCGTTCGACCTCGGCATCAACTTCATCGACACCGCCAACGTCTACGGGCGCGGCGCCGCCGAGACGGTGCTGGGCGAGCTGCTGGCCGGTCGGCCGCGCGATTCCTACGTGCTCGCCACCAAGGTGTTCGGCGCGATGAGCGACACCGACCAGGGCCTCTCGCGCGCGCAGATCCTCAAGCAGATCGACGCATCCCTGCAGAGGCTGCGCGTCGACCACGTCGACCTCTACCAGTGCCATCGGTACGACACCAACACGCCGCTCGAGGAGACCATGGAGGCGCTCTCCGACGTGGTGAAGGCCGGCAAGGCGCGGTGGATCGGGTTCTCGGAGTGGTCGCCGGCGCAGATCGAGGCCGCCTTCGCGCTGCCGGGCGTCGAGCGCTTCGTCTCCAGCCAGCCGCAATACTCGCTGCTGTGGCGCCGGCCCGAGGCAAAGGTGATCCCGATCTGCGCCGCCAACGGCGTCTCGCAGATCGTCTGGTCGCCGCTCGCGCAGGGCGTGCTCTCCGGCAAGTACCAGCCGGGCGCGGCCCCGCCGGCGCAATCGCGCGCCACGAGCGACCAGATGGGCGGGGCGATGCAGAACTGGCTGCGGCCCGACATCCTGGAGCGCGTGCAACAGCTGAAGCCGATCGCCGCCAGGGCCGGCTGCAGCCTGACCCAGTTCTCGCTGGCCTGGGTGCTGCGCGAGCCCAACGTCGCTTCGGCGATCGTGGGCGCCAGCCGCCCCGAGCAGCTGGAGGAGAACGCCGGCGCCTCCGGCCTGGCGATCGATCCCGCGCTGTTCCGCGAAGCCGAGGCGCTGGTCGCCGGCCTGGAGCGGACGCGCTAGCGTCCTGGCCGGAGGCCCGGCGTGACCCGCGATACGCTCGGGGTCTCCGAGGCCGAGTATCGCCGCCGTTTCCGCGACCCGGCGTTCGGCGCCGATCTCGCCGAGATCGTCGCCGCGCGGCATGGCCTGGCCCGGCCGCTGGTGCGCAAGGTCGAGGGTTCCAGCCTGGTCTTCCGCGCCGGCGCCGGGCCGTGGCTGAAGCTGACGCCGCCCTACTGGGCGCACGACGTCGAGGCGGAGCTTCGCGCCAGCGCGGCGGTTGCGGGCCGGTTGCCGGCGCGCATCCCGGAGCTGATCGAGAGCGGCGCGCTGGAGGACTGGCGCTACCTGATCTCCGCGGACGTGCCCGGCGAGCCGTTCCAGTCGCTCGAGGACGAGCTCGACCCTCTCGAGCGCGAGCAGCTGGCCGAAGACCTCGGCGCGTTCATGGGCGCGTTCCACGCGGTCGCGGCGCCGGACCTCGGCCGGCCGGCGTGGGCCGACTACCTTCGGGCGCGCCTTGACCATCCGGCGGGCGCCCACGCGGCGCGTGGGACGGCGCAGATCTGGCTGGATCCGATCGCGGCTTTTCTCGGCCGCCGGCGCGCGGCGCTGGAGTCGCTCGGCCCGCCGGTGCTGATCCATGCCGACCTGACCGCCGAGCACGTGATGCTGGACCGCCGCGGCGGTCGCTGGCGGCTGTCCGGGGTGCTCGACCTCGCCGATTCCACGACCGCGCCGGCCGAGCTCGACCTCGTTCCGCCGCTGGTCGAGCTGTTCCGCGGCGAGGGCGAGCTGCAGTCGAGGCTGGCCGCCGCCTGCGGCGTCCAGCTGGGCGGGCCGCAGCCCACGATGGCGATCGCCATGCAGCACCGCTTCTTCCGCTTCGACGAATGGTTCGCCGGCGAGATCGCCGACGGCTACGGGACGGTCGAAGCGGTCGCCGCGGCGGCGTTCCCCTGCGAATAGCGGCCTCGGGAACCTACTCGACCGGGATCCCCGCGCACTTTGCGGCCGCGCGGACCGGGTTGCAGACGGCGATCGCGTGGCCGGGCAGGCGGACGTGGTAGCCGGTGAGGCCGGGCTCGGGGTGCGGATAGTCGGTCGAGACGTACTGCGCGCCGGACGCCAGCGCGGCGTCGCGGCGGGTCACGTCGCCGGAGCGCGCCTCGACGGTGTCGGCGTCGGCGCGGGTGCGCACCAGGAAGCCGGCCTTCACGTCGGCGGTGATGCGCGGGGCGTCGGCGTGCTCGTTCAGCGTGATGTACCCGGCGTCGGGCGAGGACTCGTCGGTGTTGACGAACAGCACCCGGCCCTCGAGGGTCCTGCGGCCGCCGCGATAGGCGTCGTCGTGCGTCTTTCCCTCGTCGAGCGCGAAAAGGAAGCGCCCCCGGCTCTCGCCGAGCGTCGGCCACCCGTGCTTCAGCACCGCCTCGCGCAGGGTCCGATAGCCGCCGCGCACGTCGTCCGGGGTGATCAGCTCGGCCGGCGAGAACACCGAGCGGATCTCTGCATCCAGCGCATCGTAGGCCCTCGTCGTGAACGGCAGCTCATCGACGCCGCCCGGCGCGCGGGTCCTGGCGTCGTTGGTGTTCATGGTGATGAGGATCGGGACGTGGCGCGGATGGGCGCGCGACCAGTCGCGGATGATCGTCAGGCACTCGACGAACGTCAGGCAGTTGGAGCGGAAGTCGACGTCCTGGATGTGCAACACCTTGAAGCCCGGCTTCGACATCGCCGCGACATAGGCCGGGTCCTCCGGCAGCCTCTCGAGCCTGAGCCCGGCCGGATGCGCGAAGCGCCCGCCCTTCGGGTCGTAGACGAGGTCGAGCTCCAGCGCCCGCATGCCGTCGTCGAGCTGCTCGTTGAGCGGCGGATGTGCGTAGTCGAGCCCCTGCCAGGCCTTCGGCGCGAAGCCCTTGATCAGCGTCATCAGCACCGGCGAGCGCAGGTGGTAGCTGTTGTGGGTCCCGACCGCGAGGATGTCGTTCAGGTGGAGGTTGCGATCCATCCAGGCGGAGGCGCAGCCTGGGCCAGCCTGCGGCGCGTCGGGCGCGTCCAGCTTGCAGGCCGCCGACGCCGCCGAGGCAGCCGTGCAGGCGACCAGCGCCAGCGCGCAAGCCACCCAGCGCTGCCGCGCTCTGCGATCCTTGCCCATGTCTGACATTGCGCTCGCGCCGCCCGCGTCCCTCGGCCGCGAGCTTAGCCGCGCTCCACCGGCTCGACCAGGAAATGCCGGCCCTCGGGATCGTCGATCTCCACCACCCAAAGGTCGGGGTCGATGCGGATGGCCCGCTCGATGTAGGCGTCGAGCTCGGCCTCGTCGTTGGAGCTGCGCGGCTGCATCCAGACCGCCTCGCCGTCGGCCCGCGTGGCCTCGGCGTAGAGCCGCGTCTCGCCGGCCCGCCGGTTCACCTGCTTGACCAGCACCGAGCCGCCGCGGCTGTCGCCCTTGCGCTCGATGGTGGCGAACGCGCCGCCCTGATGGGCGCGGCGGATCAGGGCGTAGACCCAGAGGTCGGTGTCGATCTTCAAGGGGAGGACCTTGCGCCGCAGGCGAAGTAACGTCCACGAAAGCATAAGCGCCTAGGTCAGATGGCCTCAACCGGGGGCGCGGGCGGCATGCGGATCGGAGGCAGGGCGGCGGCAGCCGCAGCTGCAGCGCTTTGTGCGGCGTGCGCCGGCCCGGCGTTCGCGGCGACTCCCGCGGCCGACCTCTTCTACGAACGCGCGCTGATGACGGCCGCCGACCAGGCCTGCCGGCTCTTCGCCCCGGACGTCGCCGCGGCGCTCACCGCGGCCAAGGCGCAGGCCAGGGGCGCGGCGCTGCGTTCGGGCGCGGACCAGGCCTCGCTCGCCGGGCTGGAGGCGCGGGCCGATGCGGCGGGCGTCGCCGCGTGCCGCTCGCCGCGCATCGGCGCCGCCGCCGCCCAGGTGCGCGCGGCCTTCGCCGGCTATGCCGCGCTGAGCGGGATGACGTTCCCCGGCGAGCTTTCCAGCTGGACGGCGAGCCGGTCTGCGGGCGATGGCTGGCGCGCCGTGCAGCGCGACCGGTTCGGGTGGGACGTGATGCTGTTCGGCGTCGCCGGCCACGGCCCCGACCGCGTGCTGACCGCGGTCGCCGATTTCGCCGACGGCGCGCGGCCCTATGGCGCGCGGCTCGTGCTGCGCGACGCTGCGCTGACCAGCGGCCCCTATCTCGACGCCCGCGAGGCGGACATCGCCGGGCGACTGCCGATCGATGCGCGCCTGCCGCCCAGGGCCGCGACCCGCGTCTTCAACGCCGAGGCGATGGCGCCGGCCGGCGCGCTGCAGGGACCGGACATGCGCGGCGCGTGGGCGTTCCGGTTCCCGGCCGGCGCGGCCGGCGCGCTGGCCGGCCTCGATCCGCGCGAGGCGATCGCGGTGGAATTCCTGTTCGCGGGCGAGCACGGCGACAGCGTCCGCACCGCCTACGTCGAGGTCGGCGACTTCGCCGCCGCGCGCGCCTTCCAGGCGGTGGCTCAGCGCTGAGGCCGGAAGGCGATCACGTTGTCGCCTCCTGCGGCGGCGAGCGGCGGCGGCGGCGGCTCTTCTTCCGGCGCGGCGGTCTTCGGGGTCCGATCCATCACCGGCAGCTTGACGGTGACGGCGGTGCCCTCGCCGAGCCGGCTCTTGATGGTCATGGCGCCGCCGTGGAGCTCGGCGAAGGCGCGCACCAGCGAGAGGCCAAGCCCGGTGCCCATGGCGCGCTGCTCGGCGCCGCCGGCCTGCTCGAACGGACGCCCGAGCCGCTCCAGGTCGGCTGGCGCGATGCCGACCCCGGTGTCCGCGACGATGATCTCCAGCATCTCGCCCTGCGCCCGGGCGATGACGTTCACCTGCCCGCCGGCCTGGGTGAACTTCAGCGCGTTGGAAATCAGGTTGAGCACGATCTGCTTCAGCGCGCGGCGGTCGGCGTTGACCTCCAGCGGCTCGGGCGGCAGCGCGCCGCGCAGTGCGATCCGCGCCGTGTCCGCCTGCACGCGGGTGAGCCGCAGCGCCGCGGCCACCGACTCGCGGGCGTCGAACGGCTCCAGGCTCAGGCTGTAGCGCTCGGCCTCGATCTTCGACATGTCGAGCACGTCGTTGATCAGGTCGAGCAGGTGGCCGCCCGATTCGTGGATCAG
>Ga0134125_10003272_pt1 | contig 18811 bp, 20 predicted proteins | sample KB31751_FD_96464 | JGI IMG/M metagenome (GOLD analysis project Ga0134125, IMG submission 96464) | Terrestrial soil microbial communities with excess Nitrogen fertilizer from Kellogg Biological Station, Michigan, USA - KB3-175-1 | ecosystem: Environmental > Terrestrial > Soil > Unclassified ... | reverse complement strand
TCTACCGGAGCGGTCGCGGCTCCCCCGTCGACGTCGCCATCTACGAGTGGGCCGGCGCGAGGCCGTAGCGACACCCAGGACGCCTGACTCGCCATGACGGTGGTCCAAAGCTACTTGACGACGAGGCTCGGTCGACGGATTCTCGGCGGCATGGGTGACGCGCGTGGCACCTCCACGAGGACGGCGCCGCTGCTCGTCCTTTCATTTCTCGTCGCACTCCTCACCGATCCTTTCGCGGTCTCCGCCGCGACGGTCAATTTCACTCGGGGCGCGGCCACCGCCCAGAAGTTTGGCGTGCATGAGATCGTGCTCACCGGCAACGGATCTGTAACGAACCCCTTTGATACGGACGCCACGGTCACCTTCACGCCGCCCTCCGGGGCCGCGCAGGCCAAGACGGTCAAGGCGTTTTACGACGGCGGCAAGACGTGGCGGGCGCGAGTCTACGTCACCGAATCAGGGTCCTGGCAGTGGACGTCCAGCTCGTCGGCCGACGCGGGTCTGGACGGCAAAACGGGGAGCTTCCAGGCCGTGCACTCTTCACTGCGCGGAATGATCAAGAGGCATCCGAGTAACGCCAAGGCCCTGATCACCGACGACGGTCAATGGTTCCCTCTGATCATCGACTGGGGAGCCGAGCTGTTCAACCGTTCCAAGGCCAATTGGCGCCAGTTCGTCCGGGATGCGGCCAAGATGGGCGTGAACGTGATCATCGCCGACGCGTCTGGCGACGTCGAGGGCGCTGATCCTACGACGGTCGATCCCTGGCTGGGGGTGGGGTCCGTCGACCACACTCGCTACGATCTTGCCCAATTCCAGACCGTGGACGCCCGAGCGATCTGGATCTTCGACAACTATCCGGAAATGTATCTCGAATGGGTGCTCCTCTCGGTCAGCTCCTACGGCGGCGACGGGAGCGGATGGATGGCCTTGCCGGTGGCAATCCGGCAAAACACGATGCGCTATATGATCGCGCGCTGGGCCGCGTTCCCGAACCTGATGTGGTTGAACTCCCTAGGGGACATCGACTATGCGAAGCCGATTTCAGCGAGTTATGCGCGGGACGTAGGAACCTTCTTCGCCGCCAATGATCCATGGCGGCACAATTTTTCCGTGCGCGGCTTTCGGGAGATGCTGTTTCCGTTCACCCGAGCAAGCGATCTGGCCTGGGTCGGCAGGGTGTCCCTGCAAGACACGTGGGGCATCAAGGCCTCGATCATTCATCGCTACGAGCACGTTCCCCTGCCGGTGAGCCTGGCCGATCAGTACCAGGAGGGCTACACACCCACACCCTTCGTGAATGCCCGCTACTTCTATCGTTGGAGCTACTGGGCCTGGCTCTTGTCGGGTGGATCTGCCTGCCACGGCGGTTACTACGTGACCGACCCGCCCTATTCCACGAGCGGTTATACGGGCCTCGATTCGGTGCCGTACATCTGGAGGTATTTCAAGGACCGCAACATCGATCTCGGCCTCTTCCGGCCAGACCCTGGCCTGATGAGCGACTATCGCCCGGGCGCGGCCACGACGAACGATGCCGAGAGCATGGAAGTGATGCGGCGGGGCGAGACCGAGCTCATCGCGTACCATCCCAACTACTCGGTGGGGGACGGACCCAGAGCCGCGCCGGATTCGAACGTGGCGGCAGGGATGCGTTTGGATCTGCGGTCCTTTCCGGGCACCTACCAAGTGGAGTGGTACCGGCCTCACGATGGTGTCGCTCAGACCGCGGGGACCGTCTCCGGCGGCGCCGTGCGGACTCTCACCTCCCCGTGGGTGGGGTACGATGTCGTGCTTCGCTTGTTGGTCGCTGACTCGCCCGCTCCTCGCGCAAGACGCTAGTTCAGCCGCCTCGCCCCTGCGCTCCCGCCGGGGCTCACGGGGGGCCGGACCGCCCGTCGCCGGACGCCCCCGCGGCGATGCCCCGGCGGATCAGCTTCTCGATCGCGGTTGGAAATCTGGTCTGAAAGTCCAGCACCTTCGCCCAGCACGGCGTGATCTTGATACGGGCCATCTGCTTGTACATCGCGCGCACCTGCCCCTCGAAGGACTCCCACTGATCGGGTCCGACCGCTTTTCGGGATGCCGCGAGGTATTCCGGCGGTACGCCCTCCACGATGTCGATGGCGGCAGTACCGCGCACGAGCAGGACGTGCGGCGGGAACGTGTTCGTGTCGATGGTCAATGCCACCTTCGGATTGGCCTCGAGGGCCGACACCTTGGGCGCGTGCGGCACCGTGCAAAGAACGAACTGAGCGCCGTTCCAGTGAAACCCGATCGGGATCGCGCGCGGAAAGCCGTCAGGCCCCATGTATGCCAGCCGTGCCGGGATACTGGATTGCATGAGCTCTTGTGCCAGCGGATCGCCGAGCACCCGGGCGACATCCTGTGGTTGCATCCCGCCCTCCCCCCGGATTGAGCTGCACAAAATGTAGCGAGACCACGATGCCCTTCCGCCGGGCGATGCGCAACTACATGTGGCCCCGCGCTACAGATGCACGTTGGGGAGCGCACGCGCAGGCTCGGGGTCCCGCGGCCGGTCCATTTTTTGGTCTTTGCAAGCTTGCGCGGGCCTGCGATCGTCCAGCGTGAAGGACACGGCGACCCGAAAGGAGGACCGATGTCATGAACGCACATCGACTGCTCGTCGCGCTCGTCCTGGTGCTGGCGCTGCCCCTCGCCGCGGCCGCGCACGACGGTGAGACGCTCGGAAGCGTCCACTTCCCGATCTCCTGCACGCCGACGGCACAGGCGGACTTCCAGCGCGCGGTGGCGCTGCTGCACTCGTTCTGGTACGAGGAAGCGCTCACCGCCTTCACCGCGATCACGACCGCCGAGCCCACCTGCGCCATGGGTTACTGGGGCATGGCCATGAGCGTCTACCACCCGCTATGGGCGCCGCCCAGCGCCGCGACGCTGGCCAAGGGCTCGGCGGCCATAGAAAAGGGCCGCGGGCTGACCGCGACCCCGCGCGAGAGGGACTACGTCGCGGCGATCGCGACCTTCTATACGGACCACGACACGCTCGATCACCGCGCGCGGGCGGCCGCCTACGAGAAGGCGATGGCGCAGGTCCACGCGCGATATCCCGATGACCGCGAGGCCGCCGTGTTCTACGCGCTGGCGCTCGACGCCACCGCGGCGCCGACCGACAAGACGTACGCCAACCAGAAGAAGGCGGCCGCAATCCTGGAGAAGGTGTACGCCGAGCAGCCAAACCATCCCGGCGTCGCCCACTACCTGATCCACAGCTACGACTACCCACCGCTGGCCGGCCAGGGGCTGGTCTCCGCCCGCAGCTACGCGAAGATCGCGCCGGCGGTGCCGCACGCCCTGCACATGCCCTCCCACATCTTCACGCGCCTCGGCCTGTGGCAAGAATCGATCGACTCCAACCTCGCCTCCGCCCGCGCCGGCAAGGCCTACTACGCGCGCCTGGGCAAGGACACCGTGTGGGACCAGACGCTGCACGCCCTCGACTACGTCGTCTATGCCTACCTGCAGACCGGTCAGGACACCAGGGCGCGCGCGGTGCTGGAAGACCTGCGCGCGATGCCCAAGGCCGAGCCGGAGAACTTCGCGGCCGCCTACGCCTATGCCGCGATTCCCGCGCGGGTCGCGCTCGAGCAGCACCGCTGGAGCGATGCGGCGACACTCGTGCCGGTCTCGCCGACCTTCCCCTGGGACCGCTTCGCCTGGGCGCAGGCGATCACCACGTTCACCCGGGCTCTGGGCGCCGCCCGCGGGGGCGACGTGACCGCCGCCCGCGCCGAGGCCGCCAAGCTGGATGGCTACCACGCGGCCTTGCTCGCGGCCAAGGATGTGTACTGGGCCGGGCAGGTCGACGTCCAGCGTCAGGCGGCCGCGGCGTGGATCGCGCGCGCCGAGGGCAAGACGGACGAGGCCGTCAGGCTCATGCGCGCGGCCGTCGCCCTGGAGGATTCCACCGAGAAGCATCCCGTCACGCCGTCGCCCGTGGTGCCGGCCCGCGAGCTGCTCGGTGACATGCTGCTGGACGTCAATCAGCCCGGGCAGGCGCTCGTCGAGTTCGAGGCCTCGGCCGCGCGCGATCCCAACCGGCTCAACGGCCTGCTCGGCGCGGCGCGCGCCGCCGAGCTGTCGGGCAACGCGGCGAAGGCCAGGACGCTGTACGGGCGCGCCGTCGCGCTGTGTGATCCCGCCGACGGCGAACGGCCTGAACTCCGCCACGCGAAGGCGGTCCTGGCGAAGTAGCGGGATCCGGGCGCTGGCTGTCCGCCCGACCCGTCTGCGATCAGCGGACCTCGGAACACGAGAGGGGCTAGCGGTTCCCGCCCGCTAGCCCCCGTCCTGTTGCACAGAGACCGCCGCCGGCCGGCTTCGTGAGTCATCAGGCATGATGCCTCCCTGGATCGTCACGTGCTCGTGCGGCGCCTTGGTCCGAGCGTCCGAGACACTGGAGGAGGCCACGACTCTGGTCGAGTCTCAAACCAGGGTGGTGACCATGCCTTTGACCTTTCCTCTACGGCGAAGTCGCGAATGGCGCAAGCGGTGGCTCCCAGCTACGATACGCTGGAGCTCAACGACCGAGCCGGAGGGAGACGACGTGACCCAGCGCAAGATGGTTCTGGCGGGGCTGGTGGCCTGGTATGCGGTGGTGTCGGCCTGGACGGCCTATGCGCCGGCCGACCGCCAGTTCTGGTTGCTGGCCAGCATCCTGCCGGCCGCGCTGGTGGCCTTCCTGGCGGCCACCCACCGGGCTTTCCCCCTGTCGCCCGCGTCATATGCCTCGATCACGCTGTTCCTGACCCTGCACATGATCGGCGTCCGCTACACCTACGCGCAGGTGCCGGCCGGGTTCTGGCTCGAGCACGCCCTGCACTTCGATCGCAACAACTTCGACCGGGTCGTCCACTTCTGTTTCGGTTTCCTGATGGCCTATCCGCTGGAGGAGACGTTTCGGCTCCTCGCCGGCACGAGGGGCTGGCTGCTGTACTACCTGCCGGTGATGACCATTCTCGGGTTGAGTGGTCTGTGGGAGATCATCGAGTCCTGGGTCGCCCAGACGTTCCATCCCGAGCTCGGCCTGGCCTACCTGGGGTCGCAGGGCGACGTCTGGGACTCCCAGAAGGACATGGCCTCGGCTCTCTACGGCGCCCTCGTCTGCATGGCGATTCTGTTCCTCGTCCGAAGGGCCCGCCCAGCCGAACGGCTTGCTCCGTCCTCGTGAGATGACCGCGCCCCGGCCCAGTCGCCTGGCGCTGGGACTGCTCGTCGCCTACCTGCTCTTCTGGCTCTGGATGGCCATCTCCCCGCTGGATCGCGGGGACTGGCTGCTGGAGAACCTGCTGGCCATCGCGTTCGTGGCCGCGCTGCTCGCCACCGCCCGTCGCTTCATGCTGTCCGACCGATCCTACGTGCTGATCGTGCTGTTCCTGGGCCTGCACGCCGTCGGCGCCCACTACACCTACGCGCAGGTGCCCTTCGGCTTCTGGCTGCAGGACCACCTCGGCCTTGCGCGGAACCCCTTCGACCGCCTGGTGCACTTCGGCTACGGCCTGCTGCTGTCTTACCCCCTGCGCGAGGTGCTCGTGCGGCTGGCCTCCTTGCGCGGCGTCTGGTCTTACTTCCTTCCGGTGAGCGGGATCCTGGCCCAGAGCGCCCTCTTCGAGGTGATCGAGGCCGTCGTCGCCACCGTGGTCAGCCCGGAGCTGGGCACCGCCTATCTGGGCACTCAGGGAGACGAGTGGGACGCGCAGAAGGACATGGCCGCGGCACTGGCCGGCGCGCTCCTGGCCATGCTCCTGACGCGCGCCGTGTCCAGACGAGATCCCGCGGCCTGAGGAGACGGCCGCCGGCCTACTGCCAGCCCGTCGGCTCGTACCCCCGCTCGCGAAGGCAGCGGTCGACGAAGTTGGTGTACGCGGCGCTGGGTGCGCGACGGCCGCCAAGGATCGTGCTCAGGAAGCCGATCACGGCGCCGCTCGCCGCGCCGATCGCGGCGCCGATTCCCGCCCCTCCACCGATCGCGCCGCCGACGGCGCCTCCGGCAGCGCCCACTCCGGCACCCACCGCCGTGCCGGTCGCCACCTCGCCCGCCTTGCCCGTCCCCGGCGAGGCCCCCGCCGCCTTGGCCATCCGCTCGCACTCCGCGATGTCCCGATTCGCACCCTCCTGCCCGACCTCCTCGACACGAGCGTTGGGGTACAGGACCGGCCGGTAGGTCGCACAGCCGACCAGACTCAGGACGAGCAGGACCACGAGAACTGGTCGCCCGGGGGCGTCCGCCTTCACGGCTCGCTCATGTGCGCGCATCCGGACCGGAGCGCGCCCATGGCACGATCTCCCAGCGCCGACAGCCTGCCGGCACTCACGACCTCGTCCCGTTGAGGAAGACGTGTTGCTGAGGCGCGGGAAATTTCCCCTCGCCGCCCACCTCGCGAATGGAGCGGTTCGTGTCGAAGTAGACCTGCCAGTAGTGATCGTTGTGGCAGTACGGTCGCACCGCCAGCACGGGGCCCAGCGGCGTGAAGGTGAGAATCTCCACATCGGGCGCCGGGGCTGCCACCACGTTGGGGATCCGCTTCAGCCGCTCCCTCACGAGCCGGATGGCCTCCACGTGGTCGACGCTGTTGTCGAGCTGGGCGAGCAGATCCACGCGACGGTACGGGTTGGCCGTGAAGTTCTGGATATTGTCGCCCAGGAGCTTGGCATTGCCCACGAAGGTGCGGACATTGTCCAGCGTGGTGACACTCGTCACGAAGAGACCGATCTCGTCCACGGTCCCCAGGATGCCGCCTGCCGAGATGAAGTCCCCGACCTTGAAGGGGCGAAGGATGAGAAGGAAGACGCCGGCGGCCAAGTTGGCGAGGAGGCCGCTCCACGCCGCGCCGATGGCGATGCCCACGCCGGCGAGAAGAGCGGCGAAGCTCGTCGTCTCGACGCCGAAGAAGCTGAGAAGCGCGATGATGAGCGCGAGGGTCAGGGTAACCGACACCGCGGTGCCAATATAGGTGGCGACGGTCTGGTCGAAGGGAGCCTTCAGACTCCGGACGATCAGCACTCTCGCGAAGCCGATCAGCTTCCGGCCGATGACCCAGAGAATGATGGCGCCGACCACCTTGAGGCCGAACACCGTCAGCAAGGGAATCGCGCTCTGGACGAAGCCGTGGATATCCATGTCGGCAGTCTCCTTCAGTCGACGTTAGTTCCTGAACGCAATGACTCGTCTCGCTTCAACGTGCCCATGACCGCTGCGCGTCGCGAGGAACACCTGGGCCACACGAACGGCATGAGCGTCGCGCCCGACAGGGACACCGCCTTGCCATTGGCCGTGCCAATGCTGACGGCCACCGCCTGGGCGGAGCGCATTCGTCTTGCGGCGGAAACGCAACAGCTCGCGTTCAACGGGGCTACTTCGTCTCGGCGGATGATCTGACCCCGTCGATCCGGTCGCCCTATCCGAGTCGGCCCTTGAGCAGGCCCAGTGCCTGCGCGAGCCCGCCGGCCTCCGGCAGCTTCCCCTCTGGAGTCAGCGTGTCGACGGTGGCCGGCAGGATCTCGGCGAGCTTGGAGCTGGCCGCCTCCGGCGAAAGGCCGGCCTTCTGCGCGATCTCCTGAAGGTTGGCCTCCCCAAGCCCCTCCTGGATCTGGGCCGGCGAGACAGGCAGATTGGAACCCGTGCCCACCCACGAAGCGACGATGTCGCCCAGCCCCTTGGCCTGGAAGGCCTGGACCAGACCCGACAAGCCGCCGCCCGAGCCTCCCTTGCCGAGCATCTCCGTCAAACCGGTAAGGAGTGCAGATTGCGGGCCTCCTCCCAACGCGCCACCGAGCTGCCCGGCGACCTTATCGAGTAGACTCATCGCTGGCCTCCCTCTCAGTTGATGTCATGTACCCGACGCGATCTACCGCGTCAGCCCCCGCCGCGTGTCGTCCACTAGAAAGTGGTCCCCCTAGACTTCCCCGAAAATGCGCAGCAAAGAGCGTCTGTCCGGCTCCAGTTTCCTCCCCAGACGTTCGAAGACCAGTGGACCTTGGTCCTAGTCAATCCGGGGCATTCTCTCGCCGCCCTGCATTGCCGTCCGGTTGGCCGCGGGTTCACGGCAGCCCTGCCGGTCACCGGGGATGAGGCGCGGGGATCCGCATCCTCTTGTCAGGCAGCCTGGATCGCCGGGTTGCGATGGAGCTCCTGGGCTGGCCCCGAGTGCTCAAGCGGCCGTCCCCGTCGCGCGCTTCGCCTTGGCTTCGGTGACGGTCGTCCTGGCCGGATGCAGCCAAGCCCGAGCCGTCCTCCCCGTTCCCATAGAGACCGCCTCGCTGTCGCTGGCCCAGGCTCAGACCTTCGGATCGACCGAGGAGACCGCGCGGCATCGCGACCATCCTCGACCAGGGGTTCGGGCTGCCGCTGCCGAAACGCGTCAACGTCTTTGTCTATCCCGGCGTCTCGCCTTCGAGCGCGGCCTCGTCGTCAAGGAAGGCCTCAGCCAGGTACACGTTGCCGAGTTGAGCGTTCTATCGGTATCGCCGGGCGGCGCCAGCTCCCGCTCAACCGGGGTGGGTTCAACCGGACCGACCGGGAATGGCTGCGCCTGATCGCCCACGACCTGACCCACGTCTCGCAGGCGGAGCTGGCTGGAGGCGATGGCCGCGCCGAGCAGTGGCTGGCCGAGGGCATGGCCGAGTGGGTGGCGTTCTCCACGCTGGAGCGCCTCGGGCTAGACACGGTAGCCTGGCGCCGGCGCCGCGCCCTCGCCGGCGTCCTCGAGCATGCGACATTGATCAGGGCGGGCCTCGACCTCGAGACGCACGGCACCCCGCAAGGGTTCGCGAGCTGGCGTCAGCGCGAGGGGACGCTGCCAACGTATCAGCTCGCCTTCCTCATGGCGGACTACCTCATCGAGCGGCGAGGGCTGGTAGGCGTAGAGGCATACTTCCGGTCGTTCTCAAGCTCGCGGGACCCGCACAAGAACTTCCCGCTGGCCTTTGGCACGACGGAACATTCCGGTTTGGCTCGCCCGGCGTAGGCGGAAGGTGTTTCCGCACCGCCTCGAACTGCGCCCGCTCGAAAACCCTTGGCGGATATTCCGCCTGCAGCTTCTGGATGCGTGGCGGCTGGGGGGCGAGTTTCTTGCTCTGATGCTCCACCGCTGCTTCTTCGAGAGGGTGGGCCAACTCGCGGTTGACTAGCCGTGGGCTCGGCCTTCTGCTGCTTGCGATGGACCACGTAGCCGTGGATGGCCGGCGCGTCTATGCGCGCGATGCGCCACCCGGCGAAGTACAGCCCAGGTGGCCGCGCCGCTCTTCGCTTCGCCATGTGGCGCTTGCGCGTGGCCTCGCCGCACGCGATAGGTCCCCCTGCGCTGCCCTGGAGCGCAGCACTCGCGCAGCTCGAGTTGCAATGCCGCGAGCGCGGACACCGAGCTCATGCCCTACTCCCACGTCCTCTCTGTGGGACCAAGGTCGCATTGCGGGCCAGGGCGGCTCGGTGAGATACGTGCCCTCCGGAGGCTCATACAGAGGACTGGAGCGTGATCCGACGGGCACCTTTCATGGCGGGGCTGGTGGTGGTTGCAGCCAGCCCGAGCGGGCCGTTCGGGGTCATCAAGGAGATGTTCGCCGTCGGCAAGACGCTGGCCGACGTGAAGCTCCACGGAGCCTCGAGTGACCTCGTGAAGGCCGTCGTGGCGGACCTGGAGACGGCCGAGGCACGGCAGCAGAGCATGCCCGCCGAGCTCCAGGGGAAGACGCCAGACGAGGTGCGAACTGCGGCGCTTGACGCCTGCCGGCAGGCGGCCGCCGTGGTGCAGAGGAAGGCAAAACCCGACGAAACGCTGGCGTTCACGGAGTGGCTCGTCTCGGTAGGCCACAGGGTAGCCGAGGCGGCCAAGGAAGGAGGTGTCCTGGGGTTCGGTGGGACACGCGTGAGCGAGCAAGAGATGTCGGCGCTGAGGGACCTGACGGCCGCTCTGAGTGTCAAGGCCTGAGGCGCAGGGGGCCCATTTTAGCTAGCTAGAGCGGCTACTGTCCGACCCGGCGCGTGGCGTCGAAGAGGAGCAGACCTCTCGAGGGAGAATGACGATGCAGATCGACTTGGTCGACTTGGTGAAAGGTTATTTGACCCCGGACGTCATCCAGCAGGTCGCCACCCACGTCGGGGAATCCCCCGTCGCGACCCAGAAGGCACTGACCGGCATCGTGCCGACCCTCGTCGGCGCCCTGACGAACACGGCGTCCACGAACCAGGGTGCCCAGCAGCTAGTTCGCATGCTCGATGACGGGAGGTACGACGGGAGCGTCCTCGACAGCGTGACGAGCCTATTCGGTGGCGGAGTGACCACCCAGACCGCGCTGGGCGCCGGCAAGGGCATCCTGGACTCGCTGTTCGGCCCAAAAATCAGCAGCGTCGGCGACCTCATCGCACGCTTTGCCGGCGTCCGCTCGGAGTCAGCGTCGTCGCTGCTCGCCCTGGCGGCGCCGCTTGTCCTGCATGTACTTGGCAAGCAGCGCGCGTCGATCGCCCCGGGCGCGGCCTCCCTGGCGAGCCTGATCGGCGGGCAGAAAACCGTCCTGGCGGGCATGATGCCGCCGGGCCTCAACTCCCTGCTCGGATGGTCGGGGTTGACATCAGAGACCTCCGCCATCGGATCGAGCCCTGCCGGCGCCGCCTCCCGCGTCACGGAAGAGGTGGCCCGGGCGGCGCGGGGCGTCAGCCGCCCGAGCTGGGTCCTTCCGGTCATGGTCTTCGGTGCCCTGGCAGTGGGCGCCTTGGCCTGGCTGAGCTGGCCGACCACACCAACTGCGCCGGTGCCCCAGGCGGTGCGGAAGCTCAGTGAGCTCCAGCTGCCGGATGGCGTCAAGATCTCGGTCCCCGAGGGTTCCTTCAACTTCAGCGTGGCCAACTGGCTGGCCAGCACTACCGACACCAGCGTCCCGAAACGCTTTCTCTTCGAGGACCTCAATTTCGAGACCGGCTCCACCGGGCTGACGACGGAGTCTAACGCCACGGTGAACTCCTTGGTGGCCGTCCTCAAGGCATATCCCTCCGTGTCCGTGGCTCTCGAAGGGCATACCGACAATACGGGCGATCCCATCGCCAACAAGACGCTCTCCGTTGACCGGGCGGTCGCGGTGAAGGAGCTCATGGTCAAGGGGGGCATCCCCGCGTCGCGCATCACCTCCGCCGGGTACGGACAGGAGAATCCGGTGGCGCAAAACGACACGGAGCAGGGGCGCGCGAAGAACCGGCGTCTGGAACTGGTCGTCCTGAAGCGGTAATGGGCGGGTCGAGACCAAGGGCACTCCGTCGCCTCGATCCCCGTCACCGCGCAGAACGCCGGGAGGCGCTCCTGTTCTATCGCCTGGCGCGGGCGGGTCGAGCCTACGGCCAAGACGGGGTGCATCCGCGACGGCACACCGCCGCCCGCCGAAGCGGTGATCCGTTCCGCGGGCACTCCCCTGGACACAAGGTAGGCCTTGGCGGCCCGGGGCCCGCTGCCCACCGGCTCGCGGTCCCCGACGCTGTCCGCATAGCCTTCGATCCGGAGGCACTGCGCGAGTTTGCGACCAAGCCAGGCCATCCAGGACCTTCGTATCGATGGCCGGATCTGCGTCGTCCCCGCGTCGAAGTGGATCGGAGAGAGCGAGTTGTTCGCCACGGCATCCGGCCCGGCCGCCACCGTCGAGACGATCGCAGCCAGCACCGCGGCCGACCCGGGGACAGTGGCAGCCTGCTGGGCCAAGGGGCCGCTGTGCTGGTCCTCGAGGCGGAGGCGGCTGCGATCGCGCGGAGCGCCCGCGTCCTCGGCAAGCTCCTCGGCAGCGCTGCGCCACCGATGGGGAAAGAGGCCCAGGACGCGTGTGTGACCGGTCTTGACCACGTCCGGTACCGACGCTAGCCTCGGCCCACTCGGACTCGCCATGGAGGGACCAGGTAAGAGGCCAATGGCCACTGAGATATTGCCCGAGGAGGGGCGCCCAGCAGGGGCCCCATTCGGCTGCCGATGATCACGGGTCACGCTGGCCGCCAGCTGTCGTGTCTCCTCATCGTGTTTCCTGAGGTCGACCGGCGCGCGGGCAACGGGAGCTGAAATGGCACGGCGCAAGCGCCCGCGTCGGGCGACGGGCCGGCCGAGGAAGCTCGAGCGGGCGACGCGCCTGCGCTTCGAGAAGCTCCTCTCGTCGCTGTCCGTCGGGTTGATTCACGTCAACGCTCGGGATACCAACGTGGCGATCGAGCGAGCCCTCCAGCAGGTCGTTACCTTCTTGGGCGTGGATCGAGGCGGTCTCCACGAGCGTGCCGAAGGCAGGCCGCGGCTCCAGGTCTCATGGGCGCGGCCGGGCCTCGAGGAGTCACCGCCGGTCACGGCTGAAGACCAGTTCCCCTGGGTGTCGGGGAGGCTGCGGGAGGGAGAGGTCGTCCGATTCTCTCGGCTCGAGGAGCTTCCCGAGGCGACGGCGGTCGATCGGGCCAGCTTCACGCGCGCGGGCACGCGCTCCAAGCTGTTGATCCCTCTGCGCGACGGGGGGTCCATCCTCGGCGTGCTCTCCTTCGCCACCGTGCGTCGCGGTTACATCTGGCCGGACGATCTGGTGGATCGGCTCCGCTTCCTGAGCCAGGCCTTCGCCGGCGTCCTGGACCGGCGGCGGATGGAGCTCTCGCTCGGCGAGCGTTTGCGCTTCGAGCAGCTCCTGTCCTCCCTGGCGGCCGCGTTCAGCCATCTGTCGCCCGCCGATTTCGATCCGGCGATCCAGCAGGGCCTTCGCCAGGTCGTCGATTTTCTGGGGGTCGACCGCGGTAGCCTGATCGAGTTCACCCGTGATGGCACGGCGGCCCGGTCATGGGCGGTCGAGGAATGGATGGACGTGGGGGAGTTCCCGTGGATGACCGCCCGGTTGCAACGTGGGGAGGTCATCAACGTGTCGCAGCTCGAGGAGCTGCCGGACGAGGCGGCGGTGGATCGGCAGAGCTATCTCCTCCACCGGGTCAAGCCCCAGGTCGCGGTGCCCCTGCTGGTGAGTGGGATCGTAGTGGGCGGGCTGGTCTTCAGCACGGTCGGTGCCGAGCGCGCGCGGTCGGACGAGTTGATCCAGCAGCTCCACCTCCTCGGCGAGGTCTTCGCCAATGCGCTGGCGCGCAAGCAGGGGGAGCTCGAGGCCCAGCGGCTGCGCCAGGATCTGACCCACATCGGCCGGGTCTCCGCTCTGGGCGAGCTCACCGCCTCACTGGCCCACGAGCTGAGCCAGCCGCTGACGGCGATCCTCAGCAACGCGCAGGCGGCCCAGCGCCTCGTCGCCGCCGAGGTCGTGGATCTCGAGAGCGTGCGCGAGATCCTGAATGATATCGTGGCCGACGACAAGCGGGCCGCCGCCGTGATCAGCGGCCTGCGCACTCTGATCAAAAAGGGCGAGCCCGAGCTCGTGCCGCTCGACCTCAACGCGATCGTCGGAGAGGTCGCGTGGCTCCTGCGAACCGATACGATCCTGCGCAACGTGTCGATGAGCCTCGAGCTCGCCCTGGACCTCCCGCGTGTGCGCGGGGACCGCGTCCAGCTCCAGCAGGTGGTGCTCAACTTGGTGGCCAATGGTCTCGAAGCCATGCGGGAGCCCCACGCGGGGGCACGCACCCTCGCCATCCGGACGGCTCGAGACGGGGCCGCCGCGCTCCGGGTTACGGTGCAGGACTCTGGGCCCGGCATCGCCGAGAAGGATCTCGCCCACATCTTCGAGCCGCTCTATACCACCAAGACCGACGGTCTCGGCATGGGCCTGGCGATCGTCCGCACCATCGTTCGCGCGCACGGCGGCACCGTGGGGGCCGAGAACATCCCGGGGGGCGGGGCGAGCTTCCATGTCACACTGCCGGCGGATCCGGAGGGGGCGCGATGACGGCAGCGTCGTCGTGGATGACCTTACGAGCCCGATCGTAGGCTGGAAATCCATCGCCTGGCTTGAGGCGCTGCCGTTCCGGCGCGTCGCGCTCCGTGTCCCAGGCGCAAAAGCATTCAACGGATAACCGCGCTGGTTCCCTCCATGAGGAGCTGCCCGGTACGGATGACGTTCTGGCAGGCGTCGCACTTCTCGCCATTGCCGGGGCACCCCAGATGCGGGGGATGCCGTTGTGCGGGACCTCACCGCTGGCGAGCTTGCCTCGAATAACGTAGTGGAGACGGTCTCGGGCGGGCGCACAGGATGGGCCAGCTTCGCCGGGTGGGATAGCGCCCGCTACGCGGGTGCGCTCGCCTCGTGTCCTGGCGCCTGTCGTTCCGCGGGTGGCGCCTGTCCAAGCACCATTGGACTTTGGTCTCAACTCCCGACCGTGCTCATCACGGAAACCCATTACCTAGCAGAAGGTGTTACCGAGTCGTTCGGGGGGTACGCTGCCGGGCAGGCGGAGCTAATCGGCTACCCCGCCAGCCTCGCGCGCAAGGCATGACGCTTGCGTGAGGAGGAGTACCGTGTACCTCGACTATCGACGCCTCCGCGAAGAGCAGCTCATGCGAGAGAGCGGCCCGCCATGTGTGTGCGGCTGCCGTTCGTGGAGCCGGGAGCCGGTCCGGGACCCGACGCGCCGGCGCTTCAAATGCACCGCCTGTCTCAGGGTCCTCAACGTATCGGCCGAGCTCGTTCGTCCCCGAGTGGCCCAGGAGGGGCAGAGCCAAGCACCGCCCGGCCAGCCCGTCCGGCGCGAAGGCCATCAGCAGCAGACATAACCTGACGCGGTCCCGGGCGTTCGGCGTCAGGACGATCCGGGGCCTCTCGGTCTGCTCGACGAGGTCCCCCGGGCGGGTGCCACGCCCATCGCGGCCCTCAGCCGCACGGGGAACCTACGGAGGACCCAGCCGGTTAGAGAACACACTCACCCGCCCGATGTCAGTTGGTGAGTAGCCCCGGAGTACGTGCGCGAGACGTCCCGGGAGCTGGAAGCCTTGATCCGCGAGCTGCGGGAGTCGGCGCGCTCCGGCGCCTTCCGAATCCTGTTCGCCTACATCGCCGGCGCGAACGCCAGGGCGGAGAAGATCGCGATGACGGCGCCGGTCGCCACCGCGCCGCCGGCGGAAAAGATCCCGATGACGGCGCCGGTGGAGACCGCGCCGGGCGCGGGCGGCGTCCGCATGCGGTTCTTCCTGCCGGCGCGCTACACGGCCGCGACCGCGCCCCGACCGACCGACGCGCGGGTCCACCTGATCCCGGTCCCGGAGGAGACGATGGCGGTCCTGCGCTTCTCGGGCCGTGGCGCGGAGGCGGACCTGGCGCGGAGCACGGCGGCGCTGCGCGCCGTGCTCGCGCCGACGCCCTGGCGGCCGGTCGCGCATCCGGTGATCCTCTTCTACGATCCCCCGTTCGCGCTACCGTTCCTGCGGCGCACCGAAGCCGCCGTCCGCGTGGAGCGCTCAGGCGAGGCCGGGCCATGAGCCCGCACGGCGGCGGGGCGGCGACGCGCGAGGCGCCCGTGCTCGTGACCGGCGCCACGGGCTACGTCGGTGGCCGGCTGGTGCCCCGCCTCCTCGAGGCTGGCTACCGCGTGCGTTGCGTGGCGCGGTCGGCGCCCAAGCTCGCGGCCCGACCGTGGGCGGACGACCCGCGCGTCGAGATTGTCGAGGCCGACCTGGCCGACGCCGGCGCGACGACGGCGGCGCTGCGCGGCTGCCCGGCCGCCTACTACCTGGTGCACTCGATGGCCGCCACGGGCGCCAGCTACGCGGAGGCCGACCGGCGCCTGGGCGAGACGTTCGCGAGGGCGGCGGCGCGTGCCGGCGTCGGCCGCATCATCTACCTCGGCGGCCTCGGCGAGCAAGGTCAGGGGCTGAGCGAGCATCTTTCCTCGCGCCGCGAGGTCGAGCGGGTGCTCGCCGCGGGGCCGGTGCCCGTCACGGTGCTGCGGGCGGCGATGATCATCGGCGCCGGCTCGGCCTCGTTCGAGATCCTCCGCTACCTCGTCGAGCGCCTGCCCGTCATGATCACGCCGCGCTGGGTGACGACCCCGTCGCAGCCGATCGCGATCACCAACGTCCTCGCGTACCTGGTGGCGTGCCTCGCCGTGCCCGCCACCGTCGGCCGCACCCTCGACATCGGCGGGCCCGACATCGTCAGCTACCTCGACCTCATGCGGATCATGGCCGAGGAGCGCGGACTCCGTCGGCGGCTCGTCATCCCGGTCCCGGTGCTCACGCCGCGCCTGAGCTCGCTGTGGATCCACCTCGTCACGCCGATGAGCCACCGGATCGCCCGGCCGCTCGCCGAGGGCCTGCGCAACCCCGTCGTCTGCCGTGACGACGAGACGGCGCGGTTGATGCCCCAGCGGCTGCTCGGCGTGCGCGAGGCGATTCGCGAGGCCCTCGCGCAGGCCGCGCGTGGGCAGGTGGAAACCGGCTGGTCGGATGCCGGCCCGATCCCGGGCGATCCCGACTGGGCGGGCGGCACGGTGTTCACCGACCGGCGCCAGACCGAGGTCGCGGCGAGCGCACCCGACACGTTCGCGGCCGTCGCGCGCCTCGGCGGGGACACCGGCTGGTACGGCGCCGACTGGCTCTGGCGGCTCCGGGGGTCGCTCGACCACCTCGCAGGCGGGCCGGGCCTACGCCGCGGGCGGCGTGATGCCGAGCGCGTCGCGTACGGCGACGCGATCGACTTCTGGCGGGTGACTGGTGTGGAGCCTGGGCGGCGCCTGGCGCTCCGTGCGGAGATGCGGCTGCCCGGCCAGGCGCTGCTCGAGTTCACGATCGAGCCCCTGTCCGGCCGGGCGGACCGCGTGCGCCTGGTCCAGACCGCCCGGTTCCTGCCGCGCGGGTTGTTCGGGCTCGCCTACTGGTACGCCGTGCTGCCACTGCACCACGTGGTGTTCGGCCGCCTGCTCCGAGGAATCCAGGGCGCCGCCGAGGTTGGAACCTTGCGACCGCCCGCGCATCTCACACCCTGACCGCGACAGAGGGAGTACGGGCCACGTAAACGGTCCGGGGCATCCCGGCCCACAGCTCCTGGGGACGTGAGAGCAGCGGGCCGGAAAAGCGCGCAGGTCGGCGTCCCCGATTCACGCGTTCCCCTTTCCTGCCGGCTCACCGCGCGGGGCCAGCGCGTCGAAGGGCGCGGTGTGCTCGCTCAATGCCTGGCCTTCGTCGAACGCGAACAGGGCGATGGTCCCGCCCGCGCGCTTGAGGAGCGTGCGGCTGACCACCGCGCCCTGCTGGTAGGCGGCCAGTCCAACCGGAGAGACGGATTCGGCCGGAGCCATCTCGGATGAAGTCGCCATGGTGTCCTCCCGGGGCCATCGAGCGGCCCGCGCATCGATCATGCCTCGGGCCCCGGGAGTTCTCGCGTGGTATCTTTCGGGCGTGGACCCTCTCGCCGGCTCGCAGTGGAGCGCCTCCGATACCGTGGCCGGGTTCGCGAAGTCGGCTCCGAACGCGGTCCTGATGACGTTCGCGAAGGAGGAGCTGCGTCGCCCCGGGCACTCGCGCGCGCTCGACCTCGGCTGCGGCGCGGGGCGCAACGCGCTGCCGATCGCGCAGCTCGGCTGGAAGGTCGTGGGCGTCGACCTGTCGTGGCCCATGCTCGTTGCCGCCGCCACGCGCGTGCAGGAGGATCGACTCGACGATCGCCTCCGTCTGATGCTCGCGCCGATGGACTATCTTCCGGCGCGGGACCGCAGCTTCGACCTGGTGATCGCGCACGGCATCTGGAACCTCGCGCGCTCCGCGGTCGAGTTCCGGCGGGCGGTCGGCGAGGCGGCCCGGGTGGCCAGGCCGGGGGCGGGGTTGTTCGTGTTCACCTTCTCGCGGAACACCTTCCCGCCTGGAACCGAGGGCGTGAGGGGCGAGCCCTTCGTGTTCACGCAATTCTCCGGCGAGCCGCAGTGCTTTCTCACCGACGCCCAGCTCATCGCCGAGCTGAATGGCGTCGGCTTCGCCCCGGATCCCGCCGTCCCCTTCCGCGAGTACAATCGGCCGGCGGCGGGGGCCCTGTCCGGCGGCCGGACGCCGGTGATCTACGAGGCGGCCTTCCGCAAGACATGACATATCGTCTGCTCGTGGCGCTTCACCTGCTCGGCGCCGCCGTGTGGGTCGGCGGCCATCTGGTGCTCTCGATCTCGGTCCTGCCGCGGGCGCTGCGGGCGCGCGATCCCGGGATCATCCGGGAGTTCGAGTCGGGGTTCGAGCGCCTGGGCATTCCCGCCCTGCTGGTGCAGGTCGTGACGGGGCTCGGGCTCGCGTATCACTGGGCGCCCCGGGTCGCGGGCTGGCTCTCGCCGTCCACCCCGCAGGCGCGGCTCATCCTGCTCAAGCTGGTGCTGCTGGCGGCGACGGTCGCGCTGGCCATTCACGCGAGGCTTCGGGTTCTGCCCACGCTCGAGGCGGCGACGCTGCGTATTCTCGCCTATCACATCGTGGCGGTCACGCTGCTGGGGGTGGGCCTCCTGCTGGCCGGGGTCGCCATCCGCACCGGGCTCCTGCTCTAGGAGTCGCCTTGGCCGAGGAGCGCGATCGACCCCGCGGCCCTGCTGATGCGATTGAGGGTAGTGAGCTCGCCTCGGTGGCGGCGGTCGGCCGGAGCCTCGGTTACCCGGCACGGTGCGGCGGGCTGACATGATGATGTGATGCCGCGCCGCAACCGGGTGGATCCGTGGGGGGACCTGCACGCGGTGAGCGCCCGCGGCCTGTTCACCGGCAACCGCGGCTGCATCGTCGACGAGCGCGAGCAGGTCGTGCGCCATCATCGCAGCTCGACGCTGTGGATCACCTGCTTGACCGAGTTTCGCGACTGGCGCGTGCCGCTGGCCCGGCCCAACCGCTGGACGCCGATCTTCTTCCTCGACGACGCTGTCGCGCTGGCCGCT
>Ga0134125_10003271_pt1 | contig 18823 bp, 23 predicted proteins | sample KB31751_FD_96464 | JGI IMG/M metagenome (GOLD analysis project Ga0134125, IMG submission 96464) | Terrestrial soil microbial communities with excess Nitrogen fertilizer from Kellogg Biological Station, Michigan, USA - KB3-175-1 | ecosystem: Environmental > Terrestrial > Soil > Unclassified ... | reverse complement strand
GTCGAAGCGACAATAAGCGCCGTGCGAAAGCCGCGCGATCTCGCGATAGGCGTTTTCCGCGACCGGATCGTTGCCCTCCTGGAACATGAAGGTCGGCACGCCCAGCAGGCCCAGCTCGCCGGCGGCGGAACAGAGATCATCGATCGCCTCCTCCATGGCGTCCCCGACATACACCAGCGCTTGCACGCGCTGTTTTTTGGTCTCGTTGCGCGCGTGGCCGAGCACCTTGCCGATCTGGGTATGGCCGCCACGGCAGTCGATCGCCGACATCAGCTCGGCAAGTCGGTCGCTGGTGGCAACCCACCCGGAGGCGCGGCATTCGCCAAGCCCGCGAAAATAGACGAGCTGGATGTCGAGGCCGCCGGCGCCGGCCGCGGCGCGAAACATGTCGGCTTGCAGCGCGCAGGCCGTGTCCCAGGTCGGCTGCCGGCTCATGGTGGCGTCGAGCGCAAAGATCAGCCGGCCGCGTTGGCCCGACGCGCTTGCCGGCCCGAGCGCGCGTACGCGCTCGAGGAACGCGGCAATCTCAGGCCGGGACGATGCCGGCGCCGGGGTCTGATCGGAACGGTCTTTGGCCATGAGCGAACAGCTTACACCAATTCCGGCCGCCGCTTTTCGGTTAGGACCGGACTTCCGCGGCCACGCGCCGCCTGCTTACCGGCATATAAGACACAAATGCCCGGCAGAAAGCCGGGCATGACGCCGAATTGCGCTGGCAATGACCGGCCTAGCCGATGACGTCGTGGACCTGCAGCGGCTGATCCATGACCGAATACCATTCGGCGCGGGCGGCGGCGCGGCGCTTGCCGTTTTCCGAGAGCGGCAGGTGCAGCGAATTGAGTAGCCCGATCACTTCCTCGCGCGCGGTCAGGTGCGACATGTTCGGGCGGGAGCCGAGCGTCTGCTCGTCGAGATCGTCGAGCGCGGTCAGGCCGCGCGGGAAGAATTCGCGGTAGACCACGCGCTCGGCAAAGCCGTCGATGCTGCGGAAGCCCATGCGTTTGGCCAATTCGGCAATGCCGTCGCCGACCAGCCGCTTGTTGCGGGAGCCGAGCGCGGAAAGACGGTTGCGTATGACGATCCAGTCGGTGAGCCGGCCGTCGACCAGCCGGCGCTGGCGGCGCGCCTCGCGCACCATTTCGGCGTAGTGGCTTTCGCCGGTGACGGTGAAATTCGTCTGGTCGAGCGTGCCGAGCACGTCGAAGTCGATGAAGCTGTCGTTGAGCGGCGTGATCAGCGTGTCGGCCATCGAATGCGCAAGCCGCATCAGATAGGTGTCGGAGCCGGGCGTGTCGATAACCACCACGTCATGGGTATGCTCGATGGCGCTGACCGCGGCGGAGAAACTCGCGAACTCCTTGGCCTCGTTGGCATCGAGCGAATTGCCGTCGGCGCGCGGAATGCAATAGTGCGTCGGCATCTCGAGATTGATGCGCGCGCGCTCGTTCCAGGCGCGGCGGTTCTCGATGTAATGCGTGAAGCTCTGCTGGCGGCTGTCGAGATCGATGGTGGCGACGCGTTGACCGGCCTTGAGCAAGTCAACCGCGATGTGCAGCGCGGTCGTGGATTTGCCCGAGCCGCCTTTCTCGTTGCCGAGCACGACGACGTGCGCCGATTGCGGTGTCTCTTGAATTGACTGGACCAACATGACGCGCCCTTTGATCCGCAATTCTCAATAGATTACCACAGTTTAGTCAAGTTCGTCATGGTTTAACCATTAACTTCACAGGTTCCGTTTGCTACTTGTTAGCCCCTTTTGCTGGGCACCTAGTCGACAGGGTATTACGAACGATGGCGCAGCCTCCCCGCGTATTGCGGACCGTACCGACATTGCGCCGGGCATTGCAGCCGTGGCGCAACGGCGCCATCGCGCTGGTGCCGACCATGGGCGCGCTGCATCGCGGTCATATCGTTCTGGTGCGCGAGGCACGGCGGCGCGCACGCCGCGTCGTCGTGTCAATATTCGTTAATCCGACGCAGTTCGCGCCGAGCGAAGACTTCGCCAGTTATCCGCGCCGCTTTGCCGAAGACATGGCGGCGCTGCGCGCGGAAAAAGTCGATGTGGTGTGGGCGCCGACGCCTGCCGCAATGTATCCCGAAGGCTTTGCGACGCGCATCGCGCCACAGGGCGCCGCCGTTGCCGGTTTGGAAGACAAGGTCCGCCCGCACTTTTTCGGCGGCGTCGCCACCGTGGTCGCCAAGCTGTTCACGCAAGTTCGTCCCGATTTCGCGCTGTTCGGCGAAAAGGATTACCAGCAGCTTTGTGTCGTCACGCAGATGGCCAAGGATCTCGATCTCGCGGTCAAGATTGTCGGTGTAGCGACCGTGCGTGAGGCGGACGGCCTCGCGCTGTCGTCGCGCAACGCCTATCTGTCCGAATCCGAACGCGCCGTAGCGCCGCAGCTTTATCGTGTCCTCAAGACCGCGGCGGCCGATATCAAGGGCGGCGCATCGATCGAAAGCGCGCTCACGGCCGGACGTGCGAAAATCGAGCTGGCCGGTTTCGCGCTCGATTATCTGGAGGCGCGCCACGCCCATTCGCTCGCGCCGGCCGCTTCGCGCAAGGACGGACCGATCAGGCTTCTGGTGGCGGCGCGGATCGGCAAGACCCGGCTGATCGACAATATCGTCCTCTAAAGCAGGCCGAGCTCGCGCAATTCGCGCCGCATGTTCTCCGGCATGCGGGCAGCTCCGGGCGCAGCGCGGGCAAGATCGCGCGGTACGTCCTTGCCCTCGAAATAGCGCCAGCCCTGAAATGCCGAGCGCGGGCGCGGCTCGACCAGCACGAGCTTGCCGTCCATCACGACCTGGGTGCGCTTGATGCCGTCCTTGCCGGTCGTTGGGCGGATATCGAGGATGCGCTCGCGGCAGGTGATCTGACCGCGGATCACCCAATAGAGCGAGCCGCCGGTCGTAAGTTCGCCGGCGCGCTTGGGGAACATGCGCGTGGTGTGGATGTGCTCGGCCGGCTGCCTGCGCCGCTTCTTCTCGGCGAGCTTCTGCTTGATCCAATCCTCAAGGTCGGCGACGGAATCGCAACCGACGCAGAGCTTGATAAGGTGAAGTGGCATTCGCGAATTCCAATTACGGGACCGTTACGTCCGGCACGATCACCATCACCTTGTCGCCTTCGGCCACCTGCGCGTCCTGCGGCACGGCGATGTCGGCAACGACGCCGCCGACCGGTGCGGTCAAAGCGTGTTCCATCTTCATGGCCTCGATGATGGCGAGACGTTGGCCGCGCGCGACTTTCGCCCCCTTTTCCACCAGAACGGCCAAGACTTTGCCATGCATCGGCGCGCGCACAAGCCCGCCGCCGGAATGATCCCCAGCCTCGTCCAGGCCGGGCGCGCGCAATTCAACCCTGGTTTGCCGTCCGTGGCGCAGAACGTAGGCGGCATTGGCGTTTTCCACCACCGTGGCGTCCTTTGCCGCAGCGGTTCCCTCGATGCTGACCGCCGGACCCTCGGCGCCATAGACGACCTGCGCGGTAAGCTTCTCGCCGTCGGCCACAATCGGCAACAGCAGGCGCCGAGCGCCGGTGAGCTGGAAGGCATCGTCGGCATCCCACGGCGAGGCCGGTGTGTCCGCTTCCGGCGCGGCCGACGTGTGGATGCGCTGGCGCTCGCGCTGCAACAGCGCGTCGACTCCGAGGGCCGCCGCGGCACGGTCGAGGCCCTGCGGTGTCGCGCCGAGCGCGGCCAGATTGCGGTCGATAAAACCGGTGTCGAACGTGCCGTTGCGGAATTCGGCCGCACGGCAGAGAGTCGCCAGAAATCCGGCATTGCTGCGCGGCCCAACCGCCACCGTGCGCTCAAGCGCCACGGCCAGCCGATCGAGCGCCTGCGCGCGCGTGCCGGCATGGGCGATGACCTTGGCGATCAGTGGATCATAAAACGGCGTGATATCGCTGCCCGTCGCAACGCCGCTATCGACGCGCAGCCCCTCGCCCGCCGGCAAATCGAGCGCCAGCAGCCGTCCGGTCGAAGGCAGAAAGCCGCGTTCGGGATCTTCGGCATAGAGACGCGCTTCGACGGCATGGCCGTCGAGCGGCACCTGCTTTTGCGTCAGCGGAAGACGCTCGCCACCGGCAATGCGGAATTGCCACTCGACCAGATCGAGACCGGTAATCGCTTCGGTCACGGGATGCTCGACCTGAAGGCGCGTATTCATCTCCATGAACCAGAACGCGCTCTGCTTGAGGCCGGCCGAACCGTCGGCGATAAACTCGACGGTGCCGGCGCCTTCGTAACCGGCGGCCTTGGCGGCGGCGACGGCCGCCTCGCCCATCGCCGAGCGCAACTCGACGCTCATGCCCGGTGCGGGCGCCTCTTCGATGACCTTCTGGTGGCGGCGCTGCAACGTGCAGTCGCGCTCGTTGAGATGGATGGTGTTGCCGTGACGGTCGGCAAAAACCTGCATCTCGATGTGGCGCGGGCTCGCCACATATTTTTCGATCAGAACGCGCTCGTCGCCGAACGCAGCCTTCGCCTCGCGTTTGGCGCCGGCAAGCTGCTCGTCGAAGTCCGCGTGGCGATCGACGCGGCGCATGCCCTTGCCCCCGCCGCCTGCCACCGCCTTGATCAGGACCGGGTAGCCGATTTCGTAGGCTTTCTGTTTCAGGAATTTCGGCTCCTGCATCTCGCCGTGGAAGCCGGGCACTACCGGCACGCCTGATTTTTCCATCAGCGCCTTGGCACGATCTTTCAGGCCCATCGCGCGGATCGCGGCCGGCGGCGGCCCGACAAAAACGACGCCGGTATCGATGCAGGCCTGGGCAAAGTCGGCGTTTTCGGAGAGGAAACCGTAACCGGGATGCACGCACTCCGCGCGTGCCGCCCGCGCTACCGCGATCAGCTTATCGATGCGAAGGTAACTTTCCGCCGCCGGAGCCGGCCCGATCGGATGGGCCTCGTCGCAGAGGCGAACGTGCAGGGCGTGGCGATCGACCTCGGAAAATACGGCGATGGTGCGCAGGCCGAGCCGCCTGGCGGTGCGGGCAATGCGGCAGGCGATCTCGCCGCGATTGGCGATAAGGACGGAGGAGAACATGGACGGACCCCGGCGCCGATCTTAGCGCGCGGGCGGCGTTTGCGCCTGCATTTGCGGCCGCCGCGGGGGCACCGGCACCGCCGTCCCGGGGTCAACCGCTGTGCTGGGCGGCGCGGCAGCGTTGGCGGTGCTGGCCCCCGGCGGCAGCGGGGGCTCGGCATTCATGATGCTCACCGGCGGGATCGAAGCGGCCGAGGGAAAGTCATAACGGCTGGGCACCGGCGTGCCCGGCGGCGGCAGCCCGGGCGGCGTGGCGGCAGCCGCGTCGGGCGCAGCCGGCAGGCTGGCCACCGAGGGCAGTTTTTCCGCTGCCGGGACCGTCCCGTTCCAGGCCGTGGCATGGCGCGCCACGTATTCGTTATAGGCATTCACCTTCAAATTGGCCTTGAGCGCGGTCGGATCGCGCAACAGGGCAAAAGCGGGGCAGCGATCGGCGGTGCAGCCGTCGCGCGTGGCGAGGACGTAGGCGGCGATGCCAAACCGGTCGAGCTCGACGGCGCGGCGCACACTCGCCAGCGTATCGGCAAAGGCCGGGTCGACCCGGCGGGCATAATCGAGGCCGTCGGCGAGCAGCGCCAGACGCGCCGTCACATAGGCAACCGCGCCGGCCACGCTTTGCGGATCGGCAAACAGCGCCTTTTCGCAGGCGCTCTCGACCTTTTCCCCGGCGGCGCTGTCGAGGCATCCGAGCGCCGAGCCGGGCGCCAAAGCCTGTCCGGTCAGCACGAAATTGCGCTGCTCGAGCGAGCGGCGCTCGGCCGATTGCTCGTTTGCCGCCATGCGATCGAGGATTGCGACGACGGCAAGACCCGCCATCATCATCGCGCCAATCGGCAACAAAAGGCGCGTGACGCCCGCCCCGGCGCGGCGCAGCGCCATGACTACCAGCATGACGACAAAAGCCGCCACGGCGCCCGCGATGAGCGCCGGCAGCGCCTGCGAGGAAGAGAGCACCGCATTCGGCGACAGGCCATCCATCATTGGCTATGAGCCTCCGACCAAGGTGCAGCCCGGCTAGGCGCCGCCGGCCGACTTAAAGCCGGGAGCAAGGTCGCTCGCGGCGGCGAAAGCGCCTTTGGCGTCGGTCGAGGTCATAGCAAGTGTCGTGCGCAGATCGGTGACGCCGCCGCTGCTGCCGGCCGCCAGCAGCACCGCCGCCATCTGCGTGTCGTTGGGCGCTTCGGCGATGGCGAGAAAGTCGTATTCCCCGAAGGTCAGGTAATGGCCGATCAACTTGCCGCCAGCTTTGGCCAGCAGGCGTCCGACCGCGTCGGCGCGGTCCTCCGGCTTGATGATCATGCCTTTGATGGCATCGCGGGTAAAACGGCCTTGGGTGATATAGATCGGCATCCTCGTCCCTCCTGCGGTACTGGTTTGGGTCCCGCACCTGGGCGCGCGTTATAGCCGATATGGAATGCCAAATTGCGGCAACTCGCGGCTTATGCCCGGTCGAGCTGACTTTCCTTGGCCACGCGCTCGAAGGCTTCGCCGGAACTCTTGATGCGGTACTGGTAATCGTCGCCCTCGGACGGCAGCAACTTCACCACAGTGTAGCTGCCGGTCGCCGCCGCGCGCCCAAATGTGGGCGAGGTGAAATAGACAGTCTCGCCAATCTGGTATTTGTGCTTGATGACGATCTCGTCGGCGGCCATCGGCTGCACCGGCGGGCTGGCCGTGCGCAGGATGCTGGGAAGATGCTTCGGCGCCACGCTCGGCGAGCGTATGGCGACGCCGCGCGGCGGACGGTTGCCGACCTCACGCCGTGACGTCTTCGACACCTTCTTGGCTACGCTCTGGGCGCTCTTGGCGCTGTTGACGCCTTTCACGCTTTTTTTCGCCGCCTTTTGTGCCGCTTTCGCCGGCTTCCGGGCGGATTTGACTGTGCTTTTACTCATACACTCAATATAGCAGTTAATTTTAGACGGCGGGGAAGTTTTTTGAGTAAGAACATCAGATAATTCAATATGTTAACTCAAACTTCCGAACGCACATAGTCTGGCTTGCACAGGGAACTTGCGCGCGCGTTTCCGCGTTCTGCCGCGGGGCGATGGAGGTTGGTCATGCGGCTTTTGCTCGGTTTGATCCTCGGCGCGTTTCTCACGGTCGGCGCCGCTTACATTTATGACACCCACAATACCGTCGCCGCGGAAAACAATACCGCCGTTGCCGAACGGCCGCTGGTCAACTGGGATGTGGTCTTCACCAAGTGGCAGCAGTTGAGCGAACGTGCGCGCGCCGAATGGAACCGGCACGTCGGCTAGGCGGCTCGATCCCGGGCCGAACCTGTTAAACGCGCGCTCCGATCCGGAGCGCGTCGACGATCGCGCGCTTGTTCATCTGCGTGCCGTCGTCGCCCTCGATCAGGAGCGGGACGCGGCCCTTGCGCTCGACGTGGCGCGACCAGGCGAGCGCATCGTCGAGGCCGTCGAACTCCTTGAACAGAAGCTGCTTCTTTTCCAGCGGTGCGACCTCGTCCGATCCCTTGGGACCGCTATAGACGCGATAACGCATGGCGGTATTTCCTTTCGCGATTGACCCCGGGGCGCGGCCTGAAGCCGCGCACGGATAAAACGCCGGATCGCCTCCAGTCGTTCCCTAAAGAGGCATAAACCGGAGCGGTCACGTAGCGGCCGCGGTGATAGTGCTTAGAATTTCTCCACCCAGGGCCGCAATTCAAGCTCCTGGGTCCAGGCGCTGCGCGGCTGAGCCAATACGTGCAAATAGCTCGCGGCGATGGCGTCGGGGTCGAGCAGCGAATCCGGCTTGTCGGCGGGCACGGGACGCCGCGCGCTGCTGATGCCGCCGTCGATGACGAAATGCGCCACATGAATTCCTAAGGGCGCGAGCTCGCGCGCCATGCTCTGCGCCAGGCCGCGCAACGCGAACTTGCCCATTGCGAAGGGCGCGGACTGCGCATAGCCCTTCACGCTGGCCGATGCGCCGGTGAACAGGATCGCGCCCTGCCCGCGCGGCAGCATGCGCTTGGCGGCCGCTTGCGCCACCAGAAAGCCGGCGAAGGCCGAGACGGCGATCGATTTTTCCACTTCGGCCGGATCGAGTTCGACGAAGGGCCCGCGCGTGCGGTAACTCGCGTTATAGACCACGACATCGGGCGAGCCGTCCTTGTCGAGCGCGGAGAACACCGCATCGACCTGCGAACGGTCGGCGGCGTCACATGCATAGGTCTTTGCGCCGGCTTCTTTCGCCAAAGCGTCCAGCTTGCCGGGCGAACGTGCAGCGAGCGCCACGCTCATCCCGGCCTTGGCGAAGGCACGCGCGAGCGAGGCCGAAAGGCCGGCACCCGAGCCGACGATCAAAGCCGATTTGTAGTTCATGGCGCCTCGATACCCGCTATTTCGTGCACGCGCCGAGCCATTTGGCGTCGATGGTCATTTTTGAGGTCGTTTTCTGCCCGGCAATCGACATCACCGAAGTCAGCGCGCCGATATAGTGGCGGGAATTTTCGAAGGTGAAAGAAGCAGTCATGTCGATCGAGCCAACCTTGGGGTCGCCGCATGTCATCGCAAACGACACGACATTGCCGCTTTGTTTCACGTCCGCCATCTTGCATTTGCTGCCCGATTGCGCCTGCATGCCCGAGAGCGCCTTGAGCGGGTCTCTGGCGTCCTGAGGCGTGACGCAATCGGTGGAAAGTTCCGGCTTGCCGGGCTTGCCGTCAATGTCGCTGGTTTCCGTGTTCTCCCATTGACCGGGTTCGATCTCGAAAGCGGCGCAAAGGCCGGACGAGGCCAAAAGCCCGGCGGCTGCGGCCAGTGAAATCGCTACGGCGCGAAGCTCAGACGGCATGATCGCCCCCTTTTTCGTCACATCCTGAAGACGCCAAAGCGCGTCCGCGGCACCGGCGCATTGAGCGCGGCCGAAAACGCGAGCGCCAGCACGCGGCGGGTCTCCGACGGCGCGATAATCCCGTCATCCCACAGCCGCGCCGTGGCATAATAAGGGCTGCCTTCGGTCTCGAATTGCGCAAGCAGCGGCTGCTTGAATTCCATTTCCTCCTCCGCGCTCCAGGTTTTCCCCTCGGCCTCGATATTGTCCCGCCGGACCGTCGCCAGCACCGAAGCCGCCTGCTCACCGCCCATCACCGAAATCCGCGCATTGGGCCAGGTAAAGAGGAAGCGCGGACCATAGGCGCGCCCGCACATGCCGTAATTGCCGGCTCCGTACGAACCGCCGACGATGAGCGTGATCTTCGGCACCTGAGCGCAGGCAACAGCCGTCACCATCTTCGCCCCATCCTTGGCAATGCCACCCGCCTCGTAGTCGCGGCCGACCATGAAGCCAACGATGTTTTGCAGAAACAGGAGAGGAATGCGGCGCTGACAGCATAATTCGATGAAATGCGCGGCCTTGAGCGCGCTTTCGGAAAAAAGAATGCCGTTGTTACCGAGGATGCCGACCGGCATGCCGTGAATATGGGCAAAGCCGGTCACCAGCGTCGGCCCGTAGAGCTGCTTGAACTCGTCGAATTCGGAAGCATCGACGACGCGGGCGATAACCTCGCGCACGTCGTATTGCTTCTTGAGGTCGGTCGGCACGATGCCATCGAGCTCGGCAATATCGTGTGCCGGTTCGCGCGGGCTCGCGAGCGGTATGTCGATATTCTTCTTCGCGTTCAGGTTAGCGACGATGCGGCGCGCGATCGACAGCGCATGATGGTCGTCCTGCGCCAGATGATCGGCGACACCCGACTTGCGAGCATGCAAATCGCCGCCGCCGAGATCTTCCGCGCTCACCACTTCGCCGGTCGCTGCTTTCACCAGCGGCGGCCCCCCCAGGAAAATGGTTCCCTGGTTCTTGACGATGATGGTCTCGTCCGACATCGCCGGCACGTAGGCGCCGCCGGCGGTGCACGACCCCATGACCACCGCGATCTGCGGAATGCTCAAGCTCGAAAGCGTCGCCTGATTGTAGAATATGCGGCCGAAATGCTCGCGATCGGGAAATACCTCGGTCTGCTGCGGCAGATTGGCGCCGCCGGAATCGACCAGATAAATGCAGGGCAAACGGTTTTCGCGCGCGATCTCCTGCGCGCGCAGGTGCTTTTTCACCGTCATCGGAAAATACGTGCCGCCCTTGATGGTGCTGTCGTTGCAGACGATCACGCATTCGCGTCCCTCGACACGCCCGATGCCGGTGATCAGGGACGCGCCGTGGATGAGGTCGTCGTACATGCCGTTAGCGGCAAGCGGCGACAGTTCAAGAAAAGGCGAACCGGGGTCGATCAAATTCATGACCCGGTCGCGCGGCAATAGTTTACCGCGTCCGATATGCCGCTCGCGCGCCTTCTCCGATCCGCCCCGACCGGCCATCGCGCGGCGTGCCTGCAATTCCGCGGTCAGCGCCCGCATCTTTTCCGCGTTGGCGCAAAATTCGACGGCCTTGACATCGATGGCGGACGACAGAATCGCCACGGCAACCCTCCCGGTCTCTCCATCGCAAGGTGCCTCGACGGAACTCGGAACGCAATGGCGGCAATAACGAAGATGTAAACACAATTCAGGAACCGACACATGCCCGCAACGTTTCTACCGGGGGATAACCGAGGAGGCTTGAGCCATGAATAAAGTCAGATTGTTGTCGACCGTTGCGGCCGCGTTGTTGTTTGCCGCAGGCGCCGCGTCCGCGCAGGAAATGAAGAAGAATGAATCGCCGACCCCCGCCCCGGCCGCGCAGCAGAAGGCGCCCGCCGAAAAGGTGGCGCCGAACATGCATGCCGGCGACCGCAAGTTGCCGGAAACGACCGGCCAGGCCACGTCAAAGGCGCCGGACACCGAAAAGTCGCCCACGATGAACAAGGGCGAGATGAACAAGGGCGAAATGAACAAAGGCGAGATGAACAAGACTGAAATGAACAAGTCCGAAAAGGGCACCGCGCCACACGCTGCCGCCAAGGAATCGACGAACAGCAACGAGAAGGCGCAGGTTCAGTCCAACGAGAAGTCGGGTGCAACGGCAAAGTCGACGACGACCGAACAGTCCAGGACGACCACCGGCCAAGGTGCGGCCGCGGGCGCCGCGAAACTGACGACCGAACAACGCACCAAAATCACCGCCGTTTTCCGCGAACACAAGGTCGCGCCGACTCATCTGAACGTGTCGGTGTCGGTGGGAACACGGATACCCGCCAGCGTTCACTTCTATCCTGTGCCGACGGAAGTGATCACGATTTATCCGGAATGGCGCGGCTATGACTACATCCTCGTCGGCGACGAGATCGTGATCATCAGCCCGTCGACGCACGAAATCGTGGCCGTCATCGCGGCCTGATCTCAAGCCTGACAACGAGCGCGCGGTCGAAGCGGATACCCTGTTTCGGCCGCGCGTTTTGCTGCATGGATCTCAGGAATATTTTTCCAGCGGACTGCGAGTTCCTGGAACTGGGTTCCCCGCACGCTCGTTATGGAAGTGCCGCGCCGCGGCAGTCATTCCAGGAGGAACACCATGAAGACACTCACCGCCCTCGTCGCCATCGCGGCCTTGACCGCCGGCGTTTCCATCGCCAGCGCCCAAACCACCATGAAGAAGGACAATAACCTGGTCGCCACCGGGTCGGCGTTCTGCAACAAGAGCAAGATGACCGGCGCCACGGATTGCAAATACGCCAGCATGGCCGATTGCGAAAAGGTGGCGAAACCGATGCAAGGCACCTGCGTGCCCAATCCGAAGGGCACCACGGGTTCCGGCTCGTCCGAAATGAACAAGACGCCGCAAAAGAAATAGCAGAGCTTATCGCTGCATCGTTCGCCGTTCGATCCGCGCGAAGCTGAAAACGCCAGCGCGCGGACCGTACGGCGGCGTGCAATCGCCTTTTCGTTGCATGACAGCGCTGCGGAACGTTTCCAACGGTTCGGCGGTTGGTCCCCCAGTTGATAAATCGCAAATCGTGAGGACGACATGAACAAAGACCGGATCGAAGGTTCGGCCGAACAGGCCAAGGGCAAAGTGAAGGAGGTCGCCGGCAAGGTGACCGGCGACAGCAAGCTCGAAACCGAAGGCAAGGCCGACCAAGTCAGCGGCAAGATCAAAAATACCGTTGGCGGGATGAAGGACGCCGTCAAGGAAGCAGTGGACGACTAAGCGACGTCGATATTCCAGTCGCGGAAAGCCCGGCCAAGCGCCGGGTTTTTCACGCTTGATGGCGGCCCATCACAAATTCTAGGCTTCGCGATCGACCGCGGAGGCGCCCATGATCACCCGTTTTTCCGGCCTGACACCGACCCGCAGCCGCGCGGTCGTCCATGACGGCCTTGTTTTCACGGTGGCGGTTTCGCCGGATGCGGATGCGACATTTTACCAGCAGACCGTCAAGGCGCTGCGCCGCATCGACGAGAGCCTCGCCATGTCGGGAACCGACAAGAGCCGTATCCTGTCGGCGATCGTTTACATCGCCGACATCACGCGCAAGGAAGAGATGAACCGCGCCTGGGACGAATGGGTAGACCGGCACAATCCGCCCATGCGTGCCTGTCTTGGCGTCGATCTCGAGCCGCCGCACCTGGTCGAAATCGTCGTGACCGCCGCGAAAAATAGCGCCGGCGCCGGCTAGGCCCGCACCTCCTGCCTCTGGAAGACGACATAACCTGCGACGAACAGCAGAATGCTCGCGGCGATCATGCCGACGATCTGCGGCCAGGCGACCATGAGGCTTTCCCGCAGCGAGAGCGGCGCGCCCATAAGCGCGCCCTGAAGCTGGTCGAGATAAACCGGACCGAGGGTGCGCGTGGTCGGGTGCAGAATGGCGAGGACGGTTTCGCCAAACAGCGTCGATGGCGACAGCCGCGCCAGATCCTGCGCCGCCGTGATTTGCAGCACCTGATTGTCGGGCGAAACCAGCGCCTGAACGAGAGCTGGCGCAAGCGACGGCCAGATGATGGTGAGGAAAAGCCATAACCCAAGCGTCACCAGTGCCGCGGTGGCCGCCGAGCGAAAGACGATCGACGCCATGATGGCAAGAGCGAGCCACACCCCGGCATAGGCGATGGTGACCAGCAGAAAGACCAGCGCCCGCGCCATCTCGTCGCCGCCCGGCGGCACGCCGAGCATAATGAGGCCGAGTCCGATCACCAGCAGCCATAGCGCAACGAGGCTGATTGCCAGCACCGCGAGCCCGGCAAGAAACTTTCCAAACAGCAAGGCGTCGCGATAGATCGGCTGCGAGAGGATGCGCGAGAGCGTTCGCCGGTTATGCTCGCCGTTGATGGCATCGAAGCCAAGACCGATGGCCATCAGCGGCGCGAGAAAACCGAGAAACGACACGAACGAGGGCAGCGGATCGCGCGCGGTGGTGAACAGGCGCAGGAACAGGAACGGATCCTCCGCCGTGACGTCGCGCACCTGGGTGATCGCGCCATAGACGGCGGCGAGCGCCGTCAGCACAACCAGCCATTCGAGCACTCGCATGCGCGCGCTGGTGAGATGATCGGTCAATTCCTTGATCAGCACCACGCCGAGCCCCTGAAAAGCCGAGCCTTCACGCCGCATCGCGCGCCTCCTCCTGCACGTTCTGAAAATAGCGGGTGTAGATCGTCTCCAGGCTCGGTTCGTCGAGCGCGAGGTTCTTGAGCCGGCCTCCGGCGGACACAACGGCGGCGGCGGCTTCCGGCCGCACATCGCGGTCGCACAACATGCGCAGGCGGCCCGGCGCTGCTTCACTGACGCCACGGACGCCAGGAATAGCGCCGAGCCGCACACGCACCCCCTCACCCGCGTCGGCCTCGACCTCGACGGCATAACCGCCACCGAGGACTTGACGGCCGAGCTCCGCCACAGTGCCCATCAATGCGATCTTCCCGCCGTTAAAGAGCGCCACGCGATCGCACACGCTCTGCACCCGGTCGAGCAGATGCGAGGACAGCAGCACGCTCACGCCTGCGGCCTTAAGCGAGCGGATCAGCGCGAGAAGTTCGACGCTCGCCTGCGGATCGAGACCGTTGGTCGGCTCGTCGAGAATGGCGACGCGCGCGTCCTTCATGATGATTTCGGCAAGCCCCAGCCGCTGGCGCATGCCGCGCGAGAACTTGGCGACCCGCTTTTCCGCCACCTCGCTTAAGCCCACGCGGGCGAGCGCGTCGGCGATCCGCCGCTTGCGTTCGGCGGATGAAAAGCCCATCAGCCGCCCGGTGTAGTGAAGATTGTCGGCAGCCGTGAGGTAGTCGTAGAAGCCGACCATATCCGGCAGGTAGCCGACGCGGCGCTTGACCGCCAAAGGCTCGCGCACCGGGTCATGACCCAGCACGCGCGCCTCGCCGCTGCTGATTTCGGTCAGGCCGAGCAGCATCAGAATGGTCGTCGTCTTTCCGGCGCCGTTCGGGCCGAGCAGCCCGAAAATCTCGCCTGGCGCGATGGAGAACGAGACGCGGTCAACCGCGGTGGCATCGCCATAGCGCTTGCTCAGGCCCTTCGCCTCGATGACGGTGTCGTCCATGTTCGGACCCCTCATCGGCGGCCAAAGCGCGTCACCGCGCCGACCATGATCAGCAAGGCGGCGCCGATGATCCCAACGCCCGCAATCCCCCATCCGGTCGAGGTGGCGACGGTCACGCGGAAGTTTGCCGTGCCGGTTTGGCCGCGCGCGGCGCTGGTGAAGGCGGTCACGTAGTCACCGGCGATGGCATTCGCCGGCGGGCTGATCCGCGCCTGCACTTCCTTGTGCTGATTGGGAGCGATGCGGTCGACAGTCTTCGGGTCGAACGTGATCTTCCAGCCCTCGGGGGCGCTCGCGGACAACGCGATGTTTTCCGCCGGTGCCGTACCGGTGTTGGTGACGAGCACCGGAACCGACGTCTCGGTGCCGGCGGTGGCGCGGGCGCTGAGCAGGCCCTGACGACCGGACAGTTCGAGCTTGGGCTGGCCGGTGATGTCGAGATTGACCTTGGCCTCCGCTTTCGCGTCCTCCGCGGCGACATGCACAGTCACCGGATAGTGGCCGGCATCGACGGTATCCGGCGGGCGCACCTTGAGCTTGATGTCTTTGGTCTTGCCGGCCTCGACCGGAATGGCGGTCAGTTCCTGCGAGCCGTACGCCTCGGTGAAGGACGTATCGAAATTACGGGGAGCATCGGCGGCAAGGCTGACCAGCAGCTTCTTGCCGCTGTCGTTCTTGATGGTCATTGTGTAGTCGAAGCTCGAGCGTGCGGAGCCGCGCAGCTCCGGCAGTTGCGGCTGCAAAGCGAGCTTTGCCGGCAATTCCTTCGCCAGCGTGACCGCGACCGGCAGACTGACGTGGGAATCGGCGCCGGCGGCGCTGACGGTTAATGTATGCGTGCCGATCGCCGCGTCCTTCGGCACATCAAGGCGCAGGTCGAGCGAGACATCGGCATCCGTTGCCGGCATGGCGGCCGCAACCGGTTGGCCGCCGCCGAGCAGCGTTGCGGTCCATCCCGTGGGCACGCCGGATAAAGAGAGCGTCAAACGCTCGGGCGGCAGCGCGTAATTGTGCAGGTGCAATGTCACCGTCGAGGTGGCGCCGGGCTGCACCGTCACCGCGGGATAATCCGCCAGCAGATAAAGCCCTTTGACATCGGGCGCGGCGTTGCTCTCGGCGGCGAACGCCGGGGCGGCAAGCAAAACCGAAACGGCAATAAACGCGGAAAATAAACGTGCCATGGCGAGCGACTCCGTACGGATGCACCAAAAGGTGTCCGCCGATCACGCCGCCCCCGAAATGAAAACACAGCCGGGATGGTCTTTGGCTATGCCAAGACTCTGTTCGCGCACAATCTTGACGAAATTTGGGAACGCCGAGCCTCAGGCCCGAACGATGGTCGGCCAGTCGACTTCGTCCTGGGGCAGAACCCACTTCTCTTTCACGCCTTCGGCGTACCATTCGTGCCAGGCCGGCAACGCCATCACCGCGTCCATGTAGGCGCGCGAGGTGGCGCTGACAGCGACCGCGTAGGTGTGGAAGCGCGATACCACCGGCGCATACATGGCATCGGCCGCGCCGAAACGGCCGAACAGAAACGGGCCGTCCTTTCCATAGCGATTGCGGCAGTCCGTCCACAACGTGTCGATGCGCCGCACATTGGCTTCGACCGCCGGCGTGAGTTCGCGTTTGATCACCTTGCGCGCCATGTTCATCGGGCAGTGGTTGCGCACCGCCATAAAGCCGCCGTGCATTTCGCTGGCGACCGAACGGGCCAGCGCGCGGGCGCGAGCGTCGTGCGGCCAAAATCCCGCCTTGGGGAATTTTTCCGCCAGATACTCGAGGATCGACAGCGATTCCCAGACCGCGGTATCGCCGTCGATCAGTATCGGCACCTTCCCGCCGGGAGAGTATTTTCGAATTTCCTCGGCGCTGCCCGGCTCATAAAGCGGAATGAGCACCTCGTGGAAATCGATGCCCGCAATCTTCAAGCCGATCCACGGGCGGAATGACCACGACGAATAGTTCTTGTTGCCGATGATGAGTTTCAGCGCCATGGCGAGAAATTGCGTGAGGCAGGAACGCAGGACAAGCGAATAGTTGTGATGCCGGCAAAAAGGCCGATGAATGGGTCAGGCTTTTTTCTTCTCTTCCGGGGCCTCGACCGGTCCTCCCGCCTTCTTCCAGGCGCCGAAGCCGCCCTTGATATGGGCGACCGGCTTGAGCCCCATCTGCTGGGCGGTCTGCGCGGCGAGCGCCGAACGCAAGCCCCCGGCGCAGAAGAACAGGTATTTCTTGTCCTGGGCAAAGACCGGTTTGTGGTACGGGCTGCCGGGATCGATCCAGAATTCAAGCATGCCGCGCGGGCAATGGAAGGCGCCCGGGATTTTGCCGTCGCGCTGCAATTCGCGGATGTCGCGGATGTCGACCAGAACGACATTGTCGTTGCCGGCAAGCTTGATGGCGTCCTCCGTCGGCATCGTCTCGATCTCGCGCTCGGCCGCGTCGATCAGCGCTTTGTAACCTTTGGTGATGTTTTGCGTCATGGGCACTCCAGTTTTGAGGATGGTGACAGAACCACTCCTCCGGCTCAAGCCGACGGCGGTTGAAGACGACCGCCGGAGCGGGCACGATACGAACCGGGAGCAGCGGGCATGATCGGATTTACCCTGTGGGACTGGCTGGCGCTCGGCTGGTTCGTCGGCGCCTGGATCGCCTATTCGCTCGTGATCGAGACGACGGGCAAAGGCCGTCACGGCCTCAACGCCCTGATGAACCAGTATCGCGATGCGTGGATGGAGCGGCTCTTGTCGCGCGAGGTCCGCATTGTCGACTCCCAGGTAACCGCGGCCTTGCAGAACGGCACGGCATTCTTCGCCTCGACAAGCCTCATCGCCGTCGGCGGCGCGCTCTCGCTCCTGCGCTCGACCGACCAGGTTCTGGATGTCCTGTCCAAGCTGCCGCTCGCGGTCGGACAGTCGTCGGAATTATGGGAATTGAAGATGATCGGGCTGACCATCATCTTCGTCTATGCCTTCTTCAAGTTCGCCTGGTCGTACCGGCTCTACAATTATTTCGCCATCATGGTCGGCGCCGCGCCGCCGCCGGAGACAAAAAACACCGCGGCCGCGCAAGCCTTCGCCCATCGCGCCGCACATCTCTGCGCCGATGCCGGGCGGCATTTCAATCGCGGCCAGCGCGCGTTTTTCTTCGCGCTCGGCTATCTCGGCTGGTTGATCGGACCGCTGCTGCTGGTGCTGACGACGACAAGCATCGTCATCGTCTTGTGGCGGCGGCAATTCAGCTCGGAGTCGCGCAAGGCCTTCGCGGTCAATGCCATCGACAAGACCGATCTGGACGAGACGCCGGCAGGAAAACCTAAGCCATCCCCATCAAGACGGCGATGACCGCGACGATCAGCACCGCGATGCCGATGGCGGCCGCGGTGACGATGCGTTCGCCCCAGGCGGCGCGCAAGCCGGCGACGTCGATCTTTTGCAGTTCCGATGGCGCGGCGGCGGGCTCTCCGTAGCCGCTACGGCTGTCGAGTGACATCAGCGATCCCCCTCATAGCGGCATCGCGGCACTGCGATGGCGCGGGAACACGCAAACGCGACCCCGGGCAGCGAATCGCCCCGAACACGACAAGAATATCACGCCGGCTTAAGGGGCCGGCAGGAGCTGGCCGGTACGGCCCGTCACCCAATAAGCGAACAGCCCCATCCATTCGTGCACGACGACATCGGTGGCGTAGAGATTGGCGGCCGGCCACGTTGAAATCGCGTAGCGAGGATGCGTCAGGGTTCGCCAATCCACCGGATAGGCCTCGACCGGAAAGCCGGCGCGGCGGAAACAACCGACGGCGCGCGGCATGTGCCAGGCCGAGGTGACCAGCAGCCAGCGATCGCCGGGCTTTGGCTGCGCGATGGCCTTGCTGAAGATGGCGTTTTCGACCGTATTGCGCGAGCGGTTTTCCAGAACGACGCGCGAGCGCGGCACGCCGAAATCGTCTAGCACGGGCCCGAGGGCATCGGCTTCCGCCGGTTTGCCCGGGAAGAGCGACCCGTTGCCCCCGGAATAGATGATGCGCGCAGCAGGATACTGCCGCGCCAGCCTGGCGATCGCGACAATTCGGCCCGCCCCCTCGCCGAGATCCGGCATTCCGCGATCGAGCGAGATATCGGGGCTGAGCGCCCCACCGAGAATGACGATGCCGTCCGGAGCACCACGCGCGGGGTCCCAGCGCGGGAAACGGTTCTCCAGCGGGCTCGTCAGCACGACCGGAAGCGGCAGGATGGCGATCGCCAGCAAAAGTGCGAGGCAGATCAGCGCCGCGCGTTTGCCCGCGCGCCGCCACCGCGTGGCCATGAGCGCGAGGCCGATGAG
>Ga0134125_10003269_pt1 | contig 18824 bp, 22 predicted proteins | sample KB31751_FD_96464 | JGI IMG/M metagenome (GOLD analysis project Ga0134125, IMG submission 96464) | Terrestrial soil microbial communities with excess Nitrogen fertilizer from Kellogg Biological Station, Michigan, USA - KB3-175-1 | ecosystem: Environmental > Terrestrial > Soil > Unclassified ... | reverse complement strand
TCAGTCGCCAACGGCGAACCGCGTGAAGCGGCGGATCACGATGTTCTCGCCCGTTCTGGCGGCGAGCGCGGCGCGGATCTCCTCGATCGTGCGGCCCTCGTACTTCTCGCCGTTGACGTGCGCCTGCTTGAGCAGGACGACTTCCTTGAGCCAAGAGTCGACCTTGCCTCTGACGATGTTGCCGCGGATGTTCTCCGGCTTGTCGGCGAACTGCTCCTCCGCGATGCGCGTCTCGCGCGCGACGTCCTCGGCCGGGACGCCGTCCTCGTCGACCGCGACCGGCGCGGCCGCGGCGACGTGCAGCGCGAGATCCCTCGCGAACCCGACGAAGTCGTCGTTGCGGGCGACGAAGTCGGTCTCGCAGTCGACCTCGACGAGCACGCCGATCTTGCCGTTCGAATGGATGTAGGACTGCACGGTGCCCTCGCTGGCCTCGCGCTCGCCGCGCTTCTCGGCCTTCGCGGCACCCTTGATGCGCAGCGCCTCGATCGCCTTCTCGATGTCGCCGTCCGCCTCGACGAGGGCCTTCTTGCACTCCATCATCCCTGCGCCGGTGCGCTCGCGCAAGGCCTTGACGTCTTGGGCGGTGATGCTCATGCGCTGGGCTCCCCCCCGGAGCCGGAGTCGTCGGTCGTGGTGGTGGTCGCGGTCGCCTCAGCGGGCGCGGCGGCGGCCTCGGGCTCGGCGGCCGGCGCCTCGGTCGCGGGCTCGACCTGGGCCGGCTCGGCGGGAGCGGCGGGCGCCTCCGCCGCAGCCGGCTGCGCCGCGGCGGCGGCCTGCTGCGCCTGCGCGGCGGCGGCCTGCTCGGCAGCGCGTTTGGCCTCCTCGGCCTCTCTGCGCGCCTGCTCCTCGGCCTCGCGTTTGGCGGCCTCCTCGGCCTCGCGCTTGGCCTGCTCCTCCGCCTCGCGCGCGGCGCGCGCCTCGGCCTCGACGCGGGCCTTCTCCTCGGCCTCCTTGCGCGCGCGCTCCTCCTCCTCGCGGAAGATGCGGTTGCCCTCGCCGATCACGTCGCCGAGCGCGCCCGCGACCACCGCGCAGGAGCGGATCGCGTCGTCGTTGCCGGGAATCACGAAGTCGATCCCGTCGGGGTCGCAGTTCGTGTCGACGAGTCCGATGATCGGGATGCGCAGGCGCTGGGCTTCGCGCACGGCGATCGCCTCGGTCTTCAGGTCGATCACGAACATCGCGTCGGGCACGCGCTGCATGTGCTTGACGCCGCCGAGGTTCGCCTGGAGCTTCGCGAGGTCGGCCTGCGCGGCCATCCGCTCGCGCGTGGGCAGCAGCGCGAGCTGGCCCTCCGCCTCGTAGCGCTCGAGGTCGTGCAGCCGTCTGATGCGGCCCGAGATCGTGCCGAAGTTCGTCAGCAGGCCGCCGAGCCAGCGGTGGTTGACGTAGGGCATGCCGGACGCCTCGGCCGAGTCCTTGATCGCATCGCGCGCCTGCTTCTTCGTGCCGACGAACAGCACGCTGCCGCCGCGGTGGGCGAGCGCGGAGGCGAACTCGCGCGCCTCCTGAAGCAGCTCGTCGGTCTGCAAGAGGTCGATGATGTAGATGCCGGCCCGCTCGCCGAAGATGAAGCGGCGCATCTTGGGGTTCCAGCGGCGCGTCTGGTGGCCGAAGTGGACGCCGGCCTCCAGCAGCTCCTTGATTCCTGCCTGAGCCACGATGTGCTCCCTTATGTGGTGGTGCGGATTCCCGGCCGGAGGCGTCGCGATCCGGCGCAGAAGGCGCCGGACAGGGTCGCGAGCCCCGGATCGACCGGGGTAGACGACGGATTCCGCGGGATTCTAGACTGTTCGCGGTTCCGCCTTGGCCTCCAGTCGCTCCAGGACGGCGGCGAGGTCCGACGGAAGCGGCGAGGTCACGTCGACCTGCTCGCCCGTGACCGGATGCGCGAACGCGAGGCGGGCGGCGTGCAGGAACTGGCGCGTGAGGCCAGCCGCCCCGGGCGTTCCGTACTCCGGGTCGCCCGCGACCGGATGTCCGATCGCCTTGAGGTGGACGCGGATCTGGTGCGTGCGGCCGGTCTCCAACCTGACCCGCAGCAGCGCGAAGCCGGGCAGCGCGCGCTCCAGCTCGAAGTGCGTGCGCGCCGCGCGCGGGACGTCGGTGTGCGTCGACATGCGCGTACGCACGCGGCGATCGCGGCCGATCGGCGCGTCGATCGTGCCGCTGCGCGCGGGCGGGCAGCCCTCGACGAGTGCGAGGTACTCGCGCCGCACGTCGCGTCTGCGAATCAGCGCCTGCAGCGCACGGTGGACGGCCTCCGACTTCGCGACCACGAGCAGGCCCGACGTGTCCTTGTCGAGCCGGTGCACGATCCCCGCGCGGGCGACGTCGTCCCCGGTGGGCGGGATCGATACGCGGCCGGCGAGCGCCTCCGCGAGCGTCGCGCCGCGGTGGCCGCGCGCCGGGTGCACGACGACGCCGGCCGGCTTGTCGACGACGAGCAGGTGCTCGTCCTCGAAGGCGACGTCGAGCGCAACCGCGTGCGGCGCGCCGACCGCCGGCTGCGCCGCCGGGTCGGGCGCGACCTGCACGCGCTCGCCGGCCGCGACGCGGTGACGCTTGGGGCGCACGACCCCGTCGACCGTCACGCGCCCGGCGTCGAGCGCGCGCTGCGCCGCGCTGCGCGAGCCGAGCGGCTCCGCCAGCAGCTGGTCGAGCCGCTCGCCCGCGGCGGCGGCGCCGACCTCAATCCTCAGCGGCTCTGCCACCGAGCTCGAGCACGAGCACGAGCGCCACGACGCCGCATGTGATGCACATGTCGGCGACGTTGAAGGCCGGCCAGTGCGGGACGTGGATGAAGTCGGTCACGTAGCCGTGGTGCACGCGATCCACCAGGTTCCCGAGCGCGCCGCCGAGCACGAGCCCGGTCGGCAGCCACAGCAGCGGCCGCTCGGCGTGGCGCGCGAAGTAGACGACCAGCAGCGCGAGCGCGCTGAGCGTGACGATCAGGACGAGCACGCCGCCTTTGCCGAGGAAGCCGAACGCGACGCCTCTGTTGTGGACGTTCACGAACGACAGCGGACCGATCACGGCGTGGCGCTCGGCGAGCGAGATCGAGGAGCGCACGAGCGCCTTCGTCCCCTGGTCGACGAGCAGCACGACGACGACCACGAGCCCGGCGAGCGCCCAGCGCGCCGCGTGGGCGCGCGTCGCTGTCGGTGCGCCGCTGACGCCCGCGTCGTCCATCAGCCTTGGATCAGCGAGACGACGATCCGCCAGACGACGATCAGCACGAACGTCGCGACCATCGGGCTGAGGTCGAGCGGCCCCATCATCGGCAGCACGCGCCGGAAGATCCGCAGGTACGGCTCGACGACCTGCCGCAGGAACTCGACGATCGCGTTCCACCAGCGCGAGTACGGCGGCCGGATCCCGACCGAGTACATGATGCTGATGACGACGTAGGCGAAGATGCAGATCAGGTAGACGGTGAAGAGCGCATCGACGTAGCGGGCGACGTCGCTGCGCGTCGACGCCAGCAGGATCACCGCGCCGCTCACCGTCTCCCCCCGTGCACGGCCGCATCGGCCGCCGCCTGGAACGCCGCGCGCAGGCCGCCGTCCTCGAGCGCGGCGAGGCCGCGGGCGGTGACGCCGCCCGGCGAGGTGACCGCGCGGCGCAGCGCGAGCGTGTCGAAGTCGCGCGCGGCGAGCAGCGCCGCGGAGCCTTCGGCCGTCGCGGTCGCCAGCTCGACGGCCATCCGCGGCGGCATGCCGAGCCGCACGGCGGCGTCGACCTGCGCCTCGACGAACAGCGACACGTACGCGGGCCCGACGCCCTGAATCGCCGTCGCCACCTCGATCAATCTCTCCGGCACGGTCACGACGGTGGCGACCCGCTCCAGCAGCGCCGTGACGCCCGCGTCCTCGTCGCTCTCCGCCGCGCGGCAGATCACGCCTCTGCGGATCTCGACCGCGACGTTGGGCATCAGGCGCACGACCGCCCTGGCGCCCGGGTACGCCCGGCGCAGGGCATCGAGGGTGACGCCCGCGAGGATGCTGACCACGACGCTTCCGCTCTCGCTGCCCTCGACCTGCGCCGCGACGGCGTCGAGCTGATCCGGCTTGTGGCAGAGGAAGACCGCGTCGGCGGCCGCCGCGAGCGCCGCGTTCGACCCCGCCGCCTCGCCGCCCAGCTCGGCCGCCAGCGCCTCGGCCTTGCCGGGAACCGCGTCGGTGCACAGCACCGGATCGCCCCAGCCGCGCGCCAGCGCGGAGGCCATGTTGCCTGCTCCGATCAGTCCGACGCGCATGGGCGGCAAGCGTAGCGGCAGCGCTCGCCGCGCGGCCGGCCGGCTCAGCTCTGGTTGAAGAAGCCCTTCTCGATCAGCCGCGCGCGCTCCTCGGCGGAGACCTCGACGTTGCGGGGCGTGAGCAGGAAGACCTTGTCGGCGATCCGCTGCATGCCGCCGTCGAGCGCGTACGTGAGGCCGGACGAGAAGTCGATCAGGCGCTTCGAGAGGTCGGTGTCCGAGCCCTGCAGGTTGAGGATCACCGGGATCGAGTCCTTGAACTTGTCGGCGACGTCCTGCGCGTCGTTGAACGACTTGGGGATCACGAGATGCACGCGCACGTCGCGGCCGTTCCTGGCGCCGCCATCGACCGGGCGCAGCACGCTCGTGCGCCGGGCGGCCGGCTCGTCGTCGGCGAAGATGTCGTCGAACTCGTCACGGCGCCGGCGGCTGGAGGACAGGCGCCGCACGTTCGGGCGCTCGCGGTAGCTCTCCTGCAGCTCCGCCTCCGGCTCGTGGTAGGCGGGCTCGTGGTCGTCGTAGTCGTCCTCGACGGCGAGGCCGAAGTAGACGAGCGTGCGATGCCAGGTGTCGCGGAATGCCATGACGTCGAGGGATTCGCGGAGGCCGGAGAGATCCCTGCAAAGGGATTATGACGCCTATCTGTACAGAACCGAGCCCAGGCGCACGATCGTGGCGCCCTCCTCCACCGCCACCTCGTAGTCCTGCGAGGTGCCCATCGAGAGGTGCGCGAGGTCGTGGGCGGCAGCCAGCTCGCGCAGGGCGGCGAAGTGCGGGCGGCTCTCCTCCGGCGTCGCGGCCGCGGGCGGCATCGTCATCAGGCCGACGACGGGCACCGGGCAGCGCGCGACGAACGCCGCCAGCTCGCCGGGGGCGATGCCGCTCTTCGACGCCTCGCCGGCGACGTTGACCTCGATCAGCGCCTCCGCCCGATGCTTCGCGAGCTGCGCCAGCGCGGAGTCGCTCGCAACGGAGTGGATGTAGCGGACGTGCGGCGCGAGGTCCTTCACCTTGCGGCTCTGCAGGTGCCCGATGAAGTCCCAGGTGAAGACGCCGGGATACGCCAGCGCCTTCGCGACCAGGTCCTGCGCGCGGTTCTCGCCCACGGTTTTGATGCCAGCCGCCGCGAGGGTTTCCAGCTCATCGAGTGCGACGTACTTCACGGCCGCGAGGAGCTCCACCTCGGCCGGGTCGCGGCCGGCGCGCTTGGCCGCCTGGGCGATCCGCTCACGCGCCTCCGCGACGCGCTCGCGCACCTTCCCGGCGTCCAGCCCCGTGATCAGCTCCGCCACGCGATCCCCGCCTGCCGCCCCGTCACCCCGCCGTCGCGGCGGTGGGAGAAGAACGCGCCGGACTCGGCGCACAGCGTGCAGATGCCGACGTCGTGGACCTGCGCGACGCCGGCGGCGGTCAGGCGCTCGCGGGCGATCGCCTTCAGGTCGATCGGCGCCGCCGCTTCCGCGCTCCGCCCGAACGCCGCGTGCACCTCGGGGCCGACCTCGTAGCAGCAGCCGCCGGCGCCGGGCCCGATCGCGGCCTGCACCGGCGTGTCCCCGGCCAGCTCGCGTATCGCTCGGACGCCTTCCTCGACCACACCGGCCGCCAGCCCGCGCCAGCCCGCGTGGACCATCGCGACCGCGCCCGGCGCGATCAGCGCGATCGGGAGGCAGTCGGCGGTCAGGACGAGGGCCGCCGGCCCCGGCGTCGCGGTGGCCTGTCCGTCGGCCTCGCTTGGTGCTCCGCCGGCCGTGGCGCGCCGCTCGACACGCGCACCATGGACCTGCCGCCCCTGAACGACGGCATCGAGGGGGAGGCCGATCGCGTCGGCGACGATCTGGCGGTTGCGGTCGACGGCGTCCGGGTCGTCGTCGGTCCACCGCCCCAGGTTGAGCGACGCGTACGCGCCCTCCGACACTCCGCCGCGCCGCGTCGTGAACAGCGCGCGGCCGCCCGGCAGCGCGATCCCGATGTGGTCGCCGACACGCTCGAACGGGGTGGGCAGCATCAGCCGGATCGTAACTCTGGTCATCTATGCCTCCCTGAGACGCACAGATGACCAGAGTTCAGGCGGCGGCGAGCGCGACGGCGAGCTGGGCGTCGCGGTCGGGCGCCTCGCCGTCGAGGCGGGCGCGCAGCGCGGCGGCCAGGGCTCGGCCGATGGCCTCGCCCTGCGGGACGCCGGCGGCCAGGAGGTCAGCGCCGTCGATGGCGAGGCGGACGTGGCGGAGGTCCTCGATCCACGTCCGCGCGGCGTCCTCGGCGCCGAGCGCCCCGGCGAGCGCGACGGCCTCGACCGGCGCGCCGCGAACTGCCGCGGCGATCTCGGAGGGCCGCGACGCGCGCGACAATCTTCCCTCGATGCCATCCGCCTGGGCGCAGGCCACGACGGTGTCGCGGTCCCGCGCGCAGAACCCGAGCGCGTCGAGCCAGCCCGCCAGCGGCGCCGACTCGATCGACCGGCACGCGCTCGCGAGCAGCAGCAGATCCGCGCGACCGTCATCCGACAGCAGCGCGAGCGCCCGCTCCGCCAGCGCCGCGTCGACCGCGAACGGCACGCCGAGCGGCCATCTCGTCACCCACGCCAGCGCTTCCACCGCCGACGGCTCGCGCAGCAGCAGCCGCAGCTCGCTCCCCACCCGCGTCGGCGTGACCGTCGCCAACGCGCCCGCCGCGACGGCGGCGTCGGCGAGCGCGGCCGTCGCATCCTCCACTCCGAACCCCAGCCGCGTCGCGTAGCGCACGAGCCGCAGCAGGCGCGTCGGGTCGTCGAGGAACGACCGCGCGTGCAGCACGCTCAGCACGCGGGCGTCAAGGTCCTCGAACGCGTCCGGTGCGGCCGCGACGCGCCCGTCCATCGCCACGGCGATCGCGTTGACGGTGAAGTCGCGCCGCGCGAGGTCCTCCTCGATCGTCCCCGGCCGCACGTCGGGCAGCGCGCCCGGCTGGGCATACGTCTCGGCCCGCGCGGTCGCGAGGTCGTAGACGTGACCGCCGGCTGCCACCGTAGCCGTGCCGAAGCGGTCGTGCACGGTCACGGAGCCGTCGAGCGCCTCCCCCAGCCGCCGCGCCGCCTCGACCGCGTCCCCCTCGATGACGACGTCAAGATCGACCGCAGCGCCCCGCCCGAGCAGCAGGTCCCGTACGGCGCCACCGACGATCCAGGCGTGCGGCAGCACGTTGAACAGCGGGACTGCCGCCGGCAGCGAGCGAACGTCGGGGGACGGCTTCATCGGAGCGATCATCTACCATCCGCGCCCGATGTCGAGGCTCCGCCCACGTCGCGTTCGGCGCGGACTGCTCGCAGCGGTCGTCCTTCTGCTCGCAATCGCGGGCGGCGCTGTCGCGTACGTGCTTGCGCACACACCCGGAAACGTGTCGCACCCGGACGTCGAGTTCACGACCGGATCGACCGCCACCGCACCGCCGAGACCGCAGGCGCTCGACGCCTTCCTGTGGCCGACGTACGGCTTCCAGGAGAACCGCACGCGCGACTTCAGCGCCGCGCCGGGCTACCTCAGACCGCACTTCAGACGCGGCTGGACCTACCGCGGCGGCGCGCTGCTCGAGTTCCCGCCCTCGATCGACGGCGGCTCGCTCTACGTGCTCGACGACAACGGCGTCCTGACGGCGTTCGACAAGGTCAGCGGCCATGTCCGCTGGCAGCGCAAGGCCGGCCGACTCGCGGCCGCCACCCCCGCGGTCGGCGACGGGAACGTCTACGCGGTCGCGCTGAACGGGCTCGGCGGCAGCGGGAACGGCCGCGTCGCCGCCTACCGCGCGCGCGACGGCCACCAGCTGTGGGCGAAGGCGCTGCCGAGCCGCGCCGAGTCCTCGCCGCTGCTGCGCCACGGCGTCCTCTACTTCGGCAGCGAAGACGGGACCGTCTACGCGCTGCGCGCCCGCGACGGCCGCACGCTCTGGACCTACCATGCGAGCGGCGCCGTCAAGGGCGGCCCCGCCTACGCGAACGGGAACCTCTACTTCGGAGACTACGGCGGCAAGGTGCACGCGGTGCGCGCGAGCGACGGCCACGAGGTGTGGTCGGTCGGGACGAGCGGCACGCGCTTCGGCTTCGGCTCCGGCAGCTTCTACTCGACGCCCGCGCTCGCGTTCGGTCGCGTCTACCTCGGCAACACCGACGGCCGCGTCTACTCGTTCGCGCAGCGCGACGGCAAGCTGGCGTGGGCGACCGGCACCGGCGCGTACGTCTACGCCTCCCCCGCCGTCGCCGACACGCCCGGGCTCGGGCCGACCGTCTACATCGGCTCCTACGACGGCAGCTTCTACGCGTTCGACGCGCGCTCCGGCGCGGTGCGCTGGCGCTTCCCGGCGGGCGCGAAGATCTCCGGCTCGGCGACGATCGTGGGCGACGTCGTCTACTTCTCGGACCTCGGCGCGCGCAACACGATCGGCCTGAACGTGCGCACCGGCCGCAGAGCGTTCTTCTGGCCCGACGGCGCGTTCAACCCGGTCGTCGCCGACCGCCGCGCGATCTACCTCGACGGCTACGTAAACATGTACGAGCTGCTGCCCGCCAGCGCGACGCCGCGCTGGCAGCGCGCGCAGGCGGCGGCCAAGCGCGCGGCGAGCGCGACCGCTAGATAGACCGCACCGGCACGCCCGCGGCGGCGAGGTGCGCCTTGATCTCGGGAACCGTGTGGCGGCCGTAATGGAGGATCGACGCGCACAGGACCGCGTCGGCGCCCGCGTGCAGCGCGTCGACCAGGTCGTCCAGCTCGCCCGCGCCGCCCGACGCGATCACCGGCACGTCGACCGCCTCGGCCACGGCGCGCGTCAGCGCGAGGTCATAGCCGGCGTTCGTGCCGTCGCGGTCCATGCTCGTGAGCAGGATCTCCCCCGCCCCGCGTGCGACGCCCTCGCGCGCCCACTCCACGACATCGCGGCCCGTTGGCGTGCGGCCGCCGGCGACGTACACCTCCCAGCCCTCGCCGTCCGTCCGCGCCTTCGCATCGATCGCCAACACCACGCATTGGCTCCCGAACTGCTCCGCCAGCTCGTCCACCAGCTCCGCCCGCGCGACCGCCGCCGAGTTGACCGACACCTTGTCCGAGCCGGCGTCGAGCACCGCCTGGGCGTCCTCGACGCTGCGGATCCCGCCGCCGATCGTGAACGGGATGAAGACCTCGTCGGCGGTGTGGCGCGCCAGCTCCACGACCGTGTCGCGCTTGTCGTGCGTCGCCGTGATGTCGAGGAAGACCAACTCGTCAGCGCCGGCGGCGTCGTAGCGCTGCGCCAGCTCGATCGGGTCGCCGGCGTCGCGCAGGTCGACGAAGCCGGTGCCCTTCACGACGCGGCCGCGATCGACGTCGAGGCACGGGATGACACGCTTCGTGTGCATGCCGTCAGGTCGGGCCGGCGGCCGGCTCGCCGCCGTGCACGCCGGCCTTGCGGCGCCGCGGCTTGCGGTCGGCGTCCTCGCGCAGCGCCGCGCGCGCGTCGGCGACGCTGAAGCGCCGCTCGTAGAGCGCCTTGCCGACGATCACGCCGGTGAGGTTCACCTGCCGCAGCTCCGCGAGCGCTCTGAGGTCCTCGAGCGTGCCGATCCCGCCCGAGTAGATGAACGTCCCGCGCACGGCCTCCGCGACGCGCCGCACCTCGTCCACGTCGGGGCCGGTAAGCATCCCGTCGCGCTCGATCGAGGAGTAGACGAGCCGCTTGACGCCGCGCCGTTGCAGGTGCTCGATCACCCTGGCCGCCTCCATCTCCGTCTGGTGCGTCCAGCCCGCGCTCGCGACGCGCCCGGCGCGCACGTCGACCGACACGGTCACGCGCGAGCCGTGCTTCGCGATCGCGTCGTCGAGGAAGTCGACGTCGGTGTAGGCGGCCGTGCCGAGGATCACGCGCTCCGCGCCGGCCGCGAGCGCGGCCTCGATCGACTCGATCGAGCGCAGCCCCCCGCCGAACTGCACCGGCACGCCGAGCTCCCCCGCGATCCGCTTCAGGTGCTCCAGGTTCGACGGCGCCCCGTCGCGCGCGCCGTCGAGATCGACGACGTGCAGCCAGCGCGCACCGCCCTCGACCCACGCGCGCGCCGCGGACAGCGGCTCGGCGTCGTAGACGGTCTCCTGCGCGAAGTCGCCCTGCGCGAGCCGCACGGCCTTGCCGCCGCGGATGTCGATCGCTGGGTAGAGGATCACGCCGGCATCCGTTCGCGCTCGCAGACCGCGCTGAACGACGTCAGCAGCCGCAGGCCGGCGGCCGACGACTTCTCCGGGTGGAACTGCACGCCGAAGACGTTCTCGCGCGCGACCGCGGTGACGAAGCGCTCGCCGTACTCGACGGTCGCGAGCACGTCGTCGGGGTCGGCCGGGTGCGCCGCCAGGGAGTGCACGTGGTAGAAGGCGGTCTCGGCCGGCAGGCCGGCGTTCAGCCGCGAGGCGCGCTCGAAGCGCGCGACGTTCCAGCCGATGTGCGGCACGCGCAGGCCGCCGGCGGCAAGCGGGCGCACGTCGCCGCGCAGCAGCCTGAGGCCGTCGCACGGTTCCAGCTCGATCGACCGCTCGAACAGCAGCTGCATGCCGAGGCAGATCCCGAGCAGCGGCGTGCCGGACTGCGCGCGCTCCCCGATCAGCTCGTCGAGGCCGAGCGTGCGCAGGTGCTCCATCGCGCGCGGGAACGCGCCGACGCCCGGCACGACGACCCCGTCCGCTGCGCGGATCGCTTCGTGGTCGGACGTCAGCAGCGGCCGCGCGCCGACGTGGGCGAACGCCTTTTCGACCGAGCGGCGGTTGCCCATCCCGTAGTCGACGATCGCGATCGTGGGCGCCGAGCCGCTCGCGCTCATGCCGTCAGCGTCCCCTTCGTGCTCGGCACGCCGCTCTCCGCCGGGTCGATCGCGACCGCCGCGCGCAGCGCGCGCGCGAACGCCTTGAACGACGCCTCGATCATGTGATGGACGTTCGTGCCCGCCTCGACGGTCAGGTGCAGCGTCAGCTTCGCGTTCGCGGCGACCGCGCGGAAGAACTCCTCCGCCAGCTCGTGGTCGAAGTTGCCGATCGCACCCGCCGGCAGCTCGGCGTCGTAGGCGAGGAACGCGCGGCCCGAGACGTCGATCGCGCATGACGCGCGCGCCTCGTCCATCGGGATCGTCGCGGCGCCATAGCGGAAGATGCCGGCGCGGTCGCCGAGCACCGCGTCGAGCGCCTGCCCGAGGCAGATCCCGACGTCCTCGACCGTGTGGTGCGCGCCCGTCTGCAGGTCGCCGCTCGCCGCGACCTCGAGGTCGAGGCGGCCGTGGCGCGCGAGCAGGTCGAGCATGTGATCGAGGAAGCCGACGCCCGTCTCGCGGCCGCCGTCGCCCGACCCGTCGAGCGCCAGCGTCAGGCGCACGTCGGTCTCGCCGGTTCTGCGGTGGATCTCGGCGCTGCGGCTCATCGATCCGCATTCTCCCGGATGCGCGCGCGCATTGACTCCGCGTGCGCGCCGAAGCCCTCCGCGCGCGCCAGCGCGATCCCGTCGGGCGCGAGCGCGGCAGCGGCGGCGGGCGGGATCCGCACCTCCGCCATCCGCCGCCGGAACGTGCGCGCGGACAGCCCGGAGGCGTAGCGCGCGGCGCCATCGGTCGGCAGCACGTGGTTGGATCCGGCGAGGTAGTCGCCGAACGCGGTCGCCGCGCCGGCGCCGACGAACAGGCAGCCGGCGCGCGTGACGCGCGGCGCGAGCGCCTCGGCGCCCGGGCCGATCAGTTGCAGATGCTCCGGCGCGAACGCCTCGGCGAGCGCGAGCGCGGCGTCGAGGTCCGCCGTCTGCACGAGCACGGCCGCGCCCGCCTCCGGCGCGTCGGCCAGCTCGGCGGCGAGCGCGTCGAGCACGGCGCCGTCGGCCGCGGCCGCGACGACGAGGCTGTCGGCCCCGTGCTCCGCCTGCGCGCGCAGGTCGAGCGCCGCGAGCGCGGCGTCCCCCACGCGGTCGAGCACGACGACCAGGTCGCTCGGCCCGGCGAAGCCGTCGATCCCGACACGGCGCGCAACCTGACGCTTCGCTGTCTGCACCCACAGGTTCCCCGGCCCGACGATCACATCGACAGCACGGATCGTCTCAGTGCCGAACGCGAGCGCAGCGATTGCGTGCGCCCCACCCATCCGGTACACCTCGGTGACGCCGGCCAGCCCACATGCCGCGAGGACAAGGGGATCCTCGGACGGCGTACAGACGACAACCTCGCGTACGCCTGCCGCCTGCGCGGTCACGGCGCCCATGATCACGGTCGAGGGATACGGCGCCCGCCCGCCCGGCACGTACACCGCCGCGCGCTCGACCGGCAGCTCGCGCAGCACGACCGTCTGGCCCTCGGGCAGATCAACGGAGCGCTCCTCGTCCACGCCGGCCTCGGCGACCGCACGCACGTTCGCTACGGCGACCCCCAGCGCCACCCGCACCTCCGGGTCCAGGCCGGCGAGCGCCGCGTCGATCTCCTCCTGCGGCACGTACAGCGGTCCCGGATCCTCGCCCGCAGTGTCCAGCTCGCGGCGGTAGCGCTCCAATGCCTCGTTGCCTCCGGCTTGCACTCCGGCGACGATGAAGCTCACATCCGACGCCACGTCGGCCGCGCTCGGCACGAGCCCGCGCAGCTCCGCGACGAGCGCGGCAGGGTCGCCGGTCAGCGTGCGGCGCTCAAGCCGCACGCACGCGCTCCAGCAGCTCGTCGATCGCGGCGGCCTTCAGCTTGTGCGCGACCGGGTTCGCGATCAGCCGCGCTGTGCACACGACGATCTCTTCGCGCACGACGAGCCCGTTCTCACGCAGCGTCGTGCCGGTCGCGGTCAGATCGACGATCCCGTCCACCAGCCCGGTCAGCGGCGCCAGCTCGACCGACCCCTTCACCTCGATCATCTCCGCCTGACGGCCGGTCGCGGCGAAGTGGCGCGCGGCGATCTTCGGGTACTTCGTCGCGATCCGGACGATGCCGAGACGGCGGCGCGCCTCCTCCATCGGGTCCTCGCCCGCGACCGACGCGAGCACCATCGTGCAGGCGCCGTAGCCGAGATCGAGCAGCTCGTAGACCTCGCGCTCGGACTGCTCCATCAGCACGTCCTTGCCGGTGATGCCGACGTCGGCGGCGCCCTCCGCGACGTACGTCGGCACGTCGGAAGGCCGCATCGTCACGATCCCGACGTCCTCGAACAGCAGCTTGCGGTCGTTCGAGCGCACCTCGCTCGCGTCGATGCCGATGCGCTCGAGCAGGTCGAGCGTCTCGCTGAAGAGCGCGCCGCGGGGAACGGCGACGATCAGGTCGCTCACGCGCGCTCCCCCCGCTCCTCGCCGGCCAGCGCGACGTGCAGCCGCTCGACCGTCAGCGCGAAGCCGACCGCCGGCAGCGGCCGCCCGAAGCGCCCGAGCAGCTCGTCGTAGCGCCCGCCGCCGCCGATCGGCACGCCGAGCGCCGGGTCGTAGACCTGGAAGATCGCGCCCGTGTAGTACCCCAGCTCGCGCACGAGCCCGAGGTCGAAGATCAGCCGCCGCGCGACGCGCGGCTCCAGCAGCGCGTGCACGCCGCGCAGGCCCTCCGCCGCCTCGCCCGCGGGGCCGTCGAGCCCGGACAGGACCTCCGGCCCACCGCGAAGCTGCGGCACGCGCACGAGCTGCTCGGCCGCCCCGGCGGGGAGCGCGAGCATCCCGACCTCGCGCTCCAGGCCGACGAAGTCGCGCGTGACCAGCTCCGCGAGGATCCGTTCGCGAGCCTCGTCGCGCACGTCGAACCCGTCCAGCAGCGCCTGATAGAGGCCCACGTCGCCGAAGCCGATGCGGTAGTCCGCCAGCCCGACCGCGTCGAGCACGTCGCACAGCAGCGTGAGCGCCTCCGCCGTCCCCTGCGGCGCCGGCGCGCCGATCAGCTCGATCCCGGCCTGCAGGAACTCGCGCGGCTGCGCGCGCTGGGGCCGCACGCCGCGGTAGGCGTGCGCGAGATAGCAGAGCCGCAGCGGCGGCTCCGCGCTCGCATAGCGCGTCGCGACGAGCCGCGCGATCGGCACCGTCATGTCGGAGCGCAGCACGAGCACGCGCCCCTGCTCGTCGAACAGGCGGTAGGCGGGCGGCGCGCCGCGCACGTCGCCGCGCGCGAGCGTGTCCTCGTACTCGAGCGCCGGCGTCTGCACCTCGCCGTAGCCGGCCGCCTGGAAGACCTCCAGCGCGCGCGCAGTGATCGCGCGCAGCTCGCGCATCTCGTCCGGCAGCACGTCGCGCGTGCCGCTGGGAATCGGGTGGATCGTCGGCGCGCTCGCGGGCGCCGCGCTCGTGGGGTCCGTGGCGGTCACGGCGCGCTCAGTGGGCGTGGACGCGCGGACTGTCCTCGACGCGCTCGATGCGCGCCCCGAGCGCGCGCAGGCGCTCGTCGATCCGCTCGTAGCCGCGGTCGATCTGGCGGACGTTGCCGATCTCGGTCACGCCGTCGGCGCACAGCGCCGCGATCAGCATCGCCATGCCCGCTCGGATGTCGGGCGACTCGAGCCGTTCGCCGCGCAGCCGGCGCGGGCCGACGACGAGCGCGCGGTGCGGGTCGCAGATCGTGATCGCCGCGCCCATCAGCTGGAGCTTGTCGGTGAAGAACAGCCGGTTCTCGAACATCTTCTCGTGGATGATGACGGACCCCTCCGACTGCGTCGCGAGCGCGAGCGCGATCGAGGTGAGGTCGGCCGGAAACGCCGGCCAGGGGCCGTCCTCGACCTTCGGCTGATAGCCGCCGGCGTCGTTGTGGATCACGAGCTTCTGGCCGCCGGGGACGAACAGGTCCTCGCCGCGGATCTCGCTCTCCAGGCCGAGCCGCGTGAACACGAGCCGGATCATCCGCAGGTCCTCGGCGATCACGTCCTGGATCGTCAGCTCTCCGCCGGTGACGCCGGCGAGCGCCATGAACGAGCCGATCTCGATGTGGTCCGGCGCGATCGTGTGCTCGCAGCCGTGCAGCCGCGCAACGCCGTGGACGGTCATCACGTTCGAGCCGATCCCGTCGATCGCGGCGCCCATCTTCACGAGCATGCGCGCGAGGTCCTGCACGTGCGGCTCCGAGGCGGCGTTGCGGATGACCGTGTCGCCGGCTGTCAGCGCCGCGGCCATCAGCGCGTTCTCGGTCGCCATCACCGACGGCTCGTCCATCAGGAAGTCGCACGGCGCGAGACCGCGAGGCGCGGTCAGCAGGATGTCGCGGCTGTGCTCGACGCGGGCACCGAGCGCCTTGAACGCGTCGAGGTGCGGATCGAGCCGGCGGCGGCCGATCACGTCGCCGCCCGGGGGCGGCATCAGCGCGCGGCCGTGGCGGGCCAGCAGCGGGCCCGCGAGCAGGAAGGAGGCGCGGATGCGCTCCGACAGCTCGCGATCGACGTCGGTGGAGGTCATTCCGTCGGCGCGGATCGCGACCTCGTTCTCGCCGATCCAGTCGACGCGGGCGCCGAGCTGCGCCAGCAGCGCGAGCATCGCTTCGACGTCTTCGATTCTCGGCACGTTGCGGACCACGACCTCGTCGTCGGTCAGCAGCGCCGAGGCGAGGATCGGGAGCGCCCCGTTCTTGTTGCCGGCCGGCGCGATCGTGCCGGAAAGCGGCACGCCGCCTTGGATGACGAACTTTTCCATGCGCGAGGGATGAGGCGAGCGATCGCCGGTGCGGCGGGCGGAGACGGCCTCCGCGCGCTGAGCCAGGGTAACAGCCATGCAGGGGAAGATTTCGCTCGACGCGGTCGGGACCCTGCTTCATCTGTCGAGGATGCGCTCGCTCGCGCCGCCCGCGTGCGTAGGGTGGGCGGCTCGTGTTCGGTCGCTACCGCAGCTTGATGCACCCTCCCGGCGTCCCGCGCCTCGTCGTCAGCGTGCTGATCGGCCGGATTCCGATCGGCATCTTCTCGCTCGCGATCGTGCTGCTCGTGCGCCAGGAGACGCACTCGTTCGCGCAGGCCGGCGCGGCGAGCGCCGCATGGGCGCTCGGCGCGGGGGTCGTCGCGCCGTTGCAGGGGCGGCTGGTGGACCGCTTCGGCCAGCCTGCCGTGCTGATCCCGTCGACGTTGCTGAATGCGAGCGCGGTCGCGGCGATCGTCGTGGGCGCGCGCGCGGGCGCGCCGACGTGGGTGCTCGCGCTGTTCGCGTGGCTCGGCGGGGCGGCGCTGCCGCCGCTCGGTGCGTGCATGCGTTCGATCTGGGCCGACGCGTTCAGCGACGATGCGAGCGCGCGCAGCACGGCGTACACGTTCGAGAGCATGATCGCCGAGCTCTTCTACATCGTTGGACCGGCGATCACGACGGGCCTGATCGCGATCGGCTCGGCGAGCGCCGCGCTGCTGCTCGCGATCGGCCTGAGCGCAGCAGGCACGCTCGCGTTCGCGACCGCCGCGCGCTCACGCGCATGGCGCAGCGACGACAGCGCCCCGCGGTCGCGCGCGGGCGCGTTGGCGGCGCCGGGCATGCGCACGCTGATGCTCGCGATCGTGCCGACGGGGATCGCGTTCGGCGCGCTCGAGGTCGCGATGCCGGCGTTCGCCGTCGCCCAGGGCCACCCCGCCGGGCTCGCCGGGATCTTCCTCAGCGCGATGGCGGTCGGCAGCCTGCTCGGCGGCCTGTGGTACGGCGCACGCGCGTGGAGCGGCCCGATCGTCACGCGCTTCATCGGCCTGCAGGCGCTTTTCATGGTCGGCCTGCTGCCGCTGCTGGTCGCCGACTCGATCTGGTCGATGGCCGTCTTGATGACGATCGCGGGCCTCGCGCTCGCGCCCAGCGCGGCAGCGGGCTATCTCATAGTCGACCACGTCGCCCCGGCCGGCACGGTCACGGAGGCGACGACGTGGGTGATGACCGCGAACATCGCCGGCGGCGCACTCGGCGCCGCGCTCGGCGGGCTGCTCGCGCAGCACACGAGCGTCCACGCCGCCCTGATCCTCGCGTGCGTCGGGCCGTTCTTCGGCACGCTCGTCACGCTCGCCCGCCGCCGCACGCTCGAGGCGGCGCCGGCCCCGGCGCAGCTCACCTCGTAGCGCGCCGGCGCGTCCGCTCCGCCTCAGCGCCAGCGACCGCCGGCGTGCGCCCACGCGCGCAGGTGGTCCACGCCGCAGAACGCGTCCGCGACCCGGTGCTCGCCACGGTGGTGGACGAGCAGCACGCGCGTGTCGCCGACCGCCGCCCCGCACTCGGCGCATGCTCCAAGGGCTGCGTCCTGGCGCGGCCGCTCCGGGAGCGTGCCCGCCCGCCAGTGCGGCCCTTGCATCGCCCACGGCACGACGTGCTCGAGACGACAGAACGCACCCAGCCGCTCTCCCGGCTCCTCCGCCGCGCGATAGCCCTCGTCAGGACCCAGGGCCTTTCCGCACCAGTCGCACCGCTCGCGCGCCATCGGTCGGACCCTAGCGCGCGGCGCAGTAGCAAGCCGCTTGCAATTTCCCTTGCAGACCCCCGGACCGCGATCTAGCTGTTTTCCAGCCGTTTTGCGAGCGCGGACGGGCATCGGAAATGCCGCTGAGCGGTCCGGCGTCCTTCCATCCGCCGACCGAAGTACCTTCACGAACACATGTTCCCCTCCTTGTTCACCCGCCTGGCCGACACCGCGCTTGAGATCGCCGACGCGATGCTCGCGCCGTACCCCGCGAACGACGGCGATGCTCCGAGCCGCGCCCAGGACGCCGACTCGCCCCTGCAGACGCCGGAACGGCCGTCAATCGCCGCACCTCACCCTCACCGCCGGCCACCGCGATCGCCCGGCCGCACGCCCTCTGCGCCCCGGCGCCTCGGCACGGTCCAGCGCGCGGTCCAGCCGTGCACGTCCCCGTTGCCGGCCCACCGCAGCAACGGCACCCGCCCTCGCGCGAGCGCACAGGCGCGCTGAAGCCGAGCGCGCTCCGCAAGCCGGCTCTGAGCGCGGTTCGCCGGCCGACACCGAGCGCGCCTCGCCGCCGGCGCCGCTCCGGCGGCGCCGTCGCGGCACGCAAAGAGCCCCAGCCGCTCGAAGCGACTGGGGCTCTGATGCTAAGAACCGGCGGCGTCCTACTCTCCCAGGCCCTTGCGGGCCAAGTACCATCGGCGCTGAGGGGCTTAACTGCTCTGTTCGGAATGGGAAGAGGTGTTTCCCCCTCGCCATAGCCACCGGAAACCGGTCGAGACCACGCCCTCCACGGGCCTTCAAAACTGCACAGTGCGCCAATCCGGACTTGCTTCAGAAACCTCGCCGACTGTCAGGCGCCGTGTCGCGGCGCTGGCCGTCACCCGCGATGCTCGCCGTAGCTCTACTACGGCTCCGCTCGCGTGCACCGTCCAGCATCCACGATCCGGCGCCCGCCACCTCGGCGCCATTTCTGAAGCAAGTCCCCACGGGTATCAAATATCCGTCAAGCCCTCGACCAATTAGTACCAGTCTCCTACAGGTGTTGCCACCCTTCCAGATCTGGCCTATCAACCTGGTGGTCTACCAGGGGTCTTACTCCCTCAAGGGGATGGGAGAGCTCATCTCGAGGCCGGCTTCCCGCTTAGATGCCTTCAGCGGTTATCCGATCCGCACGTAGCTAACCTGCGGTGCCCTTGGCAGGACAACAGATACACCAGAGGTGCGTTCATCCCGGTCCTCTCGTACTAG
>Ga0134125_10003268_pt1 | contig 18824 bp, 13 predicted proteins | sample KB31751_FD_96464 | JGI IMG/M metagenome (GOLD analysis project Ga0134125, IMG submission 96464) | Terrestrial soil microbial communities with excess Nitrogen fertilizer from Kellogg Biological Station, Michigan, USA - KB3-175-1 | ecosystem: Environmental > Terrestrial > Soil > Unclassified ... | reverse complement strand
GAGGCAGCCGATGCCGGCCGTCGTGCAGCCTTTCCACACCCACTCGCGCGTGGCGTCGTCGGAATAGATCTGGTGCAGCGGCCACACCGGGCACTTCTCCGGGTTGCCGGGATCGCTGCGCCGCACGCGCGCGGGGTCGGTCTGCATCGTGCGGACCTTCTCGGTGACCGCGGCGGGATCCTCGCGCAACAGGATCGCATTGCCGTACGACTTCGACATCTTGCGGCCATCGAGGCCGGGCACGCGCGGCGTCGCCGTGAGCAATGGCTGCGGCTCGGGCAGGATCACGCGCCGCGCGCCCTCGAGGTAGCCGAACAGCCGCTCCGAGTCGCCGAGCGACAGGTTCTGCGTGTCCTCGAGGAGCTGCCGCGCCTCGGCGAGCGCCTTGTCGTCGCCCTGCTCCTGGAACGCCGTGCGCAGCGCCTGGTAGCGCTTGGCCTTCTTGGTGCCGAGCTTGCGGATCGCGGCCTTCGCATGCTCCTCGAAGTCCTTCTCGCGCCCGTAGACGTAGTTGAAGCGGCGCGCCGCCTCGCGCGCGAATTCGAGGTGCGACACCTGGTCCTCGCCGACCGGCACGAGATTGGCGCGATAGATCAGGATGTCGGCGGCCTGCATCAAAGGGTAGCCGAGGAAGCCGATCGTCGCGAGGTCGCGCTCGGCGAGTTGCTGCTGCTGGTCCTTGTACGTCGGCACGCGCTCGAGCCAGCCCACCGGCGTGATCATGCCGAGCAGCAGCGTGAGCTCGGCGTGCTCCGGCACGCGCGACTGGATGAAGATCGTGCAGCGGCCGGGATCGAGGCCGGCCGCGAGCCAGTCGACGATCATCTCCCAGACGGTGTCGGTGATCGTCTCGGTCGACTCGTAGTGCGTCGTCAGCGCGTGCCAGTCGGCGGCGAAGAACAGGCACGGATACTCTTCCTGCAGGCGGATCCAGTTCTTGAGCGCGCCGTGGTAGTGGCCGATGTGCATCCGGCCCGTCGGGCGCATTCCCGACAATACGCGATCGGCGAACATTCGAGCGGTCGTGTCAGCCGGTGAACGCGCCGACGATGGCGTTGATCAGGACCTGCGAGGCGAGCAGAAACGGCCGCATCAGCGTCTCGAGGTAGCCCGTCGCGAGCAGCGCGAGGATGATGAAGAAGCCGTACGGCTCGACCCGCGACAGCGCGTACGCCGCGCGCCCGGGGAGCAGCGACACGGCGATGCGGCCGCCGTCGAGCGGCGGGATCGGCAAGAGATTGAGCGCCATCAGTACGAGGTTGATCTGCACGCCCACGCGTGCCATGAACGACAATGCGTCACCGGACCCTGCGTCGCCCTGCCCGACGGCGACGGCGAGCGCCACCCACGCCAGCGCCATCGCGAAATTGCTCGCGGGCCCGGCGGCCGCGACCCAGAGCATGTCGCGCTTCGGGTTGCGCAGGTTGGCGAAATTCACCGGAACCGGCTTTGCCCAGCCGAACACGAACCCGCCGCCGATCGCCTTCGACATCAGGAGCAGCAGGCCCGGCACCAGCAGCGTGCCGACCGGGTCGATGTGCTTCAGCGGGTTCAGCGTCACACGGCCGAGCATTTCCGCCGTGCGGTCGCCGAATAGCTTGGCGACGTAGCCGTGGGACGCTTCGTGGAGCGTGATCGCGAGAATCACCGGCACCGCCGCCAGCGCGATCCGCTCGAGCGAAAGGTCCATTCACTGCCATTTTACCCGACTTCGCCGGCCTCCGCCGCCACGAGGCCGAGCGTCGCCGGGTCGCCGGCACCGCGTCGTAGCACCGCCGGCGGCTCGGCGGTGAGGTCGACGATCGTCGTCAGCCCGGCCGACGTGCCCCCGCAGTCGACGACGGCGTCCACCACGTGCTCGCAGCGCGCACGCACCTCCGCGGCGTCGGCGAGCGCGTCCGTCTCGCCGGCAGGGATCAGCGTCGAGCTCGCGAGCGGCTCCTCGAGCGCGGCGAGGAGCGCGCGCACGAACGGATGCGAGGGGATCCGCACGCCGATCGTCCCGCGGCGCGCGTGCTTGAACGCGCGTGGAACGTCGCGCGTCGCCTTGAGGATGAACGTGAACGGCCCCGGCCGCGCGGCGCGGATCATCCGGAACTGGCGGTTGTCGAGATGCGCGTAGCGGCCGACGTCGGCCATGTCGCGGCACAGCAGGGCGAGGTGGTGGCGCTCGTCGATCCCCCGCAGCGCGCGAATGCGGCGCAGCCCGTCGACGGCACCGATTCGGCAGCCGACGGCGTAGCTCGAGTCGGTCGGGTACGCGACGATGCCGCCGTCGGCGAGGATCGCCGCGGCGCGCCGCACGAGGCGCGGCTCGGGATGCGTCGCGTGGACGCAGAGGTATTGGGCCATTGGCGTGGCAGCGGGCTTTGCGCCCCGGAAGCGGGGGCCATTCCGGGTCGCTCATGCGCGGCGTTGCAGGCGCACCCATATAATGAATCATAATTCAGACGAGCATCCCTTATAACTGTCGATGAACCTCCAGCAGATACGCTACCTGTGCGCCGTCGTCGACCACGGGCTCAACGTGTCGGATGCGGCGAACGCGCTCTACACGTCGCAGCCCGGCATCAGCAAGCAGATCCGCCAGCTCGAGGACGAGCTCGGCCTCGCGGTGTTCGTCCGCCAGGGCAAGCGGCTCGCGTCGATGACGCCGGCCGGCGAAGTGGTCGTCGCCACCGCGCGCCGCGCGCTCGACGAGATCCGCAACATGAAGGCGGTCGCCGAGGACTTCCGTGCCGAGGACAGCGGCACGCTCGAGATCGCGACGACGCACACGCAGGCGCGCTATGTGCTGCCAAAGGTGCTGCAGGCGTTCGCCGCGCGCTATCCCAAGGTGCGGGTGATGCTGCACCAGGGCAACCCGCGCCAGGTCGCCGAGCAGGCGGTCAATGGCGAGGCCGACGTGGCGATCGCCACCGAGGCGGTGAGCGAGTACCCGGCGCTGGTGTCGCTTCCCTGCTACGAATGGAACCGCTGCGTGCTGGTGCCCAACGGTCATCCGCTCGCGAAGGCCAGAGGTCCGCTGACGCTCGAGGCGATCGCGAAGTGGCCGATCGTCACCTACGACTTCTCGTTCACGGGCCGCTCGCAGGTCAACGCCGCGTTCGCGGCGCGCGGACTCGCGCCCAACATCGTGCTGACCGCGCTCGACGCCGATGTCATCAAGACCTACGTCGAGCTCGGCATGGGCATCGGCATCATCGCCGAGATGGCGTTCGACCCGCGCAAGGACACGATGTTCGAGCGCCTCGACGCCGCGCACCTGTTCGCGCCGGCGACGACGCGGCTCGCCGTGCGCCGCGGCGTGTTCGTGCGCGGCTTCGTCTACACGTTCATCGGCATGTTCGCGCCGCAGTACAGCCGCGCGGCGATCGAGGAGGCGCTCGCAGTCCGCTCGGTCGCGGCGCGCGAGACTTGACGCGGGCGGCGGCGCTGCCGCGCTCGTGGGGCTTCGCCGCGCTGCTGGCGTCCCTCGCGATGATCGGGCCGTTTTCGATCGACCTCTATTTGCCGGCGTTCCCGGCGATCGCGCAGGGCTTCGACGTCGCGCCGATCGCCGTCCAGCAGACGCTGTCGGTGTATCTCTTCGCGTACGCGGGCATGATGCTGTGGCACGGCGCGCTTTCCGACGCGTTCGGGCGGCGCCCGGTGGTGATCGGCGCGCTGTGCGTCTACGCATTCGCCACGCTCGGCTGCGCGATCGCCGGTAACATCCAGTCGCTGTGGCTGTTCCGCGCGCTGCAAGGCATCTCGGCCGGCGGCCCGCTGGTCGTGGGTCGCGCGGTGATCCGCGACCGACTGCATGGCGCCGACGCGCAGCGCCTGATGTCGCAGGTGACGATGGTGTTCGGCGCAGCGCCCGCGATCGCGCCGATCGTCGGCGGCATCCTGCTCAACACGCTCGGCTGGCGCGCGATCTTCTGGGTCCTGCTCGCGTTCGTCATCGCCACGATCGCGTGGACGGCGCGCGCGCTGGACGAGACGCTGCCGAAGCACGTGCGCCAGCCGCTCGACGCGCGGCGCATGTGGCACAACTACGTCGCGGTGCTGACGCATCGCGACTTCCTGATGCTGGCCGCGGTGCCCGCGCTCAACTTCGCCGCGTTCTTCATCTACGTGGCGCTCGCGCCGACATTCCTCATCGACAAGCTCGGCGTGTCGACGTGGGGCTTCGCCGTGCTGTTCATCCCGCTGATCGCCGGCGTGATGATCGGCGCGGCGATCTCGGGCCGCGTCGCAGGGCTCCTCACGCCGTCGCGGACGATCGACATCGGCTTCATGTTCATGGGAGGCGCCGCACTCGCCAACGTCGCCATCTCGGCGTTTGCGCCGCCGGGCGTCGCCTGGAACATCGCGCCGGTCGCGGTGTTCACCATCGGCTCGGCGATGGTGACGCCGAGCGTGACGATCATGCTGCTCGACCTCTTCCCGGCGACGCGCGGCCTCGCCTCGTCGCTGCAGGGCTTCGTGCAGTTCACGCTGGGCGGCTTCAATGCGGGTACCATTGCGCCGCTGCTCGACGCGACGCTCCTGACGATGGCGCTCGGCATGGCCGCATTCACCGCCGCGAGCTACGCGATCTGGCGCCTGTACCGACGCGCGCCCGTGCCTTCACTTCCCGCCGCCCCATGACTCGATTGCGTGCCTCCGCCCTCGTCGTCTTCGCGCTCGCGGCGCTCGCCGCGCTGCCGCTGCCGGCAGCCACGCCGCCCGATGCCGTGAAGGACACCGCCGCGCATCGCGTCAACAGCGGCCTCGCGCGAATCTCCATCGACGTCGGCGGCCGGGCGATCCGCGTCGAGGTCGCCGACTCGGCCGGCGTCCGCGAAACCGGGCTCATGAACCGCTTCAGCATCCCAGCCGACGAAGGCATGCTGTTCGTGTTCCCGGTGCCGCAGCCGCTGGCGTTCTGGATGCATGACACGTACATGCCGCTGTCGATCGCGTTCATCGACGCCGAAGGCCGCATCCTCAACATCGAGGAGATGGCGCCGCGCAGCGACGCCACGCACCTGTCGCACGGCGAGGCGCTGTACGCGCTGGAGATGCGCCAAGGCTGGTTCCGCCGCCACGGCATCGAGCCGGGCGCCTTCGTCACGCACCTGCCGAAGCCTTCGCGCGACTAGGCTCTCGCGGCGAGCCACGCGCGCAGCGCCGCGACCGACTCGACGACCGCGAGCGGCGCACGCGCGGCGAGACTCGCATGCTCGTGCGCGCCGTACGCGACGGCGAGCGCGTCGGCGCCCGCGTTGCGCGCGAGGTCGAGGTCGTGCGTGGTGTCGCCGATCATCAACGTCTCGCGCGGCGACACGCCGGTCGCGTCCATCAGCGCGACCAGCATGTCCGGGTACGGCTTGGGGCGCCCTTCGTCGGCGCAGCGCGTGACGTGGAAACGCGACGCGAGGCCGTGATGCGCGAGCGCGCGATCGAGGCCGACGCGCGTCTTGCCCGTCGCCACCGCGAGCCGGAAGCCGGCCCCGGCGAGGTCGGCCAGCAGCGTGCGCGCGCCGTCGAACAGCGGGATGCTCGCGTCCCCCGCGAGGTAGTGATGGCGATAGCGCGCCGAGAGCTCGACGTAGCGCGCGGGATCGAGGCCGGGCGCGACGTGGCGCAGCGAATCGGCGAGGCCGAGGCCGATCACGTAGCGCGCGTCGTCGACCGCCGGCACCGTGCAGCCGATGTCCGCGCAGGCCGAGCGGATCGACTCGGCGATCATCGTCGTCGAGTCCGCGATCGTGCCGTCCCAGTCGAACACGATGAGGCGGTAGCGGCGCGGCGACGGCATCGCCGCCGGCCCCTGCTGGGCGTTCGTTGTCACGCGGCCTCGCCTGCGGCCGCCCGCGATCGCGCGGCGGGTCCCAGCGTCTCGATGAAGCGCGCGAGGTCATCGGGCAGCGGCGAGCGCAGGACGAGCGGCTCGCCCGTCAGCGGATGCGCGAGCGCGAGCGTGGCCGCATGCAGGAACATCCGCTTCAATCCCGCCTTGGCGAGCTCGCGGTTCCACGCGAAATCGCCGTACTTGTCGTCGCCGGCGAGCGGGAAGCCGAGGTGCGTCAGATGGACCCGGATCTGGTGCGTGCGGCCGGTGCGAAGCTCCGCCTCGAGCAGCGCCAGCGGCGGCTCGTGGGCGGGCCACACGGCCTCGCGCCGGAAGATCGTCAGCGCCGCCTGGCCGCCCTCGGCGACGCGCACGCGCCGCTCGCCTTCGCGCGTCACGAACTTGTGGACGTCGAGCGCGACCTTGCGCGTCGCGTCGCGCCAGCGGCCGCGCACCATCACGCGGTAGCGCTTGTCGACGCCGCCGTCGCGCCACGCCGCGTGCAGCGCGGTCAGCGCCGCGCGCTTCCTGGCGACGAGCAGCACGCCCGAGGTCTCGCGATCGAGCCGGTGCACGAGCTCGAGGAAGCGCGCGTCCGGGCGCGCCGCGCGCAACTGCTCGATGAGGCCGTGCGCGATGCCGCTGCCGCCGTGCACGGCGAGCCCCGCCGGCTTGTCGACGGCGACGATCGCGTCGTCCTCGTAGAGGATCGACGCATTGAGCGGCCGCGCGCGCGGCGACCCTTCCCGCGCGGCAAGGCGCACCGGCGGGATGCGCAGGGAGTCGCCGGCCGCGAGGCGTGCCTCGGGCGAAACCCGCGCGCCGTTGAGGCGCACCTCCCCAGAGCGCAGGATCCGGTAGACGTGGCTCTTGGGCACGCCCTTGAGCGCGCGCAGCAGGTAGTTGTCGACCCGCTGGCCCGCGGACTCCTCGCCGATGTCGACGCGGTTGGCGGCGTCCGCGCGCAGGGTTGGCGAGGCAGGCATGGCGTTGTCACTGTAACGGCGGCGCACCGGGCTGTCGAGCGTCGCGCCCCGCGAAACCTGCGGCGGTTCATGGGCTTAGCTTGCGGACTTCGACCGACGGGCGGTATACTTCGCGGCGAAACCGCCGTCATGCGGCGGCGAGCGCGATGGGTGCACGGATCCTCTCACGGACCGAACGGCCCTTCAGTCCGCGCCCGCCGCGCTGCGACCGTCCCCAAGCCGCCGCGATGCGCGTTCGCGCGCCGCGGCCACGCCATGGAACGGTGACCCGGCGGCTTCTCCGGACGCCGGTCTTGTCGCTCGCCGGCCCGAGTCGCCCCCTTCGGGCGATCCAGCCGGGATTGGAGCGGCGCATTGGTATTGGCGCAGTCGACGCGACCCGGTTCAGGGCCAGCGAGGCGGCTGCGCGGCGAAGACCGGGCTTCACGCCGCTCCTCGCGGATTCGAGCGTCCCCAGGCGCCGGCTCGTGCCGGCATGACGGGTCGAGTGCCGGAAGCCGCGACGCGTGCGACATGCCCGTGCCGGCACGTGACGAACGCGTGCCGGCCGACGAACGAGAAGACGATGACCGCAACGCGCGCGAACCGCGCGCCGCTGCCCCACGCGATGCAGCCACCCCGCACCGCTCCCGTCGCATCCGCCTCCCGGCCCTCGCGGGCCGCGCTGGCGTTCGTCCGTACCGCCGCGCACTGACCGCAACGCGGGGCGCCCGGCGCCCCGCCCGCTCGCAGGCCCGTCCCCGGCGTCGCACTCGCGACGTGCCGAAAGGACAAGACGCATGAAGCGCATGCTGTTCAACGCCACGCAGGCCGAAGAGCTTCGCGTGGCGATCGTCGATGGGCAGAAGCTCATCGACCTCGACATCGAATCCGCTGCCAAGGAGCAGCGCAAGTCGAACATCTACAAGGCCGTGATCACGCGCGTCGAGCCGTCGCTCGAGGCGTGCTTCGTCGACTACGGCACCGAGCGCCACGGCTTCCTGCCGTTCAAGGAGATCGCGCCGCAGTACGTCGACAACGGCGGCCGCGGCCGCGCCGTGGACCACCTGCGCGAGGGCCAGGAGCTCATCGTCCAGGTCGACAAGGACGAGCGCGGCAACAAGGGCGCCGCGCTGACCACGTACATCTCGCTCGCCGGGCGCTACCTCGTGCTGATGCCGAACAACCCGCGCGGTGGCGGCGTGTCGCGCCGCGTCGAGGGCGAGGAGCGCAACGAGCTGCGCGACGCGATCGCCGGCCTCGACGTGCCGGAGGGCATGAGCGTCATCGCCCGCACCGCGGGCATCGGCCGCACGACCGAAGAGCTGCAGTGGGACCTGAACTACCTGATGCAGCTGTGGCGCGCCGTCGAGGACGCCGCGAAGATCCAGCCGGGCGCCTACCTCATCTACCAGGAGTCGAGCCTCGTCATCCGCGCGATCCGCGACTACTTCTCGCCGGACATCGGCGAGCTTTTGATCGACACCGAGGCGGTGTTCGAGCAGGCGCAGCAGTTCATGGGTCACGTGATGCCCGGCAACGTGTCGCGCGTCAAGCTCTACCACGACGACGTGCCGCTGTTCTCTCGCTTCCAGATCGAGCACCAGATCGAGACCGCGTACGCCCGCACCGTGCCGCTGCCCTCCGGCGGCGCCGTGGTGATCGACCACACCGAGGCGCTGGTCAGCGTCGACGTCAACTCGGCGCGCGCCACCAAGGGCGGCGACATCGAGACCACCGCGTTCAACACGAACCTCGAGGCGGCCGACGAGGTCGCGCGCCAGCTGCGCCTGCGCGACCTGGGCGGGCTCGTCGTCATCGACTTCATCGACATGGAGAGCGCCCGCAACCAGCGCGAGGTGGAAGTGCGCCTGCGCGATGCGCTCAAGTACGACCGCGCGCGCATCCAGCTCGGCAAGATCTCGCGCTTCGGCCTGATGGAGCTGTCGCGCCAGCGGCTGCGCCCGGCGCTCGCCGAGTCGGCGCACATCCCCTGCCCGCGCTGCCACGGTGTCGGCCACATCCGCGGCACGGAGTCCACGGCGCTGCACATCCTGCGCATCCTGCAGGAGGAGGCGATGAAGGAGAACACCGCGCAGGTGATCGCGCAGGTGCCCGTCGACGTCGCCACGTTCCTGTTGAACGAGAAGCGCAACGACGTGCTGTCGATCGAGACGCGCTTCAAGGTGAACGTGCTGCTGGTGCCGAACAAGTTCCTCGAGACGCCGAACTTCAGCATCGACCGCCTGCGCCACGACGAGCTCAACCAGCAGGAGCCGCTGCCGCCGTCGTTCGACATGGTCGCGCGGCCGGAAGAAACCGATCTCGCGAAGGAGAAGAAGGAAGAAGCCGCCGAGCCGCGCCAGCAGCCGGTGGTGCGTGGCATCGCGCCGGCGCAGCCGGCGCCGATGCCCGTGGAAGCCGCAGCCGCGCCGGTCGCGGCGCCTGTGGTCGCAGCAACGCCGGCGCAGGGTTGGCTCGGTCGCGTGGCGACGTGGTTCCGAGGCACACCGGCGCCGGCGAGCGCGCCGGCTGCAGCGGCGCCCGCCGCCGCTGCAGCCGGTGCGCGCCGGGAATCGCGCGACGAGCGCCGCGACAATCGCCGCCCGCACGGCGGACGGCGTGACGAACGGCGTGACGAACGCCATGGCGAGCGTCGCGAAGGCGACGCGCGCCGCGGCGGACGCGATCGCGATGGACGTGACGGTCGCGGAGCGCGCGGTGAGCGTGGTGAGCGCAGCGAGCGCGATGCGTCGCGCGATGGGCGCGGCAACGCCGCACGCGAGGAGCGCGGCAACGCCGCACGCGAGGAGCGCGGCAACGGCGGGCGAGAAGAGCGCGCACCGCGCCACGATCGCGAGCGCTCCGGCGCACCCGACGAGCGCCGTGACGGTCGCAAGGGTCGCGAGCGCCAGGACGCGCGCCGCGATCCCGCGCACGCCTCGACCCATGAGCCCGCAGCCGGGACGCCGGCCGCAGCCGAGGCCGCGGAAGTCCCGCGCGCACCGCGCGAGCGCCGCCCCGACGACAAGCGCGGCACGCCGCGCGCGGCGAAAGGCAACGGTAACGGCAACGGTGCGAGCCACGAGGTCGCGGCGATCACCGCAGCGACGGGTACGCCCGCCGAGCACGACGAGCATCGCGACGGCACGCGCCGGCGTCGCCGTCGCGGCCGCGGCGGTGGCGGCGAGCGCGCCGAGGGATCGGCGGGCAACGGCGACCACGGCGGCCGCGAACCGCGTTCCGCACGTGGCGAATCGGGCAGCGAGGTGCCGCGCGCGCACGACGAGCCTCACGCGGAGCTCGAGCGCAGCAGTGCGCCTGCGGATACGCATGACGCGTACGCGCCGGCGGCCTCGGAGCCCGTCGCCCACGACGCGGCGCACGACGAGCCGGCCACGACGCACCGCGAGGCGCCCCCGCGTCGCGAAGCGGCTGCGCGCCAGCAACCGGCCGCGCGCATTGAGCCCGTAACCGATCACGAGCCGGCCGTGCAACCTGAGCGGGCCGAGCATCACGAACCGGCAACGCATCACGAACCTGCAGCGCGCCACGAGCCCGCCGTGCGTCAAGAACCGGCGGTGCAGCGCGAAGGGGCCGCACCGGCCGCAGCGAAGCCCGAATCCGCGCGAGCGAAGCCGGCGGCCGCGTCTGCGGCACCTCGCCACTTCGAGCCGGTTGCGCTGTCGCTGCCGCCGGAGTCGGGCCTCGAGCTCGTCGAGACGCGTCACGCGGCGCCCGCACCGGACGCCGACGAGACCCCGGCGCCGCGCCCGCGGCGTGCACGTCCGAAGCGCGTCGAGATCGCGAGCGAGCCGCTCGAGATGGTCGAGACGCGCAAGGACGCGCCGCCGTCCGCGTAGCGCCGGCTCGTGCGGCGCATGCGCTTGGCCCTTGCCGCGGCGGCCTTCATGGTCGCCGCGGCGCTCGTCGCCGGCAGCGCGCAGGCGGGCGCCGACCCGCACAAGGTGCTGCGGATCGCGTTCAACGACATCGCGAGCCTCGACCCGCAGCAGCCCACCGACCTCTACTCGACACGGCTCACGTCGCAGGTCTTCGAGGCGCTCTACCAGTTCGAGTACCTCGCGACGCCGGCCCACGTCATTCCCAACACCGCCGCGGCGATGCCGCAGGTGTCGCCCGACGGCCGCACGTGGACGATCACGCTGCAGAAGGGGATCCGCTTCACCGACGATCCCGCGTTCAAGGGCAAGCCGCGCGAGCTCGTCGCGCAGGACTACGTCTACTCGATCAAGCGGATGATCGACCCCAACCTGCGCGGCGGCGGCGACACCGGCATGACCGATGCGATCGCCGGCGCGCGCGCCGTCGTCGACGCCGCGCGCAAGCCGGGCGCTGCGTTCGATTACGACGCGCCGATCGCGGGGCTCACGGCGCCCGATCGCTACACGCTGCGCATCGTCCTAGACCAGCCCGACTACACGCTGCTCGAGCAGCTCGCCGGCCTGCAGACGATGGCGGTCGCGCGCGAGGTCGTCGAGGCGTACGGCGACGACATCCTGTCGCATCCGGTCGGCACGGGACCGTACAGGCTCGTCGAGTGGAAGCGCGCCTCGCGCGTGGTGTTCGACGCCAACCCGCATTACCGGACGCTCAGGTTTCCGGACAGCAGCGATCCTGCAAAGCGCGCGCTCGTGGCGTCGATGAAGGGTAAGGCGCTGCCGCAGGTCGGACGCGTCGAGGTGTCGATCATCGAGGAATCGCAGCCGATGATCCTCGCCTTCGAGCAGGGCAGCCTCGACCTCGCCGCGCTCGGCGGCGACGACATCCGCTTCGTCACGGGCAGCGACGGCAAGCTCAAGCCGTCGCTCCGCGCGCGCGGCGTCACGCACCTGCGCTACGCCGCGCCGAACCTAACGTTCACGTACTTCAACATGGACGATCCCGTCGTCGGCGGCTACACACCGGAGAAGATCGCACTGCGCCGCGCGATGGCGATGGGCTTCGACGTCGACACGATGATCCGCGTGCTGTTCGCCGGCAACGCCGAGGTCGCGAACCAGCTGCTGCCGCCGGGCGCGACGGCATACGATCCGACGCTGCCGAAGCGCTCGCTCTACGACCCTGCGGCGGCGCGCGCGTTGCTCGACCGCTTCGGCTACAAGGACCGCGACGGTGACGGCTACCGCGAGACGCCCGACGGCAAGCCCCTCGTGGTGTCGCGCGGCACGCTGCCGGAGTCGTGGTACCGCGAAGCGGACACGCTGTTCAAGAAGAACATGGACGCGATCGGCATCCGCATGCAGGTCGAGCAGCGCACGTTCTCCGAGCTCATCAACATGTCGCGCGCCGGCAAGCTGCAGATGTTCAACCTCGGCTACCGCTCGCTCGCGCCGTCGGGGTTCCAGATCCTGCAGTCGCTGTGGGGCAAGGCGCCGATGGGCGACACCAACCCGTCGCGCTTCCGGCGTCCCGACTACGACGCCGCGTACGAGGCGTTCGTGCGCACGCCCGAGGGACCCGAGCGGGTCGCGCTGGCGCGCAGGATGACCGAGATCGAGCAGATCTACATGCCGATGATGCTGCACACCTTCGGCATCGGCAACACGCTCACCTACCCGTGGCTCGAAGGCTACTGGCCGTCGGCCTACACGTACACCTGGAAGTACCTCGACATCGACACGGCGAAGCGCCAGGCAGCGCTGGCGAAATGGTGACGCGCCGCGCGTGACGCACGGCGCGGCCTACTCCATCGCCCAGCCGTGGCTGACGATCAGCGACTGGCCCGTCAGCGCATTGGTCGGGAACGCCGCGAACAGCAGCGCCACCTCGGCGACATCGTCGAGCGTGGTGAACTCGCCGTCGACGGTGTTGTTGAGGAATACCTTGCGGATCACGTCCTCCTCGGTCATGCCGAGGAGCTGCGCCTGCTCGGGGATCTGCTTCTCGACGAGCGGCGTGCGCACGAAGCCCGGGCAGATGACGTTGGCGCGCACGCCATGCGCGGCGCCCTCTTTCGCGATCGTGCGGGCAAGCCCGAGCAGCCCGTGCTTCGCCGTCACGTACGGCGCCTTCAGCACCGACGCGAGCTTCGAATGCACCGAGCCCATGTAGATGATCGCGCCGCGCTTCGCGCGGTACATGTGCGGCAGGCACGCGCGAGTCGTCAGGAACGCGCCGTCGAGGTGGATCGCGAGCATCCGCTTCCACTCGGCATACGTGAATTCCTCGAGCGGATGGACGATCTGGATGCCGGCGTTGCTGACCAGCACGTCGATGCGGCCATGCTCGCGCGCCACCTTCGCCACGCCGTCGTTTACCGCCGCCTCGTCGGTGACGTCCATCGCCAGCGCCGACGCACGGCCGCCCGATTGCGTGATGGTCGCGGCAGTCGCTTCGGCCGCCCGCCCGTCGAGGTCGGCGATCACAACCTGCGCGCCTTCCGTCGCAAATTTCCGCGCGATCGCGCGGCCGAGGCCGCCCGCCGCGCCGGTCACGATCGCCACCTGGTTCGCGAGCTTCATCGTTTCACGTCTCCACCGGAAGCGCGACGCCGAAGAGCTGCTCCTTGAGCTGGTAGAGCCGGTCGCGCAGCTCCGCCGCCTTCTCGAACTCGAGGTTGCGTGCCGCCTCGACCATCTGCTTCTCGAGGAGCTTCAACTCCTTCTCGAGGTCCTTCTCGGGCATCGACTCGTACTTCGCCTTCGCCTGCGCGGCCTTGAGCTCGCGGCGGCCCTCGTCGACGTCGTAGACGCCGTCGATGATGTCCTTGATGCGCTTCTCGACACCCCGCGGCGTGATCCCCTGCGCGGTGTTGTACTCGCGCTGCTTGGTGCGGCGCCGCTCGGTCTCGTCGATCGCCGCGCGCATCGAGTCGGTGATCCTGTCGCCGTAGAGGATGGCCATGCCGTTGATGTGCCGCGCGGCGCGGCCGATCGTCTGGATCAGCGATCGCTCGGCGCGCAGGAAGCCCTCCTTGTCGGCGTCGAGCACCGCCACCAGCGAGACCTCCGGGATATCGAGCCCCTCGCGCAGCAGGTTGATGCCGACCAGCACGTCGAACTCGCCGAGCCGAAGGTCGCGGACGATCTCGACGCGCTCGACGGTGTCGATGTCCGAGTGCAGGTAGCGCACCTTGACGCCGTGCTCGGCGAGGTAGTCGGTCAGGTCCTCGGCCATCCGCTTGGTCAGCGTCGTCACCAGCACGCGCTCGTTGCGCTCGACGCGCAGGCGGATCTCGGACAGGAGGTCGTCGACCTGCGTCTGCGCCGGGCGCACCTCGAGCAGCGGGTCGATGAGGCCGGTCGGCCGCACCACCTGCTCGACCACCTGGCCGGCGTGCGTCTTTTCGTAGTCGGCCGGCGTCGCCGACACGAAGATCGTCTGCGGGAGCATCCGCTCGAACTCGTCGAAGCGCAGCGGCCGGTTGTCGAGCGCCGACGGCAGCCGGAAGCCGTAGTTGACGAGGTTCTCCTTGCGCGCGCGGTCGCCCTTGTACATGCCGCCGACCTGCGGCACCGTCACGTGCGACTCGTCGATGAACATGATCGTGTCGCGCGGCAGGTAGTCGATCAGCGTCGGCGGCGGCTCGCCGGGCTGGCGACCCGACAGGTGGCGCGAGTAGTTCTCGATGCCCTTGCAGAAGCCGATCTCGACCATCATCTCGAGGTCGAAGCGCGTGCGCTGCTCGATGCGCTGCGCCTCGATCAGCTTCATCTCGCCGACGAACTTGTCCTTCTGCAGCACGAGCTCGCGCTTGATCGCGTCGACGGCGTCGAGCGTCTTCTGGCGCCCGGTGACGTAGTGCGACGACGGGAACACGGTGAAGCGGGCGATGCGCTGCTTGACGTGGCCGGTCAGCGGGTCAAAGAGCTGCAGCGACTCGATCTCGTCGTCGAACAGCGAGACGCGCACCGCGTTCTCGGCGTGCTCGGCCGGGAAGATATCGAGCACGTCGCCGCGCACGCGGAACGTGCCGCGGCGGAAGTCGGCGTCGTTGCGCGAGTACTGCAGCTCCGTGAGCCGCTTGATCGCGTCGCGCTGCGTGAGCTTCTCGCCCTCGTGCAGGTGCAGGATCATGCTGTGGTACTCGGACGGGTCGCCGATGCCGTAGATCGCCGACACCGTCGCCACGATCACGCAGTCGGGACGCTCGAGGATGGCCTTGGTGGCGGACAGCCGCATCTGCTCGATGTGCTCGTTGATCGAGCTGTCCTTCTCGATGTAGAGGTCGCGCGAGGGCACGTACGCCTCGGGCTGGTAGTAGTCGTAGTAGCTGACGAAGTACTCGACGGCGTTGTGCGGCAGGAACTCGCGGAACTCCGAGTAGAGCTGCGCGGCGAGCGTCTTGTTGGGCGCGAGCACCAGCGCCGGGCGGCCGGTGCGCGCGATGACGTTGGCCATCGTGTACGTCTTGCCCGATCCCGTGACACCGAGGAGCGTCTGGAACGACAGGCCGTCCTCGAGGCCCTCGACCAGCTTGTCGATCGCCTGCGGCTGGTCGCCGGCCGGCGGAAAGGGCTGGTGGAGCTCGTACGGGCTGTCGGGATGGCGGACGATCATCAAAGGCTCGAAATGCGTGGAACCGTATAGATTAACGGTATCCGGCGGTCATGTCCAAGGCGCTCGGCCGGCGGTCGCCTGCCGCCCGGATCACGCCGCAGCGTACGCGCCGTCGCGCCCGGCCGGCGCGCCCGGCGCGTCGACGAACTGCAGCGACGCGAGACGCGCGTACAACGGGCTCGTCCGCAACAGCTCGTCGTGCGGGCCGATGGCGACGACGCGGCCCTCGTCCATCACGACGATGCGGTCGGCGTGGCGCACCGTGGCAAGCCGATGCGCGATCATCACCACGGTGCGGCCGGTCATCAATCTTTCAAGGGCGAGCTGCACCTCGCGCTCGCTTTCGGCGTCGAGCGCGCTCGTCGCCTCGTCGAGCAGCAGGAACGGCCGGTCGGCGAGGATCGCGCGCGCGATCGCGATGCGCTGGCGCTGGCCGCCGGAAAGGCGCACGCCGCGCTCGCCGAGGTGGGTTGCGTAGCCTTGCGGCAAGCGATGCACGAAGCCATCGGCGTGCGCGGCGATGCACGCGGCCTCGACGTCGGCGTCGCTCGCACCGATCCGGCCGTAGCGGACGTTCTCGGCGACGCTCGCGGCGAACACCACCGGATCCTGCGGGACCAACGCGAAGCGGCGCCGCACCGCGCGCGGATCCGCAAACGCGACATCGACGCCGTCGACGCGGATGCGCCCGCTCGCCGCGTCGTAGAAGCGCATCAGGAGCTGCAGCACCGTCGTCTTGCCCGCGCCGGAAGGTCCCACCAGCGCTACCTTCTCGCCGGCTCGCACGTCGAGCGTGAAGTCGGCGAGGGCTGCATGATCGGGACGCGACGGATAGCGGAACGTCACGTCGGCGAACGACAGCGTGCCGTGCGACGGCTCGGGCAGCGGCTTCGGGTCGGCCGGTGCGCGGATCGACGGCTCGACGGCGAGCAGCTCGAACAGGCGCTCGGTGGCGCCGGCGGCGCGCTGCAGGTCGCCGATCACCTCGCTGATCGTGCCCGAGGCGCTCGCCACCAGGATCGCGTAGAACACGAACGCCGAAAGCTGGCCGGCGCTCATCCGCCCGGTGATCACGTCGTGGCCGCCGATCCACAGGATGACGCCGACCGCGCCGAACACGAGCAGGATGACGCAGGCGACGAGGAACGCGCGCTGGCGGATGCGCTGCACCGCCGTCGTGAACGCCACCTCGACGCGCTCGCCGAAGCGCCGGCGATCCTCGCCCTCGTGGCCGTACGCCTGCACGACGCGGATCTCGTGCAGCGACTCGTCGAGGAAGCTCGACACGTCGCCGACCCGGTCCTGGCTCGCGCGCGAGAGCTTCCTCACCTTGCGCCCGAACAGCACGATCGGCACGACCACCAGCGGGATGCCGAGCAGCACCAGCAGCGTCAGCTTGAGGCTCGTCGCCAGCATCATCGCGATGCCGCCGATCATCAGCAGCGCGTTGCGCACCGCCATCGACGCGCTCGAGCCGATGACGGTGTCGAGCATCGTCGTGTCGTTGGTGAGCCGCGACATCACCTCGCCGGTACGCGCGTCCTCGAAGAACGACGGCGGCAGGTCTAGAAGGTGGTCGAACACCGCGCGGCGCAGGTCCGCGGTGACGCGCTCGCCGATCCACGACACGAAGTAGAAGCGCGTGTAGGTGGCGAGCGCGAGCAGCACGATGACGCCGAGCGACAGCGCCAGCGTGCGGTCGAGCTCGGCGGCGTTGCTCGCCGCGAAGCCGCGGTCGATGACGAACTTGAGGCCCTGGCCGAACATCAGCACCGCGGCTGCGGCGACGACCAGCGCCACCGCGGCGGCGAGCACCTGCCGGCGATACGGCCGGATGAAGCCGGCGACGCGCGCGACGGTGCGCAGCGCCGTCGCGGGCGGGATGCGGGGTGCGGGCTCGAGCCGCGTGTCGAAGCGGGCCATGCGGGGCTTGTGGGGACCGGATGCGGGTAAAATACAGGGTTTGTCCGACCCACCGGATTGCAATGCGCAATCGACGCCAATGAACGCTCCCCTCGCCCCCACCTCCACCTTCCTCGCGGCGATCGAGATGGCGCCGCGCGACCCCATCCTCGGCGTCACCGACGCGTTCAACGCCGACACCCGTCCCGGCAAGGTGAACCTCGGCGTCGGCGTCTACACCGACGACGCCGGCAAGATCCCGCTGCTCGAATGCGTGAAGCGCGCCGAGCGCGAGATCGCCGACAAGTCGGCGCCGCGCGGCTACCTGCCGATCGACGGGATTCCCGCGTACGACAAGGGCGCGCAGGCGCTGCTGTTCGGCGCGGACAGCGAGGTCGTCACGAGCGGACGGGCGATCACCGTGCAGGCGCTCGGCGGCACCGGCGCGCTGCGCGTCGGCGCCGATTTCCTGAAGCGGTTCGCGCCCGGCGCCGGCGTGTGGATCAGCGACCCGAGCTGGGAGAACCATCGCGCGCTGTTCGAAGGCGCCGGGTTCAAGGTCGGCACGTACCGCTACTACGACGCCGCGACACGCGGCCTCGACTTCGACGGCCTGCTGGCGTCGCTCGGCGCCATCCCGTCCGGCGACGTCGTCGTGCTGCACGCGTGCTGCCACAACCCTACCGGCGTCGACCCGACACCGGCGCAATGGCAGAAGATCCGCGAGGTCGTGCGTGCGCGCCAGTTGATCCCGTTCCTCGACATCGCGTATCAAGGCTTCGCCGAAGGCCTCGACGCCGACGCGGCGGTGGTGCGCGAATTCGCGGCAACGCCCGGCCCGATGCTGGTCGCGAGCTCGTTCTCGAAGTCGTTCTCGCTGTACGGCGAGCGCGTCGGCGCGCTGACGATCGTCGCGTCGAGCAAGGACGAGGCCGCGCGCGTGTTGTCGCAGGTCAAGCGCGTCGCGCGCGTCTTGTGGTCGAACCCGCCGACGCACGGCGGCCAGACCGTCGCGATCGTGCTCGGCAACCCGACGCTGCGCGAGCAATGGGAGAACGAGCTCGGCGGCATGCGCGCGCGCATCCGCGAGATGCGCACGATGCTGCACGCCAAGCTCGACGTGCTGAGCCCCGGCGGCCGCTTCGACTTCGTCATCTCGCAGCGCGGCATGTTCTCGTACACCGGGCTCGGCAAGGCGCAGGTCGACCGGCTGCGCAACGAATTCGGCGTGTACGCGGTCGATTCCGGGCGCATCTGCGTCGCCGCACTCAACACGCGGAATATCGACCACGTGGCGAGCGCGGTGGCGAGCGTCGCCAAGGCCTGAGCAATGACTGCGGGTGGTCCCAACTCTTTGACGAGGCGAAGAATTCCTCTATAATGTCGGACTCATTACCGCGGGAATAGCTCAGTTGGTAGAGCGCAACCTTGCCAAGGTTGAGGTCGCGAGTTCGAGACTCGTTTCCCGCTCCAGATCCGCGAGGGAGAGCCGTCGCCACGCAGCACCGGCTCTCCCTTTTCGTTGGCGGTCCACTCCTGGCGGGGTGGCAGAGTGGTCATGCAGCGGCCTGCAAAGCCGTGTACGCCGGTTCGATTCCGACCCCCGCCTCCAG
>Ga0134125_10003267_pt1 | contig 18825 bp, 14 predicted proteins | sample KB31751_FD_96464 | JGI IMG/M metagenome (GOLD analysis project Ga0134125, IMG submission 96464) | Terrestrial soil microbial communities with excess Nitrogen fertilizer from Kellogg Biological Station, Michigan, USA - KB3-175-1 | ecosystem: Environmental > Terrestrial > Soil > Unclassified ... | reverse complement strand
TTGTTCCCGGGCCTGCTGTCCGGAAATGGGACGCCACGTGCCGAGAATGGAACGCGGAGCGCGGTGCCATGACGCGCTCTAGGAATTGGATGATCGATTGGTGCGTTTGGTTGCTTCGCGAGCGCGCGTCGCTCATCGACGTGACGCGATCGTGACCGCTTGGGACGCCTCAGCCGCGCAGTACTTCGCGCGCTTTCGTCAGGAGTTCCTGCGGCGTGAACGGCTTCTGCAGAAACGCGCGGCCTTTGTCGAGAATGCCTTGGCGGATGACCACGTCGTCGGTGTAGCCGGAGACGAATAAGATCTTAGACGACGGACGGGATGAAGCGAGGCGCTCGGCGAGCTCGCGTCCTCCCATCTCGGGCATGACGACGTCCGTGATGACCAGGTGGACGACGCCGCCGTGGCCGGTGGCCACGCGCATCGCGTCTTTACCGTGCCGGGCCTCGAGCACCGCGTAGCCGTGCGTCTCGAGTACGCGGCGCATGAGCGGTCGGAGCGATTCGTCGTCCTCCACCAGCAGCACCGTTTCGTTCCCGTTAGGCGTGTAGGCCGCGTCGTCGGTGCGCGCGGCGGGCTCCGCGCCGTCGGCGGCCAGGCGCGGGAGGCAGATGTCGACCTTCGTCCCGCGTCCCGGCGTGCTGCGGACGACGACGTCTCCATCGCTCTGCTTCACGATGCCGTACACGGTAGCGAGGCCGAGGCCCGTCCCCTGCCCCAATCCTTTGGTGGTGAAGAATGGCTCGAACACGTGCACCAGCGTCTCGGCGCTCATGCCGATACCGGTGTCGCGCACCGAGAGGGTGACGTAGCTCCCCGGCGCGAGATCGAGCCCGTCGTCCGACTCGTGTCCGCTGCGCGTGACATTGTCGGTCTCGATGAGCAGCACTCCGCCATCCGGCATCGCATCGCGCGCATTCACGGCGAGATTCATGAGCACCTGCTCGAGCTGGCCCGGATCGGCGCGCACCCAACACGACTCGGGCGCCAACCGGATGATGAGCTCGATGTCTTCGCCGATCAGGCGAACGAGCATGCGCTCCATCTCGGCGACGGTCTCGTTGAGATTGAGCACGCGGGGTTGAAGCAATTGTTTGCGGCTGAACGCGAGCAGTTGGCGCGTGAGTGCGGTCGCGCGGTCGGCCGATTTTTGAATTTCGCGCGCGTCGATGGCGCGCGGATCCTCGGGCGGCAGCCCGTCGCGCAACAACTGGCTGTAGGTCTTGATCGCGGTGAGGATGTTGTTGAAGTCGTGCGCGATACCGCCCGCGAGGCGCCCCACCGCTTCCATTTTCATCGCGTGGCTCAGCTGTCCCTCGAGTTGTTTGCGCTCGCTGATGTCGACCACCGCGATGCCCGCGCCCAGGTGCTGCTGGTCCGGCGTCCTAACGGGATAGGCGCTCACGAGCCACGAGCTGGCGCGGCCGAATCCCGAGACACGCGCGTCGTCGAGCTCGACGCCGACCACCGGTTGGCCGGTCTCGATCACTTGATGAATCGTGGATTCCAGGCGAGCGGCGAGGAGCGGCAACACCTCGCGCAGCGGACGGCCGACGTGCGGTTCGCTGCCCGCGCCGTGCATTTCGGCGAGCACGCGATTGACGAGCACGCAATTGAGATCGCGGTCGACGTACGCGAAACCCACCGGCGACGACGCGAGCAGCGCATCGAGCACCGCGAGCGCTTCCAGTCGACGGCGAGCGAGCAACACGGCGCTCTCGCGATCGGCCGCGGCTTCGGTGGCGATACGCGCCAGCTCCGCTTCGCGCAGCGTTGCCGCGTCGCGTGAACGCCGGATCATCGAGACGCCTTCCGAGAGCAAGCCGAACATCACGAGCCGCGAGACGAATCCCCAAATGCTTTGCGTCTCGTGGAAGCCGGGCACGTGCACCAACCATGTGAGGGCCGCCGCGCCGAGCGTTGCCGCGAAAAGGCCGGCGACGCGTCCGCGACGCCAACTACACATGGTGATTGCGGCGCCGAACACGAAGAACGCCGTGGGGTGGGCGACGAGCTCGGATGCGCGCCCTACGAAGACAGCGGCAACGACCCACACCAGCGCTTCGGCATACGCCGCAAGTACGCGCAAACGCGTGAAGACCCAGCTGCTCATCCGCTCGCCATCCATAGGTAGATGCGCCAGGACGTGGAGAGGTCTCGAATCGACATCGGAGCGTACGCATCCGGCGCGCGGGAACCAATCAACACGGAGGCTGGATCGCGACAATATATGGTGCGACTCCGCCGTGCGCTCCTCGGCGCCGGGGCCGCCAACTAGGTTTCGCGAAAGTGCGGCTCGACGATTCGACGGCCGCGCACTACACAGCGGAGATCGGCATGTCATCAGCGGTTCGCATCACGGCGGCAGCGCTCGCCTTCATTACCGGCGCACTCCCTTGCGCCACGAGCGCGCCGGCGCAGGACTCGACGGTGCACGCGCCGTCGCTCTCGGCACCCATTCCTTTGGATCCGGCCGTGACGATCGGCGTCTTGCCTAACGGACTGCACTATTACATTCGCGAGAACCACAAGCCCGAGCATCGCGCCGAGCTGCGACTGGTGGTGAACGCCGGCTCGATTCTCGAGGACAGCGCACAGCGCGGCCTCGCGCACCTGATCGAGCACATGTCGTTCGCCGGGACCACGCACTTCAAGCGCGAAGCGCTGGTCAACTATCTCGAATCGACCGGCGTGCGATTCGGCGCCGACCTGAATGCCGGCACGAGCTTCGACGAGACCGTGTACCAGCTCACCGTGCCGTCGGACAGCGCGAAGCTGCTCGAGCGCGGCATCCAGATTCTCGGAGACTGGGCAGGCGGCGCGACGTTCGACACGGCGGCGTTGGCGCGTGAGCGGCGCGTGGTGACCGAAGAGTGGAGGCTGGGCCGCGGCGCGGGCCAGCGCATTCAAGACAAACAATTCCCGGTGCTGTTCGCGAACTCTCGCTATGCGCGGCGTCTGCCGATCGGCGATCCGCACATCATCGCCACGGCTCCGCGCTCGGAGCTGCTGCGATTCTATCGCGACTGGTACCGGCCCGACTTGATGGCGGTCGTCGTCGTGGGCGACTTCGACAAGGCGCAGGTGGAACGCTGGGTGAGGCAGGATTTGGGCAGCGTGCACGAGCCGTCGGTGCGGCCGGCGCGCGCGGTGTATCCGGTGCCCGATCACGACAGCACGTTAGTCTCAGTGGTGACGGACCCTGAAGCGACGTCATCGGACGTGACGATGTACTTCCTGCAGCCGGTGCGTCGCGACAGCACGGTCGGCGACTATCGCGAGGCGCTCGTGCGCGCGCTCTACAACGACATGCTGGACGATCGCCTCGACGAGATCACGCAGCGGCCGGACGCGCCGTTTCTGAGCGCCGCGTCCGAGCAGGGCAGCTTGATCCGATCGAAGGAAGTGTACGCGCTGTCGGCGCTGGTGAAGGATGGCGGCGTGGCGCGCGGATTGCGGGCTGTCCTAACGGAAGCGGCGCGGGTGGAGCAGCACGGCTTCACGGCGACCGAGCTGTCGCGTGAGAAGGAGAACATCCTGCGGGCCACCGAGCAGGCGTACGCCGAGCGCGACAAGACGCCGTCGGAGGTGTTCGTGTCGGACTACGTCGACAACTATCTCGACCACGCGTCGATGCCGAGTTTGGCGCAGCAGTGGGATCTGACGCGCGCGCTGCTGCCCGGGATCACGCTGGACGAGGTGAACCGGTTGGCGAGCGCGTGGCTGGCGGGGCGCAGCCGCGTGATCACGGCCAGCGGGCCGAGCCGCGACAGCACGCTCATGCCTAACGCAGCCGAATTGGCGGCGATGGCGGACAGCGTCGAGCGGACGCCCGTCGTGGCCTATGTGGACTCCGTCGCCAACGCGCCCTTGGTGGCGCAGGCACCGACGCCGGGCCGCGTGGTGTCCGAGCGCGTCGTGCCGGCCGTGGGCGTCACCGAGTGGACGTTGTCGAACGGCGTACGCGTGCTGCTCAAGCCGACCACGTTCAAGGATGACGAGCTGTTGTTCCGCGCGTTCGGCGCCGGCGGGACGTCGCTCGCCGACGATTCCCTGCTCGTGCCGGCGCGCACGGCGAGCGATGTGGTGGACGCGAGCGGCATCGGCGCGTTCAACGCGACGGAGCTCGAGAAAGCGCTGGCGGGGAAATCGATTTCCGTTGGGCCGTACATCGGATCGTACGAGCAAGGGTTGAGCGGCGGCGGATCGCCGCGCGATGCGGAAGCGATGTTCCAGCTGATCTACCTGTATTTCACGTCGCCGCGCGTCGACACGTCGGCCTACCGCGCGTATCAGGCGCGCATGAAGGAGCTGCTGGCCAATCGCAGCGCGAGTCCCTCGTCGGCGTTCGCGGACACGATTCAGGCGACCTTGTACCAGCACAATCCGCGGCTCGCGCCGCCCACGAGCGCGACGTACGACAAGATGAACCTCGGCGAATCGCTGGCGTTCTATCGTGCGCGATTCGCGAACGCCAGCGACTTCACGTTCGTCTTCGTGGGTAACATCGACACGACCGCGCTCAAGCCGCTGATCGAGCGGTACATTGGCGGCCTGCCGTCATCGAGCACGCATCAAGCGGCGCGCGACGTGGGCATCGAATTCGCACGCGGCGCGATCCATCGCGACGTGCATCGCGGTGCCGAGCCCAAGAGCAATACGGACCTCATCTACACGGGGCCGTTCACGTTCTCGCGGCACGACGTGTACGAGCTGCAAGCGCTCGAGGATGTGCTGCAGATCAGGCTGCGTGAACGGTTGCGCGAGCAGTTGGGCGGGACATACGGCGTGAACGTGAGCGCGATTCCGTCCCGCTTCCCGCGCGCGCGATACGAAATCGCGATCACGTTCGGCTCGGCGCCGGCGCGGGTGAACGAGCTGGTCCGCGCGGCGCGCGCCGAGCTCGATTCGATCAAAACGTACGGGCCGACCGCGGCCGACATCGAGAAGGTGCGTGAAACGGAACTGCGCGAGCGCGAGACGGGGCTCAAGCAGAACGGGTTCTGGCTAACGGTCTTGCACAGCTATCTGTACAACCAGTGGAACCTCGATGAGATTCCCGCGTTCACGGATGAGGTGCACGCGCTCACTCCGAATGCGGTGCGCGAGGCGGCACGGCGATATCTCGACGAGCAGAACGTGGTGGAGGTGTCGCTCTACCCGGAGTTAGGCGCGAGCCGGTAACGGCCGTGGGCGGCTGCCTGTGACGCGGCCGATCAGCCCGCCGTCAATCGACAATGGTCCTTTCACACGTTTCTTCCACCCGGCGTATTCCTCTGTCTATGCGTCTACTGGCTGCACTCCTCGCCGCGTCGTTCGCCGCGCTGTCCGCGGGGGCGCAGGCACCGCACATCACTCCGGCGGGCGATCCGTCGGTCAAGAGCGACACCATCTACAAGTTGGCGGTGCCCGAGGGTTCGCACGCCGACGAGCCGTACGTGCTCCTGCTCGATGACGGGGTCATCAAGATCGAGCCCGATGGCCGGTTGACGACGACGTACCGTCAGGTGGTGCAGATCCTGACACAGGAGGCCGCCGAGCAGTGGGGCGAACACACGTTCAGCTACTCGAGCGGCCGCGAGAAGCTCACCATCAACTGGATCCGGGTGCTCAAGCCTAACGGCGAAGTGGTGAGCGCAAAGCCGACGCACGAGCAGGAGTCGTTGGCGCCCGTGTCGCTGGAGGCGCCGGTCTACTCGGACGTCAAGCTGCACCGGGTGACGTTAGGCGGCGTGGCGCCCGGCACGCTGATCGACTTCAGCGTGACGACGCAGACGCTGGACCCGCTCATTCCCGGCGACTTCCTCACCTCGTGGAGCGTGCAGACGGGCGTGTTCACGCGCCGGTCGCGGTACATGGTCGACATGCCGGCCAACTACACGCCGCGTATCGAGGAGCATCACCTGCCGGTGCCGCGGGCGGAGCACGTCGCGAACGGGCGGCGCGTGATCACGTGGGCGGCGCAGGATATCCCCAAGCCGGAGCCCGAGCCGCTCGCGCCGGACTCGTCGTACGGGCAAACCATTACCATCGCGTCGCCGCGCTCGTGGAGCGATGTGGCCAAGTGGTACGCGGGATTGTCGCGCGACCGGTATGCGACGACACCGGCTATCGACGCGAAGATCGCGGAGGTGGTGAAGGACGCGCACACGCTCGACGACACGCTGCGCGCGGTGCATCGATGGGTCGCGCAGGATTTCCGCTACGTGTCGCTGTCGCTCGGCATCGGCGGGTACCAGCCGCACCTGCCGGAATCGATGTTCGAGAACAAGTATGGCGACTGCAAGGACAAGGCGACCTTCTTCATCGCCGCGGTCCGTCGGTTAGGCGTAACGGCGTATCCGGTGCTCTTGAGCGCCGACGGGGGCGTGGACGCCGACCTTCCGAGCGCGCACCAGTTCGATCACATGATCGCCGCGGTCAAGCGGCCGAACGGCGGCTACACGTACGTGGATCTGACGGCCGACCTCGTCCCGTACGGCGCGCTGCCGCCGGGCGAGCCGGGGGAATTCGGGCTCGTGGTTCACCCCGATGGCACGGACGAGGAGATCACCTTCCCCATCGACTCGGCGGCGCGAAACCTGTCGCGCGTCGACATCGACGGCAGCCTGGGCGTGGACGGCCTGTTCGCGGGGAAATGGACGCGCACTGCGTTAGGCCTGCAGCAGTACGGCCTGCGCAGCTCGATGTCGCGCTCGACGCAGATGGACTCGACACAGCGGGCGCGGGCGACGCTGGCGATCGCCAACGCGGTGATCCAGGGCGCCAGAGGCGACAGCCTCAAGGTATTCGACGGCCGCGACCTGAGCGCCAAGCCGAGCATCTCGGTGATGTTGTCGGCCGGCAAGATGGTGAACGACGCCGGAACGACGAAGATCCTGACGCTGCCGATCCGCGATTTCGCCGTGCCTAACGTGGTGGCGGCGCTCGAGCAGCGCGGGCCGCGCGTCAATCCGATCGACATCGAGAAAGTGTGGGGCCCGCACGAAGAAGTGGAGGACTTTGCCGTCGCGCTGCCGGCGGGGTGGAAGGCGCAGCTGCCCAAGTCGGTCACGCAGGCGAGCGTGTTCGGCACGTATACGTCGCAGTACACGCAGACCGGCGATACGCTGCACGTGACGCGATCGCTCGTCGGAGGCCGCGGCATCGAGCCCGCCAGCGCGATGCCGGCGCTCATCGCGTGGCTCAAGGCGATGTCGGCGGACGACGTGAAGTACATCGTGATCGGCTCCGGCACCTAAGCGCTCCGCAATATTCGGTACCTCGCGGCCGTGCTCCGATGACGGCCCGGGTGTGGGACACGTGTACGGTGTTCGCGTGCGGTCAGACGACCGCCGCGAGCACCGTACGCTCGTTTCTGTCCCACGCTTACTCGAGGTGGCCGTATGCAACATCTCCATCGGTGGCTGGTTGGCGCCGCGATCGTCGCGGTCGCCGGCGGCTGCTCTGATCCGGTTGACGGGCCCGCGGCGCGGCCGCGTTCTGATGTCACGTCGAGCTCGTCGCCTTCCGTCGGGCGCGTCGTGTTTCTTCAGCCGCTCGGCGACGGCGATGCGCCGAGCGGTGCATCCGATGTCTCGCGACGGGTGTCGGTCGAGATCTGCGCCGCAGCCGACTCAGTTTGCGCGGGCGAGCTGATCGCGCGGATCGATACGGGAACCGGATCCTCGCGACTGCGCGTCGTCGGCGGCGAGCACGCCGAGCGCACGGGGCGCGGATACTATGAGGCAACGTGGCGTGTGCCGCGACTTGCCGGCGACACCGGCGTCACGGTGCGCATCCACGTGATCGTGGACGGGGCGGACCGCGGCCACGCGGACGTTCGGGTGCGCGGCGCGCTGGATCGGCGCGACGCGGGTGTGCCTAACGGCAGCACGGTCGGGCCGGGCGGCGAGGTTGCGATCCGGTTCTGGGTGGAGAAGCCGCCGCGGCGGTTCACGGTATTGGTGGGCCCTGGCGTGCGCGGATTCCCTAACGCAAGCGACTCGCTGTGGGCATACGGGACCAAGGTCCGGTATGGGTTTCTGCCGGCTCCCGGCTATGAGAACGTGGTGGTGCGGGTGGACGGGATGCCGGCGCTGCCCATCGGGTTGGTGGTGACGGACACGGAGCACGTGCTCACGGTGACGGCCGATCGGCGGGTGGTGTTGCGTAGCGCGGCCCTACGATTGTATGGGCAAGCGCGCAGGCTGTTGACATCGAGCGACCCGGTGGCGGCGTATCAGGCGTATCTGGATGCGGCGGACGCGTACGCGGCGTCGCCATCGCGGAGCCACGAGGAGGCGATGCGGGATTTGCAGGACGTGGAGTTTCTGGCGTTCGATCCGATTCGTGACTCGGCGGCGTTGCGGAGGTTGGACGCGGCGTTGGATGGGCAGGTGTTCGAGGTTGGTCGAGGAAGCACGGCAGGGGAGGCCGGAGTTGGGCCAACGAGTGCAACGAAGCGTTCATTACATAAGCTGGATTCTACGCCCCTGCACGACAGCACCGAGCGTACCGTTTTCCTCTACGTCAACGGGATCGGAACTCCACAATTCGGACCGGAAGGCGCGCTCGCCACGCGTTTAGCGCTCCGGAATATTGTACTGGAAGTGCCGTTATTTGCTGACGGCTCTGTCTTCGACATTCAAAACTTCTACAACCGAACTTATTCAGAGCAGCGACCGACGCCGACACAGCAACGCTCTCACTGCGTCTCCGTGTTCGCGTCGCGGTTGGTATTCGGTTATGTCGGAGCGAACTCATTTGGGCAGTTCATGGCCGCGTGTACAGCCGATCAATCGTTTCGGCGATTTTCGGACCACGACCTCCTCGAGTGTATGCGCCAAATGCTCGCGATACTTGCAAACACCGATGCCGCTGAAATCGACGCAACCGCCTTGGCTGCTCGCATTCAGAGCATACGTGCGTTAGGCAGTCACGTCATTCTAGTACCCCACTCGCAGGGCAACTTGATGGCGAATCAGGCTATCCATCTCTTGCACTCTGTAACACACGAGTTCGATCCGGCACGCGACTCGACGTGCATCGGTCTCGTATCGTTAGCCTCTCCTACCAGCCGACGGTGGGAACTTGGAGAGCACTATATAGCTCCTATCGTTGTTCGCGGAGACCTCGTGCCGACCTTCGACAATGAGTGGCCGCCAATTGATACCGATCTGTCACATGAACTACTGGATCAACCTTCGCTTTCGACCGCATTCAAGCCCACCGGCATAATCCTGCACTCGGTTCTCGACAGCTACTTTCTACAGACACAATCTCGATCGGCGATTCGTTCTGGCTTGCGGAACGTCTACAGCGCCTGTGCGCTGGCGAGCCTCGCGACACAGCCGACGTCGTTGACGATGACTCCTGGAGGCACAGCTACGTTATCGGCGATCGCGCTGAATGCCTTCGGTGATACGTTAGGCGGGCGATCGGTGGCGTGGAGTAGCACGGCGCCCTCTGTCGTGATCGCCACTGCGACGGGGGCCCAAACGGCCGCCGCGCGCGCGATAGGAAGCGGCGGCGCGTCGATTGTCGCCACCGGCCGTTCGAGACACGCGGAGTCCGCAGTGCTCGTGACAACACCCCTGCCTGTTGCGGACCCCTTCGCGTTTTCGTATGTGGCTACATACGGCGAGGGATTTTTTGGCGACGATCAGCATCTGAGCGGAACAGTTGGCCACCCAGGCGCCGTGCCGATACCCGCCGGCACTTTGCGGCTATCGTTCTCCGCACAAACGGGACGGCTTGTCGCCGCGGTCAACGCGTCGCTTTTCACGGTCGGTACTGCAGGTCGTGATACGGTGACGCTCGGTGGCAATACCGGGTCCTCCTATCGTCTCGTATGGAACGAGGAACGAACCCGCCTTACGGGAACCCTCGACACGCTGATCTGGGTCTTTCACGTTGGGTTCGTTCGCGTGGTACGGCCGGTAACCTTTGAACGCCAGCCGAGTTGATGAAGAGAGACCACCCAACAGCCCGATCATTGGCCAAGGTTCTGGGTATCGCGTGTTGCCTCGCGCCGGGCGCCTGCAAGCGTCCGGCGCACAACGGCGGGCAACCCGCGCCACATAGCGTCGCGCAATACCCGCACGCCATCGATCGCTTCATAGGCTTGGTCAGGCGCCAGTTGTCGGATGTCGATCCATTGCAGACTGAACAAGAATTGACGTGCGAAAGCGAACGCATCGCACGTTCGTTAGGTGGAGCAGAAGCCCTTGCCAGAATTCGGACGGCACTCGACACAGCCTATCCAAGGCGCAGTGACACTGTTGCGTTAGGCATGTTAGAGCAGCATTTGGCCGGTCACTCGTTTGGCGCCGGCAACCACGTCTGCGATTCGTTGATCGCCGCTGCCAACCGCGAAGAGCCAATCGTCCCCGAGGGACAGCTCAAACCGTAGATCGACTACCGTACCGCCGCCGCACTGGCGGCAAGCGCGGCGAGCGTCTCGTCGTCGAGTCGATGGCCACCGGTGAACGACACCGTGCGCGCGGCAATCGACGCTCGTGCGAGACGCTCGCCCTGCTCGGCGACCGACGCCGGCGTCGTCAGACCATCGTCGCTGCCGGCAACGATGAGCATCTCCATCGACGATGTTTCCGCACGTCGCTTCATCGCCGCCGGTGACCTGAGTGATTCGAGATCCAGATCGTGCGGCACGAGTCCACCCCACATGATCAGGCGATCGGTGGCAGTTTGTCCCTGCGCAACCCAGCGGCACGCCGTCGCCACTCCCTGCGAGAAACCAAGTGTGACAATCCGCGGCAGTTTGCCGCCCACATCGCGGCGAATCTGATCGGCGAGCGCGTCGAGATATTCGATGTAATCCTCGATCTCGCTCAGCCGATCTTCACGTGTCATCCACGACGCGCCGACGGCCGAGTGCACGTGGCTTGCGGTGGCGGTGTCGAGATAGAAACGCGACAGCGCCTCGGGCGCGACGATGAGCCGGCGGCCATCGTTCAGCACCTCGAAGTGGCGCAGGAAACGCGACGCGAGCTGCCCATAGCCGTGCAATACGAACCACACCTCGCTCGGACCGCGCTGCGCGTCGCCGAGGGTGAAGAAGCGGGCCGTTCGCCCGATGGGGAGGTGATGCTCGCGCATCATGCGCGAACAGTGTCCGAGAACCGGTGCGTCGTCAATGCCGGACGCGGCTCTCGGTCCTGGTGGCAGCGTGCGTAAGGCGCGACCACGACGCGCCCGCGAACGATCAGCGGAGCGCGCGGAAGTCGACCAGTTCGATATCGCCGCGCCGGAGTCGGTCGAGCACGGCCGGCGACGTGAGCGCCGCCAACTCGCTCTCCCGTTGCCACGTGTACGTGTCCATCGAGGCCAGCATCGCATCGGGATGGCCGGGATGCACCATGAGCTCGGTGATGCCGGGTTCGAGGTGGTCGAGCGCGCGCACGAGCTTGCGCTCGACGTCGCGGCCGCCCTGGAGCGACATTCCGATGAAGTGGTCGGGGTATCGGAGCGCCGGCGCCTCTCGCCTAACGGTCGCCCAACTGAGCGCGACGGCGGCGTTGGTGGCGAGGCGCGGCATCGCGAGCGGCGTGCGATGCAGCGATTCGGCGGGCCAGCGCATCGCGTGGACGCCGGCGCGGACGGCGGCGGCGGCGATCGGCGGCCACAACTGCGGCACGGCGTGGGTGTGCATGTGGCTGTCGACGTGCGTCGCTGCGATGCCCGCGCCGCGAACGACGGCGATCTGCGCATCGCACTCGGCGCCGACCTCGTCGGGATCGATGCGGCCGGCAAGCGCGCGGGCGACGAGCGCGGGCAACCGGTGGAATTCGCCGGTCCGCTTGTTGGTGAGCGACGGCACGCGCGTCAGCGGCCGACCCTGCACGAGATTGAGGTGGACGCCTACGCCTAACGCAGCAGATCCGTCGTGCACGGCGCGGACCGCGTCGGCGAGCGCGGGCATGTTGGCGAGCAGCGTCGCGGACGAGATCGCGCCGGCGCGATGTGCTTCGACGATGCCTTGCGTCACGCCGGCGGTATATCCGAAGTCGTCGGCGTTGATGATGAGCCGGCGACCGTCAGTCGTAGCGCCTCCGCCACTCGTTGGTCCGGATGCGGAACAGGTCGCGCGCCATGTCGGCGGCGTCCTTGACGAAGCGCACGGTGGTGGGCTCGTCATCATAGCGGAAATTGACGGCGACCTGTTGAATCGCGAGCGCGTACTTGCGCGCGATGAACAGCGCCTCGACGTCGAAGCCAAAGCGGTCGATCGTTAGGCGGGGGAACACGATGTCGGCCGCGGCGGCGGTGAAGCCCTTGAGACCGGCCTGCGTGTCGCGCACGCGCGGAATGAGCGTCCATCGGACGAGCGCGTTGAACAAGCGGCTCATCACGTGGCGCGTGTAGAGATAGGAGAAAAAGGTCGGACTCATGAGATAGCGCGACTCCGGCAGCACCCGGCACGCGACGGCGACGTCGGCGCCGCCAAGCAGCGCAAAGAAAATTTTATCGATCTCGGTGGTCGGATACGCCAGGTCCTGGTCGGTAAACACGCGAAACGCGCCCCGGGCCGCGCGCATGCCGCGCGCGACCGAGTAGCCCTTGCCCATGTTGCGCTCGTTGTGCAGCACGCTCACACACGGGGCTTCCTCGGCGAACGCGTCGAGCGCGCGCGCGACCGCATCGTCGCTGTGGTCGTCGACGAAGATCAACTCCCACGAGTACGGCCGCGTGCGCACGAACTCCCGCAACTGATCGAGTACCGCCGGCAATCGCGCGGCGCCGTTGTACACGGGAACGATCAGCGAGAGCTGCGGCGGCCTGGGCGCAAAGGAATCTTTGGGACTCACGCGTGGGGCGGTTAGACGAGTGAACCGCGACAGAGAGTCCCCAATATACTGTCGACAAATCCACTGCATTGGGACGAGCCCGCCACGCCGTTGTGGTCGAGCTCGCCAGGCCGCCGGGCGTCGGGGCACAGCCGGCGGGCGCGGCTTTGGCGCCGGCGCCGCATGCCCCTCGGACGGGCGCGCTTTCCGTTAGGCGCGCCCTGGTCCTAACGCGACGCGGTCAGGCAGGTCGAGGGGCGCGCGGAACGAGGCGGAGCACCGCGGCGCGCGGCGCATAGAGGTCCGCGCGGGTGCGCGGCAGCGCGACGTGGCCGCACGCGTCCGGTTTGGCGAACAGCACCTGGTCCAGCCCGATCTGGCCGCTCGCGAACGCGTGCGCGGACGCCGCCATGTACAGCCGCCACACCCGGTACGCCTGCTCGCCGACGAGCGCCACCGCGGTCTCGCGCGTGTTCTCCAAGCGCTGGACCCAGTGTCGGAGCGTGAGCGCGTAGTGCTCGCGCAGCGACTCGACGTCGCGCGCTTCGAGACCGGCCTGTTCGCCGCATCGGACCGCGGTCTCCAACGGGACGAGCTCGCCATCGGGGAACACGTACCGCTGGATGAACGTGCCCTGGCGCCACGCGAGGCGCCGGGCGCGGGCACGCACGCCCGTGCCGAACGACTGGACGCGAACGATGCCGTGATTGAGGAACAGGCCGCCGGCTTTCGTTAGGCGCGCGGCGGCGCGGAAATACTCGGCCTGGTGCGAGCGCCCGACGTGCTCGAACATGCCGACGCTCACCACCTTGTCGAACGGCGCCGATGGGTCGAGATCGCGGTAATCGCAGACGGCGACGCGGCATCGTCCGTCGAGACCGTCGGCGTGGATGCGCCGTCGCGCAAACGCCGCCTGCTGCTCGCTCAGCGTGATGCCGGTCGCATCGACGCCGTAGTTGCGCGTAGCGTGGCGGATGAGGCCGCCCCACCCGCAGCCGATGTCGAGCAGGCGCTCGCCGGGACGCAGTCGGAGTTTCCGGCAGAGGAGATCGAGCTTGGCGTGCTGCGCCGCGTCGATGTCTTCGGCGCCGGTAATGAAGTACGCGCAGGAGTACACCAGGTCGCGGTCCAACCACAGCGCGTAGAAGTCGTTGCCGACATCGTAATGCGATCTGACCGCGGCGCGGTCGCGGCGTCGCGAATGGCGCCAGCCCTGACGTGAAAGTCCCGGTCGGCGCTGCTGCGCTTCTTCGCCGGCATGCTCGCGCGGTAAGGCGAGGAGCGTGCGCACGACGCGCAGCACATTGCCAGGCGATGCAAGGCGGTGCCGCAACACGTCGCCCAACTCCACCGCGGCTTCCATGTTGCCCTCGATGTCGATGTCGCCGCGCACATACGCCTCACCCAAATGCAATTCGGACGGCGCGAGGAACGCGCGCTTGAGCGCGCCGGGCGAACGAACCACGAGCGTGAACGCGGGCGGCGGCGAGTCGACGCCCAAGGGGCGATCGACGACGCCATCCCAATAGCGCACGGCGAAGCGGCGTGTCTCGGGGAGTCCGAAGAGCGCCGAGATGGCCGCGCGCGCACGTTCGCGCTCGCGCACATGGCGCGCGCCGACGGGCGGCGAGACCTCGTGTGTCCAAATCGGTGTGTTGGGCTCGATCGACACCGGAACCGCGCGTGCTTCGTCGCTCCGCGGCCGCGTGTCTCGAGTGAGTGGGGACCCTTCGGTGCGGCGCGTTCCGAGGTCGCGCCCTCGGCCCGCGCCATCGACATCCTCCGTGCCCTCGGCGCGATCGTTCCGGTCGTTCGTCTCAGCCTTCATCGTTCCCTCCTCCGCCGTTCCCCTTCGGGCGCGCCTCACACGCGCGTTCCGTTGGGCATCTTCCCGTCTGGCGCAGGTCGCGCAGCCTGCTTAGTTTACCCCCGCCCTTCGCCGCGCAACCCATCGCGTCCATCGCTCGTCCATCGACGGGTCATCATTGATCTTCACTTCCGCATCACGCCTGCCGCGTTTCATGCATCGTCGTCTGTTCCACGTAGTCGCCGGACTCGCCGCGTGTGCGTTGGGCATCATGCCCGCAACCGCCGCCGCGCAATCCCTTCGCGGATCCCACCAGAGCGTCCGATACGCGTACGCCTACGCGAATCACCACGATCTCAACCTCTATCACACCGCCGCCGAGCTCCGCCGCGCGGTGCGCGACGGCGATCTGGTGCGCCTCACGCCCAACGGGCACTACACGCTGCATCGCGTCAGCTATCCGTACGTCACACCCACCACCCGGGCGTTCGTCGAACGTCTGGCCGACGAATACTCTCAAGCATGCGGCGCGCCACTCGAGATCACGAGCGCAGTTCGTCCGACGCGCCGCCAGCCATCGAATAGCTCTCCATTGTCGGTGCATCCGGCGGGTATCGCGTTGGATCTGCACCGTCCGGCTGGCCGCTGTCTCACCTGGCTCAGACACACGCTGTTGACGCTCGAGGCGGAGCACGTGGTGGATGCGACCGAAGAACACCATCCGGCGCACTTCCACGTCATCGTGTTCGGCGAGTCGTACCGGCGCTATCTCGCGTCGCGCTGAGTCAGCGCGCGAAGACGCGCGCCGCGCATCTTCCAAAAACCCGAGGCACTGCACGCGCCCACCACGGCCCCGCGCCCACAAAGAAGTGTTCGCGGGAACCGTGTGCTCTCCCGTTGCGCCGGTCGTCTCATAAAATAGATTGGGTCCCATTCAACCGCCGTCAAGTCCCCACCCCACAGGAGCGCTGTTTATGTACCGCAAGAGCCTCGCCCCAGCGGCGCTGCTCGCCGTCTCGACGATGCTGTCGGCATGTCACCACGCGCCGCAACAAGTCGCGCAAGCGCCGGCCCCGGCGCCTGCTCCGGCTCCCACGCCCGCACCGGCGGCGCCGCCGGCGGATCACAGCGCGGACAGCGCGAAAGCCGCGCAAGAGCGCCTGGCGCAGGCGCGTTCCACCATCGAGGAGCGCATTCACTTCGACTTCGACAAGTCGGACATCCTCGCCGACGACAAGTCGATCCTCGATGCCAAGCTGCCGATTCTCCGCGCGAATCCGAACATGCGCATTCGCATCGAAGGCAACTGCGATGACCGCGGCTCGGAGGAGTACAACCTCGCGTTGGGCCAGCGCCGTGCGGCCGCCGCGAAGCGGTATCTCACGGACTTCGGCATCGACGCGGGCCGCATCGACATCATTTCGTACGGCCACGAGAAGCCGATGTGCACGCAGGATTCCGAAGACTGCTGGTCGCAGAACCGGCGCGATGAATTCGTGATCATCGCCGGCGGCGACAACATCGTGTCGATGGCGGATCGCGAGACCACCCTCGCGTTGCGTTAGGCAGGAGCATCGGCGCCCGCGCGTCCGACGGCCGGGGCGCGCGGGCAGGGGCGATCCGCCGGATCACGCGTCCGGCGCCGCCTCACAGGCCGGCGCGAGCGTCATGTCGCTCGCGCGGTTGCTCGTGTACCTTTCCCGGGCACCGTTTCGCGAGCCATGTATGAGCCCCGAGCCGTCCGCTCTCTCGCCTGCTCCATCAGCGATCCAACGCGAGCAGGTCGTGCAGCGTTTGTGCAGTCATTTCGCGAGCAACCATCTCACGATGGACGAGCTCGAGCAGCGCATTGACCAGGCGTACAAAGCCCCGTCGGTCGCCGACCTCGATGCGCTCGTCACGGGACTCCCCGTGCTGGCGGACGAGCCCCCACCTGTATCGCCCACGGCGCTCGCGTCGCCGAGTGCATCGACGCTGCCGACGAGCGTCCCGGAGCGCGATGTGCTGATCGGCATCATGAGCGGGCACACGCGCCGCGGCCCGTGGACCGTCCCGCGTCATCTCAAAGTGTTCACCGTGATGGGCGGCATTGTGCTCGACTTGCGCGAGGCGCTCATCGCGCCGGGCGTTTCGGAGATCGAGATCACGGCGATCATGGCGGGTGTCGAGATCTTCGTGCCGCCGGGTGTCCGCATCGAATGCACGGGCTCGGCGTTCATGGGGGCGTTCGAGGTTGACCAACGGGCGCAATCGCTGGCGGCCGCGGGCGACGATCGCGTCATCCGCGTGACCGGCTTCGCGATGATGGCCGGCGTGGACGCCAAGGTTCGCCCGCCGCGCGGCACGCCCCGGCTAACGGACTGAGTCGTCGTCAGCCGCGCGCAGCGAGATCCGGGCGAAGGGTCGTTGCGTCACGCAGATAGACGGGTCGCGTCCGCTGATCGTCGCGCGGGACGTCCACGTGCATCAGCACGCGGATGCAGCGCGGCAGTCCATCGGGCACGGCGATCTCCGACATGCAGAGGACGGGCACGCGCTGCCAGCCCAGCGCGCGCGCAGCGGGCGACGGATCCGCGCTGGTGAGATCGCGCGTCGTGGTGAAGATGATGCTCACGATCTGCGACGGATCGAGTGCATTGCGCTCGAGCATCGCGGCCAGGAGTTCGCGTGTGGCGGCGAGCAGCTGGGCGGACTCATCACGCGCGACGGTGGTGGCGCCGCGCAGCGCGCGGAGGCTGCGCGGCGCGATGACCGGCTCGTTGGTCGGCGGCGATGTCGCGGCCACGGCACTCCTCGTTGATCGTTAGGCGCAGAGCGGCCGCCTGGGGTGCGGCCGGGGTGCGGCACGCTTCGCGCCTCCGAGACCGGGCATTACATTCGGAATGACGTCCCGGCGAACGTATGCCAGGGGCGGAACGCACTGTCAAGCGGGAGTCTCTGGAGCGTGAGGGGAGCGGGGTCATGCGCATAGCGATCATTGGTGCGGGTCACGTGGGCGGGACGCTGGGCCGCCGGTGGGCGACGATGCCGGGAGCCAAGCACACGGTGACGTTCGGGCTCCGGGAGGGCGACGATCCGGACCAGCAGTTAGGCGAATTCATCGAGACGTCGGGCGGCGCGGCGCGCGCGGCGCCGGTGCGGGACGCGGCGCGCGACGCCGAGGTCGTGGTGTTCGCGACGCCCTGGAAGGCGACCCGCGACGCGGTGGCGAGCGCCGGCTCGCTCTCCGGCAAGATCGTGATCGACTGCACCAATCCCTTCGCCGCTGGCCTAACGGGCCTCGACGTGCCCGACGCCAAGTCGGCTGCGGAAGAAGTGGCGGGGTGGGCGCCGGGCGCGCGCGTCGTGAAGGCGTTCAACACGATGGGGTTCAACATCATGGCCAATCCGGTATTCCCGGAAGGACCGGCCACGATGTTCTACTGCGGCGACGACGCGTCGGCGAAGCGCGTGGTGCACGGCTTGGCGCAGGAGCTCGGCTTCGACGCGATCGACGCGGGTCCGTTGCATCGCGCGCGCGTGCTCGAGGGAATGGCGCTGCTCTGGGTGAGTCTCGCCATGGGGGGCATCTCGGGCGGCGCCGAGCTGGGCCGCGACATCGCGTTCCGGCTGGCGCGCCGGAAATCGAACGCCTGAGGCGCCGGGCTTGACATAGGGCTGGGGGGTATCGATGCTTCGGATGTACCCCATGGGGGTATGTCCCTTTTTCCGGAGCATCGTATGGAGCGCGTTTCGGTCCAGATCGACGGCATGTCGTGCGGCCATTGCGTGGCCGCCGTGGAGCGCGCATTGCGCGCGCTGCCGGGCGTCGATGTCGAGCAGGTCGCGATGGGATCGGCGACCGTCGCGTACGACCCCGCTGTCGTTTCGTTGGATCGCATCCATGCCGCCGTGCGCGCGGTGGGCTATGCGCCGCGCGCGGGCACGGCGGGCACGGCGGGCACGGCGGGCACGGCGGGCGCCGGGTCGCGATGAGCGCCGCGTCGCTCGCCGTCATTGCGTTAGGCATTGCCGGCGTGGCCTGGGTAGGTTGGTACTTCCGCCTCTTCTCCCGGCGGTAGCGTGGGCACCGTCGCGCGCCCCAAGGGCGAGACCATCACCATTCCGGTGAGCGGGATGACCTGTGCCGCGTGCTCGGGCCGCGTGCAGCGCGCGCTCGCGTCGCGGCCGGGCGTCGAGCACGCGGCCGTGAATCTGCTCACGGGCAGCGCCACCGTCACGTACGATCCG
>Ga0134125_10003265_pt1 | contig 18835 bp, 17 predicted proteins | sample KB31751_FD_96464 | JGI IMG/M metagenome (GOLD analysis project Ga0134125, IMG submission 96464) | Terrestrial soil microbial communities with excess Nitrogen fertilizer from Kellogg Biological Station, Michigan, USA - KB3-175-1 | ecosystem: Environmental > Terrestrial > Soil > Unclassified ... | reverse complement strand
CTGGTAGCCGGTTGCGGGTTATGGTTCTCCTTGGTTGTTTCGCCAACGGGAGTAAGAATGAATAATATACAGAGCACATTAAGTTACCTGCGTAATGAGCAAATGCTAAAGAACGAACAGAAGCAAACAAATGCTTTTGTGAAAAATGACGGCCCCACTGTTGCAATGGCAAACGAAATTGATGGTATATGCGAGGAGTTGAAATCGTTTGTGATAAAAGAGCAAACAGGAAGTACGGCAATAGGTCCCGACTTTGAGCAATCTAACACTTTTATCAGCGATAAGTGGTTTAGTTTTTCAAATTACCCGGAAGAACAAACGAAACTCGATATGCTGAAAAAGAAAGTAGCAGAGTATAATGATGCCACAGCTAAACTTTCAAACCCTGCTTTGCAAATTATTCCGGTTAAGGCTAACGTACTTGAAACAAACGAAGAAATGGTGCCCCAAATGCTGAATGATTTGATACAAATACAAATGTTTGTATTGCAGAACAAAAGGGAAATGGCCCAATCGCCTTCAACGGCAGTTTCTAAAATATAATGGATAGGTAATTGTTCCTGGGCTTGTGATAAACAGGCTCAGGAATTATTTATTCGCGGCTTCGGCAATCAGTTCAGCCACATCGAGCACCTTTATGTTTTGCTCTTTGTTAAAGTGCTTCACACCGTCGGTCATCATAGTCATGCAGAAAGGGCAACCGGTAGCAATTACTTCAGCTCCTGTGCGCATAGCTTCTTCGGTGCGTTCTATATTTACTTCTTTGTTGCCTTTTTCAGCCTCTTTAAACATTTGTGCTCCGCCTGCGCCGCAGCAAAAACTTTTATGCTTGTTGCGCTGCATTTCGGTAAGCATGCCATCTAGTTCAATAAGCACTTCACGTGGCGCTTCATATATATTATTGCCCCGGCCCAAATAACAAGGGTCGTGGAACACAATCTTTTTGCCTTTGAAATCTCCGCCTTCAATTTTAATTCTGCCGCTTTTAATCAAATCGTTTATAAAAGAGGTGTGGTGCATTACATCGTATGTGCCGCCCAATGAAGGGTATTCATTCTTCAAGGTATTGAAGCAGTGAGGGCATCCCGTAACTATCTTCTTTACATTATAGCCATTCAATATGTTAATGTTATTAATGGCCTGCATCTGGAAAAGGAACTCGTTACCTGCACGTTTAGCGGGGTCACCGGTGCAGGATTCTTCAGTGCCTAATACAGCAAACTTTATGCCTGCTTTATGCAAAATGCGAACAATGGCAACAGTAATTTTCTTTGCTCTGTCGTCAAAACTGCCTGAACAGCCCACCCAGAAAAGCACCTCGGGCTGTTCGCCCTTGGCGGCCATTTCAGCCATAGTAGGTACTGATATTTTTTCGTTTTCTGCCATTAATTTGCGTTAACGGCTCAAAAATAGCAATAATGGCAAAACCCGGCATCTGTCAGTAATACTTTCTCGAATAATCGATGAAGACTTGCGAATAATAAATAAACATCCGTTAAAGTATTGATTTCATTGTGTTTTCAAAAATTAGTATATCTTAGCAACATAGAATTTAACCTAGACGTATTGATTTTAATAACTATTACACTGCCATGAAGAAACTTTTACTCGTTGCAACAGCATTATTTGCTGCGGCTAATTTATTTGCCCAGTCTAGCATTCCTAATCCAAGTTTTGAAAACTGGACTGCACAGCCATTTATGAACCCTACGGGTTATCAGAGTTCGAACAATAACCAGGGTGGCAATGGACCAGCTACAATAGGCGTTTTCAGGGTGACCAGCCCGTACCACGCTAACTATGCGGCACAAATGAAAAACGTAAAAGCGGGCATTGATACTAATGCTGCATATATTGCTAATGGAGACCCGGGAAAAGGAGTAGGAGGCTCGCCAATTAGTGGTACGCCAACCGGTGCAAGGGTATATTATACTTATAAATACGCTAAGAGAGATACAGCAATTTTAATATTTCAGTTCAAAAAAGGCGGCTCAGTATTCGCTTCTTTCCAATACCAGATTACGGATAGCACCAGCACCTACACGCTGTTCCCTCAAATGTTTTCACCTGCATTATCTCAAACACCTGATACCATATTATTTGCAGCATGTTCTTCAATACGTGTAACAGAGGCCAGTAATGGTGGCCCGGGATGGGACCCTACGGCAGTATTTACAATTGATAGCTTAACGTTAACAGGAATAGCTTCACAACCTTCAGGCCTTAATGGCGATTTTGAAAACTGGACTGCCGATACTAATGTTACGCTGCAAAGTTGGAATTCCAATTCAGGAACCGATAGCGGCCAATATAAAAGAACGTTGGATGCTGAAAGCGGAAAATATGCTGTTGAACTGAAAACAGGCCCTTGCGGCGGTTGCGGTGGTGGAAATGTCAATTCAGAAAGTATTACTACAGGTAAGCCTCAGCAAATGAGTGGCCCAACAGGCGGACAGCCTTACACCATGCCTGCAGACTCGTTAGATACTATTGAGTTTTATTACAAATATGTTCCGTCTACCAGCTACCCGCAAGATACAGCAGTTGTTAACCTTCAGTTTCACAAAGGCAGCACCAATAATGCGTACATGCAAATCTATTTGACATCTTCTCCCACTTACAAAAAAGTAGATTTCCCTATCGATTTCCGCAAATCAGCATGGTGGTATGGCCCTTGGAGGCCTGACAGCGTAATGATAGGTATACAATCTTCATACTGTAAAACATGTATGAGCGGACTTCCTTCTAAGTACCTGGGGTCGGACTTGAAAGTAGATAATTTCAGTTTCAAAGGGCAAATAGACCTTTCTGTTACTCCTGCTAGTCCATCATTTTGTTCGGGCGGATCGGTGGTAATTAATGTATCAGGCGCTACTACGTATACATGGTCTCCTAGCACTGGCCTAAGTGCAACCACAGGATCAACTGTTACAGCAAACCCGATTTTTACCCAAACATATACGGTAACCGGCCACACAGGGACTATGACCGCAACACAAACAGTGAAGGTTACGGTGAACACTAATCCTACAATTACATTCAGCCCTACTTCTCCTTCTATTTGTGCGGGCAACTCGGTTAATATTACCGCAAGCGGCGCTACAGGGTCATACGCATGGTCTCCTGCTACCGGCTTAAGCAGTACCGTATTGCCAACTGTTACAGCAAACCCGGCTACTACCCAAGCATATACGGTAACCGGCACGAATACAACCGGGTGTACCGGTTCAAACTCAGTTACTGTTACAGTTAACCCAACACCTACAGTTACGGTTACACCTTCTACTACTATTTGTTACGGAAGCTCTAAGGGGTTAACAGCCGGTGGAGGTACAACCTATACATGGAGCCCTTCAACAGGTTTAAGTGCAACAACGGGTGCAAGCGTTACAGCAACTCCTACTGCTACAACAACATATACAGTAACAGGTAAAAATGCATCGGGATGTAGTAATACTGCAACCGTTACCCTTACTGTTAATTCGGCCATTGCAGTAACAAAAATATCATACACCGATCCGTCTTGTAATGGTTCTTGCAACGGAGCCATCAGTATGGGTGCTTCGGGCGGCTCTTCTCCGTATACATACTTATGGAATAATTCTGCTACAACAGCTTCTCTTTCTAACGTATGTGCAGGTAACTATACTCTTACCGTTACCGATGGTATGGGCTGTACAGGTACCGATACCGTGAAACTGCTTCAACCTGCAGCTATAACAGTAGGTATGTCGCATTCAAATACAACCTGCGGATCAAATAATGGCCAGGCAACAGCAACTCCTTCTGGAGGTAAAGCGCCTTACACCTATTCATGGAATTCAATTCCTGTACAAACTACATCTATTGCATCTAACTTAGCTGCAGGTTCGTACACGGTTACAGTAACCGATAAAAACGGCTGTACCGGTACAGGCACAGTTACCATTAGCGGATCAAGCGGCCCGAGCATAACTTCTATTACTACTAAGGAAAGTAATTGTGGCGCAAAGAATGGTGATGCTACCGCAACTGTTACAGGCGGTGCTTCTCCTTACACATATTCATGGAACAATGGCCAAACCAAAGCAACAGCAGACAGCCTTGCTGCGGGAGTTTATATTCTTACAGTGACAGATAAAAATGGTTGCTCAACATTTAAATCTGTTAACATTAGCGATACAAACGGCCCATCAATTAATGTAACATCTACAACCAATGAAAACTGTAATGGCGACGCGATAGGTGCACTTTCAATAAGTGTTACCGGCGGTGTTGGCCCGTACCAGTATATGTGGTCGAACTCGGCTACTACTGCAAGCATTAGTGGTTTAACGGCTGGCCCTTACCAGATAACAGTAACCGACGCTTTTGGTTGCACCGATGTTAAAACACTTACCGTAACCCAGCCTTCTGCTGTTTCATTAACTACAAGCACTGTACAGGCAAGCTGCGGAATATCTGATGGCCAGGCCAGCGTAACTGCTTCTGGCGGTACTTCACCTTACAGTTATTCATGGTCGAATGCAGCTACTACATCAAGCATTAATGGTTTAGCAGTTGGCACATATAGTGTAACAGTTACCGATAACCATGGCTGTACTGCATCAACACAGGCTTCGGTGGGCAATGCCGCGGGCCCTTCAGTTGTGGTAGATACTATTGTGAACAATAACTGTACAACAGGAACAACAGGAACAATTGTAATATCAGCCCACGGCGGAACAACACCATACACGTATTCATGGAGCAATGGTGCAACTACCGATACCATTACCGGCCTTGCACCGGGTAACTATGCAGTAACAGTTACCGATGCGGGCGGATGCGCAGGTACCACCAATGCTACTGTTACACAAGCTCTGCCTCCTGCAATATCAATTTGCGAGGTAACGGTTGACCCATCCAACAATTTCAACAATGTTGAATGGAACAGAACAACTACGCCAAAAATTGCGTCGTACAATGTGTATAAAGAAACAACATCACCGGGTGTATATAACAAGATAGGCAGTGTATCAGCTGCAGCAAGCGGCCCTTATGTAGATAGCTTATCAGATGCACGCAAACGCAGCTGGAGGTATGAAATATCGCAGGTTGACTCTTGCGGCAATGAATCACCATTGAGCTTACCGCATAAAACCATGCACCTTACTATAAGTTCGGGCGCAGGTAATTCGGTTAACCTGGTGTGGGATAATTACGAAGGACTTTCATTTGGCTACTATATAGTTTACAGAGATACCGTTGCAGGTGTAGCCAGCGATAGTATTGACTATGTAACCAACAGCGGTATTTATACTTATACTGATTATCCTCCGCTTTCAACACCAGTATATTACCACATGGGTATACCTAACCCGGGGGGATGTGCTTCTGCATTCAGGGTTGAAGCCATTAACTATAATTCTTCTAAATCGAACTCGGGCAACATTATAATAAGCCCAACCAATGTGCAGAATGCCAGCTATGTTAGCCATCTTGAAATTTACCCGAACCCTAATACGGGTGTATTCAATATGACACTTGGCCTTAGCAAGCAACAAAATGTAAGTGTTAAAATTTACAACGCACTGGGCCAAATGGTTGAAACCAGTAACTATGGTTCATTGAACGGAAAAGTTCAGAAGCAGATAGATATTAGTGGTTACAGCAAGGGCGTTTATACCTTACAGATAATTACCGATAACGGTGTTATGTACCACAAAGTGGTAATTCAGTAAAGCGTAATAATTGAATAGTAAAAGGGTATCCTGAAGGGTACCCTTTTTTATTTAATGGCATATGGGGTTAATGTTGCCAAATTCTATATTTTTGCGCCCGCTATGTTACTTACAATACTAAAATCGAAACTGCACAGGGTACGCGTTACCGAGGCTAACATAAACTATGTTGGCAGCATTACTATTGACGAAGACTTAATGGATGCCGCTTCTCTTTTAGAGAATGAAAAAGTGCAGGTGCTTAACGTAAGCAATGGCGAACGCCTTGAAACCTATGTTATAAAAGGTAAACGGGGTTCGGGTATTATTTGCCTTAATGGCCCCGCTGCCCGCAAAGCTATTGTAGACGACCTGGTAATAGTTATTTCGTACGCCTTAATGACTCCTGAAGAGGCGAAAAAATATGAACCTGTATTGGTTTATCCCGACAGCACTACCAATAAACTCAAGTAATTGAGCCCAACACTTAAAAAAGTACTTAAAAGCCTGCTCTTTTTGGGGATAGGTATAGGGTTAGTTTATTTAAGCATAAGAGGGATAGACTGGCCGACCATGAAACAGGCATTAGCAACCGCTACGTATTCATGGCTTGCACTTTCAATGGTATTCGCGTTTCTAAGCCACTATGTTAGGGCTATACGATGGAAGATGCTGATTGAGCCGTTTGCCCCTAAGCCATCAACAAGGAATGCTTTTTTTGGAGTTATTATAGGGTATATGGCTAATTATGCCCCTTTGCCACGTTTGGGTGAGGTGTATCGTTGTGTGATATTAAATCGCTACGAAAAAACTCCGTTCACTGAACTTGTGGGTACCATAGTAGTGGAACGGGCACTCGATTTTCTTATGATGGGAATTTTATTGACCCTGATGCTTTTTTTAAGAGCTCAACAGGTGTATAACATGGTAATGGAAAAGGGCCAGAAATATTTTCATGATAAAATGATGTGGTTAGGTGCCCATGTTTGGATCATAGTCGCAGCATTGGTTGTGATGGTTGCAGGTGTATGGTTTATTCTGAAAACGAATAAGAATCTTTACAATAAGATAAAGAAATTCGTTTCGGGATTTTGGATGGGAATAAAAGGCGTTAGTAAATTAAAGAATCCGTTGCTGTTTTATTTTTATACAGTAGCTATTTGGGTATTGTATTTGCTTACAGCTTACACTTGTTTCTTTTGTTTCCAGGAAACATCGCACCTAACGCTTGCTGACGGATTAGTGATATTGATTTTCGGAGCAGTAGGCGTAATAATAAGCCCGGGCGGCACAGGCGCTTACCAAATCATTGTTGGGCGTGTGTTTTTGTACATATACCATATATCCGGTGCAGTTGCTGCAGCGCAGGCATGGTTAATATGGGGCTCACAGTTTGTTTTAGTTATAACTTTAGGCCTCATTTCATTACTGTTATTACCAATATTGAATAAGAATGATAACAAGGTTTGATTCTATAAAGGCGAAAATTCAGACCAAAGAGCAACTGGCTCGTACATTGGCTCTGTGGAAATTTAAAGACCGTAAAGTGGTTTTTACCAATGGTTGCTTCGACCTGCTGCACAAGGGCCATGTAACCTATCTGGCAGAAGCTGCCGAACTGGGCGATATGCTGGTAGTAGGTTTGAATTCCGATGCATCGGTGAAGAAACTGAATAAGGGAGGCAATCGTCCCATACAAGAGCAGGATTCGCGCGCGCTTATTCTTGCCTCGCTTGAAAGTGTTGCAGTGGTTATAATATTTGATGAGGATACTCCTGCAGACCTTATAAAACTTGTTCAACCCGATGTACTGGTAAAAGGCGGCGATTGGAAGCCGGAACAAATTGCAGGGTACGATACCGTGAAAGCTAAGGGCGGAGAAGTAAAGGTGATAGAATTCGTTCCCGGCTATTCTACAACTTCAATTGAGCAGAAAATAAAAGGCTAATGGCTGAAGAAAAAGCAACTTACACCGAAATAAGTAAACTTGGCGAATTCGGATTGATCGATCGTCTTACCGAAAAACTGGAAAACATTCAACCGTCAACTATTAAAGGTGTTGGCGACGATGCAGCAGTAATTGCCGCGCCTGAAAAAGATGAAGTATTGCTGTTCTCGACCGATATGCTGGCCGAAGGTATTCACTTCGACCTTACCTACACTCCTTTGCGCCACCTGGGCTACAAATCTATTGCAGTAAATGTTTCAGATATGTGTGCTATGAACGGAAGGGGCACACAAGCTGTTGTTTCACTAGCTATATCAAACCAATTCTCGGTTGAAGCACTGGAAGAGATATATAAGGGCATTCGTTTTGCTTGCAAGGAGTTTGGAGTTGATTTGGTAGGTGGAGATACAACATCATCACGCTCAGGATTGATAATAAACGTATCAATATTAGGTAAGACTAATAAAAATGAAGTGGTTTACCGAAAAGGTGCTAAAATAGGCGATTATGTGTGCGTTAGCGGTGATTTGGGTGCAGCCTATGCGGGATTATATTTACTGGATAAGGCTAAAAAATCGTTTGATAAAGATGCTTCAAACAGTAAACCTGAATTAAAAGGGTATAGCTATGTGTTGCAGCGCCAGCTTATGCCCCAGGCACGTATAGATATAATTGATTTGTTCACATTATCGGGCGTTATTCCTACATCAATGATAGATATATCCGACGGGTTATCTTCGGAAATTCATCACATATGCAAATCATCGGAAGTGGGTTGCCTGCTCGATGAGAATAAATTACCCATTAGCGAAGAAGTTGGTAAGGTAGCTGCTGAAGCGGGCCTGTCTCCTTCTGTATTTGCAATGAACGGAGGGGAAGATTATGAATTGCTTTTTACACTGAATCCTGCTGACCTGAAAAAAATAAAAGACTCAACTAAGATTACCGTTATAGGTGAAATTATGCCTGCCGCAGATGGAATAAAACTTGCTGCAAAAGATGGCAAGATTTACGAAATTCAATCGAGCGGGTGGGATGGCCTGAAGGCAAAATAAATCTGAGGAAGGAAGAACTAAAAGCAAAATAAAAAGCCCCTTCTATTGAAGGGGCTTTTTTAATAAAACAAATTGTTATTAGTTACCGCGAGAATTATATCCCTGGCCACCGGTAGCCACAAAAATTACAATGATTAAAACAAGTAACAGGCCGCACAAAATCCATTTTACCTTGTGATGTTTCCAATCCCATCCGCCGCCGCTACTTGACCTGCTGGACTGAACACTGTTAGCATTGGTAATGTTATCTTCAGCGGCAGCAGTTACATCGTTGGTAACCTTCATGCCGTGGGCAACCTTAAAATTATTGATTGCTTTCGCCAACTTTGATTTATGTACAGGCAAAACATCGTTATTGTCGGTGTTCTCAATGTTGCCGGTTGTTGCCTGTGGGGCTGCCGCAACAGTTACTTGTTGTACATTTTCAGCAGGCTGTGCAGTGGCTGCAACTGGTGCAGCGGCAAAGGCAGTTGCGGAAGGGGTAACTGCGGGAGCAGTAGCTACCGAAGCAGGGGTAGTATATGCGCCTGGCTTATTATTAAAATGCCCGGGGTTATACTTACGTGCCGAGAAATCGGTAGAGGCTACATAGCCGGTACTGCTGCAAGATGCGAGCATACCTACAAATGCCAATGCGCCAAAAAGACTAAAAAGTTTTCTTGCTTTCATGATTGAGTTTGGTGTTAAGTGATTAAGTGGACTGGTTAATTAAAACAAATGTAAAAAGAAGTTTCCTTAACTCCAAATTACGGCCTTTTCATATACTTTGATAACCAGTAATTAATTACTAAAGATAGGCTTCAATGTCCTGCCGTTTTAGTTTTTAATAATTCAAGCAAAGTATTAATGGTAGATAGATGTGTGCGGAAACTTAGCACGGCAAGCCTAAGCATAAAGCGGCCTTCAAGCATAGTTGATGAAATAAATACCCTTCCATCCTTTTGTATTTCTTCCATTAACTTTTTATTGAAAGCATTGGCATCTCCATTCTTTGGTATGTACCTGTAAGTTGCAACCGACAGCTCGGGATAGGGGCCAACTTCAAATCCAAGTTTTTTCACCTCTTCGTAAAAATAACGGGTAAGCTGCAGTTTTTCTTCCAGGCAGGCGCGGAACGGCTTTAAGCCGAGTAGTTTTAATGGTAACCACAAGCGCAATCCACGGAAATGTTTCGTAAGCTCTGGCGATAAGTCGGCAGGATTTACTTCTTCGTCAGCATCGATAGTATCTTGCATGTAGTTAGCACGATAATAATGAGACTGGTATAATGCTTCTTTATTCTTCACAACTACCATTCCTAGGCCATAGGGCAGAAACAATCCTTTATGCGGGTCAATAGCAAATGAGTCTGATGCTTCAATGCCTTTCAATATTTTTTTGCCATATCCAGTAAGCAGAAAATATCCGCCATAAGCAGCATCTACATGGTACCATAGGTTATGCTTTTTGGCAATTTCACCAATAGTTTGCAACGGATCTACAGAACCTGTATCAGTAGTGCCTGCTGAAGCAACAACAAGGAAGGGTATTAATCCCGCTTGCTTATCCTCATTTATTAATTTTTCCAATTCAGCAGGTTTGATTCTGTAACATTCATCGAGGGGTAAGTGGCGCACAATACATTCGTTAAGGCCAGCAATACGTATAGCTTTAAAAATGCAATGGTGAACTTCACCTGAAAGATAGATGACTGCTTTCTTAACTTTTTCTGAAGTTATTTTCTTGTAATCACGTGCAGTTACAATAGCAGATAGGTTAGCAATGCTGCCACCACTTGTTAGGTTACCTACAGAATTTTCCGGATAACCTGCCAGTTCCGCGGTCCAACCAATCAGCATGTTTTCAATGCGTACTGCACCAGGGCCAGCAAAAAATATTCCTGCATAGCGGTTGGTTATATCAGCCCAGTAATCGCCAAGCGCAGCATAATAAATACCACCACCCGGTATATAGCCCAAATGCCCGCCCGATGCAGGATTTAGGGCTGTATTATCCATTCCTTCACCAAGCATTTTTACAAGCTCATCAATATTGCCGGGCTCTTCAGTAATAGGTGAATGCAAAAATACTTCACTTGACTTTCGCCCATCTACGTAAGCGGGAATGGTTTCAATATCATTTATAAAACCTTCGGTATACTTAACTATTTTATCTCTCACCTCTTCACGCTTTGCAGGTGTTGGCTCAAGTAAGCGCGCTTCTTTTTCAAGCGCTTTTATATTATTTATATCAACCTTTTCCATAACAGATTAAATCTCGTTGTATTTCTTCTTTGAGTTCTTCGCTTTTGCAACCGGGTACTTTAATTCATTTTTCTTAAGCTTCGCCAGCATTATATCTTTCACATTCAGTTTGTATTTTTCCGCCAGTAACAAAGCGCAATTCATTACATCGGCCAATTCATCTTTCAGGTGTTCAATGTCTATTTCCTTGTCTTTCTTCCACAAAAATACTTCAAGCAGTTCGGCTGCTTCAACACTTAAACATATTGCCAAATCTTTCCCGTTGTGAAATTGTGCCCAGTTCCTATCATCGCGAAACTTGACAATCTTTTTAGTTACATCTGCAAATTCTCCCATGTGCATTCATTTAGAATACACGAATATAGGAGATAGAGAATTAGAAAAAGTAGAAGAGTTATTTTTAGCTGTTTTTCACCAGTTCCAGCATCATCTTTTCTACTTCAGGCGAGTCCCATTTTTGTTCAATGCCGGGTGTTGCCAATACCTTTTTCATAATAGCATCTTGCTTCTGGCCTTGTTTAAGTGCGTGGCTGTAGGGTAGGTCGGTAAAGGTAACCATGCTGTAAAGCGGCAGCCATTTATCGGGGTGCAGCTGGCTAAAGTGCGATTCAATTTTCTTTTGCAAAATAAAATCGGGGTGTGTAACCAGGTCGCGCATTTCTACAAAGTTGGCCACGGCTAAATCGGCAATAGCATCGCTGTTTGGTTTGCGCGCTTTGCCCGTTTCAGCAAATATTTTTTCCCAGCTTTCTTCTTCGTTGCCTTTACCCAGGTATTGTTCAAGCAAGGTGTTAAACACCGTGCAATCTTCAAAGCCACAGTTCATGCCCTGCCCAAAGAAAGGTACAATAGCATGTGCAGCATCGCCCAGCAGCAAAAGTTTATCGCCAAAGTTCCATGGGTAACATTTAACCGTTACTAATGAAGAAGTAGGATTATTGAAAAAGTCATCGAGCAGGGTAGGCATTATAGGTACTGCATCGGGGAACACTTCAGCAAAGAATTTGCTTACATCATCTCGGTTCTTCAACGATTCGAAAGAGAGCTTTCCTTCGAAAGGGAAAAACAATGTGCAGGTAAAACTGCCATCAATATTTGGCAGGGCAATCATCATATAAGTGCCACGTGCCCAAATGTGCAGGCAATGGTTTTCCATTGCAAAGCCGCCATCTTTTGCCGGAGGAATGTGTAATTCTTTATATCCGTAATCGAGATAATGCTGTGAATATTCAAACCTGTCGGTTGAAAGTTGCAATTGTAATCGGCCTGCCGAAAAAGCGCCGTCGGTGCTTATAATGCGTTTTGCGGCAATATGTGTTTCGTTACCTGAAGGATCTTCAACTACAACAACAGAATCTTTCAACAAAATATTTTTGCAACGCTGGCTAAAGTGAAGTTTGGCACCGTGCTTTTCGGCAAGGTCCATCAGCATACAATTAAGCCCGCCACGCGATACTGAATAAATAGCCTGCCCTTCTTTGCCATAAGGCTGAAGGTTGGTATTGCCTTTTACATCGTGCACCATACGGCCTTTCATAGCTATGGCAATCTTACGTATTTCGTCGGCTATGCCTACACCCTGCAATCCTTTCCATCCGCGGTCGCTAAGGGCAAGGTTAATTGATTTACCGGCCGAGATATTTGCTTTGCGCATATCCTCGCGGCGCTCATATACCTCTACTTTAAAACCGCGTTTTGCCAAATAAATAGATAATAACGAGCCTACAAGCCCCGCCCCGATTATTACGTAAGAGCCCCCCTGTCCCCCGATAGGGGGTTCTGGTACATTATTTGTTTTAACGTGCTTCACAATAATAAAATTCTTTGATAGTAATTAGTTTCTAATCTCTTTTATTTGGCCTCCCCTTCGGGGAGGTTTGGAGGGGCCGTTTTTTTCTCCCTCGCTTTTTTATAGATAGCAATAGCCCCCCAAAGCATAAAGCCAAACATTAAAATACCAATAACACCCCAAATCCAGCTAAGCTGGTCTTGCAGGGTTACAATAAAAACAATTGACACTAAAAATATGGTTGCAAGTTCGTTCCACATACGCAGTTTACCGGAAGTCCAGGTGATTGTGTCTTTCTGCAGTTTAGCAAAAATTACATGATTGCGGATGTGGTAAAGCGTGAGGCCAAAAACAAAACAAAGTTTAATTAAGAACCATGCCGGTATATGATCGAACCCGAAAAGATGGTAAGCCAGCGAGAACCCGAAAATGTAGGTAAGTATAGCCGATGGCCATGTAATGCCGTACCACAAGCGCTTTTCCATAATCTTGTATTGCGCCTGCAAAATCGTTTTCTCAGGCTCCGGTTTTTTTTCGGCTTCGGTATGGTAAACAAATAAACGCACTATGTAAAACAACCCGGCAAACCAGGTTACTACAAATATGATGTGCAAAGGCAATAAGTATTGTGACATAAATTACTTTACTAAAGGGTAAAAGGCATTTTGTATAACATTCACATTGTAGGTTTCTCCTTTCTTTAAAACAGAAACAATATCAAACCTGGCTTCAAGGTTCAGGTTATTTTTTTCAATATAGGCGTTGGCGGCTTTAATAAGGTGTGCCTGTTTCTTTTTATTTACAAAAGCCTCAGGTTCGCCAAAGTAGTTAGTGCTCCGTGTTTTTACCTCTGCAATTACCAGGAAATCCTTGTCCTGAGCAATAATATCAATCTCTTCCTGCCCGAACCGCCAGTTGGTTTCAAGAATGGCATAACCCAGGTGCCTTAAGTGCTCAACGGCCTTAGCTTCCCCTTCAGCCCCGGTCTGTTTTTTATCGTTCATTGGTGCGAATATAGGTAATGGTTTCAGGCTGATTGTATGAGTATTGTAAAAAAAACTAAATTAGTGCGCCTAAATTGGCATAAAACAATATAACCTATCATGAAAAAACTATTAACTCTAACTGCCGCAGCCCTTTTAACCGCTGGTGCTGCATTCGGTCAGAAAGCCGGAGGAGGCTTTGAAGGCCAGATCGATTTCTGGTCGTACAATGGTGTTGACACTTCGTACTACACCTATTACGTAAAAGGAAATCACATTAAGGTTTCCAACACAGACCCTAAATCAAACAATGATGAGGGAAATTACCTGGTGGATCTTAGCACCAAGAAGAATACCGCGCTGAGCCCTGTGCGTCACGTTTATTTCGACCAGCCTTCACCGGCTGCCGTTAAACCTGCGGGTTCACCTAAGGTTACCAAAACAGCTAACACCAAAACAATACTTGGCCTTAAATGCACCGAGTATGTAGTTGAGGATGCTGAAGAAGGTATCCGTATTCATTACTGGATGACCGGTACAACCTATGGTTTTGTATACGAACTGCTTAAAGTACTTAACCGTAAAGATAAATTCTCAGAATATTTATTGTACCTCTATTCCAGTACAAAAGGAACCGAAGGTATGATGCCAATAGTTGCAGACCAAACCGACATGTCGGGTGCCAGCAAAGGCGCTATGCAAACTACCAAAGTTACTCCGGGTAATGTTGTTGACGGAACTTTCAGTATTCCTGCCGGCTACAAAGAATTCAAGAAATAATCAGAACTGATTATATGAAGAACCCTTCTCAAAGAAATTTGAGGAGGGTTTTTTCTTTTACAGAAAGCTGTACTTCCCTACCCATATATAGCGGATAGTTTTTTATACCGTGCCCCGCAGGGAAGCCGAAACAAATGGGGTAGTTATATTCTTTAACAGAATCAATTATTATTTGTTCGGCAGTTTTTCCAAAAGGCACTGTATTGTCTTTCATTTCAGAAAATCCGCCAATTACAAGCCCGTTTAGTTTCGAAAGTTTACCCGACCTTTTCAATTGCATCATCATGCGGTCAATATGATACAGGTATTCATCAAGGTCCTCGAGAAATAATATTTTACCATCAGTAGTAATGTCTGACGGAGTAGAAGCTAATGCATATAGCAGGGAAAGATTGCCACCAATAAGTTGTCCTTTTGCTTCGCCTGATACGTTTAATGTGTGGTCATCTATTGAATAAGACAAACTTTCACCAAACAAAGCTTTTTTAAGCAGTGCAACCGATTCTTCATCTTTGGTAAAGCTAATAGGCATAGTACAATGCAGGGTTTCAGTTTTACAATGCCTGTTAATGTGGCTGTGTAAAACAGTTACATCGCTATAGCCTGCAATCCATTTCGGTGTTTTTATAAACGAAGAAAAATCGAGCCTGTCAATTATGCGAACTATGCCATATCCGCCACGTGCCGCCAAAATTGCTTTTACTTCAACATCATTAAGCATGGCTTGGAAATCGGCTGCCCGCTGTTCATCAGTGCCTGCATATTGATTATCTGTTGCATAAATGTTCTTCCCCAGTTTTACTTTCAGCCCCCATTTTTCAAATATTTTAATGACAGGCTGCAACTCTTCGGCCGATATTTTACGGGCAGGCGCAACAATACCAATGGTGTCGCCTGCTTTTAAATAATTGGGCCGTTTATTTCCGGGTATATTCATAAATGCATTTCAAAATTATGAATGTTAGTCAGATAATAACATTTGTTTTTTGGCAGTTAACAAAAGGTTTTTATATTTGTGGAAATTAGTTTTATACCTGATAACCATTAACCTAAAAACTTCAGCATGGGAAAAGCTACTATAAAACAAACAGGTACCACACCACCACCTACCGATGTAACTACAACCGTAACCGATGGGACAACCACAACAGGTTCAGGTACAAATACGGGCACAACATCGGGCACGCAAACCACAGGCACTACTACAGGCAACTAACATAAGCGGCACAAATCAAAGTTTAGTAATAACAATTTAAACCCCTTTAAGTATGGCAAAAGGAACTATTAAAACAACCGGTTCACAACAAACAGGCATAACAGGAGTAGGAATTACGTTAACACCTCCGGGTGGAGGCCCACCTGTTGGTTCTGGCGGCTTTGGACAAGGTACCGGCACACCGGCAGGATTAACACTAACAGGTACCCTGCAAGATGATGCAACGGGTGCAATTGTAAACTTCATTCAGCCTTTTGGTATTGAACTGGGGCTGGCCGTTGGTTGTAAAGTGGTTTACTATACAGCAAGTAATGGTACAGCCAATAGTGTAAGGTTATTACATAAAGGAGAAATTCAGACGATTAACCCTACCAATGATGGCGGCACCTTGCTAGACAAGGCTACCGGCAATACTATAGATTTCGCTATGGCACTCTGCCAGGAATCGGGCCTTGTGCCTGCAGGCGCCGGTGTAAAAGGTACCCGCGTACATTTCGAAACTATATTTAGTCCGTATAATGCTAACCCTACCGCGGTAGCGCTTGAAATAATGGGCGGATAATAAACGTGTTATATTAAAAAAAGGCGGAGTTTTCTCCGCCTTTTTTGTCATTGTACAATGAGCATATTAGTTTTGCAGGCGGAATGAAGAAATTACTGGCAGCTACTATAATGGTGTTTTTTATTACCCTGGCCCACAGTTCATATGGGCAAAGTAACCATTATGCCGATTCGGTGCGAAAACATATAGACAGCCTTATTGCCAAATGCGAGGAGGCCCCTGAAGATACCGGCAAGGCGAAGAAGTTATTGGAAGTAGCCAATTATTTATACAACATCCATCGAGATGATTCATCGCTTATGTATTATAAAAACGCGCTTGATGTTTCTTTGCGCCATAAGTTTAATGGCGGCGCTGCATTAGCCTATGAAATGATCGGGGAGATATATATGTTGCGAAAGGCCAATAGCCAGCTCGCCCTTAACAACCTGTTGCAAGCATTGGATATAGCTGAAAAGAATGGCAAGAAAAGTACTGTTGCGGGCGTTTACGGTGATTTAAGCGGGTTATATAGGCAATACATGAAGAACTACCCTAAAGCTATTGATTATGCGCAGAAAGCATTGCAGATACAGAAAGAATTGAATATTCAAATATCTGTAGCAACCTCACTAGTGTCAATCGGGAATATTTATTACGACCTTGATAGTACCGCAAAAGCGTTAACCTATTTTACCCGTGCGCTCAGAATAGTTGATTCAATTAATAAGCCCGAACATTTAAATATGCAGGCCGATATTGAAAATAATATTGGCAGCGGGTACACCGACCTTAAAAAATACGATAGCGCAATTAGCTATTATAACAGGGCACTTGTTATATACGATCGCAAAAAGGATACGGATGGAATGGCCATGACCTATGGTAACATTGGCAATGTAAAAAATATGCAGGGTAACCCTGAAGAAGGTGTGAAAGATGCTGAGGCAAGTCTTCAATTAGCCCGGAAAATGAAAAATAAAGATAATGATGTAATAGCTGCGGCATATAGCTTCCTGGCTGAAGGATACAGCGATTTGGGCGATTACAAAAAAGCATATGAATATCAGACGGCCCTGGTAAATTTTAAGGATACGGTATTCAGCCAGAACAGTTCGAAGCAGATAAATGAAATGCAGGTAAAGTACGATACCGACAAGAAAGAAAAGGAAAACCAGATACTTGAACTGAATAACAAAAAGCAAAAAATTATTTCGTATGCCATAACAGTCGGGCTTTTACTTGTAATAGGGCTGGCTTTCTTTATTTACAGGGGATACCGTGATAAGCACAAGGCAAATGAAGCTTTGGCCGAGAAGAATAAAATAATTGAGGAGAAAAATAAAGATATACTCGACAGCATAAATTACGCTAAGCGTATACAGCAAGCGCTGCTAACCAGCAATGAGTATATGAAAGAAGCAATGGGCGAACATTTTGTGCTGTATAAACCCCGCGATGTGGTGAGCGGCGATTTTTACTGGTGCCATAACAACCGCGATAAAGTAATTTTTGCTGTTGCCGATTGTACCGGGCATGGCGTTCCCGGCGCCTTTATGAGCATGATTGGCATAAGCTTGCTGAATGAAATTATTGTTGAGAACAAGATTACCGATGCGGCCGATATTTTAGATTCACTTAGGGGCACGTTGCTTAAAACCTTGCAGCAGAAAAGCCAAAATACAATTACACGCGACGGTATGGACATAGCCCTGTGTGTATGGGATAAAGCAAAAGACGAAATACAGTATGCAGGCGCCAACAACTCAATGTATTTGAGCCGTAAGCGCGGCAGCGATGTTATGGCTGAAGGCACCAAGCTGAAAATACATAATGAGCATTTATATGAAGTTTTGCCCGATAAGCAGCCCATAGGATTTATGGAAGAAAAAATGGACAAGCCATTTACTTCATTTAAAATTAAGGTAGAAAAGGGCGATGTTATTTACATAGGTTCTGACGGTTACCAGGACCAGTTTGGAGGAGAATCGAATAAAAAATTTACCAAGAAAAAATACCGCGAACTGCTTGCATCTTTTAATGGAAGCCCTTTACAGGGTCAAAGGGAACACCTTGACACTACGCTTGAAAACTGGAAGAACCACAATTTGCAAACCGATGACATTTGTGTGGTAGGGGTAAGGATAAGTTAGAATTGAGAAGCTGATAGAATCCGCATAAAAATATAGTCACCACTAAAAAAACCGTAACGTCCGATTGAAAACTTTTTTACATTTGCGTCCCTTTTTTGGGGAATGCTGCTTTATTGCAGTCATTTTCAAAGAGGCAAAGTTCTTTAAACTATTAAATTACGGGAATAGCATTTTTATATGCATTGCCAGTGTAGCTCAGCTGGTTAGAGCAACTGATTTGTAATCAGTAGGTCGGGGGTTCGAGTCCCTTCACTGGCTCTAACGTAAATTTGGGGAAATACCAGAGTGGCCAAATGGGACAGACTGTAAATCTGTTGTCTTATGACTTCGAAGGTTCGAATCCTTCTTTCCCCACAAAAAACTATTCCAGTAATAAAAGCGGAAGTAGCTCATTTGGTAGAGCATCAGCCTTCCAAGCTGAGGGTGGCGGGTTCGAGCCCCGTCTT